>MKWU01002441.1_pt1 | contig 27930 bp, 22 predicted proteins | sample 809101 | NCBI WGS metagenome assembly MKWU01 (sample SAMN05860141, study PRJNA318959) | sponge metagenome | host: Aplysina aerophoba | place: Slovenia: Piran, Adriatic Sea, Gulf of Piran | collected 2013-05-07 | reverse complement strand
AGGTGGTCCGAGGGCCGAGGCTCGAAAAGGCGTGCGGCGGGTTGCGGGCTCCGCGGTCACGGGGTGGGTGGGTGGGTGCGTAGGTGAAGCGCAACGGGGGCGCTGCGGGAACGAGGGACTCGAAGGGCGGCTCGATGACCGGATGAGCGGGACCCCTCCCTGCACTTGCCGGTCGGTGATTCGCGCGAGCGAGAGCATCTTCGAGAATGACGACGGACGGGAACCTGCATGCACAAGAGGCCGAAGTACTCCGCCCCTGCGCTGGAAAAGGGGCTCGACATCATCGAGTACCTTTCCAGCCGGGACGAAGGCGAGAACCTGACGTCGATTGCCTCCGGGATCGGCAAGTCGAACGGCGAGATCTTCCGGATGCTGTCGGTTCTCGTACAGCGGGGATTCGTGGACCGGCTTCCGGAATCAGACCGCTTCCTGTTGTCGGACAAGCTCTTTCGGCTGGGCTTGAACCGGCCGAGGAAGAAGAACCTCATGGCGCTGGCCATCCCTGCAATGGAGGAGTTCGCCAGAGAGTGCCAGAACGCCTGCCATCTCGCGGTAAGGGCCGGCAACGAGATCGTTGTCGTCACTCGGGTCGAATCCCCGATCAACGTCGGAATTGCCGTGCGGGTCGGACATCGGCTCCCGATGGCGCAGGCCCCTTCGGGGCGGTGCATTGCCGCATTCTCGCGAGCGGACGAAATCGAAGCGATGGTGAGCGAGATCCGGAGGTCCGAAGGTGCGAGGAAGGCGAAGGAGTTTCGCTCCTCGATCGAGGAAGTTCGGCGGCTCGGATACAGCCTCGTGAAGGATGGGTTCTCGGTCGGGGTGACCGGCGTGTCGGCACCGGTACTCGACCTCGACAGCCGGCAGTGCATCGCGGCGATGACGTCGCCGATTCTGCACTACGTGCACCTCGAGAATGCCGACCTCGAGAAAATCGCGTCGCGCCTGCGTCATCACGCGGACGCGGTATCCAGGCAGTACAGCAACCACATGGCCGATCCGGGTAGAGCATCCGATGACTGACACGAACCATCCGAATGCGATCATCGTCATGGTGGACCAGATGAAGGCGACGGCGTCGCACCTGTATGGCCGTCACGGCATCCGGACTCCCGGGCTCGAGCGGCTGGCGAGGCTCGGCGTACGGTACGAGCATGCGACGACGCCGCATCCGCTGTGCGTTCCGGCGAGAGTCGCAATGTGGACGGCCATGAATCCCCACCGCACCGGCTGCACCGTGAACCGGACACCCATGCCCGGGGGGATGCCGCATGCGGCCAGATGGTGGAAGGAGCACGGATACGAGCTGGCGCTGCTCGGCAAGAACCACTGCTTCGCGGAAACGGAGGACTACGATCTCTTCGATGTCTGGTGCGAAATTGAGCACTACGGATTCAGGGACAGGCTGCCGCACTACGGATTCAAGGAAGGCGCCCCGGACGCGGAGTCGCCCAAGGGAATGGACTGGGTCGAATCCGAACACCTGGTGACCGCGGCGCACGCGGTCCGCAACGACATGCCTTCGCCGCGAGGCGGGGTGTCGTCATACGCCGCAACCGGGTTCGAGCATCGACACTACAGCACCGGGCTGCTTTCCAACCAGGCCGACGCGTATATCCGCCAGGTCCATGAACGTCCTTTCGTGCTCTGGCTCTCCGTGCCGGACCCCCATGTTCCGTACGAAACACCGATACACTTCTTTGAGCAAGCCACGGCACAACGTGTCGAGCTGCCGCCGCCGGGTCCGGTCCCCGACGTCGACCTGCCCGTGCGCAACCGGATCCTCAGCCGGATCATGCGCTGGCCCGACGAGCATGTGGATGACCTCAGGAATGTCGTTGCCGCCTATCATGCGAACGTCCTGCACATCGACAAGCTGATCGGTCGCCTGCTCGATACGTTGGAAGAAACGGAACAGCTCGGCGAGACCATCGTCGTCTTTTGCGCAGACCATGGCGATTTTGCCGGCGAGCATCAGATGGCGGCGAAGGGTGGCGTGCTGTACGACTGCCTGGTTCGCGTCCCGATGATCGTCGCGGCGCCGGAACGGTTTCCGCAGGACGAGCTCGTGCTCTCGCCGGTCAGTCTCGTCGACGTCGTCCCGACCCTGTTCCGTCTGCAGGGCCTGGAGCTACCCGGCGGCCTGGACGGGCAACCGATGAGACCGTGTCCCGGCGCGAAGGAACGAGCGTTCGGCTACTCGCTCTATGGGGCGAGAGGGCCTGCCTTCACCATGGAGCAACTCGAGACCACGGTTCCGTCAACCGGACATGCCGCCCTGTTCAAGACGGTCGTGCATCGCGAGCCCGAAGGGGACCGATCGATGATTCGCAATGCGCAGTGGAAGCTGGTTCACGATCCGATGGGGGACCTGGATGAGCTGTATTGCCTGGAATCCGACCCGTACGAGCATCGCAACCTCGCCCATGACGGGCGCCATGCGGCGCTCAAGAGGGAGCTGATGACCGAGCTGTACCGTTGGCGTCGATGGTCGTGAGCCATTCCGGTTGTCCCGGAATTCGGTCGCAGGAACGGCCGAACGGGTCAGCCGCATCGTCGCCGCCACCTGGAACCGGTCCACGGCCAGTGCCGGCAACACCATTCCTCCGAGCCCGCCACGTCCGGAGGTCGGAAAGACGTTCCTGACGGCGGCCGGAAGCCGGATCGGGTCGATGCGCGGCCAGGCCTGCGGGACCGCCGGCCCCCGGCAACGCGACCATGGCCGGCGCGACGGCGCGGCCGGCCATGGTGATGTCCAACCCCTCAGCGAGCAGCCTGGATGAGGTGCCAGTGGCCGTACCCGGCCGACGTGACACCCGGAAATTGCCAGCCCGCCACGTACTTCGGATTGATGGCCACCTGCGTGTATCCGTCGAACAGCGGAATGTCGACGTATTGCTCGAACAGGTAGTTCTGGATATCGCGGGCAAGTCGGTCACGCTTCGCAGAATCGATCGTGCTGATCAGCTCCTCGATGTGGGTTGCCGTCCAGTCGTCCTCCCAACCCTGCAGCCCGCCACCCGGATTGGTATAGAACGCGCGGAACGCCACCTCGGTGGGCCGCGGCGGCGCATTGCGGCCGGGGTTGATCATGTACAGCTTGCGCTCGCGACCGAGGGCGCGTACCCGCGCATAGTCCAGCTCGACGATTTTCGCCTGGAATCCGACCTGGGTCAGGTACTGGTACACCAACTCCTGCTGCAGCGGAACTTCCGGCATGCCGGCCATGGGGGTCAGCACGATCGGAATGGTCGGATCCTCGAACGCGTCCGGATAGCCCGCGTGCCACATGAGCTGCCTGGCCTTCTCGGGATCGTAACCGTACTCGGCCTCGAAGCGTTCTTCCAGGACGGGGTCGTAACCTTCGTTGCCCTTGACCATGGTGTAGCGGGCGTGCGGAGAATATCCCCCGGCCGGGAACAGCACCTCCAGCATTTCCTTGCGATTGATGGCGCGGTTGATCGCCTCGCGGATACGCACGTCGTACCAGGGCAGCCCCTTGCGGCAGCGATCGTCATGCGACTCGCAGTACAGCCCGTTGAAGACCAGGTCGGTCTGAATGGATGGCAGGGTGGACTCGACGGTGGTCATCCCCGCCGCCAGGGCCTCGGGCATCAACTCCCGCGAAATGTCGGCAATGTGGGCTTCTTCCGCCAGCAGCATCGCCAGCTTGGTGGCCGGTTCCGTCACGAAACGTACCTCCAGCTCCCTGAATTCCGGCGTAATGCCCGAGTAATGGTCCTCGAAGCGCTCGTACAGGATCCGGCCCGGCTCCCGCGAGACGAACTGATAGTGTCCCGTTCCCGCGAAGCGGCGGTCATAGCCCTCCAGGCCCTCCTCGTCGAACTGCTTCTTGCTGTAGATCTGCATGATGGAATGAGCGCCATGCAGGTACAGCAGATTGGTGCGCGGCTTTTCGTAGTCGAAGCGCACCGTGTAGTCGTCCAGGACCTCCACCTTCGCGCCGCGCAGTTGATCCGCAGACGGAATGACCGAGTCCTCGCCTGCGCTCAGCTCATAGCTGTGCACGACGTCCCGGGCCGTGAACTCGCCGTACCCGTGGTGAAACTGAACCCCCTTTCGCAGATGAAAGGTCCATTGGGTGAAGTCGTCGTTGTGTTCCCACGACGTGGCCAGCCCGTCGCCGGTGTACTCGCCCGTCACCGGGTCGTTCGCCACCAATCCTTCCAGGGATTGCCCGAGCGCGTGCCAGAGGCTCGTGGCCGCCCACGAACGGTTGGTCTCGCCGCCGGGCGGGGTCAACGCGGCGACCACGCGATCGTTTTCCTGCGCCGTTGCCGCTCCGCCCCACGGCAATATCGAAAGCGCCAACGCCACGGCGGCGGCCGTGGCGGCCGAGCGACGAAACGGGCTGCGTACCCGGCATGAAGTGTGAATTGTGGTCATTCTCCTCTCCTTTCATTTGGATGGAGCAGGTGGGGGAGGGCGCGGTCACCGCTTGGTTGATGGCACGGGCGACCGCCTCATGGTAACCACATCGTGCCGATGTGCTCGACGGGAACCAACCTATCATATGTGAATTGGAATTCATATATGAATTCAAGGGAATCTCGTGGGTCGTCGTTTCGGCGCGTTTCGGGTCGCCCCGGCCGTTCGCGCGGCAGCTTGGGCGCCTCTCCGTGCGCCTCGCACCTGGCCCGTCCGGGCGTCGCAGCCATGGAGAGAGTGTGATCCGGCGGGGCGCGTGGGGGCTGAGAGCTCCGGAGCACGGCCGCGAGTCGAACGCGGCTGTCATCGGCAGTGCGACGGATTCGACCCGCACGGGCGCAGCGACGGCACCCGGCCGGCAGGCCCGCGCAAGCGCATGGACGAATTGCCTTTCGAAGCCGGGTGGAGCGTGGCCGGCGGGCGCCGAGCCGATGAGTCCGACGGCTCAGGTACGGGCGGGCCGGCGCCGGCGCCGGTGCCGGGCGGCGCGCCCGGCCGGCTCGGCCGGCGGCGAAGGGAGGTCCACCGCCGCGCGCAGCTTCGCGTAGGGGGCGCTCCGGTGCGGGATCGCCATCGCGTCGACGAAGTGCTCCTGGAACCGCGGTTCCACCGCGGTCTCCACCTTCTCGATGTCCCGCACCACGCGTTCGAGCTCGCGGCGAAGGCGCCGGTTGAGCAGGGCGATGCGCGCACCGGTCCCGGCCGCGTTCCCGGCTGAAGTCACCCGACCCGGTTCGCAGTCCGGGACCATGCCGAGGATGAGCGCGTACTTCGGATCGATCTGGCTTCCGAAGGCCCCCGCGAGGGTCACCCGCTCCACCGCTTCAATCCCCATCCGGTCCATCAGCAGGCGGGCGCCCGCGTAGAGGGCCGCCTTGGCGAGCTGGATCTGGCGCACGTCGTTCTGGGTGATCGCGATCTCGGGCTCTCCGCGCCGGACCACGTACGTGAAGGTGCGTCCGGTGCGGACGATGCGGGGCGAGCGCTCCGCGAGCGTGCCGTCGATGGTGCCGTCGGCAAGCACGATGCCGGCGAGGAAGAGCTCCGCGATCGCCTCGACGATCCCTGAGCCGCAAATCCCGCTCGGGGCTGGCTCGAAGCCCGGCTCGTCGGACCAGCGATCGTCCCCGATTACCCGGTAACGGGGCTCGAGAGTGTCCGGATCGATGCGGATCCGTTCGATGACGCCGGGCGCCGCCCGCTGTCCGCAGCTCAACTGGGCGCCTTCGAACGCCGGGCCGGTCGGCGACGAGGCGGCGAGCAGTCGTTCGGAGCTCCCGAGCACGAGCTCCGCATTCGTCCCCACGTCGACGATGAGGGTGACCTCCTTCCTCCGGTAGGGCATCTCGCTCAGTACCACCCCGGCCGCGTCCGCGCCCACGTGCCCCGCGATGCACGGCAGCACGTAGGCGCGCGACGCGTCGCCGAGGCGAAGGCCGATGTCCGCCGCGGAGAGCTCGGTGCCCTCGTCCGTCGCAAGCGCGAACGGGGCGAATCCGAGCGGCGCGGGGTCGAGACCGAGCAGGAGGTGGTGCATCACCGGGTTGCCCGCGACGGTGACCTCGAGCACGTCCTCCGGCTCGACCCCGGCGGCGGCGGCCGCCTCGGAGGCGAGATCGTCGAGCGCCTCGCGGATTGCCTGCGTCATCTCCGCCGCCCCGCCCTCGTTCATCATCGCGAACGAGACCCGGCTCATGAGGTCCTCTCCGAAACGGATCTGGGGGTTCATCCGACCGAGGGAGGCAAGGACCTCGCCGGAGAGCAGATCGCAGAGGTGCACCGCGAGGGTCGTCGAGCCGACGTCCACCGCGAGACCGTAGACCTTGTCGCGGTAGCCGGGCCGGAGGTCCACGAGCCGGCGCCGCTCGCGGACGAAGGCGGTCGCCCGGTAGCCGCTCGCCTCGAGGGTCGGATGGAGCTTGCGCAGAACGTGCGTGTCGGCCTCCGTGACCCGCACGCCGAACGCCTCCCGGAGACTCGCCTTCAGCCGCCGCAGGTGCGCGGCCGGTCGCGCGAGGTCCGGCGGCGCGACCTCGACGTACATCGGCCGCACGAGCGGGTCGATGCGAATGCTGCGGACCGCGGCCCGCTTGCGCACGACCTGGCGGTGGACCTGGCTCCTCTCCCGGGCGTCCGCCCCGAGATCGCCGGCGACGCACGCCTGGCAGGAGAGGCGATGCCCCTCCTTGAGTCGGCCGGTCGCGAGCTGGCGCTGCTCCCGGTCCGTGAGCCCGGTCAGATGGTCGCGCGCCGAGACGATGCCGTGCTTGGCGAATTCCCCCGTGCTCACGCGCACCTGGCAGCGCGTGCAGATGCCACGCCCCCCGCATACCGAATCGAGATCGACCCCGAGACGTCGCGCCGCGGAGAGGAGCGGCGTTCCGACCGCGAAATGGCCGCGGCGACCCGACGGGGTGAAGACGACGAGCGGTTGATCAGCCACCGCGCCGCCGGCCCTGGCGGCGGCGCGCCCGCGCCTCGGCGATCGCGTCCCCTCCCGCGCCGGCCCCCGAATTGCGCGCAATCCAGGCACGGCAGTTGCGGTCGTGGCCCATCATGACGTCCGCCGCCCCGAGCGCGGTCATGATCTCGGGCTCGAGGGGGTTGGTGATCGCGGAAGTGAGGCCGCTCGCCATGCCCATCGAGAGGAACGCGGCATTGAGGGCGGGCCGCGCCGGCAGCCCGAAGGAGATGTTGGAAGCGCCGCACGTCGTGTTGACCTCGAGCTCTTCGCGGAGCCGGCGGATGAGGCGGAAGGTGGTGCGGCCGGCCTCCCCGATCGCCCCGATCGGCATGACGAGGGGGTCCACCACGACGTCGCTTCGCGGGATCCCGTGGTCCGCCGCCCGTTCCACGATCTTGCGGGCGACCTCGAAGCGCACGTCGGGGTCCTCGGAGATGCCGGTCTCGTCGTTCGAGATCGCGACGACGGCCGCTCCGTGCCGGGCGATGAGCGGCAGCACGGACTCGAGGCGCTCCTCCTCGCCGGTCACGGAGTTGACGAGCGCCTTGCCCCGGTAGGCATCGAGACCCGCCTCCAGGGCCGCGACGATCGAGCTGTCGATGGAAAGCGGCGCGTCGGTCAGCGACTGGACGAGCTCGACGCACTCGCGCAGGATGCGCGGCTCGTCGGCGAGCGGCACACCCGCGTTCACGTCCAGCATGCGGGCGCCGGCCTGGACCTGGGCGACGGCGTCCGTTTCCACCCGCCGATAGTCTCCCGCCGCCATCTCCTCGGCCAGGCGCCTGCGGCCGGTGGGGTTGATGCGCTCCCCGATCACCACGAAGGGTCGGTCGAAGCCGATGACGACCTCTCTCGTGGCGGACGAGATGACGGTATCGGTCATCGGCGATGCTCCTTCCCCGCGGGACTTTCGCTACGGGCTCGACCGGCCGCCCGCTGCGACCATGCCGGCCAGCACCTCGTCGGTGAACTCGTCCTCCAGGCGCCGCGCGAGGGCGTCCGCGTCCGCCTCCGGATCGAGTCCGCCCGGGACCGGCTCGCTTCGCCGCCACTCGGCGAGGTAGTCGTCGGACCCGGCGAGACCCGCGCGCATGGCCGCGCGGTCGATGGCTTCCTGAAAGCGTCCGGAAAGCGCCCGTCGCGCGGTCCGGCTCCTTCCCGCGCCCCGGGCGATGACCTGGGCTGGAATGTCCCGCCAGTACACGACGGTGAGCGAGGAGCTCAAGGAGCGGGCGGAGAGTCTTCGGTGGCGGGGTGCGGGAGCGCCCCGAACCCGCCGGCGGCCGGAGCCCGCGCCTCGGCCGCGGCTCGACCCTCGGGAAGCGCACGCGTCTCATGCGAACGGCTCGCGTGCTCGGCCCGATCGAGAAAGGGGGCGAGTCCGCCATATCCGGTGAAGCGGTGCTCGAACGCGAGCCCCAGGCGCGCGGCCGCCGCGCGCGCGGCGCCGAGGAGCTTCTCGTCCTCGGTCTGGGCGAGATACACCACCCTTCGGTAGTTTCCGAAGTACAGGGGCTCGAGCTCGGGGTGTCGATCGATCCCGAGGCCGCGGATGATCAGGCGGTCGAAGTTCCGGGCGAGGTAGTCCGTGAGATACAGGGTGCCGGGCTCGGCGTCGTGCAGCGCGGCGAACTCCTCGGCGCCGGCGAAGAATTCGTAGCAGTGGGCCCCGGGGAGCCGTTCCACGCCTACTTTCTCGAGCACCGCGTCGAGGGCGCCGCCCGTGCCGCAGTCGGCGTAGGCGACGAAAATGCGTCCGTATTCCCCATTCGCCCGCGCGGCGCGGATCTTCTCGCGTACCCCGCCCGGAATGCGCTCCGGAGCGTTGTGCCAGATCGCGGGAAGGCACTGCACCTCGATTGCGTGCCAGCCGTTCCGCCGGACGTGGGCCGCGATCTCGCGCGCGAGCGCCCCGCAGGCGATCACGAGGGTGCGGGACGGCACCGGCGCCGCAGCCGCGTTCAGCCCGCCGCCAACATCGGCGGCGCGTGCTGGCGCCGGGCGGCGACCATTTCCTTCGCCGTCTCGACCGCCACCGCCGCGTCGCGGCAATAGGCATCCGCCCCGACACTCTGCGCGAACGCTTCGTTGAGGGGGGCGCCGCCGACGAGGACCATGTACTCGTCGCGAAGTCCCCGTTCCTCGAGGGTGTCGATCACCACCTTCATGTACGGCATCGTCGTGGTCAGCAGCGCCGACATGCCCAGGAAGTCGGGCCGGTGCTCCTCGAGCGCAGCGAGAAATGCGTCCGCGTCGTTGTTGATGCCGATGTCGAACACGTCGAAGCCGGCCCCCTCGAGCATCATCCCCACCAGGTTCTTGCCGATGTCGTGGATGTCGCCCTTGACGGTGCCGATGACGATCGAACCGAGTTTCGGTGCGCCGGTCTCCGCAAGGAGCGGTCGCAGGATGGTCATGCCCGCCTTCATCGAGTTTGCCGCGAGCAGCACCTCGGGGACGAACAGGATGCCGTCGCGAAAGTCGATTCCGACGATCCGCATTCCTTCCACCAGGGACTCGGTCAGCACCCGGTAGGGAGCCCATCCCCGGTCCAGGAGGATGTGGACGCCGTCGACCACCTCGTCCGCCAGACCGTCGTAGAGGTCTTCGTGCATCTGATTGACGAGCTCTTCGTCGCTCAGCGTGGAAAGATCGAGCTCCTGCGCGTCATCCGGCATGTCCGATCCGTCCCCCGGCTACCTCGAACCGCCTGAATATTGGGGCCGCATTCGAACCCCGGCTGAAAAAATCCCGACACCTTCTGTTCCGGATCCGACATGTACGGCCGCGGAACGGAGGATCAATCGCTCCCGGGCGGGAATCGCGGTCCCGCCACCTCCGGCCGGGATCGGACGGCGAGTTTCCCGGAAGAAAAAAACGCTTGCACAATTGTGGAAATGGTGCCGTAATGCCGCATCGTCGGCCTCCGGTCATACGGAATTCGTCCGTGGTCGCAGCACTCGCGCGGAATGGAACGGGAGCGCTATTGCGGGCATCCCCGCGCCCGCGTCCGTTCGCGTCGCGACGGGGTACGGAGGCGGCCCGCCGCGCCGGCTGCGGCGTCGCGACCGGCCGCCTCCGCAAGGGAGGGTAGGGAAGGTGGCCGAGCTCCCCGCCAGCACCCGCACCGTCGTCATCGGCGGCGGGGCGGTCGGCGCCTCGTGTCTCTATCACCTCGCGAAGAAGGGCTGGACCGACAGCCTGCTCCTCGAGAAGAACGAGCTCACTTCCGGCTCGACCTGGCACGCGGCCGGAAACGTGCCGACCTTCTCCGCGAGCTGGTCGGTCATGAACATGCAGCGCTACTCGGCGGAGCTCTACCGGGGTCTCGCCGCCGAGGTCGACTACCCCATGAACTACCACGTTACCGGTTCGATCCGGCTCGCTCACTCCGACGACCGCATGCGCGAGTTCGAGCGGGTCGTGGGGATGGGGCGGTACCAGGGCATGGACGTCCGGGTCCGTTCCGTCGAGGAGCTGCGCGACCACTATCCGTTCCTGGAGGCGCACGACCTCGCGGGCGCCCTCTACGACCCCTTCGACGGCGATATCGACCCCGCCCAGCTCACCCAGGCGCTCGCGAAGGGCGCACGCGATCTCGGCGCCCGAGTGGTCCGGTTCTGCCCCGTGACGGGCGTTCGCCGGGAAGGCGCGGAATGGGTGGTGGTCACGGCGCGAGGAGAGGTGCGCTGCGAGTACGTCGTCAACGCGGCCGGATTCCGGGGGCGCGAGGTCGGCGCGATGTTCGGCCGCTCCGTTCCCATGGTGGCCATGTCGCACCAGTACCTCCTTACCGAACCGATCCCCGAGATCGAGGCCTGGAGCCGGGAGACCGGCCGCAAGCTCCCCCTGCTGCGGGACGTCGACACGTCGTGGTACCTGCGCCAGGAGAAGTTCGGGCTGAACCTCGGGCCCTACGAACGAAACTGCCGGGCGCACTGGGTGACCCCGGACGATCCGATGCCGGAGGATTTCTCCTTCCAGCTCTACCCCGACGACCTCGACCGGCTCGAGTGGTACGTGGAGGATGCGGTGGCCCGGGTCCCCCTGCTCGGCGAGGGTGGGGTGAGCCGCGTGATCAACGGCCCGATTCCCTATACCCCGGACGGCAATCCGCTCATCGGGCCGATGCCCGGGGTTCCCGACGCCTTCGAGGCGTGCGTGTTCACGTTCGGGATCGCCCAGGCGGGAGGCGCGGGCAAGGTGCTCGCGGAGTGGGTGGTCGATGGCGGCACCGAGTGGGACATGTGGAGCTGCGACCCGCGCCGGTTCACGGACTACGCCGACCAGGACCACACCCTCGCGAAGGCCATCGAGGTCTACGGCCACGAGTACGCGATGCACTTCCCCCACCAGGAGTGGCCGGCCGGACGCGGCAAGCGGCTCTCTCCGGTTCACGATCGCATGCGGGACCTCGGAGCGCAGTTCGGCGCCTACGGCGGCTGGGAGCGCGCCAACTGGTTCGCGCACCCCGGCGACGATACCTCGGAGTCCGCCACCCGGACCTGGTCGCGCGAGGGCCCCTGGTTCCCGCGCGTTCGCGAGGAGTGCCTCGCGGTGCGCGACGCGGCCGGCCTTCTCGACCTCCCGGGGTTCAGCCGTTTCGAGGTCCGGGGGCCGGGGGCGGCGCAGTGGCTCCGCTCCCTCGTCACCGGCGCGCTCCCGAGGGTCGGCCGGGTCGGGCTCGTGTACTTCGCGGACGATCGCGGCCGCATCGTTTCCGAGATGTCGGTGACGCGGTTCGACGAGGACGAGATGCTGCTCATCACCGCGGCGGCGGCGGAATGGCACGACCGGGACTGGCTCCTCCGGCACCTTCCGTCCGGCTCCGCGATCTCGATCGAGAATCGTACGGAGGAGCACGCCTGCCAGATTCTCTCCGGCCCACGCTCGAGGGACATCCTCCGGGCGGTGGGCGACGCGGACCTCGCGCGGCCCTGGCTCGCGTGGCAGCGGTGCCGGATCGCGGGCCGCGAGGTGCTGCTCCTGCGGGTCTCCTACGTCGGCGAGCTCGGCTGGGAGATTCACACCCGCACGGTTGACACCGCGGAAGTCTTCGATGCGGTGTGCGACGCGGGGTCCGGGCACGGTCTGCGGCCGTTCGGGATGTTCGCGATGGACAGCCTGCGCCTGGAGAAGGGGTATCGGGCATGGAAGGGCGATCTCTCGACCGACTACACGATCCTCCAGGGCGGGCTCGACCGGTTCGTTCGTTGGGAGAAGCCCGCGTTCACGGGGAAGGCCGCTCTCGAGCGCGAGCGCCAGCGGGGCGTCGAGCGGCGATTCTCCACCCTCGTGGTCGACGCGGGGGAGCACGACGCTCCCTACATGTCGACGGTGTGGCGCGATGGCGAAATCGTCGGCGAGACGACCTCGGGCGGCTGGGGCCACCGGGTGGACGCCTCGATCGCGCTCGCCATGGTGCGCGCGGACCTCGCGATCCAGGGAACCGTGCTCGAAGTCGAGATCTACGGAGAGCGCCGGCGGGCCGAGGTGCAGCCCGATCGGCCCCTCTACGACCCGGAAAACGTGCGGCTTCGGAGTTGAAACGATGACTGATGTCGAGACGGCGGCGCCGGCCCGGACCGGGAGCCGGCGAGGAGGGGGACGGGCGGCCCGGCGGGCGGCGCGCGCGGCGGCTCTTCCGGAGAACCTGCGCCCGGTGCGGGCCGGTCTCGAGGGGGGCGCGTACGCCCCGCTCGGGCAAGCCGAGATCGAGCGCATCCACGAGACGGCGCTCCGCGCCCTCGAGGAGATCGGGCTCGCCGACGCCCCGCCGAGCGGGATCGAGGCGCTGACCTCGGTGGGAGCGGTGCTCGGGGAAGACGGACGGGTGCGCATTCCGCGCCGGGTGGTGGAAGAAATGCTTGCCCTCGCGGCCCGCGACGTCACCCTGCACGGACAGGACCCCCGCAACGACATTCGCCCCGGCGGCACGCGGGTGCACTACGGCACCGCCGGGGCGGCGGTGCACGTCTACGACCCGGCGACGGGAGACAACCGCGATCCCACCATGCAGGACCTCTACGATTCGGCGCGGCTTGTGGACGCGCTCGACAACATCCACTTCTTTCAGCGAACCCTCACCTGCCGCGACACCGAGGATCCGACCGAGCTCGATCTCAACACCCTCTACGTCTGCATCCACGGGACCACGAAGCATGTGGGGACCTCGTTCACCTCGGTCGAGCGGGCGCGGCGGGGGCTCGACATGCTGCACCGGGTGGCGGGCTCGGAGACCGCCTGGCGGGCCCGTCCCTTCGTCTCGAACACGAACTGCTTCGTGGTTCCGCCCCTCAGGTTCGCGACCGAGTCATGCGAAGTGATGGAGGCGCTCATCCGGGGCGGCATGCCGATCCTCCTGCTGTCGGCCGGCCAGGCCGGGGCCACCGCCCCGGCGTCCCTCGCGGGGGCGGTGGTGCAGGCGGTCGCCGAGTGCCTTGCGGGGGTCGTCTACGTCAACGCGGTCGAGCCCGGACACCCCGCCATCTTCGGGACCTGGCCGTTCGTCTCCGACCTACGCACCGGCGCGATGTCCGGCGGCTCCGGCGAGCAGGCGCTCCTGAGCGCCGCCTGCGGCCAGATGGCCCGCCACTACGGCCTGCCGGGGGGGTCGGCCTGCGCGATGTCCGACTCCAAGGCGCCGGACATGCAGGCAGGGTACGAGCGCGGACTCGCAAACGCGACGGCGGGACTCTCCGGGCTGAATCTCGTCTACGAGAGCGTCGGCATGCACGCCTCGCTCCTCTCGCACTGCCTGGAGAGTCTCGTCATCGACAACGATCTCATCGGCGCGTGCCTTCGCTGCGTGCGGGGGATCGAGGTCAACGACGATACCCTCGCGCTCGAGACCATCCGCGAGGTCTGCCTCACCGGTCCCGGCCACTATCTCGGTCACGAGCAGACCCTGCGGCTCATGCAGTCGGAGTACGTGTATCCGGCGATCGGCGACCGCACGAGCCCCAAGGAGTGGCTGGAGACCGGCCGGCCGGAGCTCGTCCCGCGCGCGCGCGAAGCAACGGCGCGCCTCCTCGCCGAGCACTACCCCAGCCACATACCGGAGCACGTGGACGAGGGGCTGCGGGCCGACTTTCCGATTCTCTTCGCGCGCGATGCCATGCGCCGGCCCGCGTGACCCCGGGACCGGGTTCGATTCGGGCAAAGATATCGACATATCGAATTTATTGGCCGACATGAATCGAATTTTTCGCTTGACATGACCAGTCGAAAAGGAAAAATTCGGGAAGCCTCCGGGTTGCAAGAGGACGCTCGCGCCGTGGCTGCAAAGAACTACTCGTTCTTTCTCGCACCGAAGTTCTCGATGTTCGCGTTCACGTCGGCCGTCGACCCGCTCTATACCGCCAATCGCCTGAGCGGAGGGCGTCTCTATGGCTGGCAGGTCGTGTCCCGGGACGGGGGGCCGGTCACCGCGAGCAACGGCCTTCCGGTAGCGGCCGATTCCTCCATGGAGGACGCGCGCGACTGCGACACGCTGTTCGTCTGCGCGGGTCTCGACGCCCACAAGCAGGCCGACCGGCACCTGACGGCGTGGCTTCGCCGGTTCGCGCGTCGAGGAAGAGCGATCGGAGGCCTTTGCTCCGGAACCCGCCTGCTCGCCCAGGCCGGACTCCTCGACGGTCACCGGTGCACCATTCACTGGGAAGACATCCAGGCCCTCTGCGAAGACTTTCCGGGGCTCGAGGTCACTTCCAATCTCTTCGAGATCGATCGCAAGCGGATTACCTGCGCGGGCGGGACCGCCGCCCTCGACCTGATGCTCCATCTCATGGCCCTCGCCCACGGGGCGGAGCTCGCGGGCCGGGTGTCGGACCAATTCATGCACCAGCGGATCCGGGCTGCCCACGACCACCAGCGGATGGCCGCGCACGAGCGTCTCGGCGTGCGCGAGCCGAAGCTTCTCGCCGCAATTCGGGTCATGGAGGAGAACCTGGACGAGCCGCTGTCCCTCGGGGAGATCGCACGCCGGGCGAACCTCTCGGTACGGCAGCTCGAGCGCCTGTTCAAGCAGCGGCTCGTTTGTCCTCCTTCGCGCTACTATCTCGAGCTGAGACTCCATCACGCACGGCTGCTGCTGATGCGAGGGGCCTCTTCGATCCTTGCGATCGCGCTCGCGGCCGGCTTCGCCTCCGCGTCGCACTTCAGCCGCCGCTACCGCGAGCACTTCGGGCACAGCCCGCGCGAGGAGCGCGGCTTCGCCTCCACCTTCCGCTCCTTCGACCGGTAGCCTGGCCACGGGACGAGGGCGGTGCGCCCTCCGCTCCCGGCCGTGCCGTCTACTCCCGCTTCAATGCGGCAACCGGAACGCGGTCCGGTCGTTCGGGCAGGGCTGCCGGCGAGCGGCGGCGCCGAGCTTCGCAGTTTCCATCGCATCCGCGGCGGCGCGTCGCGCGAAGAGCGCCGCGGACCCACGTGCGCCGCTCGCGCCCGCGGCCGGATACCATTGGCGTGGGGAGTGACCGGAGGGACCGGCCGACGTGGCGGAATACGTACTCGCAATCGACCAGGGGACGACGTCGACCCGCGCTCTGCTCTTCGATGCATCGGCGCGCATCGCCGTGGTGGCGCAGGAGACGTTCGAGCAGCACTTTCCCCGCCCCGGCGAGGTGGAGCACGAGCCCGAGGAGCTCTGGACGACGACCCTGTCGACCGTTCGGGCGGTGCTGGCGAAGGCGGGCTGCGGGGCGGGAGACATCGCCGCGGTCGGGATCGCGAACCAGCGCGAGACGGTGCTCGTGTGGGAGCGCGCGACCGGCCGGCCGATCCATCGCGCGATCGTGTGGCAGGACCGGCGCACCGCCGGGGAGTGCTCCGCGCTCCGGGAACGGGGCCACGAAGCGCTCGTCTCGGAGCGGACCGGCCTCCTTCTCGATCCGTACTTCTCCGCGACCAAGATCGCCTGGATCCTCGATCACGTGGACGGCGCACGGGCGCGGGCGGCGGCGGGGGAGCTCGCCTTCGGCACGGTGGACACGTTCCTCCTGTGGAGGCTGACCGGGGGACGGGTGCACGCGACGGACGCGACGAACGCCTCGCGCACTTCCCTCTACGACCTGCGTACCGGGGACTGGGACCCGGAATTGCTCGAGCTCTTCCGGGTACCCCGGGAAGTGTTGCCGGAGATTCGCGACTCGGCATCGGATTTCGGGACCTGCCGTGCGGAGCTGTTCGGAGGCGGCATCGCGATCGCCGGAGTCGCGGGCGATCAGCAGGCCGCGACCCTCGGACAGGGCTGCTTCGCGCCGGGCATGATGAAGGCGACGTACGGCACCGGCTGCTTCCTGGTCGTGAACACCGGTTCGGCCCCGATCGCATCGCGCAATCGCCTCCTCACTACCGTGGTCTGGCAGCACGCGGGCGAGCGGGTGTACGGGCTCGAGGGGTCCATCTTCATCGCCGGGGCCGGGGTTCAGTGGCTCCGGGACGAGCTCGGGACGGTCGCGTCGGCGCCGGAGAGCGGACGGCTCGCCGCGCAGTCCGATCCCGACCAGGATGTCTACCTCGTGCCGGCGTTCACCGGTCTCGGGGCGCCGTGGTGGGATGCCGGCGCGCGGGGGGCGATATTCGGCCTGACCCGCGGGACCGGCCGGGCGGAGCTCGCGCGCGCCACCCTCGAGGCGGTGGGATACCAGACCCGGGACCTCATCGAAGCGGTGCGGCGGGACGGGGTGGAGGCTTCGGGACTGCGCGTGGACGGCGGCATGGCCGGTTCCGACTGGACCATGCAGTTCCTCGCCGACGTGCTCGATCTGCCCGTGGACCGTCCCGTCGACCTCGAGACCACCGCCCGCGGGGCCGCGTGGCTCGCGGGGTTTCACGCCGGCTTCTATCCGGGTCCGAAAGAGTGGTCGGCAAGGTGGGAACGCGACCGCCGGTTCACGCCGGCGTTGGACGCGCAAGAGCGCGAGCGAAAGCTCCGCGGCTGGCACGACGCCGTGCGGCGCACCCTGACCGGAAACGAGCCCGTAACCCCGGGACCGTCCGGGTTGCGAACCCCGGCGGCGGACGGGAACGAGGCGCAATGACCGTCCGGCGCGTTGCCGCCATCTCCGTCTATCCGGTGAAGTCCGCGGCCGGGATGGCGCTCGATGCCTGCAGGGTCGAGCTGCGCGGTCTCGCCGGTGACCGGCGGTGGATGGTAACGGACCCGACCGGCCGCTTCCTCACCGGCCGCGAGCACCCGCGCCTCGTGCTCGTGCGCGCCCGGATCGTGGATGACGGCCTTCGCCTCGAGACGCCCGGACTTGCACCCCTCACCGTGACTCGATCGGAATTGCAAGTCCGGTCCCGAATCCGGGCGGTCACGATCTGGGGGGACGGCTGCGAGGGAGTGGACACGGGCGACGAAGCGGCGGCCTGGTTCGGCGAGCTGCTGGGCACGCCGGCCCGTCTCGTGGAGATGACCGACGATTGCTCTCGTCGCGCCGATCCCGAGGTCGCGCGGCCGGGGGACCTCGTGAGCTTCGCCGACTGCTTCCCGGTGCTCCTCATCGGAAGCGCATCGCTTGACGACCTGAACGCGCGCCTTGGCGAGCCCGCCTCCATGCGCCGCTTTCGTCCGAACCTCGTCGTCGAGGGCGCCCCGCCGTTCGCGGAGGACCACTGGTGGCGGATCCGGATTGGCGAGGTCGAGCTCGAGGGAGCGGAGAACTGCGAGCGCTGCGCGTTCCCGACCATCGACCCCGACACGGGGGTGAAGGACTCGCGACGCGAGCCGATGCGGACCCTCGCGACCTACCGGCGACGCGCGGAGGGGGGCGTGTTCCTCGGACAGAGCCTCATCCCGCGCACCCTCGGCACGATCCGCGTGGGCGACGCGGTCGAGGTCCTGACCTGACCTGCGGCAATCACCGACCGTCCGCGGTGGATACCGGCCGGTTCGCGCCAGTCGGCCGTGCTCCTTTGCGCCGCTTCGATGGCATTGACCGTATCGAAGGGCGGCTCGCGGCCCTCCGGAGGCTGCCTACTGGGCGACGACGCCGCCGTCCACGGGAAGGATTACTCCGCTCACGAAGGCGGCGGCATCGGAGCAGAGCCAGACCGCGGCTTCCGCGATCTCGCGCGGGGTCCCCATCCTGCCGAGCGGGGTCCGCCCCACCATCCAGTCCTCGATCTCCGGCTTGCTCGAGACGACCCCCTCTACCATCGCGGTCCGCGTGTACCCGGGGCTGAGGGCGTTCACGCGGATGTTCCGCTTCGCGTAGTCGAGGGCGGCCGTCTTCGTGAGCCCCGCCACCGCGTGCTTGCTCGCGGTGTACGCGGCGGTGCCCGCCGCCGCCACCAGCCCGTAGATGGACGACAGGTTCACGATCGCGCCGCCCCCGCCTTGGAGCATCGGCTCGATCTCGCGCTTCATGCACAGCCACACCCCGGTGAGGTTGACGTCGATGACCCGCCGCCACTCCTCCTCCGTGAACTCATGGGTCCGGGTGCGAACGAACGTCGCGGTCCCGGCACTGTTCACCGCGCAGTCGAGTCCTCCGAAGCTCGCGACGGCTGCGTCGACCATCGCGGCGACCTCGTCCGCCCGCGTCACGTCCGTTCGCACGAAGACGGCCTCGCCGCCCCCTTCGAGTATCGCCTTCGCCGTGCTCTCGCCGCCGCCGGCGGCGATATCGGCGATCACGACGCGGGCCCCGCGCGCAGCGAAGAGGAGGGCGGCCTCGCGTCCGATCCCGGAGCCGCCTCCGGTGACGAGGGCGGTACGGTGGTCGAAGCGGGCGGAATCGCTGGCCATGGAATGCTTCCTCGTGGATCAGGACCGGGTCGCCGGGACCGCCCCGGTGGTCAGGAACTCGTGCGATGCCGAAACGGCGCGTCTCCGATTACCGTGCAACGTCGAATGACCCGCCGCTCGTTCGCGGTGTCGTACGGGGTCGCCCGGTGCATCAAACAGCGGTTGTCCCACACGACGAGCTGCCGGGGACGCCAGTGGTGCCGGTAGACCGTGCCGAGGCTCGCCGCCGCCTCGTTCAGCTCATCCACGAGCCTTCGCCCTGCCGCATAGTCCATCCCTTCAATCGTCTCCGCGTGATCGCCGAGAAACAGGCAATCGCGCTCCGTATCGGGATGGGTGCGGATGATCGGGTGGATGACCGGCGGTACCTGCCGGCGCTGCTCTTCGGTCATCGGCTCCTCTCCATGTCTTCGCGTGCGCGAGAAGTCGAGACTGTGGATGGCACGCAAGTCCTCGATCCTCTCGCGTGATTCGGGCGCAAGCCGGTCGAGGGCGCTGTACATGTCGCAGAAGTGGGTCTCCCCGCCCCGGGCGGGGATCTCCACCGCGTACATCATCGTCGCGAGCCCGGTCCGGGCCTGCCAGGACCCGTCGGTATGCCACTCGAGAGTCCCGCGGTCGGGATGCCGGCCCGAGGGCCGGCCTTCCGCATCGAGATTGGACAGCCGGTACAGCTCGGGGTAGCCATCCGCGTGGTACTGGTTCATGACGTGGACCTGCACCTCCCCGAAATGGCGGGCGACCTCGCCCGGGCCCCCGGGCGGCCCCTCTTCGCCGGAGAAGACGAGGACCTGCCACTCGAGAAAGGCGGCACGCACGGCCGCGAAGCGCTCGTTCGCAATCGGCGCTCCGAAGTCGAATCCGCTGATTTCGGCCCCGAGGCCGCCGGCGAGGGGCTTTAGGTCGAAGTCCGGTCGTCGGGGAATCGGTGTGGCGTTCACGGGGTCCGGTCCTCGCTGTCGACCCCGTCCCATGCCATGGGGGCACCCGCCGGGGTTCGTCGGGGAATAGTAGAAATACTCTTCAAAAACGGTAAGTTGCGGTTGGCCTGAACGTACCGTCTCGTCGCGCTGGATGGCGCATCTAACCACGCGGAAAGGTCCCGATCAATCCGATGATCCGCCGGTCGCGTGGCAACGCTGGAATCAGTCAAGCCCTTGCGTCGAATCCCGAGAGGCTCCGCGCAGGCGGTCAACGTCGGCGCGACGCCGCTTCTACCACGCCGGGACCATCGGCATCCGGGCCGCAACTCGCCGTCCGAAAACAGGGGCTTGCCGGTGCGGCACCGCCACCCTCAAACTCAGGCCGGTGCGATGGTGACCGCGAGCAGCTCATGGTCCGAGATCGCGGCGCCGGCGTCGTCGACGGCAGCGACCGTGGCCGGATCCCGGGCGAGGAGCCTGCGGGTGAAGAACCAGTCGATGCGTCCGTGGGGCGGTTCCGGGGTTCCGTCGGGTCTCGTGCGCTGGGTGGCGTGCGCTGTGTTGCACGCGGCCCGATCGTAGCCGCGCGCCTGCAGCACTTCGAACAGAGGTTCATAGGGGACCGGATCGAGGAACCGGCCCGGGTCTGCCCGCTCCAGCACCTTCCTCCCCGGATGGACGTTGAGCGCAGAATACGAGGCGCTGGTCGTGTTGAAGTCGCCGCCCAGGATGACCGGACCGTCCCCGTGATAGACGTCTATGGCGTCCAGCAACGCGGTGGCCTGCCGCGCGCGGTCATCGGGGTCGCTGTGGCTCTCGAGGTGGGTCGAGACGAAGGCGACGGACACGCCGGCGACGTCCAGTTTTCCGGCCACCGCGATGCGCCCGCCGATGCGTGGCTCGTCACGAAGTCCGTCGAACCATGCGCCGCCCGCGTCGATTCGGATGAGGGCCGGGCGGTCGAACTCCCGTGCGGCGAGGATCGCGCCGCCGTGCAGCCCCTCCCGGTTCTCGGCGCCGGCGTGCCAGCTCCGTTCCCGGGCATCGCCGAGGCCGAGCTCCACGAACTCCACGCCGAAGACGTGGCCGAGGTCGAGAGCCTCGGCCAGCCACCGGGTCGTGTGGTGCTGGCCCGAACGCGCCATTCCGAGGTCCATCTCGCACAGCAGCACGACATCGGCCGCGACGATCCGCAGCAGGTCTGCGGATGCTTCGAGATACTTGGCGCGTTCCGCGTTCCAGAACGCGACTCGAAGCTCGTGCGCGGGCGTGGAGGACGGTTCCGGTGGCGGCACGACCTCGATGCGTCGCAGAACGTCGAGCCCCTCGGCCGCGCCGTCATGGGTCGCCGCGCCCGTCCCGTGCGCCGCCCGGCGGGCGGGGCTCAAGGTGGGGCTCTCGGCCTGGGTCTCCTCGATGAGGACGGAAATCACCGCTTCTTCACGCCGCCGGCAACCGTGATCAGCCTTGCCGAACGGATGCGCGGGCGCCGGTGATCAGGGTTTCGCGGCCGCGTTCGAACAGCAGCACGTGCTCGGGGTGGAATCCTATGCGCAAGTTCTCGCCGGGCGCGTGACGCGCGCCGGCACCACTCTCCAGCACGCGAATGTTTCCCAGAGGCGAATCCGCGACGTAGAGAGTCTCGCGCCCCATCGGCTCGATCTGGTCGATGCGGCATTCCAAGCCGCCCGTCGCCATGAATTGCAGGTGTTCGGGCCGGATGCCGAGGATGACCTCCCCCGTCGCGGGCTCACCCTCCAGAGCGAGCGGATGATCGTTGACGATGAGCCGTCCGTCCGCCGCGTATCCGTCGAGGAGGTTGATGGGCGGAGAACCGACGAATGCCGCCACGAACCGGCTTGCCGGCCGGCGATACAGGTCGTCCGGCGTGCCGATCTGCTCAATCTTCCCGTCCGACATGCACACGATGCGGTCGGCCATCGTCGTCGCTTCGACCTGGTCGTGGGTGACGAGAACCGTCGTCACCTTGAGCCGTTCCTGGAGCGCCTTGATCTCGGTGCGCATGACGAGGCGGAGGGAGGCGTCGAGATTCGAGAGCGGCTCGTCGAGGAGCAGCAGGGTCGGGTCCTTCACGAGGGCGCGGGCCAGCGCGACCCGTTGCTGCTGGCCGCCCGAGAGCTGTTCCGGCCGGCGCTCGAGGAGCTCCGCGACGCGAACCAACTCGGCGGCGTCGTGGACCCTGCGGCTCACCTCCGCATCGGGCACTTTCTTGAACTTCAGGGGGAAGGCGATGTTCTTGAACACCGTCATGTGCGGGTAGAGCGCGTACGACTGGAACACGATGCCGACGTTGCGGTCGCGTGCCTCGACCTCGTTCACCCTCGCGCCGTCGAACAGGAGGTCGCCCCCCGACGGCAGGTAGATCCCGGCCAGCATGAAGAGGGTCGTCGACTTGCCGCAACCGGACGGGCCGAGCAGCGAGACGAACTCGCCGTCGTCGATCTTGAGGCTCATGTCCGGAATGACCGTCACGTCCCCGAACTGCTTCTGAATCCTCCGGAATTCGATCGTTGCCATGGATCAGCCCTTCAGTCCGCCGACGGTCATCTGGAGCAGGTACTTCTGCGCAATCGTATAAAGGAGAAAGCTCGGGATGATGTAGAAAAGGCCCACTGCGGACACGATGCCGTAGTCGACACCCAGGTTCGTTTCCTCGGTCACGAAGAACGTGTAGAGGCTCATCGTCCATCTCACGTTCGAGGACAACAGTGTCAGCACGAATATGAACTCTTCCCAGCCGCGAATGAACACGAAGACCGCCACCGCAATCATGCCGTTGCTGACCTGGGGCAGCACGACCCTGACGAATGCCTGGCGGCGGGTCGCGCCATCGGTGAGCGCGCTCATCTCGATTTCCCACGGGACGGCGTCGAAGAAGCCTTTCATGATGAAGACGGCAAACGGCATCTCGATGCCGACGATGACCAGCATCACCCCGGTCAAGGTGTCGAGGAGACCAATCTGCCACATGACGATGAAGATCGGAATCAGCAGCACGGTCGTCGGAAACGCGTGCAATATCAGCATTGTGGCCAACGAGGAGGCGCGGAAGCGGTACTGGAATCGGGAAATGTAGTAGCCCGCGAGGCTCGAGATCGTCACGACGATCAGGGTGGCCGTACCAGCGATGAAGAGCGAGTTCCAGAACGCCGACCAAACGGAAGGGAACGACGTCAGGCTGAACTCGGGGTTGTCTTCCGCCGCGACGATTTCCCGGTACGCGGTGTTGAACTCGGGAATGTACAGGAACCGGAAATTGTAGAGATGCAGGTGCGGCCCGACGATCACGGCGTAAAGCACTATCGTCACGAGCCAGATGATCCCCCAACCGGTCATCGCGTGGCGCCGGCTGCGGGCCAGGGTCGCCCATACCCACGTCGCGACCACCGCCGGCACGAGGATGAGAATGGACGGCCACAGGACCTTCGTGTCGACCCCCTCCATGCCGGCGGAAAACGCCAGGGTCAGCAACCAGAAGTAGGGCACGATGACCGGAATCGACACCGCGATCAGAAAGGTGAAGAGCGAAGCGTCCTTGGCCCTGCGCGAACGGCGGGCCCTGAACGCGAGCTCGTCCCAATGTCTCTGGGCCTCAGTGCGTCCCGCGTCGATGCCGGTGCCGGACATGGGCTATTGCACCTCGATCCGGGGTCTCTGGAGCAGCCGTCTCATGTTGGAAATCCGCCACAGGAGCAGGGCCAGGATCACTCCCGGCACGATCAGGAAGAACGCGAGCGCGGCGCCATAGGCATATTGCCCGGACGAGCCGAACGCGCGCTGAAAGATGAAGATGGCGTAGACCGTGGTGGCGCGGAACGGACCTCCGCCGGTGATCAGCAGGATGTACTCGAAGCTGGTGAGCAGCGAGAGGGTCTGCCAGATGAAGATGTAGGTGAGAGGCCATCTGAGCTGGGGCAGGGTGATGTGCCAAACCCTCGCCAGTGAACCGGCCCCGTCGCACCGCGCCGCGTGATACAGGTGCCCGGGAATGCTCCGGATGGCCGACGTCAGGATGATCATGGCGAAGGATGCACCGATGAAGCCGTTCGCGAAGATGATGACCCACATGGGTGACGTCTGGCGCAGATCGATCGGCTCCTCGGTGCCGGCGAGATGCATGAGCACCTGGTTGACGAGGCTCGTGTCCCCGCCATGCACGGACCACACCCAGAGAATGGCGTAGACGACGGACGGACTCATGCGGGGAAGCAGCCAGACGGCGCGGAAGAAGGTGCCGGAAGTGCGCGAAATCGAGGTCGTCGCAAGCGCCAGGAGAAGGCCGAAGGTCGTGTTGAAGATGAGGAGCGTCGCGCCGACGTACCACAGGGTCCGCCAGATGACCGCGGGGAGCTGACGATCGCTCACGAAGGCCCGCTCGTAGTTCTTGGTGGTGATCTCCGTGATGCGCAGCTCGCGACCGAGATCGGTGAACGAGATCGCGATGTCGACGAAGACCGGGACGACGAAGAAGAAGCCGACGACCAGAAAGGCCGGGCCCAGGAACATCGCCATGTTGGCGCGTTCGCGCCCCTTCATGGAGCTCCGCGCGCTCGCGCGGATCGCCGCATCTTCCGCCGTCGCTCCCATGGAGCTGCTAGGGCCTCGGGAACGTCAGGGCCATCGAGCCGCGCCCGAAACGGGGACGTGCAGCGGATGCATCGATTCGGCTCGGACGAGTCGCTCCCGGGGGGGGGGGGTGCGGCCCCCCGGGAAGCCGGTCGCGCCGGCGCCGCAGTTCACCGCGATCCCGTGGGGGGGCGGGCCTGCCCCCCCCCGGAAAGCCGGTCGCGCCGGCGCGCTAGTTCACGACGATGCTGTCGGGGATGCGTGCGCCCGCTTCTTCGATGACGTACACGGCCGCATCCGCCGCGGACAACTGCCCGGTTTCCACGCCCTGCAGCGCCTCGTAGATGACCGCGTTCAGCGTGCCGAAGTCCGGGTGGTTCGGCATGTAGTGGGTGAACTCGAGGAGTTCGGTCGCCAGAGCCAGCGTCCATGCTTCGGCATAACGGGGATCATCGAGCTGGGCGCGCTTGATTCCGATATGCGTCGTCGTCACCGCATGATCCGTGTTCAGCTCCGCATCGGACGCATACCCCACGACGGTGGCCGCGGTCTCGGCATGCTCGCCCGCTCCCACGCCGTAGACGATCGGGTGGGTGAGGCTGCCCGGCCGGCCGCCCTTCTCCGGTGCGGGCGCCGCCGTCCAGCCGAACTGCTCGAAGAAGGACTCCTGATCGCTCGGCACCCCGCGCGGGAAGGCGGACGACCCCAGGTCCCAGACGCCGTACATCCACATCGCGGCATTGTTGTCCTGGTAGAACTGGTCCCTGATGTAGTTCCACTCCAGCGAGGTGTTGTTGCCCGGCGTCACCCCGTTCTCGACATTGCGCTCGAACCAGCCGTAGGCATCGGCGAGCTTGTCCTCCTCCAGGAGAAGCTTGCCGGTCTCGGGATCCAGAAAGCTCGAGCCGTACTGGTTGAAGATCATGAGGTAGTCGGGTCCGCGCGAGGGCCGGTGCAGGATCCCGTACTCGGCGTCGGTCTTCTCGACCACCTGTTGCGCGATGTCCGACATGTCGTCGAGGGTGACCTCCCCGGCGAGGACGCGTTCGTCGAGGCTCTCGATCTCCTCGTCGGAAAAGCCAGCCTGGCGCATCAGGTTCTTGTTGAAGAAGAACATCCGCGCTTCGGCGTCCTGGGGGACCGCGAAGCGCCGTCCGCCGCATTCCGTGGAAGCCCAGAGGGACGGAAATATGTCGGCGAAGAACTCGGGGTGGTCGTTCGTGAAGTCGGTGAGATCGAAGAGGAAGCCCGGTTCCGCGAAAGCGCAGATCCACTCGTGCGCGGCGTGGAAGATGTCGGGCCCTTCGCCGATCGCGTAGCTCCGCAGCAACCTCTCGGCATCGCCGTCGTACCCGCCCTGATCGGGCTGCTCAAGCACGGTGATCGAGACCCGGTAGTCGGCGCCGTCCTTCTCGAGCTGGGCGTTCAGGCGCTCTGCGCCCTTGAGGATGTTGCCCGGCCGGAGCGGCCCGGACGGGTCGGCCCGCGACCAGAGCGTGAGCTCGATCATGTCCTGCGCGGACGCGCTGATACCGGGAAGCGAAGCGGAAAATGCGAGCACGGCCGCCGCAGTTGAATGTAACAGCGTTCTCATCGTGCATTCCTCCCAAAACCGGGGTGCCGGGACGGCGAGCCGCGGAGCCGACACCACCTACCTGTTGACTGGACCGGGCAAGGTATCACCTTCGCCGCTTCAAGGGCCAGCCTTGGAATCGGGGTTGTTCCGATTCCACGGACGCCCCGATGATCGAACGGAAAACGAAAACGGGTGGTCCTGGGGCCTGCATTCCCCCCGCGGGCGGCCCGAATTCGGCTTGTCCCCCCCTTCGTCGAGGGACGTGCCCCCGCTCAGCCCTTGACCGCGCCGAGGGTGAGGCCGCGCACGATGTAGCGCTGGGCGAGAAGGGCGATCAGCACCGGCGGGACCATCGCGATGAGCGCCCGCACCGCCATGAACCAGAACTGGACGCCTCGCGTGTCCACCGAACCCGCGATGAAGACCGGAATCGTGAGGCTGTCCCGGCTCGACAGGGTGATCGCGAACAGGAACTCGTTCCAGGAGAAGGCGAACGAGATGAGCGCGGTGGCCGCGATGCTGGGAGCGGCGAGGGGGAGCGCGACCCGCATGAAGGCGGTTCGATAGGTGCCGCCGTCGACCAGCACCGCCTCTTCGAGCTCCAGGGGAAGGTCGAGAAAGGTCTGGCGCAGGATCACGACCGCGAAGGGCAGGACGAAGGTCGCATTGACGAGGATGAGCGCGAGTTGGGTATCGAGCAGCCCGAACGCCCGCATGACGAGATAGAAAGGGATCACCGTCGCGACCGGGGGCAGGATGCGCTGCGAGAGGAACCAGATCGTGATGTCGATGTTCGGGACCCGGCGGAAGCGAAAGCGGGCGAGGGCGTAGGCGGCCGGGGTCCCGAGGGCGAGGGCGAGCACGGACGCTCCAACCGACACGATGGTGCTGTTCGCGAGCGCGCGCCGCGACTCAGGTGAAGAGAGCTGCGTGATCCAGTTGTCGAGGGTCGGATCGAAGCTCAGCCACGGGACGCCGAGCCCCGAGACCGTGAACGTGTCGATGGGGTTGCGGAGCCCCTGGGAAATCGCCCAGTAGAACGGAAAGAAGAAGGCCAGGGTCACGCAGATCGCGACGAGCCACAGGAGAGACTCGCCGAACCCGCGTTCCCCGACGGGGCGTGCGGCCATCTCAGCCATAGGTCTCTCGCAGCCGGCGGAAGGTCAGCATGATGATGATCATGACGGTGATGAGAAGCCCGTAGCAAAGCGCGCTCGCATAGCCGAGGTCGAAGAAGCGGATCCCGGTCCGGAAGGCGAGGAACGAATACGACTGGGTCGCGATCCCGGGCCCGCCGCCGGTGAGCGCGAAGGGGATATCGAAGACCTTGAGCGCCTCCGCGAGCCGGAGCAGCAGCACGATGACGATGGTGTTCTGGAGGATGGGCAGGAGCACCATGCGGAGCATCTGCCAGCCGTTGGCGCCGTCCACCACCGCTGCTTCGTAGAGCTCGTCCGGCACCGACTGGAGGGCGGCGAGGAACACGAGGAAGCAGAACGGCGTCCATTGCCAGATGTCGACGAAGATCACGCTGAACAGAGCCCAGTCCGGGTCCGACAGGAACGGGAATCCGAGAAAGCCGAGCGGACCGCCCTCCTCGTAGAGAATGGTGAAGAAGAGGTAGCCGGCCGCGAGCGGGGTCGCGAAGATCGGCAGGATCATGACCGCCCTCATGGCGGCGCGCCCCGCGAGATGCCGGTTGAACAGGACCGCGAGCAGGAACCCGAGCGCGAGCTCGATGCTCACCGAAGACAGGATGAACGTCAGGGTGATCCGGACCGAGGTCGCGACCTGGTTGTCCTTGAATATGCGCTTGAAGTTCTTGAGCCCCTGGAAGGTGGTGGTGTTGATCTGCTCCTTGTGGATGATGGTCCGCATCCGTTGCTTGCCGTTGGCGAGCATGATGGGGTCGCCCGCCTCGTCGAACATTGGAACCCGTTCGCGGGTGATCTCGGTCTTGCTGTCGATCTTGAGGAAGGCGATGTAGAGCGAGTACCCGAGCGGGAACACGGTGAACGCGAGCACCCACACGACCGCGGGGGCAAGGAAGAGGAATCGCGCGTTGCTCGTCCAGCGCATCGATCAGGCTCGGGTGCGGGGCGCGGCGGGGGGGCGCGCGTTTGGGGGGACACCGCCGCGGCGCAGGCTGCGGCGGGCGCGGTGCCCGGGGGGCGGA
>MKWU01002439.1_pt1 | contig 27941 bp, 15 predicted proteins | sample 809101 | NCBI WGS metagenome assembly MKWU01 (sample SAMN05860141, study PRJNA318959) | sponge metagenome | host: Aplysina aerophoba | place: Slovenia: Piran, Adriatic Sea, Gulf of Piran | collected 2013-05-07 | reverse complement strand
CCCTGCCGGGCCAAGCCATCGATATTGGGTGTCTGCGCTTGGGGGTGTCCACCCATGCAGCCCACCCAGTCGTTGAGATCGTCAACAGCGATCAGCAGGACATTCGGACGGTCTTGGGCAACTGTGGTAAGCGGCAGCAAGACCCAAATCAACGCAAGCCGCAGCGACATGGCACCATTCTATGTTGAGATCCGCGGGTGAACTCTTGATTCGAGCCGGAGGAGCGTCGATGGGTGCGATCGCATCGCTGTCTCATCGGCAAGACTAGTGATATACCCCAGATCTGATCGAGCTCACGACTTCCATCGGAATGCGGTGTGCGCCGATCCAAAGGGCGTAATGGAGCTGTGGCCGAGTTGGCCGAGGCATCGCAGTGGTCGAAGGCCGCTGACGTGATCGACAACGGCACATTCCTTGGTGAAATGGATCCAGCGTATGTTCACCAAGCTCACGATACGAAACTTCAAGCTCTTCAGTAGTGTCGAGATCCACCTCGGTTGGCGGGACGGTCCATGTCCGCGCACGCACCATGGCCTGCGGCAGCGGCCCCGGCGGGGAACGCCGGTGGCCACCGTATCGGCCCGCCAATCGGCGATCTCCAATGGCGATGCGTGGGCGGTCGCATTGGCGACGGGTCCTGAACCGCAAGTCACCGGCCTGCCGATCGACCGAACGCACGGTCGTCCGGTAGCCGCCAGCCGCGCCCGTCCGGGGAGACTGTCAGGGCGTTTCGGACTGCGGGCAACTCGGCCGTCGTGACAATGCGCGGCGGGCCATCGTAGAGGAGCTGTCGCCGGTTGAAGGTTCGCATCGTCTGAACGTTGCGCGCGGCCTCGGTCTCTGGGGCGAGCCGCGGCGCCGCGGCCCGCTCGACGTTCAGCCCACCGGTCACTCCGCAGAACAGATCCCGCTCCATCCGCACGCCGTTACTGTTGCGCAGCAGCTCGCGCAACGGCTCGATATAGCGGTCACGAGGGAGGCCCATGTCGTACACTCCGCTCACCCCTGCGTAGAAGAGGGCGAACTCCTGCCTGGCCCGGCTTTCGTACTCGTCCATTGCCAGCTGTTCGGTCACGCGCCCGCGCAGCGCCGCCTCGATCGAGCGGGCAGCGAGCAGTGCGCCGTAGGTGGCAAGATGCACCCCCGACGACAGCAGCACGTCGACGAAACAGGCTGCATCGCCCACCCGCACCAGCCCGGGTGCCCAGAACCTGTCGCTGGCGTAGGAGTAATCCGTGCACAGGCGCACTTCGTCATAGGGAGGCTCGGCGGTCGGCCGCGCCCCGGCGAGCAGCGCGGCAGTGCGCGGGCATCGCGCCAGCCAGGCGCTCAGTACGGCGCGCCGGTCCCCGCGCAGCATGCGCGCGCAATCCCGCGGGGCGACCACGCCGACGCTGGTGAGGGTATCGGAGAGTGGGATGAACCAGGCCCAGGCGGGGCCGTGCTCCGTCCCGAGCGTTTCGAAGAACACGTTGCCCTCGATCGGGGGCGCGAGCCGCCCGGCACCGTCCCAGTAGCCCCACACCGCCACATTGCGGAAGAACTTCGAGTCTGTCCGCGCTCGCAGCGCGGGCAACTTGACGCGCATCTGCCCGCTCGCATCGACGACGTAGCGCGCCCGCACTTGATGGCGGGCGTCGGTGTCAACACCGCCGATCTCGACGATGCGGCCATGCCCGGAATCGTCCTCTCCGACCGACAGGATCTCGTGTCCCCTGTACAGCGCAACCCCCCGGGCCTCGGCGTTCCCTAGGAGGATCTCGTCGAACCGCTGTCGGTCCACATTCAGCGCGACGGGAGGGTCCGGGCCGGTATCGTCGCCGCCAAAGATCAGGTCCCAGGGCTGGTCGGGCCGGTCACCCCAGCAGAATGTGCCGCCGGGCTTCACGACGAAGTTCGCCTGCGCGACATCGATGCCGAGTAGGGGCAGGAGCTGACGTGGCGTGGCCGGCAGCAGCGATTCGCCAATGCGGTATCGAGGGCCGCGCTCACGCTCGTACAGCGCTACGTCCAGACCGTTCTGACTGCACAGTGTCGCCACGGTAGCGCCGGCCGGCCCGCCGCCGATCACTGCGACGTCGACATGCCCCGGCTGCCCGCTTCTGCTCTGACGCCTTGAGGTCCCGGGCGGGGGGTTTGCGGCGGGATCCCCTAACCCAAGGGCTCGCCGGGTGGCGGCGGCAATTCTGCGCACCCGCGTGGCGCGCAAGGGCGATCGGCCTACCTCCTGGCGCACCTCGCCCGCATTGATGCGGTCGTGGGGGTCGAAGCGGGTCTTCAGCTCGCAGAAGCGAGCCCAGCGATCCGGGCCCCAGTAAGTCCGGAAATCGAGCGATCGGGTCAGGTTTTCGGCCTGGCAGTAGAGCGCCCAGCCATGGTCCACAACTTGCTCGACGAAAGCCCGTTCGACCCGCGTCAGCGCGACCTCCCCGAAGTCGGTTCCGATCCCCGTGCACACGGCCATGACCCCCAAGGTGACGAAGTCCTCGTCGCGCGGATACAGCAATGGAGGGGTGAGCGCGATGCGGCGGACGAGATAGCGAAAGCCTATAGGCGTGTCATCCAGAAGCGGGCCGACCCAGCCGCCGGTGGGACGAAGTGTGTCGCGATGCGTGCGGCTCCAATCCCCGATGGTCTGCCAGGCGGCCTCTTCCTCGTCCACCGGTACCAGCGCGGTGAACCAGTACGTCCAGCTCACGCCATACGTCGGCGGCAGCCTGTCGGTTTCGCTCGGGTCCCGAGGATTCGACACCGGGATGCGACCGCTGCTGCCCACCGGAAGCCCGTCGGCCGCGCCCGGTTGCGGCAGCAGGCGCAGCGTCGCTTCGAGAATCAGGCCGAACTGTCCCATCGAGGCGAATATCCAGGGAAAGTCCTCGTCGCCTGGGAGGACGTCGTGCACTTCGCCGCACCCGTCGATGATCTTGAGCCGCGCCACCTGTGCCCAGAACCCGCCGTAGCGCTCGGAAAGCGAGACGGAATCCTGCGCGTCTGGCGACACGAGCTCCTGACGCTCGTGCGCCGGCACGCGTAGCCCCCGCACACCCGCGTCCGGCCCCTCGGCGGCGCCCCCCCCTCCCCCCCGCCCCCCCGCGCACCCGAAGCCGCCCAGGGTGGGCCCTGCCCAGCCGCCGTTGTAGAGGGGCAACCGCCAGCCGTGGTCGGCCACGAAATCGCGAATGTCCCAGAGCGTTGCGCCGCCGCCTACGGTAAGCTGGCCGCTCTTCTCGACACGATAGTGGCTAAGCCCGCTGGTTCGAACCAGCGTCTCGCCCGTGCGCGGCAGGCTGGCTCCGGACAGCCCGTGCCCGCTGCCCCGCACGCGCAGGGCCGCGCCTTGGGCTAGGGCGGCCTGCCAGTCCCGCACCGCCGCGTCGACGCTGTCGGGCTGCAGCACCGAGTAGTGGGAGGCGGAGACATGGAGCTTCCCGTAGTCGGTCAACATCTGTCACCGCCTACTCCTACTCATCCGACCGAAGGTGATAATGATAGCAGGAACGTCTCGAGGGGTTCCGTGCAGGCCGCCTCGACCTGTCAGTTATGCCGATTCTCTACCTGCATGTCGGTCACAGCAAGACCGGCACGTCCTGGATGCAGGCGGCGCTGCGCGAGAACGCGGCCGCGCTCGCGGAAGGAGGCCTCGCCTATCCGATATTCGACGGCGTCGGGAACGAGCAAGGCGCCGAGATCGGCCAGGGCAATGGTCTGTGGCTGGCGACTAGCCCGGTCGGCGAACTGGACTTGCGTCTGCGGATGATCTTCGGCGCTGCCGGTCCGAGGGGGGCGGTGCTGTCTTCCGAAGAGTTCTTTCCCCGGCTCACCGGGCCCGATGGCCCGGCTGCACTACCACAGGCGGCACTGGTTGCGGGGTTCGATCGGATCGAGATACTGCTCTTCATCCGCAACCCGGTGGGCCATGCGGCTTCGCTGTGGCAGCAGTACGTGAAGAACTCAGGCGGCACTGGCCCAATCGAGGTTTTCTTCGATAAATACGCAGTGCCCGATCGGGTTGCGGGATTCCTCGACAGGTTCCTGTCGATGGACGGTGTCGGGCTGACCTGCCTGAACTACGACCGGCACCGCCGCGATCTGCTGGCCCCGCTTTGCGCTTGGCTAGGCACACCGGCGATATCGCTGGCTCCGCCGTGCGCTCGGACGATCAACCGCGGCATGACCCGGGCGGAGCTGGCCTTGCATGTGGCCCTGAACCGCCGGATCGGCCGGGCCGGCCGGGTTCTCTCGGAGGCGCTCTGCGTCGGTCTGCCCGACATGCCCCCGGACCCGGTCTACCCCGATCCGGACTGCCAGCGAGCCATGTGCGCCCGTCTGGCGCTGACGCTGGAGCGGGTGAACGCGTGCCTGCCCGAGGCGGAGCGGTATCGGCCCGACATCGCCCTCGCGCCCCGCAATGCCGACCGTGCGGCCCTGAGTTTCAGCCCCGAGCAGATCGACCTGATCGGTGCCTCCCTCGGAGGCGAGATCCGCCGGTTGCGCTTGGCGCTCGCGGCGAGCGGACAAGGCGCTGGCGCGTTCCATCCCGGCGGCGGGCCGTAGGCCGCGCACTGTCTCCGCTCGTGCGTCCGCAACCGGAGCGGGGAATCGCATCCCGATCGCCGCCGGAGCATCAGCCGGAGGGTTGCGCCGCCATGTCGTGGCGGAGGTTGGTAGTCCTCCGGCACTTGCGTTTGTAGTGCTGGCGATTCTCGAAGACTACATGATTCAGAACGACAGATTCGTGCTCATGATGCTTGTGATCCGGGCCGTCGCGTTCGTACGCTAGAGCCCGTAAGCATTGTCGAAGGCAAGGAGGCTGGTGACATGAGCGTGAGCAATCTCAAGGAATACGCGCGACGTTGCGCTAGCGAGTCGGAATTGCGCGAGAGGGCGAGGGCATTCGGGTTGGACAATGTGGAGGCACACATTTCTCTCGCCAAGAGCTTGGATCTGGACTGGAGCATGGACGACATGGTGGCCTTCAGGAAGGAAATGGTCAACGCCGAGGGCGACCTCGAGGATCTCAGCGAAGAAGAGCTGCAAGCGGTCGCGGGCGGAGCGGTCACCACCACTGCCGTAATTGTCGGCGTGGTAGCGGCGGGGGGCGGGGGGGGGGGCGGGGCGGGTCGCCACCTCTGCGTTAATGGTCGGCGGGGTAGGGGCGGGAGCCGTATTGGGGGGAGCCGCAGTGGGCGGCGTGGCGGCAGGCGCGGCGGTAGGCGGGTTCACCGCAGCGGCGGGCGGCGGCTGGTAGGGCCTGCTTGGCCTCGGCCGGCCAATTGCCCAAACGGGAGTCTTGGAAATGGAAGCCAACGCCAACGATGTTGCGACCGGCGATTCGCCAGGCATCGGCGCCGCCGCGACGGCCGGTCGGACAGGTGCCGCAGTTCGCGGTGGGGGATCCTTGCGGTCCGCGGCGGACGCGCTGGCGGGGGCGCTCTCGTACCCTTCCTACGCCGCGACGTTCACGGGTCTCGGTCCCGACGACATCCGCACCATCGCCGAAGTCAAGCGTTTCTACGAGTGCTACATGGGCGACCGAGACTTCCGCGCCGCGGCGGACGCGGGCGGGGCATTCACCAGCCAGCAGCGCCGGATGCTGAAAGACATCGGGGTGAGTTTCGAGCCCGAAGTGATGGAGCTGGTGTGGTTGCGCCCGGAAGTGCTCGGGCGCTTCCCCTCGCTGGTGTGGCAGCACGCCACCTTCGAGGAGCTGCCGTCCGACATGCACGCGCTGCTGGCGCCGTATCCCGAGTTGCGGGTTTGGCTCAGTTGGCGCCACCGAGCCGACAGGTTGAACATGTGCCTGAAGCTGATGGTGAGCAAGAAGGCGACGCTCAGCCCCGAATACACGGCCTGGCGCCGTCGCCGGGTCGGGGCGGTCCGCAATGAGCTTGGTGCCTTCGGCTGGAGCCTGGACCATCCCTGCCATGCCGTGGAGATGGCGGTGGGTTGCTCGGTTCAGTGCAGCTTTTGCGCGTTCGATGCGGGCAAGCTGGAGACCGTGTTCGACCTCTCCCGGCCCGAGAACCGCGAGCTGGTGTGCGCGGTGGCCGCGGGCATGCTCGGGGTGCTGGGATGGCCGGCGACGCACGGGATGCTCTACTGGTGCACAGAGCCGCACGACAACCCGCACTATGTGAGGCTGCTGGAGTTCTGGCAGCAATTGACCGGCGCGATGCTGTGCACCGCGACCGCGCGGGCCGGCGAGGACTGGGTCCGGGAGCTGGTCGACTACTACACCACGGGCCCGGTGCCATGGCCGCGGATCAGCGTGCTGTCGCGGGGCATGATGCGCCGCCTGCACAAGGCCTTCACGCCGCTGGAGTTGCGCGACGTCACGCTGCTAATGCAGCAGAAAGACGGCGAGGCGTTGCGCGCCAAGGTGCCGGGCGGACGCGAGAAGATGCTGCAAAACTTGGTCGAGGCGGACGATCTGCGCAAGGTGGATTTCGAGAACCCGCCCGCAGGGTTCGAGCCGCCGCAGGGTTCGATCGCCTGCATTTCGGGAACGCTGGTGAACATGGTGGAACGCACGGTGAAGCTAATCAGCCCGTGCTACACCACGCTGGAGCACCGCTACGGGTACCGGGTGTTCGACGAGACGAAGTTCGACGACCGCCCGGAGGGTTTCGCGGTGGCGCTGAAGCGCCTCATCGGGCGCAGCATGGTGACCGGGGTCTATCCGGAGATGCCGGTGCGCTGGCGCGACGATCTCAAGGCTGTGCCGCAACCGGACGGCTTCAGCCTGCTCTCGCCCACCACCCGGCGCGACTTCCGGCGGGGCGAGATGCACCTGCGCACAGCCGAACTCATAGGCCGGGGGGACCTGACCTACCAGCAAGTCTTCGACGCCCTCTCGGGCAGTCCGGGGGTCGGGCCGTTCACGGCGATGTCCTTGCTCGATTCGCTCTTCCAGAAGGGCTATCTGTGCGAACTGGCGATCACGCGCGACTATCGCGCCCGACGCGAAGCCGGGGATGCCTCGTTGCGCGAACCGCTGTCGGCGGCCGCGTGAGGCGCGGGCGGGCGGCGGCTACAGCCAGTCGCCCCCGGCCCCCATCCCCTGTCCCGAGATCGAGGAATAATTCATGACGGGGAAGAAGACGCTCAGATACGCCTTGGCCTCGACCGCCGCATCCCCTACGATCACTAGCTTCAGGTGGTGCAGGTTCGTGGCCAGCACCGGGAACCCGAGCTTCGGCGTGCGGAGCCACGCCGCCATTTGCTGGTACTGCTGATAGGAGGGGAAGTCCTTCAGGGCGGCCAGCTTGTTCGTCCGCGCGAGGCTCCGCGCGACCAACTCGTCGTGAAGCGGCTGCCAGGTGTCCATGGACAGCGTTTGCCGAGCGGCGTAGAGCTCGAGCCCCAGTTTCGGGCCCACCCGGCCGGGGAGGATATCCACGTTGAGCGCGATTAGGCCGCACAGGGGCTGCAGTCGGGCTAGGATGTCGCGCAGGTGCGCCCGGTCTCCCGGCCAGCCGATCGCGGCCAGCCAGCGCTCCATCGCCCCGGTGTCCAAACCCTTGACGCACAGCCGAACGGCCGGGCCTGCCCGCGCGCCCATGACCCCGACTTGGAACACCTTCCCCTGCGCGGGGATGGTGTTGGCGAGCGCGTCGATCCGCGCTTGGTCCAGAGCCAGCCCGTAGAACTGGCGGCCCAGCGTTGCCACCTGCCCAAGCAGCTCTCGGTCCGAGCCGCCCACTGAAGAGTTCGGACCCCAGAACAGGTTCGGCCGGTCTAGGCGCGCATCGAGGCTTGCATCCGATGAAGCCGACGCCGAATCCACTTCCAGCCAGATGCTGCCCAGCCGGCGGAGCCAGTCAGGGTTGTCGAGCCATTCGTCCGCGAAGCGGCCGATCTTGCGCCAGCAAGGCGACCGCTCCCGCAGCGCGCCGGTCTCTTCCGCCGCGGGGTCATGGCGATTGCGGCCCGCCAGCGTCGGGATGCCGCCGCTCCGCTGCCTCACCTCCCACAGGAAATCGGCGCGCGGGGCGGGATCGCCGAGCCGTACTTCAAGACCCCAGAAGGGGGAGAGATGCACGGAGATACGACCCGCGATGCGATCCAGCGCGGCGCGGCCGGGAGCGTCGAGCAGGGCCGGGCCGAGCCGAGACCCCACCAGCGCCAGCACGTCCGACAGGCGTGCGCAGCGCGGCTGCGAAGGCAGAGCCTCGCCGCTCCCCAGGTGGCTGAAAGGATCGATGTCGGTGGGGTGCTCGAACCGGTTCATGTCGGGTCAGAGATGTGAATGACGGCCTGCGGGCCGAAAACGTACGGGGAAGCTCGCCGACACCCTCTTGGCGGTTCCGAGCGCCGCCTCCGGATCGGCCTCGCGGCCATGCACCGCGTGGATGCGGACATACCGCCCCGGCCGGTCCACCAAGCTAGAGGCTCGATGCCGACAGGCGCTCTTTCGCCGATCGTCGGGGCCGGCCTCCCCGCCGAGGATCGCTGTGTATGCGAGATGCGAGCCTTCCGCGAAGCTGTCAGGCCCTGCTGGGACGGAAGGCGGAAGAGATCCGCACGAAGACCGGGCAGCAGGCCCTTCGGTCGCCCCGGGGCGTCACCAGCCGCCGCCCCCCGCTGCCGGTGGCCCCGGCTGCCGCTCCCCCGGCCACGGCTCCGACCCCGGCTCCGACCGCGGCTCCGACCGCGAGGGAGGCTACGAGCGTGACCGAAAACGCGCCGCCCGCGACCTGTTCCAACTCTTCTTCGCTGAGGTCCTCAAGGCCCTCCTGGGCGTCGCCCAGTTCCTTTTGGAAGACCTTCACGTCGGACCAGCTCCAATCCAAGCCCATGCTCGAGGCAAGACTGATATGCTCCTCGAGATTCTCGATCCCGATTGCCTTGGCCTTTTCGCGCAGTTCCGGCTCACTTCCGCAACGGCGCGCATATTCCTTGAGGTTTTCCACGCTCATGTGATCAACAGCCCCCTGCTCGTTGGGTCGAATCCCAATGCACCTGTAGGCATCAAGGTACAAGCTTGGCGGCCCGGATCACAAGCGGATGACAACGAATCTAGCGTCCTGCAGCATGTAGCACCGCAATACGGCCCGGACTACAAGCGCGCATGCCGACTACTGCAAGTTCGGGTGTCCTGCGCTGCCGCAGGCTCCGGAAACCCCTTGCTATTGCACCCAGACGGGCGTAGCTCGCGCGCCTGCGCACTTGATCCTCGCTCCGGGCACTCCTGCGACGTGATTGCGCGGGAAGGTCGGTTCAGCTCTCGCGCGTCGCCACCATGAACAGCCGCCGAAGCGGGTAGAGTGCGCAGTCCGCCTGCGCGACGCGGGCGTTCGCGGCACACCTCGATGAATCGCTTGAGATCGTCGCCCCTGAGGCCGTTCAGGATTAGGATCGGGCGAAGCCCGGTCGCCTTCGAGACGCGGGAAGTACTCGGTCTCCCAGATGTAGAGCGTCTCCGCATAGGGAGCGAGCAGGTCGTGATACTCGTCGGCTTCGAGCACCCACTTGCGCGCCGTTCACGCCGCCGCTCGGGACGGTTTCGCCCATCAGCACGTGCGAGGGTCGCGAGTGGCAGAGGGGCCTGCACCGCGAGGCATCCTCCGGGGGCGAGGAAGCCAAGGAGCCTGGGAAGGAGGGTCGCGTGATTGTCGAGCCAGTGGAGCGTGGCACTCGAATAGATCAGGTCCAGCGTCCGCTCCGGTTCCCATCCTGCGACATCGGCCCGGAGCCACTCGATGCGGCTCGGGTTCTCGGACGCCCTTCTGAGTATCTCACTCGAGTCCACGCCGACCACCCGCGCGCCAGCGCACCGCTCCGCGATCATCCGGGTGGAGGTGCCCGAACCGCATCCGAGGTCGTAGACGAGTGAGGCATCGACAATGGGTACACGCTCCAGGTGCTCGAGCGCGGAGCGCAGCCCGTGGTCGGTGAGCCTGTGGTGCTGGGCGGGGTCCGGACTGGCGCCGGCGGGACTGGACGGGATCGTCTCGGGCATCGGGTCAATCGTCTACGCGAGTCGCTGCCGCGAGCACGAATGCGAGCGTTGCGCCGGAGCCGGGCCCCGGATGTCCGGGGAGTGCGAGCCGGGAAGTTGATTTGCGCGCGTCAACATCTATCTGCACATGCTCTTTGCCGCCGGCGTCCACACGTTCGGAGCGCCGCGGTCACGATTCCCCGTACGGAGAGCCGTGCGGCCTGCAACGTTGCCCTACCGGGGAACGCCCCCGATCCGTACACGTTCAGAAGTCCCCGAGTATCAGGCCCAATTCCTCGGCGCGACGCACGGCATCTGCCCGCGTGTGCACGCCCAATTTGACGAAGAGCTTCCGCATGTGATGGCGCACGCCATGCGCCGTCAGCCCGAGCGTGGCAGCGATTTCCTTGTCCTGCTGGCCCTTGAGGTGCAGCAGCACCTGCCGCTCGCGCGTGCTCAGCATGGGATGCCGGGGCTCGGCGGAGCCCCGCATCTCCGCCAGCAGCGACTGCGCCGCTTCCTTGCCCGGCGAGTCCGGGCCCGAATCGAGGAAGGCCTCAACGACCGGCTCGTGAACTTCGCGCTCGCGGACTAGGGGCCAGGCGTACCGGGTTTCGCTTAGCAGACGCAGGACTTCCTGCAGCGGTCCGGCCGTCGGCCCACCCGCCCGGTATTCCAGCACGATCGAGAGCGACAACGCACGCATCAGTGTCCGCTTCAGACCTCGGGCCGTCGCCTCGGCGCACAGATCCTCCGCGAAGCTGCGCCCCTCGTCGAAGCGCTCTTGCGCGATCAGAACACGGAGGCGCGCACACGACAGCGCCTCCATTTCCCTCCAACTTTGCCCGGTGAGGTCCAGACAGCCCCGAGGATCCTCCGGCAGGCCACGCAGCCGCCAATCCCGTTCGGCATCCCCGACCCGCTCAGCAGTCGCGAGCAGAGATGCTCGCAGTGCCGACAGATACCGAATGAGCGCCGGCAGATCGACACCGAGGACGTACTCCAGCATTTCGTCTGTCGCCGCCAGTGCGCTGTCGACACCTTCCCTCCTAAGCTTCAGGTCGACGGCGGTTCCGCCGGCTGCGGCATAGGCCGACATGGACATCGGGGATCTGAGCAGCGCTCTCGGCATCCGGAACGGCGCCGTGTCGATCGACACACGGTTGCACTCCAGCGCGAGCTCCCGAAGCAGGACCCTGGCGATCGCCACTGGTGCCGGATCCACGTTCCCGCTCTTCCTTGCTTCCCGCTGCACTCGAGCGTAGCGCCTTTCGGCATCCGCCGCGCGACCCTGCGCCATGGCCGCCTGGCCCATCTCAAGATCGACGAAGACGTTCGTGGAGCGGTTGCCGGTGAGATACTGCCGCGCCAGCAAGGCTTGACTGAGCGCCGAATCGAACTGCGCCGCGAGGCCGTGTGCAATACACAGTCGGTACCACAGATTGCCGCGCGTTAGCGAATCGAGAAGCGGTGTCTTTGCATTCGTAAGCCGCAAGATCCTAGGGAGCACGGCTCGAACCCAATCGGAACCGATCTGTCCGGCTCCATACAGATCGATGTCGATGCGAACCATGCAATTGTCCACCGAGAGTTCGAAATCGCACTCGTTGCCGTCGCCGAACAGGTCCGGGAGCGCCGCGGCCACGGCAGCGTACCGCTTGCGGGCCTCCGAGATACGCCCCGACAGGACCCAGGCCGAACATCGGCAGAGTTCCAGCCGGGGACGCTTCGAGACGATTTCCTCGCTCAGAAGCTGGGCGGTGAGCAGGAACTTGTCGGTGTCTTGCCGCATCGGCATCCGGACGCCGCCCGCGTGCTCGAGGATATCGCCGGCCAAGGCGCCTTCCCTCGCTTCGAGGGCGTGGCACACGGCCGTCACCGTTTCGCCACGCCTCATGTGGGCCACAGCGATGCGTCGATGGATGTTGCTGAATCGCCCTGGGGTCTCCTTGGACCGGCGCTTCATGCAGTGGTCCCGGACTAACGGGGGCAGCTGCCAGCGGTCCGTGGTACCGCCAGGGACCGGAGCCAGTAGTCCGTCCAGTGCAGGAATTGCGTCGATCAGGCGCATGGAGTCGATACTCCCCAACACGTCGTCGAGAAGCCCCCCTTCGATCCACTCGAACAGCCCGACATCGAGCACAAAGTCCCGTTCATCGGCCTCAAGCCTTTCGAACAGCCGCGCCTCGAGCCAGCTCTCGATCAGGTCCCGCACCGCGCGGAGACGTTCCGGGGCTCTGCTTCGCCTGCTCATTCGAGACGTTCGAACGGCAAACGGCCATCCTGCTGTATCCGCCAGAATCCTATCAGCCTCTGGGTGCGACGGACGGAAACGGAAGAACTCCTCGACTTCCGATCTCGAGAACCGCAACTCCTCTGCCCGCACCTCCGTTGCGCTGCCCTCCAGAAGGGCGCTGCCCAAGTCCAGACCGACAGGGATCTGTCGGCATGTCATCGCTACATGCAGGTTGGGCGGGCCGCGGTGCAGCAGGAACTCCAGCAACGCCAAGGATGCGGGGTCCTGCAGCCGGTCCGATTCATCTAGCGCAAGCACGAAGGGACCCTCGAGCGCCTGCACCGCATGCAAGACACTCGCGGTGCAACTCCAAGGCACGCCGCCAACAGAGCCCGACGTTGGCTGTTCGTGGATATCCAGTCCGGTGGCCCGGCAGGCGAAGGCGATGCAAGCGTCCAGCATTGAAGGTTCATCGCCTTCGTCCAGCGAAACCCACGCGACCGGAACCCCATCCTTGCCCAGGCGATGGCAGCATTCTGCGAGCAGGGCCGTCTTGCCGAATCCGGCCGGCGCCTTCAATACCGTCACCCGCTGGCGGGTGGGCATGGCTCTGTCCAGGAGCCGCGGACGATAGAGATGTTCCGGCAATTGGTCGGGGATGGCGGATTTCCGACGCAACAGCCAAGAAGGCGGTTGCGCGACGGCATCGCCCCCGTCGGCGCTCGCCGCGCGTTTGCCGCGACGCGTGTCTGGGTTGCCTGCCATCGTCATCCGAACAGCCTCCTGTTGAATGCCAAGCACGGGGCGATGATGCGTACGCATGGCAGGTGCTTCTCAGGGGCGCTGAGGTCGAATTCGTACACCGGACCCTTGCCCTCGCGGATCAAAGCGTCCACCAGGCGCGGCACTGCAGCCTCGGGCGAGTCGGGCAGGGCGAGGCGCGGGCGCGCCTCAATGTCCTCCCAGATAGTGTCGGGAGTGAGGCTCTTCAGCACGCGATACGGACGGCTCTCGATTGGAGCCCCCAGCTTGAACCGCAGGTCGTCGCGAGCGCCGTGAATCTTGGCCACCCGCGATTGCGCCGCTTCGGTCAGAGCGCGCATTAGCGCCACTTCCGGATTGACATGAGCACCGAACCCGGGATTAACGAGGGTTCTTGTCGATACCGTCTCGTGCTCGCTCAGAAAGATCGCCCAAATCGCGGACACGGCCACCGCCGTCGGCAACGCCATTAGCACGACCTGGGTGCCCAGCGCCGCACAGCGGTCGAGAACCAGTCGAGCGACCGGAAAGGTCACGCTGTCGGGATCGATCCTCTGTCCGCGCTCGCGCAGCCTGAGCCGCCCCCCTTCGACCAGGGCACACATCGCATCGCGCTCGATCAACTCGTAGATGGCGTGCAGCCGGGCTTCGGCCTGCGTGTTACCCGAGGCCAGTCCGTTAGAACCGGTCTCGAAAAGGACGGGGCGACGATAGAAATAAACCGCGCTCGACGGGACCCAGACCCGGCCGCCCGTGCCGAGGTCCGTGCCGCAGGTCCACTCGCCAAGGAAGTCGGGTGTGAAGTAGCGGCCAATGTTGCCGGGCAGCTCCGCCGGCGATAGGATGCGCCCATCGGGTGCATCCTTCGCGAGCTGCGCCATGCTGGCGTTCCAGAGGCGTGCCGGATGGGGGTTTTCTGCCAGGTGCAACTCGCAGGCCTCCATCAGCGCCGAGACCTGCGATGCAACATCAGTAACTCCTTTGCCGTTGCTGATCTGGAGGATCTGCCCTCCGGGCCGCACCGCGACCCAGATCGGGACGCCGAGATTGTCGAGATAGGTGACCGAAGCCGAGCGTGTGATCCCGCAGGCGGGCAGTGCCGGCGTGATGGCGGCCAGAGTCTCTTCCGGAGGGCACGCGCGCAGCAACGGTAGCCGCGCCGCCTGGCGCGCCAGCTCGTCGGCGAAGGCAGCGTGATTCATGGCGCCTGCTCCGATGCGCTGCGAGCCTGCGCCGTGCGCCCCCAGAGCGCCAAGCGCCCGCTGGCCGCCAGTGTCCGGAACAACGCAGTTTCGGGATGGTAGTCCGGTGCACCGAAGAAGTCAGGACCCATCTGCACCAGCCATTCAGCCATGTGGCCGGTGCTGGCGCGGTGCTCGGACGGAGCCCGCACTCCGTGCCGCCGCATCCAGTCCACCAGCACCAGCGGAATCATTGACGGCTCACTCCCATGAAGCGTGTGGGCGATCCCGAGCCCCTCGGCGGTTTGCCCGGCGAGCCAACTCTCGATGGCGAGGCCCGCCATCCACTCCGGCAGCTCGTCATCGCGCAGCGCGGAAGCGGCGCACCAGCGGGGGAGCGAGACACCCAGCGCGCTGGCCAGCCCGGCCGCGTGCTCGGCGGCGAAGGCGCGCCGCTCGGCGGCACCCGGCCCCTGTCCGGAGAGCCGGACCCAATCGCGAAGGAACCAGCGCCGACGGCTCTCGCGCAGAGGCCGGGCCAAGGCCTCGGGTCGCTGCGCCATCGCGTGCAACACGTCGGCAACTTGGAGCGATGTGCCGGCGAGCGGATACATCCGCCGTCGCAGCGCGGCTTCGGGCTGTGCCGGCGCCGGCGTCGGGGGGGGCCAGCGCACCGGAACGGCGGGGGGGGGGAGCCGCCCTGCCAGAACCCACAACGCCAGGCGCGCGTCCCTCGCCTTCAGGCTGTGCGAGCGGTCCGAGAGCCGATCACGCACCGCCGCGACGTCCGCACCCTCGGCCCGCACAAGCTCCATGAGCGCACTGCGCGTACGTGTCACGTATCCCCTGTGCTTGAACGCGCCGAGGATGCCCGCTACCTGGTCCGGGTCCAGCACCCCCTGCCTCTCGAGCCCGGCTAGGACATGGCGCACGTCGACCAAGGGCAGGGTCAGCGGCAAATAGCCCATTTCGACGGTGCCATGCATCAGGGCCACCTCGTCGTCGCCCTCGATCCAGCCGCTCCGATACCACTCGAAGACGGTGCCGAGTCCGATCATGCCGTAGGGCGCTAGCTCCAGTGCCCGCAGCGCACCCATTGAGGCAGCCCCCAGCACTTGCCACCCCTCCTGCAGCAATTCCAGAATTTCGCGCTGCCACACCGGAGTGTCGTCGTAGAAGACCCCGTCGACGATCAGCACCTGCCCTGGTGGATCGCAAGCTAGAGCGTAGAGGTCGCCGAAGCGAACGGGTGGGTGGAATTCCGCATCGCGGCAGAGGTTGCGTGCCTCCGCAAGCGGGAGCGACGGGCCCAGAAACACCAGCTTGCGGCCGGCCGCTTGCTCCGCGCTCACTGGACGCAACGCTCCAGTGCGCGGGCATGGACCGCCCCGCAGATCTCGGCCGCCACCGGTGCCAGCCACCCTTCCGGCAGCCCAGCCAGCGGGCTGGGGCCGGGAGGGCTCGCATTGCTGTGGGCCGTGCCGGTCAGAGCATCCGCGCTCTGCTCGACGAAGGCCGCAAGATGATCGCGCTTCGGACCAAGGTCCTCAGTGCGCAGGACCAAGGTCCGTTCGGGCGGCAGGGTGTCGAGCATCTTCTCGGTGGCTCGCGCCCAGTGGGTCAGGAACCGCCGCGCCATGTCGGGCAGACATGCGCGGCGCGCTTGTGGCGTCGCGATCTCCTCCCAGTCGAACCGGCCTAAGAGCATTTCGCCATAGTCCCGCTGCCAGGTCGGCGGGGCCTTGCCGCGCTTGCCGAGTCGCTCGAGCACGCGCAGCAGCTCCCCTATGTAGCTCTCGAACCAGGCATCGGGCGCACGTACCGGCAGGACGAAACGGGTCTCGTCGCTCAGGCCGACGAGCATGTCGGCAGCTAAGTGGAGAAAGCTGGCCGCGTCCACTTCCAGTGCGCTCTCCCGGTCGCGCCGGGCCAAGTAGTCGCGCAGAGCATCCGGGCTCATAATCCCCTTACGCTGGTTGACGAGGGCGCGAACCGTCTCGGCCTCGGCGTATTCGTTGGCGGCGCAGAAGTTACGGAACAGGTTGAACAGCGAAACGACGCCCGATCGCGGTAGGCCCACGTAGACCAGATGGAACCGCCGCGTCGGCATCGTCGCGACCCACGGCGCCGCGGGAGGCTCCCGGGTCAGCCCCTCGAACTCTCTGCGCAGCCGTCGCGGCACCGCGGGATCCTCCCCGCTGCGTTCGGCCACATCCGCGCGGAACAGATGCCCCGCGCTCGGGCGCAGTGCGCCACCGGCGCGGCACAGATCCAGCAGCACTGCGTACCACAGGCAGGTCTCGCGTCGGCCGGCGGCTAGGTATGGGACAGCCCTAGCCAGAAAGTCGTCCGCCCGCCCTTGTGCCCACGCACGCTTGATCTGCGACCACTCGACGATCTCGTCGTGAACCTCGGGGGCCAGCCGTTCCAGCATTGGCAACCGATCTAGTGCCCCGGCGCTGCTCTCCTGATCGAGCCCCGCCAGGACGGCCCCCGCCTCGCTGGCGACGCGACAGCTCATGGCGGCGGCGAGATCGGCCGGGATCCGGGACGCCGCCTCCCGCGACCAACCGGTGCCTAGCGGCAGGTCGCTGCCGAATCCGTTGACATACTCCAGGATGGCGTTGGCACCGTCCAGTGCGGCCTCCCGCGCACCCGCGGCCTCCCGCGCGCGCAGCCAGAGATGCACCGTGTGAATCCGCCCGACATGCATTAGGTCGTAGCCGTGCACCTGCTCGAGGCGAGTGTCGCTGTCCATCGCTCGGCGCAGGCGCGCCTCGGCCGCGGCGGGGTCGCCGCGGCGGATGTCGTACCAGGCCCATGCCTGATCGAGCCACAGACGCGCCAGGTCCTCTAGCTCGGGGTCGTTCGCAAAATCCGGCAGGCGCGCGGCGCAGGCGTCGAATGCCCGCCCGGCCTTGCTCAGGCCGCCTGTACTCAGCAGGCGCACGGCATCGCGCACGGCATCGCGCATTGCGACGTAACGAGCCAGCCTGTCCGCATCGAGCTTCTCGGCAATCCGCGCCTGCATGCGCTGCATGAACAACTCCCCGGTGTCGCTGTGCTCCATGCACGGGGGCAAGGCCCAGCCGGCCCGGGCAGCCATCATGGCGCGCGCAAGCCGCGTGGTGACGGGGACCATCGACGGCGAGTGCTTCCCGCCGCGGTCGACTGACCCGTCGAACTGCGTCACATCGGCGGTCTCGTGGCTGAATTCGGTGCTGCCACGATGCACATCGCCATCAATGGCGGTGTCCCAGTCGATCCACACTCCCTCTGCGCCGGGGGGCTGGCGGTCGAGGCCGGCGTGGCGGCCGCGGAACCGGAGGGTGAGGCCGATTGGCGTGCCCCCTCCCACCCCCCGGGGGGGGGGCGGGGGGGAAAAACGCTCCCCCACCCCCCGCGCGGCGGGCGGCCCCGGGCGGGGGCCGCGGCCCGCGGCCGCGGACCCGGAGGGTGAGGCCGATTGGCGTGCCCGCTCCGACCCGTCGGGCGGGGACCGGGGCGAAACACTGCTCCCACACCGTCGGCGCGTCGAGCGGCCCGGTGCGGAGCACGAGCCCGTCGGCTAGATCCGCCTCGAACCATAGCGCCCACCCGTGCAGCGTGCCGGACCGTGTCGTCGTCGCTGTCGCCCCGCCCGTGACGGCGTCATCGAGCGGGCCGACCTGCAGGTCGGTGACGCACGCCTCCACTGGGGGCGCGAGCAGGTGATGGTCGGTGAAGGAGCCGATATACAGGTTGTGGCCAACATGAGCGCCCAGCACGTCAAGGCGCACTCCGGCCACGCGAACGCCGTCCCAGCAGTGGACCAAGGCGTCCGCCTCTGGGTCCTCGACCGGGGCGGCGAACACCCGCACACGCCTCGGGATTACGACGCCCCCGGGCTTGAGCCACAGGTCCCGGGCGCGCTTCACGGCGCCGATCATCGCGCCGCCGAGGCCGGCGAGGCCCAGGCACTCGCTGACTAGCACGTCGAAGATCCGGGGGAGGCGGACATCATCCGACGCACACTGGACGACCTTCACCTGCACGTTGTTGGCAGCAGCCAATGCCCGGGCCTGGTTCGCGACGGCCGTGCGCTCGATGCCGATCACGGTAGCCGCGCCCGCTTGGGCGGCAGCGACAGCGAGCAACCCAGTGCCGGTGCCCAGATCGACGACGAAGTCCGCCGGCTGCACCGCCTGGCGCACGGCCTCGATGAAGGTGCCGGTGCGCACGCGGTCCGCCAGCAGGTGGCGATGGAAGCCCATCACCTCGCCGGAACCCGCGTTGAGGGTCGGCACGAAACGCACGCGGCCGGTCACCGCCCCAGGAGCCTCAGTGGTCAGCCGCACGCGCCCCTCCATCCTCTCCGCATCTACCCCGGAATCCACCTGCACTTGCGCGCCCGACTCTGCATTCAGGCGATCTGCCGCCGGGCCATCTGGGCCAGCACGCCCCCCCGCTCCATCAGCTCCTGATAATTCCCGGTCTCGACGATCCTGCCGTCGCGCATCACGTAAATGCGGTCGACGTCGACCAGCGTGCTTAGGCGATGGGCGATCACGACCCGGGTAGCGGTCAAGCTGCGCAGCGTGGTCAGGATGGTGTCTTGCGAGCGGTTGTCGAGCATGCTGCTCGCCTCGTCGAACAGCAACACGCGCGGCTTGCGGGCCAGTGCGCGGGCGATCAGCAGACGCTGCTTCTGTCCCCCGGACAATTCGGGCGCACCCTCCGCGAGCGTGCTGTTGATGCGCATCGGCAGGGCATCGATGTCTTCGTCGAGTCCGGCCGCGCGCAGTGCCTCCCAAGCTTCGGTGTCGGTGAGCGGCGCACCATCGGCGACATTGTTGAGGATGCTGCCCGGGGTGAGCTGCCCGTTCTGCAGCACCACCCCCATCTGGCCGCGCATGGCGCTCAAGTCGACCGACAGTAGGTCGTGTCCGTCGACCAATACGCTTCCGCTGCTCGGCCGCTCGAAGCCGAGCAGCAACCGATGCAGCGTCGACTTGCCGGCTCCGGACGGGCCCACGAAGGCCACGTACTCCCCCGGGTGAATGTGGAAGGACACGTCGGCGAGCGTGTCGCACTCCGCCATCGGATAGCGGAACCTCACATGCTCGAATTCGATCCGCCCCGTCAGGTTCGGCAGCACCTTGCTGCCGGGAGCGCTCTCTGGCTGCGCCTCGAGGATCGGCTTGACCCTTTCGAACAAGGGCAGCACGGCGACGGTCGTCGTCCAAGCGGCGGTCACCCCGAGCAGTGCCCCCATGAACTGCCCGAAGGCGGCATGGAACGAGAGGAAATCAGCCAACTCGAATGGCGTCGCGGTCACGTCATCCCTGCCGCTGCCAGTCTGAGTCCCGCCCTCGGCCACCGGGATCCCGCTCTCGAGCACCCAGTACCAGACGAGCGCCAAGAGCGCGAGCTGGGACAGCGCGGCGAACAGCGCGTTGACGCTGTGCTGGCCCGCCGTCCACTTGCGTGCGGACAGATGCTCGCGCTTCTGCTCGGCATATCGCTCTGACCAGCGCATGAGGGCATGGATCTCGGCGTGGGCCTGCCGGAGCTTGGACAGCCCGAGGATCATCTGGAAGACCAGACCGTCCACTGCTCCCTGAATCGTGAAGACAGCCCGCTGATGGTGGACTTGGCGCGTGACGAAAAACCACGACGCGGCCACCAGCAACACCACCGCGAGCCCAGTCCACAGCGCGAGTTCCCAGCTGTAGTAGAAGAGCAGCGCATAGCTAAAGAGGGAGAATACGCCGCTCACCACGGTGGCGCCCGTCGCTCCGGTTAGCATCTGGCGAATGAGGCTGATGCCGTTCGCCCGATCCGCTAGGTCGCCGACGGAATAGCGTCGGAAGAAGGATAAGGGCAGCGCAAGCAGCTTGCCCCAGACACCGACTTGGAGGGTCTCGTCGATGCGGGCCTCGATTCGCAGCATGCTGAAGGTGCCGACGATCGAGACGGCAGCTGCGGTAAAGGCGCCGAGGATGAGCGCCACCACCGCGGCTATCCACATCGGGACATCCACCCTGGGGATGATCTCAGCCAGCAACTCTCCGGTCACGATCGGGGGTAGCAGCGCGGCGAGGGCGCCCAGGCTCGCCATCAGCGCAACCCTCTTGATGTCCCGGCCCCTGCCGCGTAGGGCTTGAAGAACCGCGGCCCGACCGTTGTCCACGCCTCCCGCAAGCGGCGGGTAGAACATCACGCCGTGCGCGTCCAACGATTCGGCCCGCCGCCGGTCCACCGGCACCGCCTCGCCGTGGACAGGGTCGATCATCTTGTAGTCGCCGTGTCCGCTGTTGATGACCGCCACCGGCCGCGACTCCTGATCGGAGACGACCCCTAGGAAGGACGGCCCGTCGCGCCGCTCCCAACCGGGCGACAACTGGATCCGCCGGGTACGGATACCGGAGGGCGCCACGACCCCGGCCACCGCCTCGAGCGGGTCGCCGTCCGTCGGGGCAGGCGAATCGATGAGCCGTACGCCGACCGAGTCGGCAACGGCGGCGGCGGCGGCCTGCAACGGGCTCCAGCCTTCGTGCCTCGTCTCGCTGACCGCCGGACCATCGGCCAGGATGCTAGCCAACTCCCGGAGCATCAATCTTCGGAGTCGGGTGTTGGTGCGCCGATTCAAGGCCTGCTGGATCGAGGTCCGCTCGCGCGTCTCCACCCAATGCTGCTCGGCGTACCGCAGAACCTGGATGTTGTACCGGTCGAGCGCGGCCCACAGCTGCCCGGCGACGATGGCGCCCGGGGTGTGGACCGCCGAGACGCGCGCCTCTTCGGGAAGCGTGAGCCAGATATGCTCCGACAGCGGCAGGAACACCCCCTCCGCCACCGGATACCGGGGATGGCCGACGAGCAACCCCGGTCGGTCGACCGAGACCCACAGGACCTCGTTATGGTGCGCGCTCACTACGGAATCCGCCTCGTAGGGGACATCTGGATCGGCCTCGAGGAGAAGCGTCCCGGACGGCATCGTCTCGTGGCTTGCCACGAACTCGGAGGAAGCCACCACCCAGCCATCGATCAGGGAGACGGCGTCGAGGTCGAAGGAGTCCGGCGAGGCGAACTGCTCGCGCTTACCCCGGAGCAGGACCGTCTGGTGCGAGGGCACGGCCTGGTAGGCCAGGAATCCGGAGTCTCCGTCACGGTCGAGCGGCACGCTCAGCGAGCCGAAGAAAGCATTCCCGGCCGGGACGCGGGCGATGAAGGGTGCCTTGATCAGAACGTCGCGCTGATCGTTCACGACCACCCTGAAAAGGTCCACATGGCCGCTCTCGACGATGTAGAACTCGTCCTGCCGAACTAGGAGGAAGGCGTCTCGCACGCTAACCTCTTTGCGCGACATCGGGATGCGTCGGATCAGGTTGTCCATAGCCATGGCACTACTCGAAGCCGATCAGCGATGCGTAGAGACCATCGCGCGCGAGAAGCTGGTCGTGGGATCCCCGCTCCGCTATACGACCGCGGTCGAGGACGATAATCTCGTCCGCGTCGCGGATTGTGCTCAAGCGGTGCGCGATGATCAGGCAGGCGATGCCGCGCCGGGAAAGGTTGTCGGCGACCAGAACCTCGGTGATCGGATCGAGCGCCGCCGTAGCCTCGTCGAGCACCAAGATTTCCGGGGAGTTGGCGAGGGAGCGGGCCAGCTCCAACAGCTGGCGCTGTCCGCCGCTGAAGTTACGGCCATTCTCGCCCACCGGCGCGTCGTAGTTGCCCGGTCGGGATGTCACCGCATCGAGGACTGCTGCGTCGCGCAGCGCCTGCGTTACCACCTGCTCGTCGATGTTCGGGTTCCAAAGCGTGACGTTGTCCCGAACCGTTCCGTCGAACAGCACGATGTCTTGGCTGACATAAGAGACGACGGAGCTCAGCCGGTCGGAAGCGATACGCCCGACATCCATGCCGCCGACCTGCACCGATCCGGACCAAGGGTTCAACAGGCGGCAGGCCAGCTTGCCGACCGTTGTCTTGCCGCAGCCGGAGCGGCCCACCAGCGCGACTTTCCTCCCGGGCCGCACCTCCAGGCTGAAGTCCTCGACCACAGGCGGCTCCATGGCGGTGTAGCCGAAGGTCACGTTCTCAAGACGGAGGCTCATCCCGATCTTCGGTGCCTCAGTCACCGCGGCCGCTTCACCGATTCCGCGAGCATGCGCGTCCTGGCCGTGGTTCAGAACGTCGTCAGTGCGCGCGATATCGCCCTTGATCGTCTGCAGGTTGGCGCTGAACCGCACGAGCTGCTCGATCGGCTTCGAGAAGCTGTGCGCCAGCGATTGGAAGGCTACCAGCCCGCCGATGGTCAGCGCCCCCTCCAGAACCCGATAGCCTCCGAAGCCCAGGATGGCGACCGTGGTCAGCGACGAGAGCAGCGCCGGCACTACGTTCAGCAGGCCGGTGAGCGCAGAGAGCGACTGCTGGGCCGCGACAGCCCTGACGTGCTGGCCCGACCATTCCGCCAGGAACGCGTTCTCCGACCCGTTCCCCTTCAGTGTCTCGATCCTGTTCAGACCGCCGACCGACATGGCGGCCACCTTGGCCCGCTCTTTGAGCAGGCGGCGGCTGCCGTCTTCGCGCGCCCGCGCGATCATCTGCAACGCCAGCACGTTGAGCAGGACCGTCCCGAACACCGCGAGCGCCAAGGTCAGATCGTAGGAGAGCATGACTCCGCCATAAGCAGCCATGGTGAGGGCATTGACCGCACCCGTCGCCAGCTCGCCGGAGATCATCTGCGCAATCCTGTCGTTTGAGGCCACACGGTCGGCGATATCTCCGGCATAGCGCTGGTGGAAGAAAATCATCGGCAGCGTGAAGAGGTGCACGAAGAAACGCGTGGTGGCGACGACAGCAAGCTTGGTTTCCATGCGCGCGAGGCACACCTGCTGGAGCCAGGTCAGGCCCGCTTGCACGCACGCGACAAGCCCCAGCCCGACCATCAGCGGGAAGGCCAGCATGTCGCTGCGCGGGATCAACACATCGTCCACGAAGACCTTGAGAAGCGTTGGCAAGGCGAGGCCGGGAACGATCAGCACTAGCGTCGCTAGGACGACGTAGAGGAGGGGCTCGCGCGTGTGACCCAGGCGGGAGAAAAGACCGCGGAGCGCACTTGGCCTCCTGCCGCCGGTGCGAAACTCGGGGCCGGGTTGGAAGAGGAGACTGACACCGCTGTAGTTGGCGTCGAGTTCGCTTCTTGAGAGGGTGCGCTTCCCCTCGGCCGGGTCGTTGATGTAGACACGGTCGCCACGAAACCCCTCGAGCACCACGAAATGGTTGAAGTTCCAGTGCACGATCATCGGGAAGCGGAGCCCGATGAGGTGCTGGCTGAGGGCCCGCACGCTCCGGGTGACCATTCCCAGATCCTTCGCCGCCTGGATAACGTTGGACGCCTTGGTGCCGCCGCGCGACACTCCGCAGCGCACCCGCAGTTCCTCGAGTGGCATCCACCTGCCATAGTGGGCGAGGATCATCGCCAGACAGGCGGCGCCGCATTCGGTTCTCTCCATTTGTAGAACCGTGGGCACTGCCCGTCGGCCCCCGCGCCGAGGATGCAGGTCGGGCTTCGGCGTCTCCCACGGCGGCCCTTCACCGCTGAACATCTGGCTCATGTCAGCCCCAGCAGGTCCTTGAGCAACGGGATGGCCAGCGTGATCGGGGGCTGGCTCCGGGTCTTGATCTCGACCGAGGCGAGCGTGCCGGCGCCCACCGTCTGACCCGCCGCCTTGGATGAGGTCCAGGAGAAGCCGCTCGCGGTCGTCGGGTCGGGGACCAGGGCGATCCGCCCGGCATACGGCGGACCGTCCTTGAAGAAGCTCTCGGCCAAGTTCCGGTTCTGGAGGACCGCGACCGTGCCTTCGATGCTCGCCGGAAACGACGACAGGGACGCGACCGTTCCCCTAATCGCCCCGAACTCTTCGCGCCTTACTGTGACTGGAACGACGTGCGCCTGCATTCCCACCTCGACCTGGTCGCTCGCGTCGGGCGGGACGTAGAACAGCAGCTCGAGGTTCGTGGGGCCGCTGCGGATGCTGACCACGGCCGTGCCGGGCCCCACCATCGCGCCGTGCGCCACCTTGATCTCGATCACTTCGCCCGAGACCGGCGCTACCACGCTGGACGCCGCCACGAGGGCATCAGTCTCCCGCGCCTGAAACTGCGCGACCTCGAGTTCGCTTCTCGCCTCACGGATGCGGGTCGAATTCTCGTGCGTGAACCGGATCTCATTCGCTTCGAGGGCATCTCGGTCCCGAGCCAAGTCGAGCAGGACTCGGCGCGCCTCGTTGAATTCCTGCTGGGTGCGCTCCAGCTCGACGCGGGCCACGAGGCCCTCCTCTAGGAACTGTCTGTGGTTATCGAGTCGGGCTTGTTTGAGTCTGACCATTTCAACTGCGGTGGCCACGAGCTCGTCGAGCTGGTTGCGGCGCCGGGCGTTGTTCGCGCGCACGATCGCGGACTCCTCCGCGACCACGGCCTCTATGTCGCCAAGCGCTCGCGAGCGCTCCTCGACGAGCACACGGGCGCTGGCGCTCCGCGCCGAGATCTCCTCGTTGATGACCAGCGCAACGACCGCATTCTCTTCGATCTCGTCGCCGACGGCGACGGAGATCATGCTCAGCCGTCCCGGGCCGGCCGCGACCGCGTCGACCACGTTTCCGCCTCGACTCAACAGCAATCCGCGTGCCTCGACGTAGGTCGCGACCTCCCCGACGACGGACCACACCACAACCGCGACCGCGACCGCCAGAATCGCGAGCAGGGCAACCCATTCCTTGGCCGAGGTCACCGACAGGGCCCGGTCGAGTTGTTCCGACAACTGCGGCCGACTGGACCTCATCCTCATGCTTGTTCCGGTCTTCATATGAATTTGAATTTCGTATCACCCAGCAATTGAATTTCGGACTACCCAGCAGTTCCAGCGAAAGTGAGAAGGCGGAGATCAGCGAGGCCATCGCGCCCAGGCCCGAACCCGGCTCCTCCGAACGCTGCCCTCCGTCATGGTGCCCTCGCAGACCGGCAGCAAGACCCGGAAGCGTGGTCTGGCCGACATGGTGCGTTCGGACGTGCCACGAGCATAGAGACTACCGTCTCAGGCACGCACCTATTCTATATCAAGTAAACCTAAAATTAATCTGAAATTATGATCTTATGGAGTGCCTAGTTTCTGAAATTCTAGCTTGAGAAATATTGATTCTCACATGAGCTCGTGAGAGACCAGCGGTCTTGAGTCGATCTATCCGGATCGAATTGGTTGGGAAAGCGGATCAGTGCGAGACCGAGTGACGGCCTTGCAGCAGCGCGGTGATGTCCTGAACCAGGTGGGGCAGGGTTCCGTCTCAACACACCGATAGCGGGTAGATGCAGAGCCATCCGACCTTCGCGTGCGGTTGGCTTGCCGAGGGAATAGGCCGGAGATGTTAAGTTCAGCCGGGCTGTGCTGGTGGAAAATCTTGCTGGCGGCCGCTGTGAAATAGCTGTCGCGGCGGAAGAACTGCGGCAGGGACTCGGAGTTCCTCAGCGAGTTGAACAGGCGCCAGTCGTCCATGTTGCCGACCACCCCTGTCGTGGTCGGGCGATTCCGGAAGGCCTTGGGCGACTGTGGCAAGCGGGAGCAAGGCCCAAATCAACGCAAAGCCAAGCGACATGGCACCATTCGAGGCTGAGATTCGCGGGTGAACTCCCGATTCGAGCCGGGAGAGCGCCGACGGGAGCAATCGTAATGCCAGCTCATTGGCGAATCTAGCTATGCACTTCGCCCTGGCGAGTTGAGTCACGACTTGACCCATCGCAGCATCCGTCGCTCACACCTGCTGTGACCGAGTTCCCCTTAGCAATCCGCAATCCGCGACAAGGCCTTTCAGGGCAGGTGCCGCCTGACCTTGGCCAAGAGGGTCTGCCCCGGTAAAGACCCATAGCATACGATCGAGGACGCGGAGAACTGCGGCGTTCCCTGGGCCATTCGGTCGCACGCTAGCGGCCATTGATCACGCCGAGGGCTATTCAAGTCTCGGACCGCCGAACTCTCCCGCAAGTGGTTGAAAGATAGTAACTTATAAGCCGAATCCACGGATTTGAAGCTACACCAATGATATACGATAGAGTTGATGACGCTCACGACGTACCGTTGGAAGGACTGTGCTCCGACTGTAACGGCGCCGTGAACATCGGTGCGGAGTTGAGCGAGGCATCGCAGTAGCTGAACGCCGCCGGCGCGATGAACGACGGCACATTTCAGGTTGAACTGGATTCCGCGTATGTTGACCAAGCTCACGATACGAAACTTCAAGCGCTTCAGTAGTGTCGAGATCGAGCTCGGCAGTCCTGTTGTCCTGATCGGACCTAACAATTCGGGAAAGACTTCAGCGATGCAGGCATTGACCCTCTGGAATACCGGTCTCAAGCGCTGGAACGAAAAACGATCGGGCAAGAACACTCCTGAGAAACGCCCGGGGGTGACTGTCAATCGCCGGGACCTCGTCTCGATCCCGATTCCTGACGCCAACCTACTTTGGCGTGATCTTCACGTTCGCAACGTTCAAAGGGTCGATGGGCAGCAGCGCACGAGTAACATACGGGTTGAGATCGTCGTCGAGGGTATTGCGAACGACCGGCCTTGGACTTGCGGGCTGGAATTCGACTATGCAAACGAAGAGTCGTTCTATTGCCGGCCGCTCCGCACCGCTGGAGGCAACACTCCCGAGCGCATGCCGGTTCCAGGAGAAGCCGGACGAGAGCGGTTCGCGTTTCTGCCGCCTATGTCGGGCCTCGCGGCGACGGAAACGCGAATCGCGCAGGGCGCTGTAGATGTGCGGATGGGGGAAGGGCGCACGGCGGAGGTGTTGCGTAACCTTTGCTTCCAAGTTCACGCGGAGCAGGAGGAAGACTGGATACAGCTGGCGACGCAGATCAAGAACCTGTTTGGAATGGAAGTCGAACCGCCGCGTTACATGCCTCAGCGCGGCGAGATCGTTATGAGTTACCTCGAGCGCGGGACGAGGCTTGACATATCCTCGGCCGGAAGCGGCCTGCAGCAAACCCTCCTGCTTCTGGCCTACATGTACGCGAATCCCGGTGCGGTCTTGCTCTTGGACGAACCCGATGCGCATCTGGAGATTCTTCGCCAGCGTCAGACCTACCGCCTGCTGGCCGATGTGGCGCGCGCGAGCAAGAGCCAAATCATAGCCGCAAGTCATTCCGAGGTGCTGCTCAATGAGGCAGCCGGCCGGGATCTAGTCGTAGCTTTCGTGGGCCAGCCACACCGCATCGATGACCGAGGAAGCCAAGTGCTCAAGGCGCTCCGAGAGATTGGTTTCGAACAGTACTGTCAGGCCGAGCAGACCGGGTGGGTGCTTTATCTCGAAGGCTCGACAGATTTGGCAATTCTGCACGCATTAGCGAGGCGGTTGAGGCATGAAGGAGCATTGCAAGTGCTTGAGCGGCCATTCGTAAAGGGAATTACAGACGTGAGTGCCGAAAGCGTATAAATCACGAATATTTAGATGTATCTATGTTGATATATGGCGCAGTATTTGGTATCATCATAAGGTCATGAAGCAGAAGAAACTCAAGCAGAAAGGTCCTGGCAAGTGGTTCCGCAAAGGCATCTCCCTGCCCGAACTCATTCGTCTGCTGCCTGACGATCCCACCTCCGAACGCTGGTTTGCCGATATCCGCTGGCCTGACGGACCGGTCTGCCCACATTGCGCTTCCCGCAATGTCTTGGTCGGCTGCGCCCATCCCTCCATGCCCTATCGCTGTCGGCCCTGCGACAAGCGCTTCTCGGTCCGCACTGGCAGCGTCATGGCAGACTCCAAACTCGGCTACCAGACCT
>MKWU01002438.1_pt1 | contig 27945 bp, 30 predicted proteins | sample 809101 | NCBI WGS metagenome assembly MKWU01 (sample SAMN05860141, study PRJNA318959) | sponge metagenome | host: Aplysina aerophoba | place: Slovenia: Piran, Adriatic Sea, Gulf of Piran | collected 2013-05-07 | reverse complement strand
CCGAAACCCGCGCGGGCCGGCAGCTGCCGCTCGAGCGGGCGGCGCGGCAGGGACTACTTGAAATGGCCGATGGCGACGGCCGCGCGCTGCTGAATTCCATTGAGCTCCTTTTCGAGCATGCCGGCGAAGCGAGCCTCGATACGCGAGCCATGGCCGATCTTCTGGCGAAGCGGGCGCCGGTCTACGACAAGGCCGGCGATTCGCACTACAATTTGATTTCCGCGCTCCACAAGTCGGTTCGAGGATCGGATCCCGACGCCGCTCTCTATTGGCTCGCCAGAATGCTGAACGGAGGCGAAGATCCCAGATTTATCGCGCGGCGAGCAACTCGCATGGCCGTCGAAGACGTGGGCCTCGCGGACCCGTCCGCGCTGGGCCAATGCCTCGAGGCCTGGCAAGCCTTTGAACGTCTCGGCAGCCCCGAAGGGGATCTCGCGCTGGCGCAGGCAATCGTGTATCTTGCGCTCGCCCCGAAATCCAACGCGGTCTACAAGTCGCTTAAGGCGGCCGTTAGGCATGCCGGGGAAACCGGGTCGCTGCCGCCTCCGAAACGAATTCTGAACGCGCCGACCAAATTGATGAAGCAGGAAGACTACGGTGCCGGCTATCGCTACGACCACGACGAGAAGGAAGGCTTTTCGGGCCAGAACTACTTCCCCGACGGCATGGCGCGGCCAAGCTACTATAAGCCGGTCGAAAGGGGCTTCGAGCGCGAAATGGCCAAGCGCATGGCTTATTTCTCGAAGCTCCGCAGGCGCAAGGGCGGGAACTAGGAATTCGCTTGCCGCGCGGGTTAAATCGGAGAGGGCGAAATGGGAGTGACATTGCTGCTAGTCGCGGCGGGAGGCGCGCTCGGCGCTTCGGCGAGATGGCTGACAAGGCTGTGGATAGAAAGATTGGCGGGATCGGAATTCCCCTACGCCACCGCCGCCGCGAATATCGGCGGCTCGTTTGCGATGGGGGTCGCATTCGCGCTGCTTGCCGGCGACGTTTCGGGCAGCTACAAGCTGGCGCCATTTCTTCTTGCGGGATTTCTTGGCGGATACACGACTTTTTCGGCCTATGCGCTCGAAGCCTGGTCGCTGTTCGCCGAAGGCCGCGCTTTGGAAGCTCTATTTTATGCGGCCGGATCTGCGATCCTATCCATCGTCGCGTTGGCGGCTGGCATAGCTCTGGCCAGGGGAGTCTTCGCGTGACCGGCGTTCAGCTGCTGACGCTTGGCGAGGATGCCGAAGGAAAGCGCCTTGACCGATGGATGCGCGCCAGGTTCCCCCATCTCGGTCAGGCAAAAATCGAAAAGTATTGCCGAAAGGGAGAGATCAGGCTGGACGGACGACGCGCGAAAGCGTCGGACCGCCTAGTCGTCGGGAAATCGATTCGCCTTCCGCCGCTGCCGGATTCAAAAACCGCGCCTTCCGGTTCCTTGCGGCCGGCCGTCTCCGATGCCGATGCGGAAAGCATTCGCGCGGCCGTAATTTACATGGACGACAGCGTTTTGGCGATCAACAAGCCGCCGGGCACTCCGGTCCAGGGCGGAACCCGCCAGCATAGGCACATCGACGCATTGGCGCCGGCGCTAAGATTCGGCAAAAATGAAAATCCGCGTCTGGTCCACCGGCTCGACAAGGACACTTCGGGCGTACTGCTGATGGCGCGCTCGGAAAAATCGGCCCGCGAAATTACGAAAATCTTCAGGCGAAGGCAGGTTCGGAAGCTATATCTGGCGGTTGTCGCCGGCGTGCCGAAGTCCCTCGAAGGCACAATTCGGCTTGCTCTGGAGCCGTCCCGGGACAGAGACCGCGAAACAATGCAAGTCGTCGACTCCGATCGCGGCGTCCTGGGCCAGCAGGCAAAGTCGGCGATCACGGGCTACAAGGTTGTCGAGCATATCGGGCGGTTCGCGTCGCTTGTTGCGCTTTCGCCGGAAACCGGTCGCAAGCATCAGCTCAGAGCTCATATGGCTGCGATCGGGCATCCTATAATCGGAGACGGCAAATACGGCTCGGAGCGTCGCGACGCGCCCGGGCTCGGGAGAACGCCCGTGCTAGGCGGGGAATTCTCGGCGAAGTTGCACCTTCACGCGCGAAGCATCGCTTTCAAGGATCCTTTCTCCAGCCGCGAAATCCGTATTACCGCGCAGCTGCCTTCGCATTTCGCCAGGACCGTCAAGAGTCTCGGCTGGAGTTGCGACGAAGAAAATATTTGAAACGTGGCGAGACTGGAAAAAACGCCGCGCATCCGCGCGTCCGGGCGGCGCCCGGGAAGAATCGTTCGGCATTAATGGCCGAGTGGAGCAAAAGGAGATTTTGGAGCCATGCCGGGATTTCGCGGCGCAACGGGCGGTACATTATCTCTTTAGATGCCGAAAATTTGAAAACTCCGGCGCAAAGCGTCGTCGCATTGCCTACCCGGGCCTCCGCGGCGCTGGTGGCCAGGGAATGGGACGAGCTGGATGGCGTGATTCGTCTTGAGGAAATGCCGAATACAAGGCTGGCCTTCACGGCGATCGACAAGGTCGCGCCGTCGCGCAAGCATGTAGCGGCGGAAGTCGCAGAATATGGCGAAACGGATTTGATTTGCTACAGATCGGAATCGCCGCCCGAACTTGCGGAAAGGCAGGAGGCCGCGTGGAATCCGCTACTGGCATGGTGCGACAATGAATTCGGCGCGAAACTGCGCAAGACACGCGGCGTCTATTTTCTGGAGCAGCCCGCATCCGGCCTGGCTAGGCTAAGGCGGGCCGTTGCCGAATTTGGTGAATTCGAACTTGCGGCCTTTTCCGAGCTAGTAACGCTGACCGGTTCTTTGGTTTTGGGATTGGCGGCGGAACGCGGCTTTATCTCGCCGGACGAGGCGTGGCGGGCTTCGCGCATAGACGAGGACTGGCAGTTCGAAAGGTGGGGCGATGACGCCGAAGCCCTCGAAGTCGCTGAATCGAGGAGGCGAAGCCTAGTGGCCGCGCACGAGTTCCTCGAAGCGATTAGGAGCGGCGACTAGCGCCGCGGCTTCTTTCGCGGGGGATAGCTCAAAGCCGACCGCTCTCGATAGCGAATGATCGTCCCGCGTTCGAACTCGCCGCCGTTCATGCGCAGGAGAAAAACATTCAGGTCCGCAGAGTGCGATTCTCTTACGGTAAAACCTGCGGATGGCGAGAAGGCGTGAATTTTCAGGCAGCGATCGCGAGGTTTTCGACCGCGAAGTTGTTATTGGCGTCGTCGCCTCTTGTCTCCATCATTAACGCCCAGGCGGAAGCTAGGAAGCCTGACGTCTGCAAGGCCCGGAAGCTCAGGGATGGTCGTGTTCGGCATCGGGGCCGCTCGATACCAGGTTCGCCCGCCCTGCTTGATGCGCTTCGGATAATGTCGGTTCCGGGCTTCCGGATACCTTTTATGATATGCCGCGACAGCGCCGTGCCAACGTCCCGGGAATATATTTTAACGCCCTCGAATTCCTCCGGGCCGGCCGGTCCCGGCGGGTGTTGCCTTAGCGCGAAATCAACCAGGACCTGCACCGCTTCCAGTATTTCCTACGGCAGATCGCACGAATCGGTTGCTTTGCCGTCCAGCAATTGAAAAATGGACAAGACACGCTCCTTATCTGGTGTCTAACTAAATTTACTACACCGCATATTGTGGGAGGGAGCGCGTCTAATTTTGCCGGGCGGCGGCGTAGCCTTGCCGGAAGTCGACAAAGTCTCGGAAGTTTGTCACCTCGCCCCCATTTCCGCCCAATCCAGAATATTGGAAACGAATAAATTGGCGTGCAATATCAATAGGTTAACACTTTACCATATGAGACCTGCACCCGGTCTCCAACGCTCGAATCGCGTACAAGGTCCAGATTGAGACAAGGGCAATGCAATCGGGAGCGGGGGCATCAAAAATTCTACCGGCAGAATTGGTTCGAGCTTTGGTGAACAGCCCTATCGCCGAATAGAAAAATTGACAAACTCGAAAATTGAGCTAAGCTATACGCATCCGGCGAATTTGCAGCTAACGCAATTGCTTGAAATTCGCTTTAACACAGGCATCAGGAAAATAAAAAGGAAGGAAGCTAATGAAACGCTTATACTTGCTGGCAGCGGCAGCGGCTCTAGGACTTTCGACGGGAGGAGCTGGCGCAGCCACCCTCGATGATGTCATGGCGAAAGGCCATCTTCAGTGCGGTGTGAATACTGGCCTGGTCGGCTTTGCGGCACCGGACGAAAACGGCGTATGGGAAGGCTTCGACGTGGCGTACTGCCGAGCCCTCGCCGCGGCGATTTTCGGCGATCCTATGGCGGTAAAATTTACGCCAGTAACCGGGAAGACGCGCTTTACGGCGCTGGCATCCGGCGAAATCGATGTTTTGTCAAGAAATACCACGTGGACGTTTTCCCGGGATGTCGATTTGAAGCAGACTTTTGTCGGCATCAACTACTACGACGGCCAGGGATTCATGGCAAAAAAATCTTTGGGCGTCGGATCCGCAACCGAATTGAATGGAGCGTCGGTCTGCATCCAGACCGGAACGACGACGGAACTCAACCTTGCCGATTACTTTAGGTCAAACGGCATGGAATACGATCCGATCCCGATCGAAACGAATGCAGAGGCGAAGGAGCTGTTCTTCGCGGATGCCTGCGATGTCTACACGACCGACCGCAGCGGCCTCGCCGCAACGCGCGCGTCGCATGAAGATCCGGACTCGCTTGTGGTTCTGCCCGAAATTATTTCAAAGGAACCGCTTGGTCCGCTCGTTAGCCACGGCGACGATCAATGGGCCGACATAGCGCGCTGGGTGCTCAATGCGCTTATAAGCGCCGAAGAGCTCGGAGTTACAGCTGACAACGCCATGGAAATGGCGGCGGGAACCAATAATCCCGAAATCAATCGCATGCTCGGCTCGGAAGGCAATTTCGGCGAAATGATCGGGCTTTCGGCGGATTGGGCCGTCCATGCAATCATGGCGCGCGGCAACTATGCCGAGATATTTGAGAGAAATATCGGCGTGAACACCCCGATCGGGCTGGAGCGCGGAGCCAATGCGATTTGGAGCGACGGAGGCCTGGTATATTCGCCCCCGTTCCGTTGATTCGAGTTTAGGTGCCAATTTGCTTTTCGGCAACTGAGCACGGAACACGATGATTTGAAGCAATTCATACTGCCGCCGTTTCTCGGAACGGCGGCATAATTTTTTTGTAAAGATTGCGATAGGACCAAGGGCATGGCGTACGTAACGGAGCAATCGAGCAGGCCGTTCCGGCTTAGAATGCTGATATACGATACCCGCTATCGCTCGCTGACAATTCAGATTTGCGCGCTGGCCGGCTTGATGCTTGTGATTGCCTGGCTGATTTCCAATACTGCGCAGAACTTGGCGCTCCTGGGCAAGCCGGTGAATTTCGGGTTTTTGAGCCAGCCGGCCAGCTACGACATAAACCAGTCGTTTATCGAATATTCATCTCGTTCATCCCATCTCAGAGCATCGGTGATCGGTCTGATGAATACGCTGCTGGTCGCATTTCTCGGATGCTTGCTGGCCACGGCTATCGGGTTGGTCATCGGCGTATTGCGACTTTCCAGAAACTGGATCGTCGCGCGCCTGATGACGATCTACATCGAAGGCTTTCGCAACGTGCCGGTGCTCCTATGGATCGTCTTCTACATGGCAATAATAATCGAAGTGCTTCCGTCTCCGCGAGAGTTTCGAGGCGACAGCCCCGAGGCTTCGATGCTGCTATGGGACTCGGTCGCGATTACGAACCGAGGAGTCTACGTTCCCGAACCGCTATTTAGCAACGGTCTGGGGGATGTCTCGGTATTCGGGATTTTCGCAATCAGCCTAGATCTAATTGCGTTCTTGGTCGTTCTCGGGGCCGGCATCTACGCTTCGCAGCGAGTCGCCCGCTGGGCCGGAAAAGTTCAGGAATCGACAGGAGTGCGGCCTGCGACGTGGCATTATAGTACGGCCTTGATTGTCGTGCCTCCGGTAGCGCTCCTACTGGCTCTCGGGTTCCATCCGGGCTTTCCCGAATTGAAGGGATTCAATTTTCAAGGCGGCATCAACATGCGCAATTCGCTCATCGCGCTGTGGCTTGCGCTTGCTTGCTATACCGGGGCCTTTATCGCCGAAATAGTACGGGCCGGCATTCAGTCGGTGTCCAAGGGCCAGAGCGAAGCCGCGTCTTCGCTAGGGCTTCGGCCGACGCTTTCCATGCGCCTGGTCATTTTGCCGCAGGCTTTGAGAGTAATTATCCCGCCGCTGATTTCCCAATATCTAAATCTGACAAAGAATTCTTCGCTAGCGATCGCCATCGGCTACATGGATGTCACCGGCACGCTCGGCGGCATAACGCTTAATCAGACTGGACGCGAACTAGAATGCATCCTTTTGCTGATCGTTTGCTTCCTTTGCATTTCGTTGACGGTTTCCGCCGTGTTGAATTGGTACAACAATCTTGTGAAACTGAAAGAGCGCTGAGATGGACGGAACCACTTTCGTCAGAAAAGAGATTTTGGCCGCCCAGTCTCCGCCAACCAGCGAAATCGGGATAGGTGGCTGGGCCCGGGAGAACTTGTTCGGCTCCGTGTTCAATTCGGTGATGACGGTATTGTCCGCGACGGCGGTCGTATTGTTCCTGGCTGAATCGCTTCCGTGGATACTTCAATCGTCCTGGACCGCGAATTCGCTAAGCGAATGCAGGGAAAGAATTTCCGATCGGTACGGCGAGGGCGTGCACGGAGCTTGCTGGTCCGTTATTCGGGAGCGGTATCTCCAGATGCTGTTCGGATTCTATCCGTCCGAACTCTATTGGCGCCCGATTCTGACCTTTGTTCTATTGCTGGGCGCGCTTTCGCCCGTCCTGTTCCCCTCGATTCCCAGAATTCTCCTAGTGTTTTCGGCTGTTTATCCCTTCGTCGGATACTGGCTGCTTTGGGGAGGCTCGATTTGGGGGCCGTTTTCGATCGTCGCGGGCTTTGCCATCGGTATTTTTGCCGGCCAGCATGTCAAGTACAGAATTGCCATGATCGCGGTCCTGATTTTGTCCGTTTATCTGTGCTTTCGGATTTCGGGGTATCTGCAAACCGCTGCGCCCGTCGGGATAGAGCCCATCGAGAGCGCACAAATGGGCGGGTTTCTTCTTTCCGTTACGATCGGTACGACGGGCATTGTCCTTTCGCTTCCAATAGGCATCCTGCTGGCGCTTGGACGGACCTCCGATCTTTTGATCGTTAAGGCGATCTGCGTCGGCTTTATTGAATTTATTCGCGGCGTCCCGTTGATTACGCTATTGTTCGTGGCATCGACTCTGCTCAATCTATTCATGCCTCCGGGAACGAATTTCGACCTCATTCTGCGAGTCGTCATCATGGTTACGCTGTTCGCGTCGGCCTACATGGCGGAAGTCATTCGAGGCGGGCTGGCGGCGCTGCCGCGCGGCCAGTACGAGGCTGCCGACGCGCTGGGGCTGGATTACTGGAAGTCGATCAGGCTGGTGATATTGCCGCAGGCTTTGAAGATATCGATTCCCGGCATCGTGTCGACATTCATCGGCTTGTTCAAGGATACGACGCTGGTGTCGATCATCGGCTTGCTCGATCCTCTGGGACTGTCGACCTCCATACGCGCGGACTCGGATTGGAATGGAATTGTCTGGGAACTATACGGTTTCGTGGCGCTGATGTTTTTTATCTTCTGTTTCGCGATGTCGCGGTATTCGATGTACTTGGAAAGAAAACTCGAAATCAGCAATCACTAAGGAATGATCAGGATGAATCCGACCGCGGAAGTTGATGCGCTTGGCAATGCCTCAATACCGAAGCCCGGCGAAGTCGCAATTGTGATTAAGGACATGAACAAGTGGTTCGGAGCCTTTCACGCCTTGCGGGATATCAATCTAACGGTTTACTCCGGGGAAAGGATTGTGATTTGCGGCCCTTCGGGATCGGGCAAGTCGACGTTGATCAGGTGCGTCAACAGACTCGAAGTCCATCAAAAAGGAACGATCATTGTCGACGGCACGGAACTAACTTCCGACTTGAAGAACATCGACAAAATACGTTCGGAAGTCGGCATGTGCTTCCAGCATTTCAATCTATTTCCGCATTTGACGACGCTGGAAAATTGCATGCTGGCGCCGATCTGGGTGCGCAAGGTCCCGAGGAAGGAAGCGCGAGAAACGGCGATGCACTTTCTTGAAAAGGTTAAGATCCCGGAACAGGCGTTGAAATACCCCGGTCAGCTGTCGGGCGGCCAGCAGCAGCGCGTCGCGATCGCCAGGTCCCTATGCATGCGGCCCAGAATAATGCTGTTCGACGAGCCAACGTCGGCGCTTGATCCCGAAATGATCAAGGAGGTTCTCGACACCATGATCGAACTTGCCGAGGAGGGGATGACGATGATCTGCGTTACGCACGAGATGGGCTTCGCGCGGAAGGTCGCCAACCGCGTGATATTCATGGACGAAGGGCAGATTGTCGAGCAGAACGAGCCGGAGGAATTCTTCTCCAACCCGAAAAGCGATCGCACTCAGCTATTCCTTAGTCAGATTTTGGGCCACTGAACGGAATTTAACGTCTATTCCGCCCGCTCCGCGGGCAATCCGCCGGCGCCTGCGAATTCAGGACTGGATCAGTTCTCGCGGAACGATGAAGTCGATGAATTCGCCCGTCCGCGTTTCGACATCTCTCCAGCTGTCTATTTGAAATTCCGAAACAAGCGTTGCCGCGGTTGGATATCTCGTGAATTCCGGATGATCCGGAACGCGCCGCAAGGCGGTCGCGGCGAAAACCTGCATCGATGGATTATGGCCGATTATCATGACGCAGCGCGCGCCGCCCGCTCCGCTCAGCGTCCTAAGAATGTCCGACGCGCCTCCATGGTATAGCGAGCGGTCGAATTCCTCGCTGCAGCCGGTTGTAAAGTGAGAGCTGACCAAGCGCCAGGTTTCCGTTGTGCGAGCCGACGGGGAGCAAATCAGCGCATCCGGCGCATGGCCCCTATGCGAAAGCCATCGGCCGACCGCATCGGCGGATGCCCGTCCCCGCCGGTTAAGCGGCCGGGAGAAATCCGCTAGGCCGTGATTGGCCCAGCTGGATTTCGCGTGGCGCATTAGTATGAGCTTCATTGCCTCCTACCTCGCCAGAAAAGCTAGCTGATGAAAACGCGACTGCTCGGGGCTTCGCGAATAGCCCCTTCCGGCCGGGCAGCTCCGGCGAACTTCGCAGCCGAAGTCGAGGCAAGGCCGTCCCTCGTCGCTGCGAATATAAGCTTTGCACTTGTCTGCGTCGAAATTCTCCGGTCCCATCGCGCCTACCGGGCAAGCCGACAGGCACGGCTTGCCGGCGCAATCCGCGCAAGGGCTTCGCTCGGGCGCCGCCGGAAGTTCGATCCGCCGCGGCAGCGAAATCGCGCCTCGATAGGATACGAAAAGCCCGGATTTGTCGTGTACAAGGAATAGCACCGGCGATTCCCAGCAGCGCCCGGTCTTTAGCGCCCAGGTAAAGAAAGGCCTATAGGGCGGCCCGCCGAAGGGAAATAGCGCAGTTCCGCCAGCCGATACGGCGAGCGGTTCGATAACTCGCTTGGACCATCTATCCAGCGGATGCTCGCAGCCGTCGCCGAATTCGGGCTGTTCCTGGACATGAGGCCAGAATCCGGGCTCTTTCGGCCCGAGCAGAAGCATCGTTCTGGATCCTTCCGGGCAGGAATCGCAGTCGATGCTGTGGAAGGCTCCGAAGATTTCCAAATAACTTTTCGCGGCCAGCCTGTCGATGTCGTCGTAGTCCACGGCGAAATCTTTGCCTACGCGACGGGACGGGCGGGCTGCGAGCGAATCAGGCTTCCCGCGCCCTGCTGCGTGAACAGCTCGAGAAGAACGGCGTTCTCCACTCGCCCGTCGAGAACGACCGCTGCGCGCACGCCGTTTTCAACGGCGCGCATGGCCGTTTCGGCCTTGGGTATCATGCCGCCCGCAACGACTCCGGATTCGATCAGCCGTCTCAAGTCGTCGGGCGAAATCTGCGTTAGAAGTTCGCCGGCCGCATCCTTGACCCCTTCGACGTCCGTCAAGAGAAGAAGCCGGTCGGCCCGTAGCTCCACTGCGATCGCGCCGGCGGCGGTATCGCCGTTGACGTTCAGGGTCTCGCCGCTTTCCCCTGCGCCCAGCGGCGCGACGACGGGGATGAATCCTCGATCGAACAGGGCTTCCAGTATTCCCGCGTCGACGTTTTCGGGCTCTCCCACGAATCCCAAATTCGGCTCCGCTCGCCTGCAAGTCATGAGCCGGCCGTCCTTGCCCGATATGCCGACGGCCTTGCCGCCCTGCCTGTTGATGGCCTGCACGATCTTCTTGTTGATAGAACCGGACAGAACCATCTCGACGACCTCGACGGTCTTCTCGTCCGTAACCCTTTTACCGGCCACGAATTCCGAAACGATGCCCAATTCGGCGAGCATGGCGTTGATCGAGGGGCCGCCGCCGTGGACGATGACGGGGTTTACCCCTACCTGCTTCACGAGAACGATATCCCGGGCGAAGCTGTCGAGCACGTCGTCGGTCTCCATTGCGTTTCCGCCGAATTTAACGACGACGACAGCCCCGTCGTAGCGCTGCAGATACGGAAGCGCTTCGGAAAGAGTGCGAGCGGAGGCGATCCAATCGCGGCTGCTGGAAGATCGGTTTTTCATGCTGCGCCAATTAAACTTCGAATTTCGCGGCGGCTTCGCGAACCGCGAAACGCCAGATCCGGTATCCGGTGCATACAGAATACCGGCAAGGCGGTCAATTTGAGAAGAGCGCTTTTCCGCGACCGTAGTCGCGCGCCGACCGAGCTCGCGGACGCGGCTTTCGCTGATTCGGCGGCATGCCGCCAGGGTTCCCGCCGGGCGGGGCGAATTCGCGGGGAGCGCATTCAGCCTATCGCGGCGACATTCGCGCGCAGCGAGTCGATGCCGAGGCGGGATACGGACGAGGTCGCGATGAATTCGGGAAATGCCGCCGGATGCCTTTGTATCGCGTCGGCCGCCAATTCGGGCAAGGCGTCCAATTGGCGAGAGCCGATCTTGTCGGATTTCGTGAAAACGATTTGAAAGGGCACGGCGGCGGCATCGAGGAGGGACATTATTCCATCGTCCACCTGCTTGGGACCGTGCCGGGCGTCGACCAGTATGAACGCCCGTCGCAGCGGCGCGCGCCCCTGCAGAAAGTTTCGAAGCAGCGATTGCCACCTATCCACCTTGGCTTTCGGAGCCTTCGCGTATCCATAGCCCGGCAAGTCAACCAGATAGTGGGTTGATCCAAGGGCGAAGTAGTTGATCTCCTGAGTTCTGCCCGGCGTGCCCGACGTTCGCGCCAAGCTTTTCCTTCCGGTCAGCGCGTTGATTAGCGACGACTTTCCGGAATTCGATCTTCCGGCGAAGCAGACCTCGACTCGGTCCGGCAGGGGAAGGCCGTCTATGTCAACGACTCCCTTGACGAATTCGCAGCCGCTCGCGAACAGCTTTCGCGCATTTTCGGCTTCCCCCTCGCTTGGTTCGCTGGCCGGTCGAATATCGAGTTTCATGTTTCTATAGCGATTTCGCAGATTTCCGGCGCGAGACGGGCCGGCCGTAGAATTCGGCGGATGTACTCGCGCTCAAGTGCTATCGTTCAACAAAAAGGGAATTGCAATGCCGACCCGGCAAGGCAATTCGGCGGCATCCATTTCCTATATCGTATCCGGCGCATAATCCGCCAATGACTCTTCGCTCCCTTTCGCGAGGACACTGCGGTATCGCCATGTCCCGCGCGGACCGCCGGACGTAAACATCCAGATGGGTGCGATTCTCTTATGGTAAAACCTGCGCGATGGTGAGAAGGCGTGAATTTTCAGGCCGTGATCGCGAGGTTTTCGACCGCGAAGTTGTTACTGGCGGCGACACCTCTTCTCTCCATCATTATCGCCCTGGCGGAAGCTAGGAAACCTGACTTCTGCAAGGCCCGGAAGCTCAGGATCGCCTGCCCGGACTTGATGTGCCCGCGCATGCCGCTGCGCTTCATGTGCGCGGCGGCAAGGGTCTTGTTGGCGGCTTCGACCACGCCCGGAGCCGATCGCGAGCTTCTCGGCCCTGAGCTCGGAGTAGCGCATCCGGTTCCGGTTCTTCACGAAGTAGTTCAGAACCCTCCGGATGGTCTCGCGGGCGCGGGCGTCGGGGTCGATCCCCTCCGGGAATGTCCTCGCCCGAGCGGATCATCCGCTTGTCTTCCGGCGCGGTCGCGTCCCATTCGGCGTGCATCAAGCTTACAACCCTGTGCAGCGTGCTCGCCGAAGGCGCGAGCATCCCCAGTTCGCGGAAGAACTCATGCGCTTCGCGCGGCGGACCGGATGCCCGTCGATCAGCCCCAGGCTCTCGTCAACGGGAAACAGCGACAGACCGGCTTGCCGGTTCGATAGCGGCACCGCTCAAACTCCACTGAGCCGACCGCGGTGATGATCGTGTTCTGCATCGAGGCCGCTCGATACGCAGGTCTGCCCGCCCTGCTTGATGTGCTTCGGATAATGTCGGTTCCGGGCATCCAGATGCGTTTTTATGATACACCGCGACAGCGCCGTGCCAACGTCCCGGGAAATCAATTCAACGCCCGCGAATTCCTCCGGTCCAGTCGGTTCCGGCGGGTGTTGCCTTAGCGCGAAATCAGCCAGTACCTGCACCGCTTCAAGTAATTCGGACAGCAGATCGTACGAATCGGTTGCATTGCCGTCCAGCAATTAAAAAATGGACAATGACGCGCTCCCTATCTGGTGTCTATGTAAATTCACTATACCGCATATTGTGGTGAGGGGTGCGTCTTATTTTGCCGAGCGGCGGCGCAGCCGTGCCGAAAGCCAACAAAGTCTCAGGAGTTTGTCGCCTCGCCCCCTTTTCTGCACAATCCAGAACATTGAAAACGAATAAATTGTCGGGCAATATCATTAGGTTAACACTTTACCATATGAGACCTACACCAGCAATGGCAATCGACTTGCGGCTGAAGTACAGTGACCTTGAGCCAAAGTGAACAGCCGGGTAATTGCGGAGAGAACCGTGCCTAAGAAGATCAAGAAAACTCCAATCGTAGTATCGATAATCAATCTAAAGGGCGGCGTTGGCAAGACGACCATCGCAGCACTGCTGGCGAGATACGCCGCGAAGAAGGGATTGAAAGTTCTGGCGGTCGATATCGATCCTCAGTCCAATTTGAGCCAAGCTCTCATGACTGAACGCGAATACAGCGAGTTCATGGAGAATGGTGAGGCATCCATTGTAGAGCTTCTGAACGATTACAAACCCCCTTCCCAGCAACGGGCATCTCCTACTTCAATTAGAGCAAGTCAAGTGGAAAAACAGGTGGGTTACGACGAAGATTTTCATTTGATCCCTTCCAGATTTGATTTCTCTGACAATCTGATTGAATCAGTAAAGCCCGATGCCCGCGCGTTGGCAAGATTCATTTCTAAGAGGATGAGAAAAAAAGATATTATACTTATCGATTGCGCACCTACAGAATCTATCCTAACGAGAACCGCATATCATGCATCTCGGTATATTCTAGTTCCAGTCCGGACAGAATTCTTCTCTACAATCGGCTTCCCACTTCTGAAAAATTCTCTGGATAAATTTAGGTCTAAAAACCCCGCTCAAGCAATCGATGTATGCGGCGTATTGATTAACAATTGCGAGTCCACGGCGTCGCCACGTGGGCCGCATCATCAGACCGCTTGGGATGATATTCACGAACAGGCCAAGAAGTACGAGTGGCCAATAATGAAAAACGAAATGTTTCTCTCCCGAGGGTATCCGAAACTCATGCAGGAGTCATTCCCCAGCCACACAGGGAATGCTGAACCAGAATTCCGAAGAATATCGGATGAATTCCTAGCAATGTTGGGTCTTGGCTAGCAAGGAGGATAGCTATGCAAAACATCACCTTGCGTAAAATTCTATCCGCTCTCGTTGATGACTTTGGATATCAAGAGGTCCGCAACTTATTGGAAACCTGCTATGCGGAAGCAGGAAAAGGAGGCGCACAAGAAAAGTCAGGCTCTGTTCGCTACAATAAACCGCGAGTGAAGCCATGTGCGAGAACTGTCGTAGAGTCTCTAAAAGTCGACGACGATCAAAAAAAGAAAACACTTATGATTCTTGCGGATGAATATGAGAAAAAAGCATTCATGCCAAACATGAACAATGTTCGAGCCTTTCTAGCTCAACAAGGACAGGATACATCTCGCATCAAATCTAGACAGCAAGCTGTATCTGCCGTATTCAATTGCTTGGCAGAATGGGGCACAGATAGTCTTCGCGAGCTTCACATAAGAGGAACATACGGTCGTCCCAAGTCGCTTTCTGTTATTGCCGAGTCAATAGAAAGTGTTGGACGACAGAATCGTATTTGATGAGTCTGGGGCTCTTGTGAATCGTGGCTTCCATTCTGATTGCGCGTGGCCGTCTCAAGATGTCAGGAGTGCAGACGCCCAAAATACCGTCTCATATCGTCGTTTTGTGTGTTCGATTGCAGTGGTGACGATTGCCCTCACCCTGACTACTCCGGTCTAAGTTGGCGCCCAGAACATAGCCTTAACTCCAAAGGATGGGGACAAGAATGCCGACGTGTACAGGGAGTTCGATATAGCCCAAGCGGTATTTGAGGCTATCTTGGCAACAGAAGGAACGCCAATTGAAGCCACCGTTCGAGCGGGTGTTGCTCGTGTAAAGGCAGCGGCGGCAGTACAGGAGTCAATTGGGCATGAGGATGTAGTTTATGCGATTGATGCTATCGATGCGGCCTATGACGCTCTAGCAAAGGTACATCGTTTGCAAGGCGAAAAAGCGCTGAAAAGATTTGAACAAGAGAGCTTTGTCACTGAGCGTGCATTTTATTCGCCTGCTACACGCGTCGACTTAGCTATTTCGGCAATCGTGGACGCTTGCTACGAAACTCTAAAAGCAGCCCGCCGTCATCGGGAAAATCGCCTGCGGCGGATGCGGCGCTCTCGCTCGACGCGAGGACCGGCGAGGCGATCAGGCAAGCATTGAAGGCCTCCGAACAGGCGTTTTGCGAAGGCAACGGGCGGGAGAAGCCGCGGCGGAAGAGACGCGGCTGAATTCGCTGGCCATGGCAGCGGTCAATTGAAAGGGAACCGCAAATACCGCGCTGCGTTCAGATCGGCCGGCCGGCCCGGCTGCCAAAAACCGGGAATTTCGACATTTGGAACGTAGCGGCGCGGGGAGCGCAAGCCCGCCCGCCGCGATAGTCCTTGAACTTCGATTCTTTCGCAATTATCGACATGGACAGCGCGGTAGGCGGCGAACCGGACCGGGCAGTTGCGTTTCCGGGCGAACCGGCGCACCCAAGCGCCATAACGAAAATTCAGCGGCGGAGGGGGCCGAAATGCGAGCAACCGTAATTCAAATGAATTCCAGGACGGACAAGGCAGCCAACTTGGCTGAAGCGCGAAGGCTTTGTTCCGAAGCCGTGAAAGCTGATAAGCCGGACCTTGTTGTGTTTCCTGAAATGATGGCCTTTCTCGGCGGGTCCGTGAAGGATCGGCAGGCTTCTGCCGAACGGATTCCAGGCGGTGAAACATTCGAGACTTTGCGCGCGCTCGCAGTGGAGCACGGTATCGCGGTACATGGCGGAAGCTTTTATGAATCGACCGAAGACAGCGAGCTGATCTACAATACGACGGTCGCATTCGACCCTTCCGGGAACTTGATCGCCAAGTACCGGAAAATTCACCTATTCGACATTACCGCCCCCGACGGCGTCGAATACAAGGAGTCGGCCGTGGTCGGGCGCGGATCCGAAATCTCGACTTTCGACCTTGGCGGCGTTCGCGTGGGATGCAGCATATGCTACGATATCCGCTTCGGGGAACTGTATAGAATGCTGGCCGAGCGAGGCGCCGACGCTATCGTGGTTCCCGCGGCGTTTACGCTGCAAACCGGGAAGGACCACTGGGAAACGCTATTGCGCGCTCGCGCGATCGAAACTCAAACCTATATCGTCGCCGCCGGCCAGTGGGGCTCGTATCCGACGCCGGACGGCATGAGATCCAATTGGGGCCATTCGATGATCGTCGACCCTTGGGGCCATGTCGTTGCGCAGGTTAGCGACACGACCGGATTCGCGTCTGCGTTCATCGACAGCGAGTATATTTCAAAGGTCCGCAGCAGTGTTCCCGTCCATCGGCACCGCGTTCTGAAGGGGTAGGATCATGAGCTTCATCGTCAACGGCATGCCGAAGCAAATCCATCCGGATCTCGTTGCGAAATGCGAACGGGCGGAAACGGCGACGATCGGGCACAAGCGGATTCTCGGTTTCGCAAGGCCCGAGATTTCCTGGATAGCCGGGTCGCGCCGCATCGCCGGAACCGCGGTTACTCTGGCGATTCCGGCGCAGGACTCGACGATTCTGCATCATGCGGTGCAATTTCTTCGTTCGGACGATGTGCTAGTGATCGACCGGCTCGGCGATTCAATGCATGCATGCCTCGGAGGCGGAGTCGCCTGCGCGATCAAGGAGAGCGGCTGCAGCGGCGTCATTCTCGACGGGCCTTGCACGGACCTGGGCGAAATTCGGGAATTCAACCTGCCGGTGTGGTGCTCCGGGGTTTCGCCGATTACGACGCGTCTCCACGGCACCGCGGGAGCCATGAACGTTCCGGTCTGCTGCGGCGGCGCGGCCGTGCTTCCCGGCTACGGCGTAATCGCCGACGAGTGCGGCGCCCTGTTTATTCCGCCGCAGGACCTGGAAAGCGACGTGGACTGGGCGCTCGGGTACCAGTCCCGGGAGCCCGCGCTTCATGCGAAGCTTCGCTCGGGAGCGAAGCTTGGCGAATTGTCCGGCGCAAGCAAGCTCGTCGAAATCAAATCGTAGCGATCGTCTCGACTCCGCATCCTCCGTCTCCGGCTATAGCGAGCGGTAAAAAAGAACGGTCGGAGGCGGGCGGAATCGCGACTGCCGCACTTGGATGTCGGATGCTCGGCCATGGCATCGCGACATGTCCCGCTAATTCAAAATGTTTCTGTTCCGAGAACCAGGTTTGGAAGCCAAAGGGTCAGTTCCGGAATGTAGGTTAGCAATATCCAGACGACGACCAGCGGAATCAGGAAGGGCAGGACGGCAACCGTAACCTTCTCGAAGGGAACTTTTCCAACTTCTACCATGATGTAGAGGCCAATTCCCATTGGCGGGGTCGCGATGCCGATCAGAAGCCCGAGCTGCAGAATAATCCCGAAGTGGACTCTGTCGATTCCATAGGCGTCGATCACGGGCAAAAGCATAGGCACGAGAATCAGCTTCGCGGGCACGCCCTCGACGACGCAGCCGATAAGCAGAATAAAGATCATCAGCAGGGCGAGAAACGCGTGGCGGTTTTCCGTAAAGGCGAACAGCCATTCGCCGAGCTTTTGCGGAACCTGCTCGATCGCGAGTAGCCATCCCATCGCTATGGAAAACCCGATGATAATCATAATGACCGTGGTCATCGCCATCGTGTCGGTAACGGCTGAGATGAAGTTCTTCCAATTCAGCGTTCGGTACATGAGGCCGAGAAGAATCGAATAGAGGCAGGCGAGAACGCCGGCTTCGGTAGCGGTAACGAAGCCGAAAAGTATCGATCCAAGAATTATCGCGGGTGCGACGAGCGCCAGGCAGCCGTCGACCGCAGAGGATCTGACTTCGGCGGGCGTGGCTTTCGGCTGAGTCGGGAAATTTTCTCGAACTGCCAGAATGCGATTGAACGCCATCAGCGATATCCCGACCAGAACGCCGGGAACGAAGCCGGCGAGAAACATCCTCTCGACCGATTGCTGAGCGAGAAAAGCGTAGATGACAAGGCCGATCGAGGGCGGGATCAGAGGGCCGACGACCGACGAGCAAACCGTGACCGCCGCGGCGAACTCCGGCCGGTACCCTCGCTCCTTCATCGCCTTGATCTCGATCGTGCCCAGCCCCGCGGCGTCCGCGACGGCTGCTCCCGAAACTCCCGCGTAGATCATGGAGGACAGCACGTTGACCTGAGCGAGGCCGGCCTTGAAATGGCCTACGAGCGCCGAGGCGAAATTGAAGATCCTGTCGGTCATGGTCGCGGCGTTCATAAGGTTGCCCGCCATGATGAAGAATGGAACCGCAGCGAGCGACGGCTTGTTTACGCCCTCGAGTATCTGAAGCGGAATCACATACAGGCTATCCGAAAATTCGCTGACCGCGAACGCCGCCAGGACGGCGGCTCCGATCGCCATGGAAATCGGAACTCTGAGGAGAATCAGAATAATGAAGCCGGCGAATAGAATCAGTGCCAATTCATTGCCCCCCGGTATCCGAGCTGCCGAGCTGCGCCGGCTCAGGGCGGCCTAGCAGAGCAAAAATCGCGTCGGTGAAGGAATTGAGCAGAATCAAGGCGCAGGATACGGCTAGCGGCACCGAAAGCGTGAAGCGCTCCAATTCGCCCCAGGGCGTAATAACGCCGTCAATTGGCCCGACCTGGCTTTCGAAAATCGTCGGCATCTGGAAGAGAATTACCGCCATGAGAAATACGATGAGGCAGCTGACGAAAAGTCGGCTGGCCTGAATCGCGCGGATGCCAAGCTTTCGAACAAGGTAATCTACGGCGATGTCCTTTCTCCTCCGGTAGATTACGAAGAAGCCGATAAACGACATCCATACGAAAAACTGCATCGACCAAGGCCAAATCCAGTAATAGGATACGCCGAAAACGCGGAGCACGATCGTCGCCGCGGTGCCGAACAGCATTAGGAGAAGGCAGGCATTGGCGAGGACGTGAAACGCCGACGCCAATGCCTCAAGCATTGAATCCAGCGCATCGACGAACTTTACGAACATTTCCGATGTCCGATTCGCCGACGGCTAGCAGCTCAGTTCATCGCGGTGCGAGTACGCTCGACCTCGGCGAGGAATCCCTCGGGAAGCTCGCCGGCGGCTTCCTTTTCGGCATAGTATTCCCGCATGACATCGACAAAGGGCGCTCGGTCAATGTCACGAAATTCAACGCCCTTCGAAGCCATTCGCGCAATCGACTCGTCGGAGACTCTTCCCATGATCTCGAAACTGTATTCGCCGGCCTCGGCGTACGCTTTGTCGACAGCTTCCCTTAGTTCAGGGGGGAGCGCGTCGTATGCGTTTTGGTTGATCATGAATCCTATGGATTGGTAGTATTCGTCGTGCCGGATTACGAACGGGGCCACTTCGTAGAATCTCATGGATTCAACCAAGGCGATCGGGCTGTTGACCGCGGCGACGATGCCGGACTTGATCGAGGAATAGACGTCGGTCCAGGGCAATGTCTTGACATCGGCGCCGATGCGCGTCCAAGTCGCGACCGCATCCTTGTTCGGGTGCATTCTGAGCGGCAGCCCGCCTATGTCGTCGAACTCCTTGACATCGCGCTTGGTAACCATAACGCGGTAGGGACCGCGAAGAATCGCCGTCGGGTCGCCCAGAACGCCGACGCCGGCTTCGTTGGCGGCGCGATCATACCATTCTTGCACCATTTCGCTGTTCATGAACCTGACCCAGTGGTCGCGGTCGTCGAACAGAAACGCCGCGCTGGTCCATGAAATTTCCGGGACCCACTTTTGCATATAGGTCGAACCCTCGGCGTATAGATGCACGGTTCCCATTTTGAGCTGCTCGAGAACCGCGTTGGTCTTGCCGAGCTGCTCGTTGGGAAAAACTTTGATGTCCATTTCGCCGTTCGAGTATTCTCCGACAAGGTCGGCAAACCTCTGAAAGACCATGCCTTCCGGACTATCCGGTGGCATCTTGTGGGCCATTCGCCAGGATTCGGCGGCTTGGGCCGAAAGGGCGAAGCCCGCCGCAAAGGCCGAAGCCCAGCCAAGTTTCCTAATTAGATTCCATTTTCCCATTTGTTTCTCCGTTCTTTGGGCCAGAATATCAGCCATTGCGCTTGGTTTGCATGATTCCGGCGGAAATTGAAATGCATTCGAACGAGAATGCGCGCATTTGATCCATTTCTGCCATTTCGCGACCGGCCCGGGCGAACGGATCTGGGTTTTCCGTTCGCTACGGCTGCGATTTCTTGGTGCGGGAGCGCGGCGGCTTCTTTTTTTTCGGCTTCTTCGGGGCCTTCGGCGCCGGCGGCGGCGCGGGTTCCTCGTCTTGCGAAGGGCCCGGCCTGGACAGCGAACCGAATACCTTGGGCGACAGCTTGCGGAAGCTTCCGTAGATATTGCCGAGGACGTTGGGCTTGACGCCTTGAGACCGCATTATGGCGTACTGCTGCATAAAGGTAATCGTGTTGTTGGCGATCCAGTAAATGATCAGGCCGCTGGCGAACTGCCCCAGCATGAACATGAAAATCCAGGGAAGCCACGCAAAAATCATCGCTTGCGTCGGATCGGTGGGAGCAGGATTTAATTTTTGCTGAAGCCACATCGTGACGCCGAGCAGGATCGGCAGAACGCCGAGTGAAACGATTGCAAATATCGTGCCCGGATCCGGCGTCGCCCATGGAAGAAGGCCGAATAGATTTAATATCGAAGTTGGATCGGGGGCGGAAAGGTCTCGAATCCACAGCGCGAAATGCGCGTGCCTTAGCTCGATTGTAACGAAGATGACCTTGTACAAGGAGTAGAAAATCGGAATTTGAGGCAGTATCGGAAGGCAGCCGGAGGCAGGATTGACCTTGTTCGACTTGTAGAGCTGCATCATTTCGGACTGGAGCTTCTTCCGATCGTCTCCCACCCGTTCCTTTATCTTTTCCATTTCCGGCTGAAGTTCCTTCATTCTGGCCATGGATACGTAGGACTTGTATGCCAGAGGGAACAGTATCGCCTTGATGATCAGCGTAAGGCAGATGATGGACCAGCCGAGGTTGCCGATGTAGCCGTTGATCCAGTGGAGCAACCGGAATATCGGCTTGGTCAGGAAGAAGAACCAGCCCCAGTCGATCGAATCTACGAAGCGGTCGATTTTCAGCCGCTGCTCATAATCGTTTATCGTTTCCCACTGCTTCGCTCCGGCGAACAGCATGGTTTCCGCAGTCGATCTGCCGCCCGGTTCCACTTCAATCGTCGGCAGGCGCATTTCCGTTTGGTAGATGTCCGAGTTCTGCGTATATTTCACGACGGAAGCGAAATTCTGCCCGGGATTGGGAATGAGCGTCGTCATCCAGTACTTGTCCGTAAATCCGACCCAGCCGTTGGTACTGACCTGCGTGATTTCGATATTAGCCGCTTCCCGGTCGCTGTACGCCAGATCGGGCATGTCCGAATAATCGATTTCCTGGAGCTCGCCGTCATTCATGCGCACGACGCCTTCGTGCAATATGAAAAAGCCGAGGACGTCCGGCGCTCCGTGACGCGCTACGATGCCGTACGGAGCAAGCCTGACCGTGCTAGATCCGAAATTCGAAACGGACTGGGAAATCGAGAACAGGTAATTCTCGTCGATTGAGATTTCGCGCCGGAACACGAGGCCCTTGCCGTTGTCCCATACGAGAGTAACAGGCTGGCCGGGCGACAGAACTTGCCCCGTTTCAAGTTTCCACGGCGTGCCGGCTCCCGGAACGTCGCCGTATCCGAGCGAGCCCGCCGGGGCCCACCCGTAGAGCGCGTAGTACGGATCTTGGCTGCCGGCCGGCGATAGCAGCCTGACATTTTCCGAATTTTCATCGAGCGTTATCAGATAGTCGTTCAGCAGAAGATCATCGATTCGCCCGCCCGTCAGCGATATGGACCCGCTTACGCTTTCCGAGGATATTTCAATCCGGGGAGTCGGAAGCTCTTCGGCACTCGCTTGCCCCGGCGGCAAAGGCGCGCCCGCGGCATCGTACGCCGCGGCGGGAGACCGGGCAACGGAATCCGCGGAGCCGGCGCCGCTTGTCGGCTGGGAAGCTTCCTGAATCGGCGGCTCTTCCGGCGGGAAAATTATAAACCATGCCAGAATGATAAGAAAACTTAGCGCAGTGGCGAGGATTAGGTTCTTGTTCTGCTCGTCCATGGAGTGTTCACTGATGCTTGATTATCGCGGCCCTTGAATATTGAAGCTTCGCCGAGGTCAAGTGCCTTAAGATCGGCCCGGCGCGCATCGCGAGCTTATTCCCCTAAGTCCGGGACAAGGTCGCTAGTCGGGAACTTCGTCGATGCCTGAGCCGCCCCAGGGATGGCATCGCAGCAGTCTCGCGGCGGCTAGCCAAGTTCCCTTCGCCGCGCCATGCTTTTCGAGGGCTTCGAGAGCGTAGGCCGAGCATGAAGGCTGAAACCTGCAGTTCCAGCCGAAGAACGGGCTTCCGACAATTCTGTAGAGTCGAATCGGAAGCGAAATCACCTGCGCCAAAAAAGTCAATTGGAGTCCAGCGTCCCTTCGATGCGTTCCATTCGGCCGGGCCGAAGTGCCGAGCAGGCAGGAGGCCTGCCCGGGCATGTTCCATTTATCTCCATTCGCCTGGAAATCGAGGGGCGAATCCGCATTCGCCGGACCTCCTATCCGCCGGAATTCGAATGGATTTTTCGCAGCGCCTTTTCCAAGTCCGCAAGCAGAAGCAGATACGGCCGCGCTGCAGTCGAATTGGCCCGCCCCACCAGCACGTAGTCCCATCCCGGCTCGCCGAATTGCGGCACTAGCGCTCTAGAAATTTCTCGAAGGCGCCTTTTCGCGCGATTGCGAACGACCGCCCGTCCAATTTTCTTGGAGCAAGTGAATCCGACCCGCGCGACGCCCGGGTACGGTTCATCGGCGCCTCGCTTTCTGGCCTGCAGTATCAATCCTGGGCATTGAACCCGTCTGCCTCTCCCGGCCCTTAGGAAATCTACGCGGTTTCGCATTCGGGCGATATCGAACCCCGGTCCCTCGCCTCCGCCATCGGAGGAGAGCGGCGCGCCGGAACGGGGCGGCGCGCTTTCGGCTAGAGCATTAGGCACTGACCGTACTGCGACCCTTCGCCCGCCGGCGATTGATTATCTTGCGGCCCGCTTTCGTTGACATGCGAGCGCGAAAGCCGTGTCTTCGTTTCCGCACCCTGTTGCTCGGCTGGAATGTGCGCTTCATCTCTTGCTGGCCCCCTATCAAGATCGAGTTCGTAAAGCCGATAATGGCGATCAGAGATTTAAGAAAAAGCGTCTCTAGCTCAACCGGCTTGCGAAGTCAAATGCAAATTTCGACTCTCAAGTTTTCGCAAATCCGGCCGGGCAATTCAACGAAAACTTCGATTCGCCCTCGGATAGGCCGATTGGCACTTTGCCGCGCTTGGTGCTGAACGTTCGCATTCGTTTCGGCCTTCGGGCCGAGCAGGCCGCGGCTGCTTGCGCCGGTCCGGCAGAAGCATCTCCGAATTCTCGGCCTGCCGCGACGATGCTGCGTCGCGAACCCTAGAAATTCGGGCGCAGGATGCAGATCCTACACGCCAATCGGGCTTTCGGGTTCTTGCGAGAAATGCGTCGGGCGGCCACTTTTCGGCAGCTGCAATCGGAATTCCGCCAGGCAGGCGCCGGCGGCTTGCCGCTCCGTCGAAGCTCGGCTGCCAAGCCGACGGCCGCGGCGGCGCCTGCGAATGATCATTCTGGCGGGATGAAAACCTTGACGAGCGGTTTTATCATTGCGAATGCTGCCTTCGAGTCCGGCATCGCCGCGTGGATTCGCCGAGATTCTATGCTAGTTGCAGCATGGGATTGGCGAATCCGGCGCCGCCGCCGCGGCTTGGCGCTCTAGGGCGGATGTCCGGCTGGCCCGCGATTGCCGAAGAATTCGGGTTGGCTGGCGCGCTTGGGAAGCGCAAACTCGCGATACTGGGAATAAGGGGCGGAAAATTGGACAATAAAAATCCTCGAGGCGGCCTTAGCGCGCGTAGAATGCTTCCCCTGCTTGTTATCGCCGCCGTCGCGATCGCCGGATTCTTCCTTCTGCGCGACTATCTCGATTTCGAGACATTGCGCTCGAACCGGGAAGATTTGATCGAATTCAGGAATTCAAACTTCGCGCTGACGTCGCTCGTCTTTATTCTAGCGTATGTGGTGATTGTCGCTTTTTCGCTGCCCGGCGCCGCGGTGGCCTCATTGACGGGAGGGTTTCTGTTCAACTTATTTCCCGGCGCGCTCTACAATATCGGCGCGGCTACGATCGGCGCATCGGCAATATTTTGGGCGGCCAGGCTCGGCATGGGCGACTTTCTGGCCGCCAAGATGGACTCGAGCACGGGCGCGGTCAAGAAAATCAAGCAGGGGCTGAACGAAAACGAAATTAGTTTTCTGTTCCTGATGCGGCTCGTGCCGGCCGTTCCCTTTTTCGTCGCGAACCTTCTGCCGGCGCTTGTTGGCGTCAAGTTCCGAAATTTCGTATTTACGACGTTTTTCGGAATTATCCCGGGCGGCGTGGTCTATACTTGGGTAGGCGCCGGCCTGGGCGAGGTGTTCGCGAGGGGCGAAGATCCGAATTTTGGAATTATTTTCGAATGGTACATACTTGGTCCCATCCTGGGCCTATGCGCGCTTGCGGTTCTGCCGATCGCCATTCGGTGGGTGCGCGGAAAGAACGGCTGATCTCGAGTTTCTCCGAAATTCCACGGGCTGGCGAAAAACCGAATTATTCCTTTGTTCGCAAGGATGCCGTCGATCAATTTGCCGACCTCCCGAGCAGTGCCCGGGATCAAGGCTGGCGGGGGGCCCCGTTGCGCGGCCGGATTCCTTGCAGGCGGCAAGTTCGGGCTGAAAGAATTCTTCCTCCATGAGAGCTAGGCGGCAGGTGCGCCAGTCTGTAGGAGCATCGGGTTCGCCGCGGAGCTCAATGCTGCGGGAAGGCCCTTTAGCGGAGCCTGCCGCCATGAGGCGGCCATGCAATTTTCTAAATTCGGCGCATATTCCGAAACTGGCTGCGGCTGCTTAAAAAGCGCGGAGTGCGACTATCTCGCAGAGGCGTTTCGAATAGATTTCGCGGTAGAGGAACTTCATTCGCGCTTGCCTGCTGCCCTTTGCCTGTCGGCTGCTTGCGCCCGCGGCCTTCGGCCATTCCCGGAACGGAACCGAATTTATCCGGACTCGCGCGCAAAATCGGTTCGATTGGCCGGCGCTTGAACGCTAATGCGCAACTTCCGCTCGATCGACCTGAATACTCCGCAAATCTAGTGTCGGTTTGTTTTGATTGCTTTATGTCGCAATATCAGATTTTCGACTTGCGATGCCGATAATGACAGGAACGTTCATAGGGCTATACTGAAGCGCGGAATCGTCGGGATGCTTGTCGCTTGAGCTGGCCTGCGGACAATTCAGACGCTCAATTGCGAATCGGTAGATAGCGGTAAACTGGCAATGGGAAATTTTGAGATAGCTAAGCTGTACGGTGAACTTCGCAACTCATTGCGGAGCCGATTTCTCTTTTTAACCGGACTTGTCGCCGCGGCGAGCGTAATTTTAGTTAGCGTGATTTCCTTGGCCCAGATACAGCAAGCATACGTTCAGCAGCAGCTTGGTCACGCCTACGATTCTATAAAAAGCATCGAGTTTGCAAGAAATGCGGAAATTTCAGTTAATGACCCTGATGGCGGTTCCGTGTCCGAGAATTATTCAAAAAGAAAGATGGAATTGTACGGTATCCGTTTCGCGCGGCTAAATAGCGGCGGGAAGAGCTCCACTTTCCTGGATTGGATGCCTTCGCATTCGGAAAACGTAAGGGATTGCATCGTAAATGACCAGCTCGGCATGCTCGAACTCGTCGACCACGCCCTTCTAGCTTTATTCTCCGCGTCCGAAAAAGAGTCCGAGGTTGTCCAGGTTGTTAGCGAATGGTCTCAGGAACTGCTCGGTCCGCCGCCGAGAAATTCCGACGATTTACTGAATCAAGAGAACGCCTGCGCGCCATTTCAACGCGTTTCCGGCACCTTTTCGAATTTTGCCGAATCAATTGCTCGCGTTGAAAATAGATTCGATTCGGGCGGCTCGACAGGCGCGCGGGTGAACCAGGGCGATTCTTCGGATGCCGCCTCGGTGGAACAGGCTGAAAGTTCCGGCCACGACGCGATCACCATTCAATATTTGCTGGCGAACAACAGAGAATATTTGCTCGGCGTGGCTGTATCGAAGCTGCAATTGACCGTTCCCTTCCTATTATTGATGGCTGCAATCGTCTTCATTGTCGCCCAGAAATGGATCGTATCGCCAGTAATGGAATTCGCGAGCAATATTGAAGGAATGCTGGGGCGAAAATCAAATCGCAGTCGGGCCAAATCGACCGTTGGCGACGACCCGTTCGAGCTAGTAACCCGGACGGAGATTCACGAATTCCGCACTCTTGCGGATGCGCTGGAAAATGCGTTCCGAGCCAACTGGATAATAAAAACAAAGAGAAAGATAATTATCCATGACGAATTCATAGGGCTGTGCCAGAAAATAAAGTTAAATGCCAACGATCTAACGTGGCTAATAAAGGATTCCGCGAGGCATCGCGGCGGTTCAACCGGCGATTCGATAGAGAATAATTTGAAGAAGACTATCGAAATTGCCGAAGGAACAAGGGCGAGTATCGATCAATGCGTAGATCTGATCTTGACCCAGCTAACCAATGTATTGGATTTCGTTAATCTACAGTCCGAAGAGTTGGAATTGACGACATTCAGTCTTCACGGGGCATTGAATGAAGAAATCGAAGCATGCAAGGACATCGCAAGGGGCTTAAGTCAGGGACAATCGAAGAGCGTCGACATTGAGATTTCCCTTGAGAGCGATTTGAACGGCAAAGATCTAGATAAAGTCTGCGCCGACAGGAATGCGATTAAGAACGCGGTCGGAAATTTGATAAGAAACGCGGTCATGGCCATCTACAAAAGGCGCTTCGGCAGCAAAATCGTCGTAATGGCTTCCATGCCGGCGGACGGCGAATACAACTGCGTCGTAATTGACGACGGACCCGGTATCGCGGGGATGAAGCGCAATTTCGGAAAAAGCGTTATTGATATCGACTTTCCTAGGCATCCAAGCTCGGACCGAACGAAAGAATCGCTTAGCCGGAGCATTGGCGGCATAGGCCTGTATAGCGCAGCGCAATCCGCCCGAAGGCACGGCGGCGACCTCACCCTAATCGAAACCTTCGAAAACGAAGGCACTAAATTTTGCCTTGCTTTCAAATCGCAGGACGAAAAAACGCAGATGGACGCCGATGCGGGCGAATCGAGCTAGGACAAAACTATTCTTCGCGAATTGCTTTCAGGCATCGGTCGTTCCGAAAGGAGCCAAGTCGAAGCAGTACCGTGCAAAAGCCACTTTTTTTTAAATTTATGTTCCGAAACTTAATTTTTCTCGGACACCGCAACATTTGATTTGATACGCGCCTTGGCATGCAAGTTTCCGATTCGAAAAGAGGCGGCATTTTTCCACGCGGCGTGACGGTGCAGCCGGTGCGAGGCTACGCCGAGCAGCGGCGATGGTACGCCCTTGCCGCGCGCCGCCACTATCTTTCCTTCAAGAATGTCTGCGGCCGCGCGCTTCGGCACGTGGCGGCAGGCGGTGAGGCCTAGGTTGCTCTGATCGGCCTGGCAGGCGGGGGCATTCAAGGTCGGCGCGCGCGACGCCTGGATCGGCCTGGACGCGCGATCGGCGGCTCTCGCGGCTTCATCTCATCGCGAACACCACTCGCTTTGTCATTCTCGACGAGGGCCGGGTTCCCAACATGGCTTCGCGGGTGCTTGGGCTGAGCCTGCGGCGCCTGTCCGACGACATGCCGGCGCTGCACGGCTTTCCCGTGCTCGCCGCCGAGAGCTTCGTGGATCCGTCAAGATTTTCAGGCACTTGCTACCGCGCTTCGAACTGGCATGCGCCGGGTCCGACCAATGGCATTTCGGTAATCGGGGCAACTTTCCGGGAATTGGATCTAGCCTGACAGGGTATTCCGGGACGTTTGGTGGTTTTTCCCGATGAGGGGATTCCCTTTGGAATCGACTTGTGTTTCCAAGGGGCATGGATGATTCGCAGAC
>MKWU01002437.1_pt1 | contig 27947 bp, 22 predicted proteins | sample 809101 | NCBI WGS metagenome assembly MKWU01 (sample SAMN05860141, study PRJNA318959) | sponge metagenome | host: Aplysina aerophoba | place: Slovenia: Piran, Adriatic Sea, Gulf of Piran | collected 2013-05-07 | reverse complement strand
AGGCGTCCCCCATGTACTTGCAGGCGTATTTCACGATGGCATGGCTGTAGTCCTGCAGCCACTCGTTGCCGGGCGCGTTGCGCAGCTGCGTGAACCGCTTGCCCAGCGTGAAGAAGGTCGGACTGCCGGGACCCTCCCCCAGCTTGCCGAACGCCTTCCACATGCGGTAGTCGCGCTCGTGCCCGGCCAGCACGTGGTTCCATGCGAACCGGCAGGCTCCCGCCAGTTGTTCAAGGTACTGGCCGTTCGCGGCCGTGCCGGGATACAGACGCACGCGCAGCATCCGTGTGACGGTCCGGGACTTTGGTTCGGTAGAATGGAGCTTGCTGGCCATGGTGATAACTGCACCGTGTCCGGTCGAGGGCCCGGTTCGTAGTCGGGCCCTCTCTTCGCGTAACAGTGTAGCAGGGGAGTGATTGAAACTGAAAGCCCATAACTACTTGGGGCACTGTTTCAATCTCGTTGATATTGGTTGCGCCCGGCGACCGGGTGCCCGATTCCGGACTTGCCGACTGAATATCCTACAGGGGGAATGGGCTCAACAATAGTGAACGGAACTGCGGCCAGGATCCGCGGCTCGGTGGAGACGGGGAGATCAGATGCAGTCGGCGCGCCAGCCGTCGGACTGCGTCACCATCCAAAGGCACGCCAGGGCCTTGGCCGTGTGCACGATGTCCGCCACATGCACCCGCGGTCTGCCTTGGAAGTGGGTAAAGGCACCGGGGCAACACAGGTGGACAATGTTGGGCGTGGCCAGGGTCATCGCCACGTCGTCGTTCCGGTTCAGATAGCGTCCCTGTTCGAGGACGCGCACGCCAATGGTCTCCATTTCGGCGAACAGATTCCGCATGGCGCCGAGGAGCAGGGGTGGGGTTGCGGTGCCCCGTGTGCGGCTGGTAAAAGCTTCCATGGCAGTCCCTCGGCCGAAGCAGGCGGGGTCGTCAACGTCCACATCGGCCGCGAAGTCGAGGTCCTGGATGTCGCTGACGAAGACAAGCTCCGGCATTCGGTCGGGCGGTGTGCGCAGCACGAGGCGCGAGGCGGCCCTGGCGAAGGTGGGCGGTCCCATGTCCACGACGCCTTCCTCCTCGTCGGTCCACAGGATGTTGACATTGGGCCGGTAGGGCCGGACCACCAGCGCCGCCAGCAACTGGGCGGAGGCACAGACCGCGTTGTCGATGCAGCCGTACACCATGCCCGTGGTCCGGTCCCATTCCGCCGTGGAGGCGAAGCAGACCCTGGTGGCCAGCGGCAGGTCCGCACCGTCGGTCACGAACCGGTGTTCCGGCTCCAGGGATCCCGGAGCTCGTTCCGCCGTCGCGATGTGGCCGGAAGCCACGATGCGCGCCGGTTGATCCGGATCGGTCAGATCGAGGGCCACAGCCGGTCGTTCGCCGGGAGTCAACCGTGATTGGCAAAACGGCGTCAGGGGATACACACCGTTGTGGCCGGATCCGGTCAGAAAGCTGATATTGTCGAGGTGGGCCACGGACCATACCGGCGATCGGGGCTCCGAACCCAGGCGCGCCACCGCGACGCCGGTTCCCAGGCTGGAAGGAGTGAAGTCGATCTCGTCGGCGTACAGTCCTTCCCGCATCGCCTCGTCCAGAAGCCGCTTCAGGACCGGTGCCCGCGTGCGGGAGACGGTCAGGGTGGGTGCGTAGGTGTCCGCAAGCCTGCGAAAGACGTCGAACGCGCGTGTTTGGGTGACAATGGAATCCAGACGTTCCCTGAATTCCGGTAGACTTGCGAGCAGGTCTGTGAGGCCCGGTGTTGTCATCGGTTTGTGTTGTGTGGCAGGTACGGTGGCATTGCGGGTTCCTTCCCGCCGCGTGCGGCAGGGAGGTCAATGGATGGTAGCACCGAGGCAGGGGACGCCGGTGTGGGTCGCTCTTCAGAATTCCGGTGGCAGGCTACACTTCGTCCGTTCTTCACACATGTACGTGTCCAAGCCGATCTTTGGATTGATGCACCGTCGAATCTTTCCTCCGGCCGGCGCCGTTCCGGTCCCAAGAGGACATTCCAGCCATGGCTGACGCCATCCGTACGGACTCGCTGTCCAAGTCGTTTGTGGACTTCGAGGCGGTCATCGACGTGTCGCTGCGGGTCGAGACCAACGAAATCTACGGCTTCCTGGGGCCCAACGGTGCCGGCAAGACCACCACGATCATGTTGCTGCTGGGCTTGGAACGGCCAACCCGGGGCGTGGCCTACCTGTTGGATTCGCCTTCCCATGCGCGCGAGTTCGCCGTTCGCCGCAGACTTGGCGTGTTGGGTGAGCGTCAGGTCTTTTTCGACGACATGACGGCCCGCGAGTACCTTCGGTTCTTCGGGCGACTGTACAGCGTGGGTCGGATCGAACAGCGGATTGACGTCTTGCTGGAACGCGTCAACCTAACGCACGCCGCCGATGCCCGGGCCCGGGACTTTTCGCGGGGCATGCAACAGAAGCTGGGTTTGGTGCGGGCCCTGCTGCACGATCCCGAACTCCTTATCCTGGACGAACCGGTCAGCGCGCTGGACCCGAGAGGCGTGGTGGAAGTGAGGGAGTTGCTGCATTCCGAACTCGGGCGGGGCAAGACCGTGTTCATCTCATCCCACGTGTTGACCGAGGTGGAACAGCTGGCCGACCGGATCGGCATCATGAACAAGGGCCGCTTGATGGTTGAGGACACGCTGGACAACATCCGGCAGGCACTGCAGCCGGAAACCCGCATCCAAATCGAGCTGGCCGAACCCGACCGCTTCCCCGCCGCGGCCCTCCTGGACCTGGACTTCGTCAGCCGGACGGAACTGCGCGACGGCCGCCTGTCCGTTCACCTGAAGGGCAGTGCCAGTCCCGAGGCGCGGGCCGGCGTGTCGCGTGTCGTCAGCCAACACGGTGGCGTGATCGTCGACATGCATGCCGAACAGATGACCCTGGAACAGGCCTTCGTTACGATTACGGACGAGGATGTGGAGCGCCTTGCGGCCTGAGGTCCCGCATCGGCTGGACAGATGAACCCCATGGGATTCGACAGGAGATTGGGCAAGGGGCGGCTGCTGGCCGCCTGGCTGGTTTGCCACAGGGAGCTGAGGGGATTGCTGTTTTCCCCCGGAACGTATCTCGTGGTGCTGCTGGCCGGATTGGCGGCGCATCTGTTTCTGAACACCCTCGCGCAGTCCATCGCCGACAGCGGCTTGGCTGTGCTCTCGGGCGCGTTCAACCTACCCATCTACTCCGTGCTGTTTGTCACAGGCTTGTTTTTGGCCCTGGCCTCGGTGACGTCCATCTCCCGCGAACGGGAGCAGGGCACGCTCGAGGTCCTGTTCTACGGGCCGGTCGACGTCGCGGCCTACATCGGTGGCAAGCTGGTGTCCTTCGGACTGGCCTATCTTGGCCTGCTGGCCCTTTACCTGGTGTGCTATGCCTTGTTTGCCGGAACTACCGGATTCGCCTTCGCGATGCCCACCTGGGCGGTGATTGGCCTTTCGATTCCGGTGGTGATGCACGTGGTCGCGCTGGGCACCTTCGTGTCGACGGCCACGCGCCGGGTGCGTGCCAGTCTGGCTTGGTTCCTCCTGATCCTGCTGATGCTGTTGGCCCTGCAGTTCAGTCCAGACCTGCTTGAATTGGCTCCGGTCAGCAATCGCTTCTACCCTCCGCTCCGGCTGGCCCGCATTGTGCTGGAACGAATCAATCTGGCTTTCACCTGGGTGTCGCCCTTCGCACTGCTTATCAAGGGCACCGAGGCGGTGCGCAGAGCCGATGCCCTGCTCTATGTCTATACCACCGCGATTTCGTCCTGTTCGGTCCTGGTGCTGGCCGCGGGCAGCATGTACCTGATGTGGAAGGGAGGGGTGCGCTCGTGATGTTGCACAGCCGCACCTTCCTCCTCTGCCTTGCGGTTTGGCTGTTGTTGTGGAGCGTGCCGGCCGTCGTGGTCGCCCAGGACCCCGAGCGCCGTACCGAACTGGTGTACGGTGTCAACGCCTATATCGGCGGCCGGTACGAAGGCGATTTCTATCCGCGCAGCGTGGACACCATTTACCTGGTGGCCGATGCCATATCCGTCGTGTCGCCGCGGTACACCGAGGTGTACTACTGGCCCATCACAAATCGCGAAGTCGCGGATTGGGCCCGTCTCAACGAGCCGGTGGAGGGCGTACTCGAGATTCGCCGGAGGGGTCGGCTGGTGGCCGGTCTCGAGGCGACCGACTATGTGGTTCAGTATCCCGAGGGCCTGGACCTGAGTCCGGCTGTGGTGTATCTGGGCGAGGAAGCCCATCGGCAATGGAACCATTTCGACGAAAGCCGGCGCGAGTTCCGGGATCGGGTGTCGGCCTACTACAACGATCTGGTCACCTACCGGCAGGATTTGGACGACCGCATCGAGGCCGGAACCCTGGAAGGGGAACCGGATCCTCCGCCCAGGGAGCCGGAACCCTTCCTCTACTCCAGCACGGAGGTCAACCGCGGCTTTCCCGTTGAATTGCCGGCCGGCAGCTATACCGTCCAGGTCCGCACCGCCGATGGGGAGGTTCAGCCCGGATCGCGTCGTCGGCTGAAGGTGTTCGAACCTTTGTCCGCAGGTGTGGCCATGTGGGCCATTCCCCATGACCGGTACACATTCCCGGAGAAGAGCGATGACGAGGGCGAGGTGTTGTATCTCCGGCGGGGCACCCTTGCCTATCTGCAACCCCATGCCCAGGAGGAGTACCGCGACATCCATCTCACCCGGCTGATGGACCCGCAGGACACGTCCGGACGTCCGGATTTGTACCAGTGGCTGCAGACGGATGAAATCCAGGACGGGGTGCTGGTCGTGACACAGGGGACGCGCGTGGTGGACCGGATTGAGCGGCGTTCCTACGCGGTGCGTCAGATTACGGGGGCCGCCCTGGGCTACGAAATCCATGATCAGGCCACCACCGATCTGGAACGGCTGCGGGAGCGGCGCCCGGACTTCCAGGGATACCCGGTGGACACCCGCGCACTGCCCACGTCCTTCAGGGTCCATCTGGAGGATGCGGATGGCCAGCTGGTGCCCGGCAGCCGGCGTCGGGTGCGTGTGGTTCGTCCCGACAGCGAACCCTGGCTGGCGATCGTGCCCTATGTTCCGGTGGTCCTGGCCCTGGTCTTCACCGGCTCCCGCCGACGCCGGTTTGTGCGGCTGCCGCGCGATCAGGAGTGACATGACGGCTTCCTCGGGACACAGGTGGGATTTGGCCACACTGGGCGATCTGGTGGCCGACCTGATCGTGCCCATTCCATCGCTGCCCATTGAGGCCGGCCGGCATCAACTGGCCAAGTGGATGCAGCTTGAGGCCGGAGGTACCTGCAATACCCTCGTCATGGCTCAGCGGCTGGGGTTGCGCACGGTGGCCATCGGGGTCATGGGCGAGGACCCCGTCGGGAGCTATGTTCGCTCCGCATTGGCGGAGGAGGGCGTGGATTTGACCGGGTTGAACCTTTCGCCGGAGGTCCGCACCACTCCGGCTCTGGTCTTTGTGGACGACCACGGCGAACATGTATTCGTCGGGAGTCTCGACCGTGGTCCGCATCAGCCCTTCGCCGCTTCCTGGCCGGCCATCATCCGGTCCTCACGCACGATTTTTGTGACGGGCTACGCCATGTTCATGGCTTCCATGTTCGGCCGCGACAACGTATTGCAGGGCCTCCGGCTCGCGCGGGAGGCTGATTGCCGGATCTATTTCGATGTGGGTCCGCCCGAGTACATCGGGGACGGGGACGACATTGCCCGGGGCTTCGCGCTCACGGATGTGGTGCTGGCCACGGCGGAGGAGCTGTCGTCCTGGACCGAGGTGTCCGATCCGTTCCGCGCGGCCCGCTGGATCCTCGAGCACGGGCCCCGCTGCGTGGTGGTCAAGGTCGGTGCCGACGGTTGTCACATCGTGGCGCGGGAAGGGGAGCAGCACTGCCCCGGCTTCCCGGTGCGCATGCGCGACACGGTGGGTGCCGGCGATGCCTTCGCGGCCGGATTCATGGCGGCGGAGGCCGCGGGCTGTGATTTGTACGAGGCGGGCATGATTGCCAATGCCGTCGGTGCCGCCACTGCGACCAAAGTAGGCACGGGCCGTCTGCTGCCCCAGCGCGACCAGGTGGCCGAATTGTTGGGTACGCAAGGACTGGAACTACCCGATCTCACCGGTTCCGGCGCTGTTTGAGTCGGTGCGGCGAATGCCTGGCCGGCATTGCCGGGTTCCATCGGTCCCGCGGTGCCCGGCCAGCTGTCGAGGGATGAAATCACACGGATGAGGAATTGGGGTCGGTTTCGATGACCTTTCGCTTCTTTCGCAGGTTTCGCATTGCTCCCGGCGTGCACTTGAACCTCAGCAAGGGCGGGGTTTCGATGTCGGTCGGGCCCCGCGGCCTGAAGGCCACGTCCGGCACGTCCGGACGTAGGTTCACGGCCGGCATCCCCGGTACCGGCCTCCACTATACGAAGGTGGCCAAGCCGGGCCGATCCGGTTCCAGGGCTGCGGGAGCCGTTGCCCACAGCCCCGAGCATGCGGAACCCATTCGCACCGGCTTTTGGCGGAACCTGGGCACGTCGGCGGAAGAGAAGGCCTTTGTTGAAGGAGTCAATGCCGCGGCGCGCGGCGACGACCAAGCCGCGGCCGGACATCTGGCCAAGGCACGCGGCTTGCCCGACGCCGACTTTTTGGCAGGGGTGCTGCTGATCGGCAACCACCGGTGGGACGAGGCTGCGCTTCTTCTCCGGTCGGCCCACGAGGCCGGGGACGAACTGGGCTGGTTGTTCGGCAAGTACGGTGCGAACGTCAGTGTCGGGCTGGCGATCAGCGACGAGATCTCGGTCCAGGTGGGTGCGGACCGAATCGGCGTGCTCCTGTGCCTGGTCGAGGTGTACCAGGGTCTGAACCGGCAGGCGGATGCCATCGCCTGCCTGGAGGAACTGCTGCGCCTGGCCGGCGGCGACGTTGTGGTCCAGTTGTCGCTGGCGGAATTCCTGATGGAAACCCGGCCCGCGCCGCAGGACCGTTGCCGCAAGGTGGTGTCGTTGACCCAGGAGACCCAAAATGTCTCCGAGCTGCATGCGGCACTGCTCCTGTACCGGGGCCAGGCCCTGCGGGATCTGGGTTTGCCCACGGCTGCCAGGGATGCCTTGACTGCCGGGTTGCGGCGCCGGAAGGACAGGCGCCCGGAGATTCTGAACGCGCTGCGCTATGAACGGGGCCTGGTCTACCTGGAACTCAAACAGAAGCAACGGGCACGCCGCGAACTGGAGACTCTGTATGCCGCCGATCCCGACTACGAGGACGTGGCCGAGCGACTGGGCCTGGAATCGAGCGGCTGATGTTGCCGACCCGGTCCTGTGAATATTGCTGCCTGGCCGATCGTCTCAGGGTGACATTGGGTCCGAACCTTGACGGATTGAGCCTGGGGCAGGTTGGTTGCGGAGGGTCGCGTATCATTTTGGAATGGAACAACCTCAACGAACCTGAACCGCGGTCCTTCCCAATGACTGTGCGCGGTGATGGCCGGGGCGGCTATCCATGCCGGCTTGTGGTCGAAGCCCGCGGGCGGCACACGCCATTGGCCAAGCCCGGGATTCATCCGCCGCAGGGCTGTCCTGCCTCAAACACAAATCACGGCCGTTCCCAATGCTCTACTGGTTAATTTCCGGCCGCTCGCGGGCCGTATTGAACCGCAAGGCGCAGCCGGGCGGGGCTGCTCTGGGCGCGTCCGACATCATCGAGCTGGTGCGGACCTGCCATGCCTCCGGCATCGCGCCGGACGGGTCCGCAGCGGACTATGCCGCGGTCGACGCGGTGCTGGCCCCGCGACGCGAACGGTTCTACAACGGTCTGCTGGCAACGCCTCCGGACGCATTTGCGGATCGGGCGCAGGCGTTCTCTTTCTGGATCAACCTCTACAACCTTTTGATCCTGGACGCGGTAACCACGTTCCGTGTCCGCCGAGCCACGGTCGGGTTGACCCAGGGGATCATGCGCTTCTTTGAGAAGGCCGCCTACAACGTGGGCGGCCATCGCTTCAGCGCCAACGACATCGAGAACGGTGTGCTGCGCGCCAACGCCCCCCACCCCGCGGCGCGTGGGCCCCACTTCCGGGACGGGGATCCCAGACGGGCGGCGGTGTTGGAACCGATCGACCCGCGCGTCCACTTTGCCCTCAACTGTGCCAGCCGATCCTGCCCGTATGCCAGGGTCTACGAACCGGAGCGGTTGGACGAACAGCTCGACGCGGCGATCCGTGCCTTTGTGGCCGGCGACGTGCAGGTGGACAGCGTGGCCCGCGAAGTGACCCTGTCCAAAATCTTTGCCTGGTTCGCGCCGGACTTCGAGGACGCAGGTGGCGCCTTGGCCACCGCCATCCAATACATGCCGACGGATGATGGTGTACGCCTCTGGCTGGAACAGCACCGGGAGAGCGTGACGGTGAAGTTCCGCCCCTATGATTGGCACCTGAACACGCCGTCCTGACAATCCGGCTGTATCACCGGCACTGCCCACACCCGTTGTCGGGCGGTCAAAGGCATTCGCCGGACCGTGTCGCCGTCGGCTCGCATAGAATTTCGGCACCGGCATCCCGTCCTCGACGAAGCTCCACCGGGAACCAAACAATGGAGACTGAGAGCCAGCATGCTGCGCGGCTCGGAATGAGCCGGCGCGGTTTCCTGCAGGCATTGGCTGCGGTAAGCACGGTTGCTGCGTTGTCCGCCTGCACCGAATTCGATGCGGCCATGTTGCCGGCTCCGGCGGCAACGGACACCGCAACCCCTTACTTCAAGGACTCGGCACCGTTTCGCCTGCATCCGGGTGCCGGCCTCGAGGCTCGCCTGGAGGCCATGCAGGGGGTCGTTACGCCAACGCGGCTTTTCTTTGTGCGCAACAATGCGGCCAGCCCGGGCCTGGAGGCGCGCGACTGGCGCCTGTTGGTCGAAGGCGATGGGGTTTCCACACCCTTGGAACTTTCCTACCCGGACATCCGCGGCATGCCGGGGCGCACGCTTGTTTCCTATCTGGAGTGTGCCGGCAACCACCGGGCCATGTTCGATCTGGTTCAGGGACGGCCGGCACAAGGCACCCAGTGGATGACGGGAGCCGTGGGCAACGCCGAGTGGACCGGTGTCGCCCTGCGCGATGTACTGACACGGGCGGGTATCCGGGAGGATGCCGCCAGCGTACTGTTGATTGGCCTGGATGTCGACGCGCCCGAGGAAGGTTTCCGGCGCGTCCTGCCGGTTGCGAAGGCCATGCACCCCGACACACTGCTGGCCTATGCCATGAACGGGGATGTCCTGCCCCCGGACCACGGTTTTCCATTGCGGGCCGTCGTGCCGGGCTGGGTCGGCAGTTCGAGCATCAAGTGGCTGGGCCGGATCCAGGTCTCCACGGAACCCCTTTGGACGCGCAACAACTCGACGTCCTATGTGCTGATCGGCGACGACTTCCCCGCCGAGGGCGATCGCCTCGGGCCCGCGGTGACGACCCAGACCATCAAGAGCGCGTTGGCATTGGCGTGGCCCGCGGAGCTGTCGGCAGGTCCGCATCGGCTCCACGGCTACGCCCAGTCCCCACACGGTCCGATCGAGAAGGTTGAATGGAGCTTGGATGACGGTGCGACCTGGCGTCAAGCCGCCCAGGTGGACCCGCAGTTCCAGTATTCCTGGGCGCGTTTCCGCATCGACCTCGAACTGCGGCCGGGCCTGCACACGATCATGACCCGGGCCACGGATGCGGCCGGCAACACGCAGCCCGATGCCGTCCTCTTCAACGCAAAAGGCTACCTGTTCAACCAGCCGGTGCCGCACCCGCTCCGGGTCGGCTGAATCCTCCGGAAGCGGCTCGCCGCAGTGGCGTGGTGGCGGAGCGCCGACTTTCGGGCTGCGATCGCATGCGGCCCTTCAGGGGAATCCACCAGGACTCGGCTGTCGGCGGGATGATGGCGGCGCGGCGGCTGCGCGCTCGGAGATGCCTGCGGAGGAATACCCCCTGGTCCGTTGTCCGGCCGGCCTGGGACGACCGGCATCGGGGCCGTGGGGACGAGCGGCACGTCCGGTCTGGTCGTTGGCTCCTGCTTGAGCAGGAGGCCCTCGGAAGGATCCTTGTCCAAGCCAAAGTCACGCAGGCGGTCGCGCAACTGCTGCCAGCGATCAAGTCTCTGTTCCGTGGATTCCTCCGAGGCGCGCATAGGGTTCGAAAGCCCTGCCAGCCCTTGCACGGTGGCGGCATGTCGCGCAGGGGTGTTGCCAAGCCTGGAATCTACAACGCCGGCTTCGGATACTGTGATTGCATCCGCGTCGGCTCCTCCCGGGGCCCGGCCTCCGAATCGGGGGGCATGGCCTGTCTCCGCATATGAATTGTCGGGTTGCCGTAGGGTCCACCGGCGAGCGACTCCGGGTTGTGGTGTTCGATGACGGGTCCTTCGCCTATTTTGCTGAGCCACGTCCCGTGGGGTGTCTGCACGGCGGCATGTGTCCATGCACCTTGTTGCGCGTACAGCGCGACCTTCTCAAAGCCGGACTCGGCCCTGCTGTCATGGCATCGCTCAAAGCCCAGCCCGGCAAACACTTCCACCAGACTGTCGATGCTGTTCGACCGCGTCGCGTGTACGGGCCAGTACTCGGGCTGATGGAAGCTCCACCACCTGCTGGTGTCACCGGCCGCGAACGCGATGCAGTTGTACTGATTTGATCGGGGGGCAACAACTCTGAACCCTTCGGCAACCAGCTTGGGGAATATGCCGGCAAGTTCGTCTGTCCCCTCAGATTCTCCCATGGTCCCGGCCCCACCGCAGCCAGGCTTTCTGTATCGCGGCCACGTTGCCGTGGTCGGCGGGGTTGACCGGGTTGGCCTTGGTGATCGCGTGCAGCGCGTGGAACCAACGTCCACGCCGGGTCCGCATGCGTTCCAGGATAAGGGGCACGACGGGGTCGCCCAGCTTGACAATCGCTTTATGGGCCGGGTGTGCGATGGCCTGATCCGTATTGGACAGCATCCAGGTTTCGTGTTCCCACCGGTCCGCCAGTTCGTGGAACCGGTCCGCTACGGTCTGGCTTGGTTCGAGGTCGTTCGCCTCCAGGTGGCGTGTTGTGGTGGGTTCCTGCATGGCCGTTTCCTCCCGATGGGGAGCGTGATTCACCGAGCCCCATCGGGCAGCCTCTCGCCGCGGCGTTGGCCGTCGGGCGTGAGGTAGCGGTAAAGGGTGGTCTTGCCCACGCCCACGATGCGGCAGATCTCATTGATGCCGAGGGTGCGATCCCGCATCAGTTCCGCGGCGCGGGCCAGCATGCGGTCGTCCACCTTGCGCTTGCGCCCGCCCTTGCGACCGCGGGCGCGGGCCGCGGCCAGGCCGGCCAGGGTCCGTTCTCGGATCAGGTCGCGCTCGAATTCGGCCAGGGCGCCGCAGAAGTGGAAGGTCAGCCGGCCGGCCGGGGTGGCGGTGTTCAGGTCCTCCTGCAACGAGATGAACTGCACCTCCCGTTCCGCCAACCCGTTGATCTGCCGGATCAGGTCCTGCAGGCTGCGTCCCAGGCGATCCAGCCGCCACACCACAAGGGTGTCGCCGGTCCTGGCATGGGCCAGGGCGTTTTGCAGCTCGGGACGCTCGGCCCCGGGCACCGACCCGCTACAGGTGTCGGTGTAGATGCGTTCGCAGCCGGCCGCCTGCAGGGAGTCGATCTGCAGGTCGTGGAACTGCTCGTGGGTGCCGACGCGCGCATAGCCGATCTTCATGGGCCCATGGTACCGCAAACGGCGTCGGTGCCGTTAAGTGAACTTAGATTGTGGAACCGGTTTTTGGAACGCATGCGGCCGGCGGTCGCGGTGGATCCGGCCGGGCCTCCGACCGCGGTTCCACAAACGAGGCTGCCAGTCGTTCTTGCGCGGGGCGTCGCCCAGCAGACCGTCCAGGTAGGCCGCGGCCCGCTGGCAGGCCTCCGACCGCCGGAAGCAGGTGCCAGGCGCCGGTCGCCCTCGGCGCGCCGGGCCGGTACTTGGGCTTGTCCGGCCAAACAGGTGCGGTTGCGGAAGGAAGGCGACGCACGGCATCCCCAGTGGTATGCGCACGTGTTCCACGAAGTACCGGCCGACCGCGTGCCGCTACTGGCAGCGACCGGAACCTTGGGCCTGGATCGCAACGTGGGACAGGCCACGGACAGCGACGGATGCATCTACACGGTTCCCGACGCCGCCAAGCTGGAGGCCAACAGCAAGCGCAAGCAGCGCAAGGCCGACAAGGCCCGCGAACGCTCCCGGCGGAACGGGCAGCCCCTGTCCCACCGCGGTCGGCGCATCTGCGGACAACTGTCCAAGCCGCGCCGCAAGCAGAAACGCAAGCGGCAGTCCGCAGCCTGCCAACCCAACCGCACGCTGGCGGACACGGCCCACACCGTGGTCGTGGAGGACCTGGACACCAAGGCCATGACAGGAGTGCAATGGGTACGGTGGAGGCCCCGCGCCGGAACGTCCGGCAGAAGGCCGGCCCTCAACCGCGGGATGCTGAAGTCCAACTGGGGGCTCCTGGAACGCCAGCTGGCCTACAAGGCGGGGGCGCTCGCGAAGGTCGATCCCGCCTACATGTCGCAGACCTGTGCGGTGTGCCAACACGCGGACAGGGCGAATCGCAAGACCCAGGCCTTGTTTCACTGTACGGCGTGTGGACCCACGGCCAATGGCGACCACAACGCCGCTCGCAACATTTTGGCCAGGGGTTCGCCCCTGGTCCGACCGGCCCGCGAGGTAGAGGCATCTGCACGGCGAGGGGCGTTCCCGTCCGGGACCCCGACGACCCGTGAACCAGGCAGGCAGGGGCCGATGGGCCGGCCCCCGTACCGAGTGTCAACCCCTCGGTACAAGCCCCATTGCAAGCAGTGGGACAAGACTGCTCCCAAGGCGGCACTGCCCGTATAGCACATGATCCGAACGCCGATTTCCCCGCCGGCCCAACCCTGGCCGATCCAATTTCAGTGTATCTTTTCCGGCATCAGGCAGGGAAATGCCGCGAATCAAGACATCGGTGGTATCCTTTTGTTCGCAATTTCAAGGCTTGGGAAGCAGGTGCAACCCCGGACCTGCAAGCTGCTTGCAATCCATCGCCATCCACCAAAGTGAGGACTAGCCGTGCCGCAAATGACAGAGCATACGTTTTCGACGTTCAGCTGGGTGGATGTGTCCAGTACCGATGCCGACGGTGCCAAGGCGTTCTACGGCGGTCTGTTCGGGTGGGAGTTCGCGGACATCACCGCCGCCGACATGATGGGGGAGAATCTCGCGCCGGACCTGCCGGGCGAGACCGTCATGTACACCATGTGCAGCCTGCAGGGGAGGTTGGTGTGCGGGTTGTCCGGAACCATGTCCCCGGACATGCCCACGGTGTGGAATGCCTATGTGAACGTTGAGGATGCCGACGCCATCGTGGCCAGGGCCCGGGAACTGGGCGGCTCCGCAGACATGGGTGTCATGAACGAAGAAATTGCCGATTCCGGCCGCATGGCTTTCGTCATGGATCCGGTCGGGGGCACATGTGGCATCTGGCAGGCGCGCAACCACAAGGGCGTGGAAGTGAAGGGTGAGCCCGACACCTTCACCTGGGCCGAGCACAATACGCGCGACTGTGGCACCGCGACCGGCTTTTACAGCAGCCTGTTCAATTGGCAGGCTGGATCCAATTCCCAGACACCCGACTACACCCTATTCCATCGTGCGGGCTCGGACGAAAACGACTGGGTTGCCGGTTTGCGCGAGATGGATCCGAGGTGGCCGTCGGAAGTTCCGCCAACCTGGGTGGTCTGCTTCCGGGTGGCCGACCTGGACGCGAAGGTTCAGGCCGTGAGGGACTTGGGCGGTTCGGTCATGACTGAACCGGAGCCGTTTCCCTTGGGCCGCTTCTGCTGGGCGATGGACCCGCAACAGGGAGCCTTCATCATCGTCGAACTCAACATGTGAAATCGGGGATGCCGGCCGGCCAACGGTCGGCGCCTCCAGTCAATCAATGCCTGAAACAGGCTCAGACACCAAGGAAGGAAGTACTATGCCAGAAATGACGAAACACGAGTTCGGCACCTTCAGCTGGCTCGATCTCTCGACCACGGACATCGAAGGGGCCAAGGTCTTCTACGGCACCATGTTCGGCTGGGATTTCGAACCGCAGGTTGTCGAAGGGGAACTGGTGTATACGATCTGCACCCTGAACGGTTTGCAGGTGTGCGGGCTGGGCGGAACCATGGGCGAGGACGACCCTCCGTGCTGGAACGTCTACACCTGTGTCGAGGATGTGGATGCCACGTCCAACCGGGCGGTTGAACTGGGCGGGAAAATCGAGGCCGGTCCCATGGACATCTTCGATTCTGGACGCATGTCGTTCATTTCCGATCCCCAAGGCGCCATGTTGGGCTTGTGGCAGCCACGCGAGCACCTTGGCGTCCAGGTCATGTTTGAACCGGGGACGTTCATGTGGGCCGAAATCATGACGTGGGACGCGGAAGGCACCAACACGTTCTACAAGGGCCTGCACGGGTGGGATACGGTTGCGGATCACAACAACCCCAACTACACCCTGTACGTACCGGGCGGGGATACGTCGCGCACCGCCTATCTGGCGGGGCAGCTGGCGATGGATGAGAACTTCGACAAGTCCATTCCCACCTATTGGGGCATCTACCTGCAGGTGACCGACACGGCGGAGACGTTGCGCCGCTGCGTTGAACTCGGTGGCGAACAGGCGGTACCGGCAACGGAGATCGCCCAAGGTACCTTTGCCGTCATGAAGGATCCCCAGGGAGCGTATTTCAACGTGCTGCAACCCAGCCATTGAGCCTGCGGCAGCCGAGAGGAATCTGTGACAGCCATGTCGAACGCCAAGCTGATTGTTTCCGGCTCAGTCATGCTTCTGTCTGAAACTGGCAGAATCGCTGATGGCCGTTGCAAGACTAACTGATAGGCTGCTTTGCAACTTCGCGTGGTTGTCCTCATAGATATACGCGTCGATGTGCCCTGCCTCGCAGCGGTACTGTTGCCAATGCGACTGGGAAACGTTGCGGTGACACGCATAGACATACCGGATTGGCGATCCGGCACCGCTATGGCGGCGCGGCTCCGGGCTCCGAAGCCGTCAGGCCTATACGAAGGTAACGACATGGGGGAAGTTGCGTGCCCGGGCCACAATCTGGAAGCCTTGGGCTCTGCGGATCCGCGGCTTCAGCAGACCGAAACACTTCTCTAGCGGGTTGGCGCTGGGGGCCATCCGGGATTGGTCCGTGGATGCGCGTCTGGTTCCAGCTAGGCAAGCAGGAGGCCGGCCCTCTGCGTTGGCAGGTCTCACAGCAAGGGGCGCAACCTCTGCCACCGGAGTATGTACTGTGACCGCACTTCCGTCGGTAGGCGACTCCCGAAGGTACGCTTCAGGCGCACCCAAGACTATTGCTGGTGGTCCTGACTGTTCGCCTCCAGGCGCGCACAGTAAGCGGAAGCATTCTCCTACCTCTACTCCTAATCCGCCCAAGGTACCAGCCAAGCCTACCGGCCAAAGACGGCATCGGCAACCGCCAGCTGCAGGACAGCGCTGCCCAGAGTCATCACTGCCACCGGACGGGACCGGCCTCCGATCAGGTTCCGGATTTCGTCCATGGTCATCGCCCGCACCCCATCGCCCGAGTTCCGCGGCCCTTGCCGTTCGCACCCGCGGGGATCATGGTCACGGAGCGGTCGCATCAGAGGTCAGTCCACCGTGCGCCGGCGCCATAGCGGTCGCACGGCCGGGGCTGGACAATCATCGGTGAAAAGTTCGTCGCCCGATTGTATGATGGGGGCATCGGGAGTCCGGCGCAGATTGTGATGGAACTGAACAACCCACATGCTATCGCTTGGCTCCTTGTGCGCGGCACCACACTGATACCCCCGCCAAATGCAACAGTACCCAGCTTCTCTCCAATGTAAGGGGCATGGATGATGGCGATTACCCCAAGCTCATCCAGCCTCCGGCCACACAATCTGGACTTGTTCGTCCCGAACGAGCTTGGAGATCTGAGTGATGAACAGACAGCGATTCCCAGGATCGCCCGGGATCCCGATCTGACAATGAGGATTGCAGAGGCAGTGGAGTGTATTCCAACCTCACACCAACTCTTTCTCGGAGATTCACGTGACTTAACCGGATTGGAGTCGGATAGCGTGCATCTCGTCCTAACATCTCCACCCTATTGGACCCTCAAGCAATACCGGGAATCCTCTGGCCAACTGGGATCCGTTACCGACTACGAGCGTTTTCTCCGTGAACTCGATCGGGTGTGGAGCGAGTGCTTCCGACTGCTCGTTCCGGGAGGACGTCTCATCTGCGTTGTGGGGGATGTCCTGCTGTCGCGGCGCCGCAACAACGGACGGCACGTTGTCGTTCCCTTGCATGCCTCGATTCAGACCCACTGTCGGAATCTGGGCTTCGACAACCTGGCACCGATCATCTGGCACAAAATCGGAAACGCGGATTACGAATCCGAATCCGGCGGTGGTGGCTTCCTCGGCAAGCCGTACGAGCCCAATGCCATTATCAAGAACGATGTCGAGTACATCCTCTTTCAACGTAAACCGGGCGGGTACCGCAGTCCGTCCTTGGCAATGCGTCTCCTGTCGGTGATTCCAGTAGAACATCACCGACAGTGGTTCCGTCAGGTGTGGACTGATATCGTTGGAGTCTCCACCAGACTGCACCCGGCTCCATTTCCCTTGGAGCTCGCGGTCCGGTTGGTGCGCATGTTTAGCTTCGTTGGCGACACGGTACTTGATCCGTTCCTTGGCACCGGTACGACAAGCCTCGCTGCGTCCCGCTGTGGTCGCAATAGCATCGGAGTGGAGACAGCGTCCGAGTATCTCGATCTCGCCGAGGCTGCGCTGAACGAAGAGGCAGCCAACCTCTTTCGAACCGTCGAGACCCACGTCTCACGGCTACGAAGCGCGGACGGAATTCCCGACCTCCCGAACGTATGAGGAGTCTCTCCGTGAACTCTCCGCCACTCCAGCTGCGTGATGCGGTCGAGTATTTTTGGAGAAGCAGGCGACGATATGGGAATGCCGAGAGTGTCGCCTTCACTGGTCGTCGGCAGGAAGTTGTTGGAGGCCATCACTTCGATGGATTCCTCCAGACGTTTCGAGAATTGTTGGTTTCGGTAGGAGTACCAGATCAGTCCATACACATTCGCCGAAGTCTTACGAACCTCCCGGGCTACTTCCGCGCCACGAAGATGTGGGATCTGTTGGTCGTTAGGGACCAGGAACTTCAAGCTGTGATCGAACTAAAGGCTCAGGTCGGGCCGTCGTTCGGAAACAACGCGAATAATCGCGCCGAGGAGGCCTTGGGCAACGCGGTCGACCTGTGGACGGCATATCGAGAGGGTGCATACCTGGCAAACCCCGCGCCCTGGGTGGGCTACGTCTTCTTGTTGGAGGACTGTGAAGCGACTCGGCGGCCTCTCGAGCCTCGAAGTCCCCACTTCCCGGTTCTCAAGGAGTTCGAGCAAGCCTCCTATGCAGAACGATACGAACTCCTCCTTCGTCGGATGGTTACCGAACGACATTACTCCGCAGCGTGTTTGGTCTTGTCAGAACCAGATCGTGCCGGCGACGCGAGGAACTATACGGAACCCGCGCCCGATCTGAGCGTGGCTGGCTTCATAGATGGCCTGTTGCGCCGTTGCTCCCCACTTGCGGGTGCTGGTGGGTGATCGATCGACTCAGCTCTGTCTCGCACCAGACACGGACAATATCGGTCAATCCGATCGTAGAGATCACACTTTGTAATGCACGGCTGGTATCGATTCCATACCCCATGGCATGGTTGCATACAGGCCGCGTCGCACGCGGATGATGTGGCTCTGCTTGCAGTGATGGGCGAACAGCGACTTCCAGCTCTTTGACAGTCAATGCGGCATGCTGTGCCGGACAACATTCGACTTCGCCGGACGGGTCTTTTGAAGACCTGACGATTTGGTTGCAATTGGGTTTGGCCTTTTTCGCTCAGTTGTCAAATGCAGCTTGACGAGTGAACGAGATGACTTCTGTTTGATTGGCACTGTGTCGCTGATCCGTCAAGTTTGGTTTCATCCTCCATGTTCGTAGGCTGTATCCGGTGGGCAAGTCACGGTTCAAGGGGCGTTTGCACCCGCCCTCCGGTTTCGGGTTCTGTGTCATGGGTTCCTGGGATATCGCTCACCTGTTCCTTTTAAACCGCACTGTTGGGTACGGTCGCGGGTACTTCGCTCTCGGTTGATGGGGGCACTGTTGCAAGCCCCCGCAACTCGAGTCCGGAGCGGGCAGTCCCCACCGACAGCCTGGTTCGTTCGGCGAGCAGGGCACGCACGTCCCTGTAGGGCATGTACAACGTTATCTCCGCGTCGTACAGCCTCGCCAGAATATTGCAGGCGGCATTGGTATCCGCGTCCAGCACAACCCCGTCAAGGCAGTAAAACCGGTCCCGGCGACGATGGCCCTGCAACAGGCCCGTGCGGGAGTCGATTTGCGATGTGTAGGCCGGATTGACCAAGGCCAACGCAGAACCTCTGCGTCGAGATATCGAAGTAAGGGTGTCCGCCATCACGCCCTTGACCCAACCGTTCAGGCGACGGTTGGTGTCCTTGTGACGCACCTTGGTGGACTTCATGGACAGGGACAGGTCCTCGCAGGCGATGGTGCCGGCCTTGTCCACAACGGCATGGGCCGCCTGGCAGAGATGGTCGCGCACCTGTCGGTGGTGCCGGGTCCGCCGCCGGTTCCACTTTTGGCGGCCCAGGTTGTGCCGCCGGATGTTGTCGGCCTTGCGGGTGTGGCCCTTGGCCTGGTGCTTCTCTTCCAGGTCGCGGAGTTTGTGGCGGCGTTGCCCCTTGACCTTGCGGGCGTCGCTCTCTTGGGACAGCAGGTCGCCCAGACCCTCGCCGTGGCGTTCCCCGTCGCTGTCGGTGTAGGCTTCCGTGTAGCCCTTGTCCACCCCGACCGTGCCCGAACCGCCGGGCTTGGTGCTGCAAGCCTGCGTCTCATCAAGGGCATGGTGAACGGCCACCTGGCCGTTGTCCTGCAGGATGATGCGGAGGGTGCCGGATGGCAGACGGTCGCCCTTGAGGGGAATGGCAATGCGTTGGCCCCGCTCCAGGCTCTGCAGATGGAGCCACGCGCGTCCGTGCCAGACCTTGGTGGTGTAGGAGCCGCTGTCGGCCACGATCTGGTTGGTCACATGGGACCGACCGCCCCCGCCGCGGTGCGGACCGGGGCGCATGTCCGAAGTCGCGGTCCCCGTCCTCGCCGGAGTGGAACCGCTACCCGCTGCGGTCCCACTCCTGGACGGTGTTCCTGTGGACCCTCACCTTGGCGGCAAAGGCCCCAACCCTGTATGTGTTCATGGCCGAATCTTGCCACAAAAATTCGACCAGTTCCGAAACTGCGGTCTAGTCAGTGCTCCGCCAGGAGTCGGACCGCCTGCTTCGGCACCTTGCACCAGGCTCGAGTCTGCGACGGACCTCTTTGGCATAATCCAGACTCGATTGCGCGCCTGGCGCGTGCGGTCCTTCCCTCTCCGTCACAGGCTACTCGTGCCCCCGGAACAAAATGCACCCTGCGTACTTGCATCGTCCTACGATCCGATTGGTGCTGCTGGCGGCATGCCTGGCACTGCTGGCCGGATGTACCGTCCAGGTACCACCACCGACGGCCGAACTGCCGCCGGTCCCGCCGGTGCCGACGTTTACGCCCGTCCCGCCGGCCGCCCCGGAACCCGCCCCACCGGCCGAAACTGCGGACTCACAGCCGGCCGAGCCCGAACCCGAGGCGCCGCCGGAGGCTGCCTCCGAGCCGCAGGCGCCGGAGCCGCCGGAAGCTGTCGCCGCGGAACCCCTGGCGCCGGGTACGATTGGCACGGGCCTGGTCATCAACGCAGCCGCTCTAAACGTGCGCAGCAGCCCCGATGTCAACAGCAGCCGTCTGGGTCAACTGCAGAACAACGCCGTCGTGCAGATACTGGAGGGCACGGCGGACCAGCAGTGGTGGCATGTCTGCTGCCTGCCGGATGGCGCCACCTCCGGTTGGGTGTACGGCCAGTTCCTGGATGTGAACCTGGAACCCGGGATTGTGGTTGGCACGGACCGCGAACCGACGGTTGCGCAACCGGCCCTGTCGCCCTGGGCGGTCCAACCCGCCAACCGGGCCGAAATGTGGGACTTGACCTGGGAGATCGCGGTCGGGCGGCTTCCGGAGCAACGGTTTGCCCATTCGCCGACGGAGGCCTTGAGCCCCTTGACCGGCCTGCCGATTTCCCCCGAGCGGCTAACCCAGCGACCGTTCCTGGTCTGCATTCCCTCGGACATCCCGGCGCGGCCCCAGTACGGGTTGTCGCAGGCGGACATTGTGTACGAATACTTGGTGGACGGATATTCCATCACGCGCCTGACCGGGGTTTTCCATGGACAGGATGTGCCCGACATCGGACCTATCCGCTCGGCGCGGCTGGTCAACTTCTACCTGGGCTACCTGTACAACGGCGCCGTGATGTGCTCCGGCGCCAGCGACTTCATCCGGCGTCTGCTGCGCGAAGTCTCAGAGTTCCCCTATTTCGACATCGACCTGGACAACAGCACCGGCCGCCTGCCCTACAGCTACATTCAGGGCACCGGGCTGACCCGTTTCCACACGAACACGCTGGGAGTGCGCCAGTGGCTGCAGGATTTCCTGCGGGAGCAGCCCATCGACATCCAGGGATTTGTGTTTCAGGCCGAAGTGCCGCCGGGAGCACCGGCCGCCTACGTGAAGATTCCCTGGCCGGTCGTCTCCAGTTCCTGGGTGGAATACCGCTACAACCCCCAGGCGGGCCTGTACGACCGGTACATGGGGGGCGTTCCCCACATGGATGCCAATACGGGCGCGCAGATTCAGACTGCCAACATCATCGTGCAGTACGTACCGCACCAAAACACCTTCCTGGTGGAGGATTCGCTGGGCAACCTCAGCCTTGACCAGGACATCTTCGGATCGGGTCGGGCCGTAATCTTCCGCAACGGACGCAGCTACGACGGCACCTGGTCCGTTGACGCCCTGGGCGGCCTCCCGCGCTTCACCGCGCACGATGGCCAGGACATTCCCTTGGCACCCGGCGCCAGCTGGATTGCCCTGGTGCCGGAAGGCTACCTGCTGACGGTCCAGTAGGGCGGCCGCGCTCAGCCTTCGAACAGGCCGGACTGGTTGGCCCCGTTGATCGGCACGTCCAGTCCCAGGTGGTGGTAGGCCTGTTCGGTGGCCACGCGCCCGCGGTTGGTGCGCTTGAGGAAGCCCAACTGCATCAGGAACGGTTCCACGACATCCATGATGGTGTCGGCTTCCTCGCTGATGCTGGAGGCCAGCGTCTCCAAGCCGACGGGTCCTCCCCGGAAATTGTCAAGCAGGCTGTGCAGCAGCATGCGGTCGGTGCGGTCCATGCCCAGGGGATCGATCCCCTGCAGTTCAAGGGCCTTCTGCGCGATGGGGCGCCCCACGGTGCCGTCGCCCTTGACCTGCGCGTAGTCGCGGGTGCGGCGCAGCAGGCGCAACGCCACCCGGGGTGTGCCGCGGGCCCGGATTGCGATTTCCATGGCTCCCGCCTGGTCCACTTCCAGTTTCATCAGCCCACCCGCACGCAGCACGATTTGGCTTAGGGCCTCCGGGCTGTAGAAGTCGAAGCGTTCCAGCACGCCGAAGCGGTCGCGCAACGGCGCCGTCAGGCTGGCCAACCGGGTGGTGGCGCCAATCACGGTGAAATGTTCGAGCGGCAGGGGCACGACGCGGGCTCCGGGCCCCTCGCCCACCACATAGTCCAGACGCCTGTCCTCCATGGCCGGATAGAGGGTTTCCTCCACCTTGCGGTTCAGGCGGTGGATTTCATCGATGAACAGGACATCCGCATGCGCCAGATTGACCAGGATGGCCGACAACTGGCCACCGTGCTCAATGGCGGGCCCGGAAGTGATGGTGAGCCGACTGTCCATCTCGCGGGCCAGGATTTGGCTGAGAGTGGTCTTGCCCAGCCCCGGGGGGCCGTACAGCAGGACATGGTCCAGCGGCTCGCTGCGCTGGCGGGCTGCCTGGACCAGGATTTTCATGTTGTTCTTCAGGTGATCCTGGCCGATCATCTCGTCCAGGCTTTGCGGCCGCAGGGCCGCATCCCGATCGTCCCGCGGCTGGCGGTGGCCCGATACCAGGCGCTCGGCTCCCGCCTGATCGGCGCGGTTGGCGGAGACTTGGCTGCTTTGGCGGGCCATGGCGGGGCCGGGTCCGTCAGGACCAGGACTGGATGAACTCCGCCGCTCTTGGCAGTTCGAGATTCTCCCAGGGCAGATCCAGATCCGGCCGGCCAAAGTGTCCGTAGGCGGCCGTCTGGCGGAAGATCGGACGGCGCAGGTCAAGCGTTTCGATGATCCCCCGCGGGGTCAGATCAAAGCAGTCCCCCATGCGGTCCGCAATGTCGCTGTCCGGCACGCGGCCGGTCCCAAAGGTGTCCACGAATACGCCGACCGGGTCCGCAATGCCGATGGCGTAGGCCAACTGAATCTCGCACCGCTCGGACAGGCCTGCGGCCACCACGCACTTGGCCAGCAGGCGGGCCATGTAGGCGCCGCTGCGGTCCACCTTGGTCGCGTCCTTGCCACTGAAGGCCCCGCCGCCGTGGCGGCCCATGCCGCCGTAGGTGTCCACGATGATTTTGCGGCCGGTCAGGCCGGCATCCGCCACCGGCCCCCCGTCCACGAATTCGCCGGACGGATTGATGTGGATGTTCGGCGGCTCCCCGAGGCCGTATTCCTCCAGGACCGGTCCGATCACGGATTGCAGGACACCGGTCTCGACGGTCTCCTTGCTGGTTCCGGACCGATACTGCGTGCTGATCACCACCGTGTCCACGACCGGGCTTGCGCCGCCATACCCCACGGTTACCTGCGATTTGCCGTCCGCCAGCATCCACGGCAGGTGGTTCCGTTTGCGCTGGTCCCGCATCGCCCTGGTCAACTGGTGGGCGAGCTCAATCGGCAACGGCATCAGCGAGGGGGTTTCCCGACAGGCAAAGCCGAACATCATGCCCTGATCGCCGGCGCCCCGGTCCACCGAGCCGGCCAAGGCGTCGTTCTGCTCGGCCAGGTGGACGTGCAGGCAATGGCTGTGCGGACCGAAGCTGTCCTCCTCCGGGTAGCCAATGCCCTGCAGGACATCCTTCACCACTTCGGCAACATCGACCCGGATCTCCTCGCGGACCCTGATTTCGCCCAGCAGAAAGATGTTCGTGCCCTTGGCCGCCGCCTCGCAGGCCACCCGGGCGTAGGGGTCCTGCTCCAGGTACGCGTCCACAATGGCATCGCTGATCTGGTCGCAAAGTTTGTCCGGGTGACCTTCCGTCACCGACTCGCTGGTGAAAAGGCGGCTTGGCTGAGACGACATGGCTTGCTCGCGATACTCAAGGTGGAAGTTTGGCTTGTTCAGGTACCCAGCGACCAGCCGTGCAGGTAGTCGCTCTGGGCGGAAGTCAGTTCGTCGATGGAGACGCCCATGGCGGCCAGCTTCAGGCTGGCAATCTCCTGATCGATTTCGGCGGGCACATTGTAGACATCGGGTTCCAGGCCGGAACCGTGGCGGGCGACATGCAGGACGGCCAGGGCCTGGTTGGCAAAACTCATGTCCATGACCGTGGAGGGATGGCCTTCGGCCGCGGCCAGGTTGACCAGCCGGCCCTCACCGGCCACGTACAGGCGGCGTCCGTCCGCCAGGCGGTATTCGTCCAGGTTGTCGCGCACCCGCCTGCGGTCGCCGCTCATGTCCGTCAGGCCCACCAGGTTGATTTCAACGTCGAAGTGCCCGCTGTTGGCCAGGATCGCGCCATCCTTCATCACGGCAAAGTGGGGCGTGTCGAACACGTCCCGGTTGCCGGTGGCACTGCAGAAGATGTCGCCAATGCAGGCGGCTTCCAGCATGGGCATGACCCTGTAGCCGTCCATCACGGCTTCCAGGGCTCGGATCGGGTCCACTTCGGTCACGATGACATTGGAGCCCAGGCCACGGGCCCGTAGCGCGATGCCGCGGCTGCACCAGCCATATCCGGCCACCACGAAATTGCGGCCGGCCAGCAGGATGTTGGTGGCCCGCATGATGCCGTCGATGGTGCTCTGACCCGTGCCGTAGCGGTTGTCGAACAGATGTTTGGTGTCGGCGTCGTTGACCGCCATGACCGGGTAGCGCAAGGCCCCCTCGCGCGCCATGGCCTTGAGCCGAATCACGCCGGTGGTGGTTTCCTCGGTGCCACCAAGCATGTTTGGGAGCAGTTCCGTGCGTTCGGTATGCAGCGCGGCCAGCAGGTCCATCCCGTCGTCCATCGTCAGGTGCGGACCGATGTCGAGGGCGGACGACAGATGCTGGTGGTAGACCTCCCTGGATTCGCCGCGGACGGCAAAGACCGGCACTTCCAAGTGCATGACCAGGGAGGCGGCCACGTCGTCCTGGGTGCTGAGGGGATTGCTGGCACACAGGGCCACCTCGGCTCCTCCCGCCAACAGGGCCCGCACCAGATTGGCCGTTTCCGTGGTGACGTGCATGCAGGCAGCCAGCCGCAGGCCGTCGAACGGTCGCTCCTGGGCGAACCGTGCTTCCAGGGTGGCCAGGACCGGCATCTCCTGGCCGGCCCATTCAATGCGGCCGAGACCCCGGTCGGCGAGGGAAGGGTCCGCGATGTCGCAGTCAAGTGCTGCTGGCTTGGTCATGCAGGGTGGCGGGATGTGACGAATGCAATGCCGGTTCTGCCAAGCAGGCCGGCCGGCGTAGGAGTGGCTGGCAGATTATAGTGTTGCCTGCACCGAACGCCACGAAACTGTTGGGATCACCTGGCCTATCGCTATAGAAGAGTCTGCTGAAGCCAGAATGCACAACTCCTTTGAAAGCGGGGCTCCGCTGCACCAGGCTGCTTGGACTGGCAACGTTGGGATGGCAAAAGCCTTGCTCAATAGTGGTATTCCGGTCGACGCGACAACGGGCGACAGACGTACTCCGTTGCACGAAGCTGCCCGGGCCGGACATACCCGCGTCGCCAAGGTCCTGCTCTCCAAGGGTGCCCGGGCCGACTTGCCTACGAACGGCGGCTGGACTCCGCTGCATGTGGTCGCTTGGGCGGGCCACGCCGACACCGCGAAGGTCCTGCTGGCAGCCGGTGTCCCGGTCGATCTTCGGTCAGACGATGGTCAGACCCCGTTGCACGCGGCTGCCCGGGCCGGACATACCCGCGTCGCCAAGGTCCTGCTTTCCAAGGGTGCTCGGGCCGACCTGCCTGCGAATGGCGGCTGGACTCCGCTGCACACGGCCGCTTGGGCAGGCCACGCCGACACCGCAAAGGCCCTGCTGGCGGCCGGTGTCCCGGTCGATTTTCGGTCGGACGATGGTCAGACCCCGTTGCACGCGGCTGCCCGGGCCGGACATACCCGCGTCGCCAAGGTCCTGCTTTCCAAGGGTGCCCGGGCCGACCTGCCTGCGAATGGCGGCTGGACTCCGCTGCATGTGGCCGCTTGGGCGGGCCACGCTGGTACCGCGGAGATCCTGCTTGGGGTTGGTGTCCCGATCGATACGCAGGGGGAAAATGGGGAGACCCCACTGTATGCGGCTGCTTGGGCGGGCCACGCCGGCACCGCGAAGGTCCTGCTTTCCAAGGGTGCCCGGGCTGACTTACCTGCGAACGGCGGCTGGACTCCGCTTCACGCGGCCGCTTGGGCGGGCCATGCCGAAGTCGTAGAGCTTCTGCTCGCTGTCGGTGCCGATGGCGAGGCCCTGTTGCACACGGCAGCGCAGGAAGGACAGGTCGGCGTCGTCAAGGTTCTGCTTGCGGTTGGTGTCCCAGTCGACGCTCAGGGGGATGATGGGGAGACCCCGCTGTATGCAGCTGCTTGGGCAGGCCACGTCGGCACCGCGAAGGTTCTGCTTTCCATGGGTGCCCGGGCTGACCTGCCTGCCAACGGTGGCAGGACTCCGCTGCACGCGGCCGCCCGGTCGGGACATGCCGGTGTCGCTGAGCTTCTGCTCGCTGCCGGTGCCGACGGCGAGGCCCTGTTGCACACGGCAGTGCGGGAAGGACAGGTCGGCATTGTCAAAGCTCTGCTGGCGGTCGGTGTCCCAATCAATGCGCAGGTGGAAGCTGGTCAGGCCCTGCTGCATGTGGCTGTCCGGTCAGGGGATGCCAATGTCGTAGAGCTTCTGCTCACTGCGGGTGCCGACGGCGCGGCCCTGTTGTACACGGCAGTGCGGGAAGGACAGGTCGGCATTGTCAAAGCTCTGCTGGCGGTCGGTGTCCCAGTTGACGTGCAGAGGGAAGATGGGGAGACCCCGCTGCACGCGGCTGCCCGATCGGGACACACCCGCGTCGTTAAGGTTCTGCTATCCAAGGGTGCCTCAGTGGCCCTGCGTGCGAATGGCGGCTGGACCCCGCTGCACGCAGCTGCCTGGGCGGACCATGTCGGCACCGCGAAGGTCCTGCTTGCGGCTGGTGTCCCGGTTGATGTGCAGGGAGCAGATGGGGAGACCCCGCTGTACGGAGCCGCACGATCGGGTCATGTGGACGTGGCGAGAGTTCTGCTCGCTGCCGGTGCCGACGGTGTTGTCCTGTTGCACACGGCAGCGCGGGAAGGACAGGTTGGTGTTGTCGAGGTGCTACTTGCTGCCGGTGTTCCGGTCGATGTGCAGGGGGATGATGGGGAGACCCCGTTGCACGCGGCTGCCCGGTCAGGACACGCCGGAGTCGCAAAGATCCTGTTAGAGGTGGGTGCCGATGGCGGAGCCCTGTTGCACAAAGCCGCTCGGTTAGGACGTGCCGGGATTGCAGAGTTCCTGCTTGTGGTGGGTGTCCCAGTCGATGTACAAAAAGACAATGGGGAGACCCCGTTGCACGCGGCTGCCCAGTCAGGGCGTACCCGCGTCGTCAAGGTCCTGTTAGAGAAGGGTGCTGACGGCGCTGTCCTGTTGCACACAGCTGCTCGGGAAGGACAGGTTGGCGTTGTCGAGGTGTTGCTTGCTGCCGGTGTCCTGGTCGATGCACAGGGGGATGATGGTCAGACCCCGCTGTACGCGGCTGCCCGGACGGGACACGCCAGAGTCGCAAAGATCCTGCTCTCCAAGGGTGCTCGGGTAGACCTGCGTGCAAATAACGGCTGGACTCCGCTGCACACAGCTGCTGCGTCAGGACATGCCGATACCGTTAAGATCCTGCTGGCTAGGGGTGCCCCGGCCGACCTGAGTGCAAACGGTGGTTGGACTCCGCTACACGCAGCTGCTCGGTCAGGACATGCCGATGTCGCCGAGCTTCTGATCGCTGCCGGTGCCGACGGCAAGGCCCTGTTGCACACGGCAGCTGTCAAAGGGTACGTCGGTATTGCCAAGGTATTGCTGGCGGTCGGTGTCCCAGTTGACGTGCAGAGGGAAGATGGGGAGACCCCGCTGCACGCGGCTGTCCGATCGGGTCGTGTGGACGTGGCAAGGGCTCTGCTTGCGGCCGGTGCCGATGGCGATGCCCTGTTGTATGTGGCTGCCCGATCGGGTCATGTGGAGGTGGTAAGGGGCCTGCTTGCGGTCGATGTCCCGGTTGATGCGCAGGGGGGTGATGGTCAGGCCCTACTGTACGGGGCTGCCCGATCGGGTCATATGGACGTGGCAAGGATCCTGCTTGCGGCTGGTGCCGATGGTGGTGCCCTGTTGTACACGGTTGTCCGGTCAGGACGCTCCGAGGTTGCAAAGGTCCTGCTTGCGGCCGGTGTCGATGGCAGACCCTTGTTGTACACGGCAGCGCGGGAAGAACAGGCCGGGGTTGTCAAGGTTCTGTTAGAGGCGGGAGCCGATGGCGGGATCCTGTTGCAGGAAGCTGCTCGGTCAGGGCACCTCGGGGTTGTCAAGATCCTGCTTGCGGCCGGTGTTGATGACGGGCCCTTGCTGCACACGGCAGC
>MKWU01002436.1_pt1 | contig 27952 bp, 17 predicted proteins | sample 809101 | NCBI WGS metagenome assembly MKWU01 (sample SAMN05860141, study PRJNA318959) | sponge metagenome | host: Aplysina aerophoba | place: Slovenia: Piran, Adriatic Sea, Gulf of Piran | collected 2013-05-07 | reverse complement strand
GAATTTGCTGTGACCGTTGACAATGCCTGTATCTTTAACAATCTCACGTTCTCAGACATTTCTCCCACTGGTTTGTTAGAGAACTGTGTAGAAGACAAGCAACACTTCGTAAGTGTAGCACTGTCAAAGGCCAACTGAGCGTCCAGTCGTCACTGTGTTGCATTCACTTGCAATACTTTCCTGAGGGCTTGCGTATGTTTAGTCCAAGTATGTATTAGGCAAATGGCACCATGTGGAGAAGGCGGGAACCACAGGACTCTTCACCTCTGGCGGGTATCACATCGCTGTGCATACGTATATGTAGATGCGCACAACTCCCTTGTTTTTGTCCACACTTTGACCAATTCCTGTACTTCACACACCGTTGGCAAGCTTGCTGTCCGGCCTTTAACGTCATTTTGTCATAGCCTTATGAATAGGGCAATTTGTGCACATGCAACCCCCAAACAAATGTAATACTGATTTCGCCTATCTTTTCTGTACATAAAATGACTGCAAGGTTCTGCCGTATGTGACATAATAGGTGTGAAATTTCTTAGGTCAGTTTGCCAGTGTGTGTTATGCAAGCTGGTGTAACTTGTACAACTTTCTGCTAACTACACAGCTTGAAAATGGCGACCGGAGAGCGCACTAATGCACAGCTCCTTCAGGCACGGGTCCTAAGTAGTCACAGTATTGCGGCCCGTCCGTGACCGTGTGTAATGTATATGGCGATTGGAGGTGAAGAATCGTGGCCACATTGGTGGCTCGCGTGGCTGAAACTCCGTGTTAGAGCGTAGGCCATGAGTTCGGGCATCAGGTTGTGGTTCTTTTTCTCCAGTCACCACTTTCATGCTATGTAGTTAGCAAAACGCTTGTACATGCAAGTGGTTCATTTGTCATCAGTTTGTAATTGCAATTGTTGTGTACACACACAAGCACAGTGATCTTACATTGTATGTAAGCATTGGTACACAGAATTACTATGTAATTGAGATTGACACAGTGCAACAACTGTGTTGTTTAGGAATGTTTCAACCATCGCACATAAAGTTTCATCTTTTGCACAGTCAAGCTAACGTATTTGTCTCAGCCCTGTGCGCCTTGGTAATATGATGTTGGCATGCTTGTTTTGCTCAAAATGCAATTATTATTTGTTTATGCTCCATTGATACATGCAGTATGCAGGGATTATGAAGCGAAGTGATGAAAAGTGTCACCTGCATAATAATAATTTCACTTTGGCTGGAGAGTTTGTAAGTGATTTACAGTCATGGCTGGCTTGCAGCCATGTATGAGATACGAAAATGTATCTCTGTAGCAGTTTCTACTGTACTGTGATGAATAATGCAGACACGCTGCAGCAGAATAGTTATCAGTGTACATACATACTTGACATGTCTTGCGTATGTACCTCAGCAATGTAACAGAGACTGTTTTTTGTTGCTTCCCTTGTAGGACTATCCATCTATGAGCCATCTCGCAGCTGTAATGACAAAATATCAAGTTATCCCATTGCTAGGGTATACTAGAGCGTCACAGTCAAGTATTCAGTTGTTTTATTCAGTAAGCTGATTGTGTTCTCGCTGCATACATGTTTCAGTTTGGTCTCATGAGCTTCTTGAGGCGCATGTGTGATGTTGTATTTGAATGTACTGGCCATACAGTAACTGTGAATTAATTCTCTGTCTTTATAGCACCTTGCTGAAGCACTACCTCGTGGAACTCTGGTAGACCTCAGCCAAGGTGCTGATAGGCTCATTTCCCAGTTTGAAGCAGCATACGAGGTATGTACATTGGTTGGTGTGTAATAATTGTGCAATAAGAATCTATCTGTAATGGTTGTACAGATTAATAGGCGTAGGGTTATGAGGTGGTGCAGTCAGCAGCGACTAAATGAAATGTAGTTGAATTATGAGTGAGAAGACATGGCTCACATATTCTCACATAGGTTTTTGTGACATTTACCCTTAATGTCACAGAATGTCACGCATTGATATAAAGAAAGGTATGCAGTTATGTACCCTGTGATGTCACTTGTATGCATATGTATGAAAGCACGGTCATCCAAGACCATGCACGCGTACCGTGAAAAACATGTGCCAGAAAATCATACTATGTAGGCAGCGAAGACCTTGTCAATTATAGTATGCAGGAGCAATTGTTTCCAGTTGATGCTGTTAGCAACTGTATTTCAGTGGAACGGTTAACAAGGCACTTTATAAAACCATGGCCTTCAGAAGCATTAAGCACTTGGCTTCAAGGTGTTCCAGCTAATTTCACAAACCAATAATTGGCAACATTTTCAGAGATTTTGGACATGCAGAGGATATTTTCCTGCCATATTTGAGAAAGAAAAATTGCAACGTGATTGGTGTCAGACACATACTGTATGCATGTACGTATGCAGTACACATTTGACAAAGTTCTACAAGGTTGTACAATTGATCGATTGATTGTCCTACATATGAATCTGATCACAATCAATTTACCTTTGATTCACAATGTTAGAGATTATCTGGAGAAGTTGCTGTTCAGACAGACACATTCTCAGACCTTGAGATCGATCTGAAACTTGTGGATTGCCCTGGTGTAGAGTGAGTATAGAATGATCAGATGCACCATATGATATGTTGCACTGACACTGCTGCAATATGGTATTCAATCACGTTATTATCCACATTGTCTAGAGTGTCTGTCTAAAGCATTCTCCATGTGATTTTTCTTCCTTGTAGGCTTGATGAAACATCATGTCAAACGGATGATGAAAATGCAACGGTGAAGATGCATAACATGATTATGTATGGTGTGGTGTTGGAGTGTGCTTTCCTTCTTGTGTGAACAGGTAACTTTTACTGCAACAGTGAAAGTTCTGAAGTGCACAGAAGAATGGAAGAAAGGCAGAGAGTGGGTCACCACTTAAATTATGTTTTTGGGTATAAATTTCTTTGAAGTGTGCATGACTCTTTTCAGCCTGTTATGAGAATGTGTGTAAACTACATATGCGTGCACTTTGTTGTGAGTATACCTTATAATAAATACATAGTATAGCAAACAGTGTAAGTTACGTGTAATTGCCAATGGCAAAATAGTGTGCTATAATACTATTTACCAGTCTGTGATATTGAGCATGCATGAAGTTTTCATGTGTGAAGTTTTATTTCTTATCCAGTGATGGCCAATCCATCACCGTTATTCATGCCAAGCCCCTCTTTTCATTTCATTATTGCTTCTCAGATGTATTATGTGTTGGTTGCTCTCAGAATGGGGGATTTCTGATTCTTTTCTGTAGAGTTGCCATAAGAGCTCTCTTCTTTGGGACTGTTACAGTGTTTGTTCAGGCAATCTGTGAATGTCCTTGCGAACAGGAAATGGTAGGGCAATGACACAAGTCACTGATGGGATAACTAATATGTCCTCTCTGTATGTTATTGATGTTGTTTGGGGCTTTCCATCACAGCCACCAACATTGATTAAACTGGGAGTGTGTGTTGGCATTGTTACTTCTGACTGTAGTATATAGACTTTTGTTGGTATTGAGATAGTACAAGGTGGTCAGGTAGGAGAGAAGGGAATGTGAATGTACTTAATTATGCTTTACAGAATCTGTGTACACAGGGTAATATATACTGACTTCTACGTATTTTTTGTTACAGTCGAATCTTACAAGTGAAGCTTGCTCAAACAGTGGAAGCTTAGTGTGTGGCCAGTGTAATTGTAATGATGGCAGGTAAGGTGATTTTTTAATATCACTGAATGCTTCATACTCCTTTAACCTGCTGTACCCTGATATCACAGCTATGGTACAATATGTGAGTGTGAACGTGTTGACAATCGCACAGCCGAGGAAGGATGCCGGTAAGTTCTAATTAGGTGTTAGAATTGTGGATGCAAATGCCAAACATGTAGTGGCAAACATGGTGCTTCTTAGTGTAGTAGTAGGTGCCAGCAGTATGCTCATAGCCATCCTTCTGACTGTTGACCTTTAGCATCAATCGCTTGTGCATCTAGCAATGTGTAGTCCTTGTTGGATGGATTTACAGTGCAAACAGTGGATTCTGTGATGTTTGTGGTTCCGTTTTAAGGCTTATCACTACTGTTCTACAAATGTAGGATATGTATAATGCATAGACATTGAGTTAACACTTTAGTTTACATACAGCTCATATGTAGCTCTTGTGATGAGACAAAATAGATTCACTGTCTTTTGACCAATTGATATCATACTCAAATCAAGCTGCATGAAAACCAGGAACAGGAGTTACAGTATGTAGTTCTAAATAGTAAAAGATTATAACTCAGTGAGTACAGTATTAATTCTCAGCACTCACTGTGAAAAGTAGTTAACATGCTGGTAATATGTTTAAACATTTGTAGGCATTCAAACTTACTCCTCCTGTTCACATTTCCAATAACATATAGTTAACTAAGTACTTACTATTCCAGCTTGTAGGGGAATAGTACGGGCTGTTCGTGTTGCTCTCCCGTTCCTTCCTTCAATCTCATTTCTCTCCCTCCTTCCCCTATATACGTAGTCCGTACTACGGTACGTTGCAGAAAAACGTAAGACGTCTACAGGCACAGATAACGTATGAGGGTACTTAAGTTTATTTACGGATACAATTACGAACATGATACGGATCGAATGATGGGCTTTGCAATTAGTATGGACAGGCCGTTAGCAAGCAGAAATGAAGTGCTACCTCACTGGTGCATATGTGTAAAATGATTTTGGATGTACGTACGTACGTACATACGTGAAGCAAGCCTGAAGATTTGAGGCGTTAGTGTGACATTGAGATCTCTCGTCCGTTGTTGCGAACTTCTTGGAGACCTGTATTCTTCGAGGTGTACATACAGAATGTGTATTAATTGGTGTTGAAAATGACTCAAGAAGAAGCTGGTGCTCCCTGGACTGCGAGCCATACGTAGTCCCTGATTCTTTGTATCCCCTAAGAAACAAGCTTTATTGCCTTTGTGTCCTGTTTTGGACTAGCAGTGGGTGACTTTCTCATAGTTCTTCCTCAGCCATCGGTAGTAAAGTGTCCTAAGTTTCACATATTCATAAAATGCATTGGTAGCCAATCTACCAGTACAGGATCAGATACAGGACGTTAACAGGTGTAAATGCAAAAACATATGATCAGTGTACAGGAGTGCATCCCACCCGTAAGGCTTTACTAACTTTTTGTTCAATGTACGGCACGTACATATTTTTGGGGAGCCCTTTTGTGTCATAAGTCCTTGGATGTGGCACTCCTACTATGCTTACCCAACATTGAGGTACTAACGGTTACCGTAGCACTGTACTCTGCACATGTGTATGAAATGATACCTGTAAGCACAGGAAATGTAACATAATACTATGTATGTGTTTACATTAACCACTTGTTCTTTCTGGTGCAGCTCGGCGGATGGGCAAATATGCTCTGGTAAAGGTAACTGCGTTTGTGGGAAGTGTGAATGCCTGCAGGTGGGTTTGTCAGCATGAGTGGATTTCTTTGTGCAAATACAGATTAAGGATTGCTAAACACACTTTACACTTGGTCACTCGTTCCTGTGACGTGTTTCTCTCCCTGACTGGTTGCCAGGGATCCCATGGATTGACTTGTGAGTGCAATGACTGTCCGGTGGCTTCAAATGGAATCGAGTGCTTTAGAGAAGGTGGAGTTCATGCTATTATTTGCTTTAACCCTACCTTTTGTTTTAATGCACTAGCTACATGCACACTTTTCATGAGGCACCGTGTACTGTCTATTTGTGTGTAGCGACTCCTGTGCACTCACGATTAAAATGCTTCTTCCCTGTGCATAGACTTCCCTTGCAATTGTGGAGTATGTATGTGCAGCGATGGCTATGAAAACGACGATTGCAGTTGCTCCCCAGCGACAGACCAGTGTATGTCTGAAAATGTGATGGTAAGATATTTGTAGTACTACCTCGCATTCCCACTATCATTCATTTGTTGACTGACATTCGCAGCTACAGTAGATTCAGTGGCTTCTCATTGTGTGAACATTATCTGTAGTTTGTTACTCCCCTGCCACTACAGTGTGATGGACATGGTACATGTGAATGCAATGAGTGTGCCTGTGATGATGGCTACGGTGGACAGTTCTGTGATGTTTGCATCAATTCAGAGGTAGGTTTAGATCAACATAGGATTTGCAGTCTGTCTTATGGCTTGTTATTGTTTCTGTGTGTAGATATGCAATCCACAGTGCTCAGCATATTCAGAATGCATTGACTGCCAGTTGAGTTTGATTGATGATACAGTAGTTAAAATTGGAAGTGATGCCAACTGTTCTGATGAGTGCCAGACAGGAACTTCTAAGGATGTATCAGTAACACTCACAGATTCTACATCTGTGGCAGCAGCTACCCTGAATGGTGATTTAGACAAGGGTATCTTGTAGGTCATGTATGCAGCGACATTGATTCGTCCATGTTACTGTGCAGGTACGACATGTATGCCATGCATCCACAGTGCCCAGGGAACAAATTGCAACAATATTCAATTCTTTATCTGCTTGCTTGAATTCAAAATTGTGCTACAGGCTCTAACGACACCTGCAAGTAAGTATAGTAGATTGTATACTATGTAGAAAATGCAATGTACACATCCAGTAACATACATGTGTGGTAGTTAAACGTTAGAATTGTGACAGTTGTGAAGTTGAGATTGAGCAACAGCTACACGCTCCAGCACCTACATACAGTATCTCTGTGACACATTAGGCAGGTGCTTGGCATTTTTTTACCTTCTCTTTTAATAGTTGATCCCTTGCTGCTATTAGTTGTTTTTTCATGTAATTCGGCCATGTTCATGATGCTGTAGGTTCACCTTATACTTGCATGTTATTGCTGTATATGTCACTGTAACCAGTAACATATGCTGTCATCACCTTGCTTCCCTTCCTTTTTCTACTTAGGCTGTGTGTTCCCTGTAGAGGCATGGATAATTGCTGTCCCAATTGTGATTGGCTTACTTGTGTTGGGAGTGGTTATCTTGGTTGCTATCAAGCTGATCTTGGTGCTACTGGTTAGTCATCTTTGAAAATTATTGACTGAGTATCTTATATACATAATAGCACAGAACTTATCACAAGTTCTGTAATAATTAGTGGGTTGGCTTCAAAGACAAAGAGTGCAATGTAATGTCATGTTTTTGTGGAGAGCCTCATGTATGTACATATGTGCTTGCTCTAGTTTCAATGGCATATACAGTGCAACATGCATAAGACAGTTGTTGTTGTTGTTGTTGTTGTTGTATTATTTCATGAAAGAGGTAACCCCTTCAGCCAAGGCTGGTATAAATGGGGAACCTTGTCAATGGGGAACAGTCACCCTTGGGACCTGACCAACTGGCTGTTTTACAGAGGTGGCCTGCTTATACAGTTTATACAGTTATTTCTATACGTACATGATATAGTATACGTATACGTACGCGATTCTTCCAGTTCCAACACTGGGACTCTTCTTCATGTAATCGCTAAGCTTTACCCTGTCACCCAAAGACAATGTGTCATTCTGCATTTGCTTTTCAGTCATTTCCCGTTTGCACGTGGTTGCAAGCCTCAGGAAATGACTAGTCAAGTCATTGGCAAAAGTGCCTGCTACGAGTGGCCTTCTTACATTATAGGATATCACGAATATATAAGCGTTTAGTTGGCAACTGTAGGAAAAGTTCTGAGGCTAACAACGGAACTTAAACAATCTCCAAGACCCCTTCACCATGGCTGTGATAAATGACGGCTGTGTAGTGGGGCACGTTCCTAGACAGTCAGTCGAAATGTCTCCTTTTTCCTTGGGAAAAACGGGAGCGCCAGCTTCTGTGAAGTAACTAGAGCAATGGTGAACCGCGCTGCTGGATTTGGCCTAGAAATTCCATGCATATACCAGTTTTATGGGTGCCTGGCTAACATAAAGAGGCTCAAGAACCTCTTGCAGTAGCAAAGAACTTACTGAGCAATCTTGACAGTTGTAGTTTGTTTTGTTTGTACTACATACAGTGACCGTTTAACATAATACAGGGTGACCGTTAATACAGGTTATTATTACACACAATAGAATACAAATTCATTCAGGACTACCCCTACTGACCGCCTTACGCTAGGCGACCGCGTAACTCACCTGACCGCTGACTCAGGTTCCACTGTATCACATAGTTGTTGACTTCTTCAGTTTTTGTCCTAGACATAGCGCAGCCTTTAAAATGGTAAGGGTCCATTTTCTATTATACTCAAAGCTCAAGGAAGGTATTATCTGTAAATATATGCCGTTGCCAACTCCATAACAGGTGTCTAACTGCAATAAGAGGCCCACTCTCGGGTTTTAACTGCAGTAGGAGTGGCTTTTATAGTATATCACTTTACCAAATATGGTAGGTGTTGAGTGATTTTCATCAAACGTATGTAAACCCAACAGCAAACATACAGTTTAACAGCAAACAGAGCTATAAGTCGCTATGAAAGTCAATTCTGTCTTGAGCAGTAATGTTAGTGAAAGCCATTCGCAGAGAGCAACTAGATCAGTTGAACAAAGTAAGTCATCCAGGCAAGCTTAAACTTATTATCTGTGCTTGCCTTTTTTTCAACCTATAAGTTGCGCATGCTCCAATCCGTATTTCTCTCTGTATTGGGGGCAGCAGCAGTCTACGAAGTCGCCAACACAAATGCAAAAGTACTTTGACGCGATACTCTTTCCAGAACACTCATATGCTGCAATCGAGGCCATCACTCCTCCAAATCTTGTCAAACGGGCATAAAAGCTGGGTAGGCTCCTAGACTCCTGCCAAATGTGTATAGCGGGGTATATAGCAATTACACCTCAGTACTTTAGTGTATCTATTACTTGTCAAAGTAAGTGAACACTAGAATGGCACTGTCCTCAATGTAATATCAGTAAGACTGTCTTCCACTTGCTACACGGATCCGAGTGTCAAGGTTGCAGTCCAAGTCTGTATGGAGATACAACGCACGCACTCGCACTGTGACCCTTTTTGTCGATGTAGATGCTCTCAGCTGTATGTACGTACTATGCATACGTACTGTATGTAGGCATGTTGTGTACTTTATTCACCTGTATGCACATACATAATAGTGTGTGTCGTGCACACAACGAATACAAATGTACGTATGGGTTTTCCATGATAGTTGTGTATGTTTGTAAGCACTGATGAACCATTACAGTAGACAGCAAAGATGGGACAGACTACCTACCGTATTTCAAGTTGGTGCTGTTGCTTCACTGGCTCTTTTTAACTCCGATTGCTTATAACATGTGTCACTAGGCTATGTAAGCTTGCACACAATTGTCCTCATGTAAAGTATACATACTGTATATACGTATCAAGATTTTACAGATAAATTTGCTTACTCACAGGACTATCTTGAATACAAGAAATTCTTGAAGAATGTCAAAGACAGTGCTCCTGGAAATGTGAGCGTTATGTTACATGCAGAGTGTAGTGTGGCAGGGGATAGCAATGCAAATCTGTTTTCCTCTCCAGATGATAAATCCATTGTACACGGCTCCAGAGCGGCAGATAGACAATCCTCTGTACGAAGCTGGAGGCAACGAGCAGTAAATTCTTATACTACTAATCCATGCAGCCAGTTGTAAATCATCCATAGAATCATTGTACGTAGCATGAGACTATATAACAAGATTTTTTTGTACGTAGTTCAGGTACTCCGCAAGGAGTACAGAGTGGTGTTATGCTGTTTACGCTGGAAAGACTTGCAGGCTAGTAGTGCTCTGGACTGGTGTGTGTTTACTGGTTTTACCAGCTATATATACTTCAGATGGGGCAAATCAAGCTCAATTGGAACTTAAGTGAATACGTATAGGCTGCATGGTAGCCAATTCATGACAGCTGTGATGGTAGATATATATTATGTTTTACTTCATGACTAATTGTTACTGTATAATAATTATTGCAGTGTATGAAGCAGCTGAAACATACACACACCTGTGACACACATGCAACATGTATACACGTGTGCACTATCTTGCCTCAATTTATATAACGCAGAAATTAAAATGTCTGGGTCTGTGAGTAGCCTTGAAAATCTGGTTGGACTGAAAGATAACTTGTATGGGTAATGATATGATAATACTGTATTGGAGACAGATTGCAGTGCTATAAGTAATGCATGCTGCTGCACACTTCCATTTTTGTAACAATAATGATAAAGTTTATAATATCATAACTAGACACCATCTGTATGTATACATAATCATTCAATGTAGGATATATACCGGGGAAGGCTATAGACAATCAAGAATTTTATGTATACAATAATGACGTGCAACAAAACTCTGATGTGTACATATACCTATTATCATGCATGGAATCCAATCTGTTAGATGGTGTCATATTAGATGAATGATTTATTATATAGTCATCTATAGATAAAAGAAAGATATCTCTTGTTTATCTATGGTCTATCGCATGCATGGACAATCAAGCAACATTATCCATTGCTAGCCCACTTCTCCATTTCATCTCGAACCTTGGATGCATCAGTTCGTGGCTCTGAGCATATGGCAAAAATCTGGGTCTGCACTCATCCCATCACCTAACTGTAGGATATATATATATACCTGCTTTAATATCTCCTAGCCAATACTGTACTTGCAACGATTATATACCATAATTGATGTATATTGACCCATTAATATACAGCTTTGAATGCTAATAAGTTGCACATATATATCTTGTCTGGCTCACTAGGTCGGCTCACTTGTACCAATGGCATGTTTGTAGTCTGGACCGTCTAGTGAGCCAGAATTTGTATGCATCTGGCAAATTCAAACAGAATGTGTAATTTGCAAGCACATATGTAAATACATAAATTGTACTTCCTTCATTTCAAAAAAGTTGTGCATCCCAATCTTACATCGATCTACTAAACTTAATGGTACTATGAATTACTTTCAAAACATCAAAAATACACACCTATGAAACATGCAATCATACTGCTTCAGTTACATCAACTAGTCATTACAGTATTCACAGTCACTGAGCTCATCTGTCTTCTTCTTCAGTAGCATAGTTATCATAATGCCTGTGAACACCAGAGCACCTAGGTGGTGATTGGACTTGAACTTTCTCAGACAGTCATCATAACTGTACAAATTCACACTGCCAATCTTCCGGAGAAGAGGAATAAGGAGTGAGGGCACAATCATGCACTTGTGTGTGCTCTACAATGGCAAGCTATGTAACGTTTAATCTGAAGAGGCAAGGGACTACTTGAGGCAAATGCCATTCACATGCAACCGGAGAGATGGAACATGCAGGTTCCATAATGACGTATACTGCAGTATGTCCAATGTGTACACTGCATCCATAAGAAAGTTGTATTGTACATCCACTGTTCAGCATCCACCATCTCCTTCTCCTTACCTGCCATGCTAAATGGGCCGCACAAGCTGCAACAGTTGCAAAGTAGGGCCACGAGTGTCCTTCATTGTGGCCTACCAGTGTAAGGCCACTGACCATGCAGGTTGCAAAGCCAGTTAGCCACAACTTCGCTTTCTCCTGTCCAAACAGTCGAGCAGTTGATTTTACCCCAATCTTCTGGTCATCGTCAATGTCCTGTATAAGGTACATACCCATACTGCAGCTAGCACATAAAGCAGGTAAGTAATATGTATTAGTTATAACACCTCCCTTGAGAGATGTCACTGATTTATAAGCACGAGGCCCGAGGGCACGATGCGCCCAAGGGGGTAGTGCTTATAAATCAGTGACATCCCGAAAAGGAGGTGTTATAAGTGATTTATTTGCCAATCAAAGGGAGAGGAAGGTGTGATAATTGATTTTGTTGGCGCTTTGCTCAGTTAGCTATATACAGGAATTTCCATAATCTTGCAAGGAAAAACCGCAAACCGTCGACTGTGTGTGATAGTCACGTGAATCGATCATGCTTGGCGCGCAGTGCAATGGCGGATTATGAAGGTTACTCTAGACTTGCATCGGATCATGAAGGGATGAACACTGGGACTCGCTCAGGTTTTGCCCCATTATCCTTCAGGTTAGCCCTGACCAATAGCCAGTTGCAGCAACCCTGCCTACCTGTGGACCTATCACTGGATAGGAAAAGGAGAAAGTAAGTAGCTAGCTAGCTAGCTATCGTAACTGGTCGATATAGCTATTCTGACTAGCCTAGCTATGGACATTATGACAAATGCATACACATATAGCTATGCGTTAGTCCTTCGCCTTCTTTACAGATGCAGGTATACAACTATAGGTTGAAAGTTATCGACCTGAAGAAAAGAATAGTTTTGTTGTCCGCGACGTTCATCAGTTGTATGGCCAATTTTCTTCTGTCATTGATCTGAAAGCTAAGCTGATGGAAGAATTTCAAGACCAAGTTCCTGAAACTGTCTCTTTCAATGTTGATTATTTTGAAGGGCGCCAGTCTGCGAAGAAATGAATCTGCTTGCAGGAAGATTTGGAAGCCATGTATAAAGTGTGTGCTTCCAAAACTGATATATTGCTTTGGTGTGACAGTACCAGTGCCACTGCGACTGCCAGTGATGAAGACGACTGTTTGCCTGCAAAGAAAAAAACAAGAACAATGTGAGAGGGGAAGGAAGATGAAGTTGAGAAGGTGTTTTGGAGTTACAGAAGAAGCAAGAAGGCACAGAGAAATATACAAACCCACAGCTGCGACTTTGGGCAAGGATGGTTGCAAATGGGCTTCATGCTAGTACAGATGATCCCCCGAAGATACCCATATTCACAGGTTCATCTAGTTCTAAGGAAAAGCCAAAAAGTCAAGATACACTTCAAGAGGTGCTAGTTGCAACAGCAACTGCCATCACTAAAGCACTCAAACCACACAGTCCATCGCGGTCATCCAATTCAGTGCAAGTAAGTCCCATATGAACAACTGAAATCAGGGCAAAGTACTTGGAGCAACTATGCTCACTTCACTCACTTTTTGACGACGCTATCATCAGTAAGCAAGAGTTTCTTGAGCAGAAATGCTCCATCTTGGATATGTTAAGAAAACTGTAATTGCATTCAGGCCAACATTGACATGCTAACATCGGGCACACCAACACAGTAACTCAATTGATTGCATATTTCTTTCTTGAGTTGTGTTTCAAATTTTGTTGTCATAGTTTTTACTGCATTTGATGTAAATTATGCATGTGTGCTTTTCAAACACTGCATGAGTATCCTATGTGTATGGTTGCATATTCAATCTGATAAATTGTAAATCTTCGCATGACCAATCCAATTATAGCAGTCTTGTGCTGTAATTGTTGAGAATGAAGCCAGTACAATATCATCTACACCGAGATCATTGTAATCGGGCGACTCTTCCATATCCTTCATGACAGTCTTAACTTTTGAGAGTGCATTCTCAATGGGGTTATAATCAGGAGTATGGAGGCAATGGTATCAGCAAAGCTGAATAGTCTTACTAACTTCTACAATGTGATGAATTGAAGCGTTGTCCATGATAACAACAGATGTTGCATTGAATCCATTAAGGAAGAAGAGATTGCTGTAAAAAGACATATAAAAAGCATCCCCATCTACTCCACCTCGCAAAATTGAGCAATCAAGAATGCCTTTTGTACTCATGTACGCAATCACTGAGATGTGTTCTCCCCTTGCAAACAACCTTTGACATGTCATTGGCATTCCTCTAATACTGTACCCTTTCCTGCGGTAGAGTTCCTACCGATCACATCAAGTTTCATCCAAGAACACAAACATGTCTTCTTTGAACACATATACATCAACAACGAACTGCTTTCTCAACTCTGTATCCCTTTCCAAAGCGTACATTCTCATGCGTTGCCGACTGAATCCTTTCTTCTTCAAGAACTTGCAGATGCATGACTCTTATTACACTTATCCCAAGTCCAACCAGAAGACTGTCTTTTAACTCCCTTAAATTAATTCCAGGCTTGTGAATCAATTGGTGGATGAGAAATAAGTGTGCCGTTTCTGTAAGCTTGCAGTCAACCTTCTCAGCAGCATAATCCTTCCTCTTACATCCCCTGTTGCCCAAAAGCGGTCCAAAGTCCTGCGCACGGTCGAACCGTCTATTCTAAGATCCAAGGATATACCTTGAATGTTTTCGCCTAAAATCTCACTCTTGAAAACTATTCTCCACCTTAGGTCCTCTCCATAAGTTTTCGATCGCTTCGGCTCGCAAGAAAATGCCATTGCTCACACTGCTAGATGAAGTTCATATTACCCGCCCAAACTGTACCCTGTTATTCCATGTGATTGTCACGTGCGTACACGAATTGGACTGTATTTTGCAACGTCATGGCATATACCTGTAGCTAGTCATTCGGAAGGAGTCGGAGTATGTGTATTGAGAACAGCTAGTCCCCGAATCATGGCGAAACACGGTGATGCAGTAGATCCTCTTGGTGAAGACTTGAAAGCGCTCCAAAGAAGTTCATCGGCAATATCGCTTTGGAATGGGCTCCTGGACAGAGAGCAGTAGCGAGGATGAGAAAGAAACCCTTCCCCCCAAAGGCAAGTTGCTAAAGCTCAAGAAAACTCCTTGCAAGTGCTCCAAAGAAGTTCAGTGGCAAAATCCCCTCGCAATGGGCTCCTGGACAGAGAGCAGTATCGAGGACGAGAAAGAAAACCTTCCCCCCAAAGGCAAGTCGCTAAAGCCTTCTCATCGTTGGAGCTTCATTACCGATCAGGACAAGGAGGAGCTGTCTGAAAGGCATGTGCCTAAAAACACAGAAGCAACAACAAAGTGGGCGCTTGCAAACTTTAATGCGTGGAGGCAGGGAAGGAACAAAGCCTTCGCATGTGACCCCAACCAGCAAGTACCTTGTGATTTACTCCAGATTACAGACGATTCTGAACGTCTCTGCAAGTGGCTTACCTTATACGTAGCAGAGACCCGAAAGTAAAATAGAAGTAGGTATCCTTCCAAAACGATCTACAGTCTCTTTACGGGCCTACTCCGACATGCCCGTGCGCAATGCCCTCGCTATCCCATCTTTCTCAACACCGACGATGCCATCTTTCAACCACTCCACAACGCTCTTGACAACTTATTTCGCGACCTGTGCAAGGATGGAGTTGATTCGGAGAGCAAATTGGCTGAAGTTTTCAAGAAAGCAGAAGGTCAACTATGGGAAAGAGGCATTTTGGGAACACACAACCGAAAGGCTTTGCTGCGCGCAGTTTTTTTCCTGAATGGGAAAAACTTTTGTCATACAGGCGGAGAAGAACACAGAAGCCTGAAAGGAAGGTGACATTGCTGGCAACAAGACCAATCATAGTTTGCGTGCCACGGGGGCGTCTAGCATGTTTGAAGCCGGAGTACCTGAGAAAATAATACAGGAGAGGACAGGCCAGCTCTCATTAACCGGACTTCGTCAGTATGAGCGCACCACTGTTGAGCAGCAAAGAGCGGTGTGCAAAGTTATTGCTGCAGACACAAAAGCAGCCTTTTGTGCTTCATGTGAAGCAAAACTACTCATACTACAATGACACCTTGTCTGCCTAGCCAAATGAATTTCAGCGGATGTAGCGTTGTCATCTATCAAGGCACACAGCCTTCTTTGCCACAGCCTCCCTTGCCACAGCCATCCTTGCCACAGCCTCTCTTGCCACATCCAGAGCAGGCAAATTTTGATATGGATGGTTTTCTGAAAAATTTTTGATTCTTTCTGCTTTAGTTACAGTATGCTTCATTGAACTGCTTTATGCTTGATCTGAATGCATGTGAGGTGTTGTTGCAATTGATTGAATCACATTGGACCCAATTAGATATTTTCACGAACCTGATTAGATATTCTTGCTCTCCAATAAGATATAATCGCTCTCCAATAAGATAATAATCGCTCTCCAATAAGAAATAATTGCTGTCTGATAGGAAACTGTCACCTATCACAACAAATAGCACTTTTATAGTCACTCAATAAACATAGCAACCACCTAGCAACGGCAAATAAATATATATAAACTATGGATACACAGAGTATTCTGAGTAGGGCATACATTAAAATGCAATTAGCTTCGCTGGAGAAGGAGGATACTTGTGCACGAGTCCTGCTTGACAGACGTGTCAGCAGCCATTTAGCACATGATAGAGCAAAGGATAGAGCTTAAAGCAGCAAACAGCTCTGAGGTGGTGGTGAAGTGTACATCCCAGCTGTCGTGCATGGTGTCTATGAGCTGCTGGCAATTGTGCGATCGAGGTGTCTCGGGTTGTCCGATTATCCTATTCGTTTGCAGCTGCACAGACCTCGAAGCGCTCAAACCACTATCTTTCATCGCCCTCTTGCAGGGGCAAGGCTAAACTAAGACTTGACGCAATAATTCCTCCTGGTCATCACATACCTCAGTTGGTCCTTTTGTTGAATTAAAGGAGTAGAGTATCACTGAAAGTCGAAGAGTAAACAAAGGCAGTAAACACATGGCCCACATCCACACCTGTGGAGGTAGGCTCCTTTCTGTGCTTTCAAATGCTGCTATTCTTGTATAGGACCACAAGAAATGCAAAAACTGTCCTCATATAATGTTCTGTTGGGGTGTAAACCTCCATCCCTGCAGATTCTACTTCTATACACTTCTATGTGTGGTGATTCTTGACCCTTCTGAATATAGGAGCAGTGTCAAGAACAAGATCCTCGAGCTCAGGGAATTGGTGAATGCCAACATTGTGGAGTCAGCTGACCATCAACAACTTACTCGTCACAACAGTGTGGCAGGCATAAAGCTCAGAAATAGACAGGAAGTATTCCAAGATAGCACCACAAAGGAAAGCTTGACTCTCAATGGATAGGACCTAATGTTGTCACAGAGTTGAAGGTTCCCTAACAGTGCTCCTAAAAATTGGCACTATGGTATGACCAGTGCACATTGACTGGGTGTGCCCTCTTTGACAGAAGAAAAGAGAGATCAGACAGAGTCTACATCAGTTACCCCAGCTGGGGCAACTAATAACCATGTTTACACTACACCTTTAAGCCGGTTTACGAGTCAGCTTAACTTAAGCAGGTTTACTGAAACGCAAGGGAAAACACCTTAAACAGTGTTCTAAACTCACTTAACTGACTTCATTCACACAGGTGGTTTAAATCCGGAAGAGTTAAACCAACTTTCACTTTTTTTTGTTGAAATAACTAAGATGGCGGCTGATGGCACGCTGGTGTGTTGATTCAAGTTGAGCTGTGTTGAGTCGATTTGGGTGAGATTCCAGATCTGTACTCCTGAGTTCGTCGAACATCTAGATAGATGAACACAGTATTTCTTCGATCGAGGGTAATGACCGCCCCGAACCAACAGAGAGTCAATCTACCAGTCAGCCAGCAGATCCATCCCACACCCAGTGCCCGATATGCCGCAGGACGATGCCGTTAACGAGAGGAAACCTCCATCCTCGCTGCCCCTGAGAGAGAACACCCCTGCTCAGGATTTTCGTCCTAGAAGGCCATCAGTGAGCATCCTTAAGCGCATCCCCCGGGCATCCTGAGACCTGTCTGCCAGAAAGTTAGCCTCCATTCTCGATTTAGTCACAACTGCCAACACTGTGGCTTCATGGGATCGTCTCTTCCAATTCATATCCCGCTGCCTTCGAGTACCGAAGCGAGGTGGACACCGCAGAAGCCTGGCCTCCTATGTAAACCAGATGATCAGAGAGGAAGTGGATTCAGAAGTTCCTAAACAGAATTTAGTCAAGCAGCATCGCAGACCAGCCCCAGACCCCCTAGAGACCCTTGCTGTCAGAGTAACTTTGAAACTGGAAAAGGGGGATTTTAAGGGGGCAGTCCGTCTCGCTAGCTCCGAGGACTCTGTTGCAGAGCCCAATGACAGAACCCTTCAGGCTCTCAAGGAAAAGCACCCTGCACCTCACCCCAACTATAGTCCCCCACCTGCCCCTACTGAGGGACAGGCTGTCCAGGTGTCTCCAGAGGAGGTGGCTAGGGCTATCCGGTCCTTCTCTTGTGGGTCAGCAGGGGGCCCGGATGGGCTTCGCCCACAATCGCCCACAACACCTCAAAGACATGATTGGTTCTGAGGAGGAGGGGGGTGGCCATCAGCTGTTGACCTTCACCAACCTGATCTTAGAGGGCAAGGCTTCTCCCAACGCATGCCCCTACTTTTTTGGAGCTTCATTAGTAGCTCTGGAGTAGAAGGACGGTGGAGTCAGGCCAATTGCTGTTGGCTGTACACTCTGTCGCCTGGTGGCTAAGTGTGCTGGTAACAGCATCATGCAGGATATGACAGAGCTATTGAGACCCAAGCAGCTGGGTTTGGCATTTCACGGGGAGCTGAAGCAGCCGTCCATGCCACCCGGATATTCCTCCACAACTTGCAGCCACAGCAACTCATCCTGAAGTTGGACTTTCAAAACGCTTTTAACTGCCTGCACCGGGACAAGATGCTTACGGCAGTAAGAGAGAAGGTGCCTGGGCTATTTCCACTCATCCATTCTGCATACAGCAGCCCGTCTTGTCTCTTCTTTGGGGAGTCCATCCTTCAGTCAGCAGAGGACGTGCAACAGGGGGACCCCTTGGGTCCCCTGCTGTTCTGCCTCACCATTCATGATATGCTGCAGCAGGTGAATTGTTAATTTGGAGTGTTTTACTTAGATGATGGCACACTGGGAGGCAGTCTGGAGGAAGTCTTGAGAGATGTACGAATGGTAGAGCAAGTTGCTGGTGACATGGGCCTCCAACTGAACCACAGTATGTCAGAGATAATCTGTGTTGGTCCTACCACAAGACAGTCGCTTGCTGCTTTTCCTAATTTTTGTGTGGTGAGCCAAGATCATGCCACCCTCTTGGGCTCACCCATTGGCAACTCAGTTGAAGGGATCGATGACACCATCAGTGCCAAGATCTCAGCTTTGGCAGTGATGGGGGGCAGGTTCTGCTTGCTCCATGCGCATGATGCATTTTGCCTCCTCAAAAATGCTTTCACCTTACCCAAGATGCTCTACACTTTGCGAACTGCCCCTTTTTTTTTATCTTCGCAGCTCCAGAGCTTCGATGACTTACAGAGATCTCTGCTGGCAGACATTGCCAACATCCCCCTTGATGCCAATGATCCAGCCTGGGTCCAAGTTGTTCTCCCATTGGGGTCTGGAGGGTTGGGGATCCGGAGTGCTTCTCAGCTTGCACCTTCTGCCTTCTTGGCCTCTGCTGCCAGTTCCTCCGAGCTCACCCGTCAGATCCTCCCACCTGGTCTACAGGAGGCACCCTGCCCTTCTCACGGTGTGGCCCTCGCTCTCTGGAGTAGTGGGCATGATGAGTCCCCTCCATCTGCCCCAGCCTCTTTCCTTCAGAGGTCCTGGGATGCTCTCCGTGTGTCATTGGCATACAGGAACATCCTGGAGTCTGCTCCAGATGCACCTGCACGGGCCGCCTGCTTGCCGCTGGCACAAAGGAGTCAGGGGCATGGCTACAGGCCCTCCCTGTATCATCGTTGGGTTTGCACATGGACAAGGAGGTGGTTTGAGTGGGCATGGGCCTCTGCCTAGGGACCACACTGTGCCACCCACGTGTGCTAACATTGCCAAGCTCAAGTGGACCATCAGGGCCTTCATGGGCTAAGTTGCCGCAGGAGCCAGGGCAGACACCCCCGCCACGCAGCCATCAATGATGTTGTTAAGAGATCACTAACATCTGCGGGGGTGCCATCTCACTTGGAACCAACCAGCATCTGCTGTTCGGACGGGAAACGACCAGACGGAGCCACTGTCATGCCTTGGAAGACAGGCCGGGTCCTGGCGTGGGATGCAACGTGTTCTGACACGTATGCCCCCTCCCACATCTCAGTAGCGACAAGAGAAGCAGGCGCAGTAGCAGCTCAGACAGAACAGAGGAAGCGATGAAGTACGCTGAGCTAGAGGCAAGTCACCACTTCGTTCCAGTGGCCATACAAAACTTCAGGTGTCTGTGGCCCAGAGGCCCTGCAGTTCCTCCACGAACTGGGACATCGCCTCAAGGCAGAAACAAGGGAGCCACGTTCCCTCCAATTCCTCTTCCAGAGGATCTTGGTCGCCATTCAGAGGGGCAATGCGGCTGCTGTGCTGGGCACAATCAAAGCTAAGCACACTGACTACGTACTACGGTTAATTCCATTTTGTCTTGCATGTGAGTGCAGGAAACTGCGCCCACTTTTGTACTAATGCATGGCTTAGTTAGCGTAGTAGTAATATTATTATTATTGAGTGTTTGTTTGTTTGTTTGTTTTGTTTGTTTTTATTAAATAATTGTATATGCAATTATATAAGATTTTTTATTATATTTACTTTATTACGTGTATTTCTACTTTCAGTGTAAACATGTCCAAACCTTTAAGTCTGTTTCGTTCCTAAAGCATAGCAGGAGAGTACAGACATGGGGCCACGAAGAGATTTTAGCGCTAATCCGAATCTGGTCAGATCAGGCCATTCAAGATTGCTTAGATGGTGCCACGGGAACTAGCAACGTTTACAAAGCATCACCCAGGCACTCGCATAAGTCAGAAACGAGCGAAGCTGGAAACAATGAAAGATAAACTTAAGAGCTTGCACCAATTTACAAGGATCTCAAAGACAGACGCTCCAACAGTGTACACGATCGCGATACCTGGCTGTACTTTGAGTTAATCAATTCTGTTGGCAACAGGCCACTGAATAGCCCCTGTACACAGCTGGATACTCTTTTAACAAGAGACACCCTTGAGTCCTAGAACAGCACTGCACAGCTGTCTGCTTCTATTAACTCAAATGATGAAGAAGTAGCTGAAGTCACTGGCAGTTTGGACAGTAGTGCTGACACAGGTCAACAGCATGGGTCAACCCCAAGGAGCAGCACCACATCTACGAAGCAACTGCAGGATGAAGCTATTGCCTCAGCAGGTCTGGAGCAGCATGGGCCTTCTGAGCAACGTACAGCAGAAGAAGAAAGGCAAGAGGACAAAAGTGGAAGCGGCAATCGGTAGTATGACGAAGGCCTTTTACCAGAGCAGCAGGGAGGCTGATGAAAATGGATAAAGCTCGAAGAAAAGAGGATCAAGTTTGAAGCAGAAAATGAGTGGAGAAGAGAGGATGAGAGGGACCATGAAGTAAGTCACACAACATTAACATAGTCACACAATGCCTGACTTATGGCTGTGGCACTGCTGATGTTGGAATGGCATGGATAGTACCAAAGGTTGTGTTGGCTCCACAGCCATGTCGTGTAGCCACCCTTGGTGAAGTAATCCCTGTGCACTTCACAGATGTTGTGAAGGACACAGCAAGCAGAAATAACAGTTGGCATGTCTTCAGTGATGGTGTCATTCCTTTTCAGCAAATATCTCCAACGCCCTTTCAATCTTCCAAATGCATTTCCCACCACAGTCCTAGCACGGCTCAAAGAATAAATAAAGGTCTTGTGTGTTTGGCTGTAAGTCCCCCATGATTAATAAATGGCTTCATTAACCAAGGCAATAACAGGTATGCAGGATCGCCTAGGATCACCAGCAGCACGTCAGTCACACAAATGCTCTTTTTCCAATCAGAAAGAAGACTCCTTGCCTGTGCCTTTTGAAATACCGCTGAATTCGCTAAAAAATGAGCATCATCTTCCCTTCCTGGATAACCTACGCTAAGGTTCATGAATCGATACTCATGGTCTACTAGTGCATGTAAAATTACAGAGCACCAGCCTTTCCGATTGTAGCAATCTGCAGAAAACTCTGACTGAGCTACAATTGGGATGTGACTGCCATCAATAGTGCCAATGCATTGTGGAAAATTTGCTTTGAAAATGTCTCACCACTTGTTTAAATGTGTCACCTTCAGGAATCCTACTAAGACACACAGATGGATGTGACACACTGAAGAGATGTCCAACTGTCCTATAGCTGTCGTTAATTTTAAGCTGCCACAAAATGATAGCCACTTGCATTCACAAGGCAATGCCTTTCTCAACTGTGTGTCAAGCCTTGAAATGGTGTGTCGCAGCTCCTGGCAAAGATACAAAAATACTCCCGTGGACATTCGAAAATTTTCAAGCTAATTTATTCTGTGAATGAACCACGCACAATTCTGACTCACCACGCGAAGCTCCTTTCTTTCGTCAAACTAGTGTACGTAACAGCAACACTCAGAACTATAGCTAAGTGCAGATATAGCTTAGCTTTCAAGCGTCTCCCAACTGCTCTACGCTTTGCTGCCAGTTGTTTTGACTGATGCTGAAACTCCACACGCCTTCTCACCCTATTTCCATGCAAAAGTTGGCAGAGAACAAGTAACCAAACGAGCGCAAGCCGACGACCATCTCTCCTCAACTGACACTATACTGTACAATATTACATACGAAACAAGTAACAAAAACAAAATAAGTCGGCTTACAATTCACAGTGTAAATGGATTCAGCTTAACTGAGTGCATTCACAAGAACGATCTTAGAAACCGGTTTAAGCACCCATGTAAACACCGTCACGGTTTATGATACGCTCCCACTGAGAGATGTGAATGAGATTAAGTAAGCATTTGAAGCTTCTGTATACAGGCTACATTATGAGCATGGAACAGACATGGAGCTCCACAACATTCACTGCTGACATACATCGGCATTTCCCAACACATCACACAGTCACAGTTGGATCGCTTATAGTTGCAGTAGTAATTGCTACCAACTAACAACTGAACAAATTTCTACGAGTACTTTGAGAATTTAGCCACTGTCTCAAGATATTACAATTGTGTTTTATGATAGTATGTTATGCACATATTTGAATGAGGATTGGGTGGTCACAGGCTGCTCTTGCATGGCGATTGAATGTACGCCCCTTGCATGACGGTGCATTATTGTAAAATTGTGCTGTCAAACACATTAGAGGGAAATGGGTGCACTGGACTTCAGACTGCTCTGTAACAGATTCAATAACGAAGGTCAGAGTAGCATTTTGTCTGAACTAGTAGCTTAGCTAGGCAAATCAAATGTTGCCAGGTGTAGGGATGATGAATGATGCATCCAACATGCCTTGAAACTGGCAAATGTTGCACCTAGGATTTTAGAATGTCATTGCATACCCCTCCTTATTCCATGCCGCTACTCGTATATACAGCAATCAATATGGCCTATGTGCCCATATACGTATACGTACTGCATGCACATTGACCATCATTCTGTAGTCCCATGTACATGCACACTGGTGGCAAACACACATCAGTGTTGGGAGCAATGGCTCACCTGAAAGGCATAAATCGTGTCATACACAATAGTCCACAGTACTGCGGATGCATATAGTGGCAGACACACTGTCCAGTCACAGCTCCCCTGCACTGCAGCCCATCCCAGCAGTGCCCCCCAGTTCATAGTCAGCCCTGCACAGTAGTACAAGCAGTTAAAGGAATGGGATTCAATGCACATTGTAACAAAGCTACAGACGCCAGAGACACGAGAACATGTGGCAACAATAAAGACCCACCCAGGTACAGCTGCGGCCAGAATGTGATCCTCTTCATCAGTGGATAAGTTACAACAAGTGGCAGACTGGCTGCACCAAGCACAATGCTGCACCACAGGTGAAGTGGTGCACACAAGGTTAGAGAGACTACTCACTACACACATGCAAAGCAAACTAGTCTAGCTAGTAAATGCACAACAACGTAGCTAAAGAAGCACATGCGTGAAGTAGGAGAAGTGTAACTAACAACTATACACCCAAAATCTCATGCACTTGATGTCATACATAATGAGTATGTTACATGAGTATGCAGTACGCACACATGAACACATCAGTGTACAACTCTGGGTATAGGAGCACAGAATAAAGGCATCTGAATGTGAGTACAACAAACGGATACCATAACACTATTTACTTATGGCGTTTTTCAGAGAATATGCACACCTCACCTGTAATTGTTGAGTGACAAGAGAATGGTCAGCCCCACTGTAAGATGTCCCGCCAAGTACACCAGTGCCTGCTTTTGTGTGAGGGCGCCACTGGCTAATGGCCGAGCTCTGGTTCGCTCCACCTGAAAGGGTTCACAGTACATCTTACATACGCATGTACAGGACATACACAGACAAGGGGAAGAAGTGACACAAAAATTACTAATATCCTGCAATGTGTTGCAAGTTGTTGTTCACTTCAGGGGTTGTCAGGAGTGACAAGTGACTAGCAGCGATTAGCCAATCGAATGGTCATCAATTGCTCAACATTGATATGAGAAAGGCCTTTGACATATACTCATGGACACAATCAGTAAAGGTTAATGATCAGAACAGGCTGCTGCTGGGAAACACCACCCTCCCTGCACAGGCTGGCAGTGTCACTTGCAAACCATAATACAAAGCAACCACTAGCACCACAAGAAAAACCTGTGTCCTGATTGCATTCATGTACTGCCGGACAGAACTGCCAATGATAATAATCAGGCAACTTACGTAGGACAATGATCACACAGAAGACACAAGAGTAGTAGAAAGAGGCAATGTGAAGGCTCTTGGCTTACTGCCAAATCAGTAGGACGTATACCATCTACAGCAAATTACTTCCTGGGCATTGATGCCAAGAAATTCAATGTGGATCTTGATGAGATAGCACACTTTGGCACATTGGAGTTAGCTAAAAAGGTATGTTGCCATGTTAAATTAGGAATACATTTGCATATACATGACAACCTACGTACCCACAGCAGCAGCATTATGTATATCTCCCCTAGTGATGTATGTTTCAACTTACTACTTGCTGAGTTGTTCAAATTCAAAAGGCTGAAACAAAAGAACAGTGCACAGTCCAAGTTAGTGCCACTCATGACAATGTATTAGAAGGTGTGAAATCCCCTTTGTGTGGCTAGACAATAAATCAGCCATTGTAGAAGCAGTTATAAAGCATTCTTGCATTTTCAGTGTCAAAGCAGAAATGGACCAGCTGTAAGGGCATAGAATTGCTTCACCATCACCCGTGTTAAAAAGACATCTACAGGTATTCTTGCCCCTCCTAGCACATTCAATTCCACAAAATCAACAACAGCTGCAATTTTGCAATATCCCTTCCCCGTGACATTTTTGCCTATTGGGACTAATGCCAGAAATGGTGGAATGGTTAACAATTTGGATGGCAGTGAAAACTGTCTAGGAAAAGTCCCAGCAGAGTTGCCGACAATTAAAATCCATTACGGTAGCAGCAGTACCAGTTACGTATGAGACAGAGTCTGAACTATTTTGATGCAAGCTGTTGTAGTACCTACTACTATATAATATAGCTATAGTTATTTTATAAATTCAAAGTAAAATATTAGTGAATCTGGAATAAACTCTTTACCTTCTGAATATGGTTTTGCTTTCCAACGAAAAGTAACTGACAAGGTATTTCCATTCTTTATTGCAAATGACAGTATCACCTTCTGCCTATTACTTTACTTGTGATGCGGCCATCGTGCTCTAAGAAGAAGGCAATGCTCAAGATCGTACAAGGCAGGGGTCCAAGTCCATTCTCTCCTTTGCGGACTGATACAGCATGTCTGCTTTTATCGGCGCCCCACTCTTGGTGACAGACAATTCTTTGTCAATTGCAAGTGCCTCAACGTCCTTGTAGACGTGATAATGATGCCTGCCATTTGCACCATCAACTTGAAGGCAGTCACTTCTGTGAGCAGCGCCCCTATATAATGTTCTCTAAAGCTTTATCTCCTACTCCAATGATTTGTCAAAATGTTCATCACCCTTGGCCATCTTGTTCATGTCTAACTGCCACAAAAGATGAAACGTTGGGTGCACCAAATGTGACGAAAAATTAAGGAACATATGGTACTTCAATAGCATCCAAATCATCCGTTGTCATCAGTCCAACTGTGAACAGTTGAAGTGGAGAAGCACCACCATCTGCTGCTGAGAGTTCATGTGTATTCTGTGCCGTAATATGTATAATCATGGCAGAAATAAATAGTGCACGCCAGGTGCAAGCAGAGCAAATCAGCATCATTGTTTCTCTCAAGCTCAATGAAAATCTTGCCAAATACAGTAGTGACAGCTGTATAATAATCCTTCCATAAACGATCTATCCTGGTGTTATTACATTTCGACCAGCAATGTATAAACCACGACGTTCCCCCTCGTGGGAGTCATGTACCTCAAGTATCTTCTTCTACATTCTTTCTTCTGATGCAAAATGAGACAGTACTTCAAACACTTCACATGCACCAACAAAAGCTGCTACATCTGTATCAGATTTGATGTTGCTATTGCACTGTAAGTAAACAATCAAACAAGAACAACTATCACTACCACCATGTATCACTAATCTCCATTGAACCATCTTAAGAGTTCCATCAACATGCCATAGGATGTTCAGTCCAGGAATACTAACAGCACGCTGAAAAATAGCTGCCTGTCTGGGATGAGAACCATGATTTTTCAATTGGATGGTCTGGACGAACCCACGTGATCTGACAATGCCAACCGGAGCCTTAATATGGTTGGAAAGGAACTTGCATTATTGAGTGTCAACAATTTGGCCGACTCACAGATAACGTGTATTCACACCTGAGAAACTCAGCCAGAAGGATGCCATAAGTGTATGGCCTTTAAAGGTACACAAGCAGGATATTTCCCTTCGTCCCATTGTATCCTTTGTATCCTAACCATCATACAAGTTGTCCAGGTTTCTGGCAAACTCGCTGGCTCTAGTTGTTGTACTATCCAACTCCACCACTGAGTTTCCTGAGTTCTCTCCCAGCATGCCCTGAGAGAAGATGAGGTGATGGTATCTTTTGATAGGTGTTCTTCACATGTGTTCTAACTGACCTCGCAGTCCAGTAGACTGGAGAATGACCTTCTCAGAGAGGGCAGAGCTCCTAGTGGATGACATTGTCAGCCTCCTAACCTCAATGCAACCTATCTGGAGTTCAGAGGGAAGGTGTATCAGCAGGTCCATGACACGACCACGGGATCCCCCATCTCTGTACTGATTACCAACCTAGTGATGGAGGATGTTAAACAGAGAGCATTTGGCTACCTTTCATTTCTTTCTCTGTTTCTAAAAATGCTATGTGGATGACGCTTTCACAGTCCTACCCAGCAGCTAGGTGCAGGATTCCTCAACAGCATAAAAGCATGCATCCAGTTCACTTATCAGAAGAAGACAGAAGATGGAAAGCTACCATTCTTGCATGTGTGTCTGTACAGAGAGTCTGACAGGTTGATCATTACATCAGTGTACCGAAAAGCAATGCATACCAACCGATACCTGCCCTTGATTCACACCATCCTTTAGCACACAAGGCCTCAGTGGTGAAGATTTTGAGGAGCAGTGCCAGTACACTATCATCTAATGGTGTGAGGCGTATGGCAGAAGAGAAGAAACTTGTGGATATACTGAAGGAGAATGACTACCCACTGTGGAACTGCCAACAAGGAATTGAAAGAGCAGTGATTTGCAATGACAATACTTCAGAGTAGGACCATTTTTGAGAACATCTTTAATCCATGGCAACTAATTACAAGCAGTGGTGTCTAGTCTGGCATTGTCGTCCAAGCGACCTCATCAATAGTGGACAAATATAGACAATGCTTCACCTGGCAGCAGATTCTGCTGGTGGAATTTACCCAGTGTGATGAAAAAAGCTGGCGCCAATTTGCTGATAGGCATTTCTTTGGTTGTAGTTTGAGGTGCGAAAAAAATGGAGGAACGGCCGCTGTGCTAGGTGATGGTCATAGACTGACTGCCAGCAAATTCGAGGACGGTGGAAGATGAGCGCTAATAGCGGGAGTGATTTAGATGGTGATTTAGTTGGTAACCTAAGTAGATTTGGGTGTTGGAATGTGAGAACGATGAATGGCAGGGAGCAGGAGTTGGTGGCGGAAATGAAGAAGTATCGGTTGGACGTGTTGGGTGTAAGTGAAGCGAGGGTGAGAGGAAACGGTGTAAAGGTGATTGGTGATACTACGTGCGTGTATTCGGGTGTGCAGGGAGGTAGAGCGAAGGCGGGTGTCGTGATCTTGCTGTCGGAAAAGTTTGGGAGGTACCTGA
>MKWU01002434.1_pt1 | contig 27972 bp, 22 predicted proteins | sample 809101 | NCBI WGS metagenome assembly MKWU01 (sample SAMN05860141, study PRJNA318959) | sponge metagenome | host: Aplysina aerophoba | place: Slovenia: Piran, Adriatic Sea, Gulf of Piran | collected 2013-05-07 | reverse complement strand
GCGCAATCCCGTCGAGCAGTGGCTCGCGGGCGGCGGGCGCTTCAACACTCGCAAGCGCCGCAAGATTTCTTCCCCGGCCGAGGTGCTGCCCCGCTGGCGCGCGGGCATCGAGGCGCAGGTGGAAAGCCCGGCGGTCAGGGACATCTTCTGGTTCGGCCTCTATACGGGCATGCGCGTCGGCGAGATCGAGGCGCTACGCTGGGACCGGGTGGACCTGGACGCAGGCCTCTTCCGGGTCGAAGAGACCAAGACGGGAGAGCCGCTGGAGCTTCCGGTGACGCACCAACTGTCGGCAATCCTGGCGCGGCGTTTGGCGGACAGAGCGGCGACGCCCCCGCATCTTCGGGTCTGGGTATTCCCGTCACCCAAGAGCGCGTCCGGCCACATCGAAGCGATCGAGGGGTACTACGCCCGCATCACCCTGGCGGGCGGCGCGAAGTTCTGGTTCCACGCCTTGCGCAACTGCTTCATCACGGTGTCCGAGCGCGAGCTCCTGCTGCCGCGCACGCTGACCAAGCGGCTGGTCAACCACGCGCGGCCGAGCGACGTGACCGAGGGCTATGCCGCCGACTGGACCGTCGAGCAGCTCAGGGAGCCGGCGCAAAGGGTCGCGGACAGGATTGACGAGTTGATGTATGCGGGCGAGGCGGAAGGTGTCGCCGTCCGGCAGGCACCGTCTTGGAACCTGGGCGGCGCGACGAAGGCTATGGCAAGTTGAGCTTGCCTCGTACATAAGTGTACGCCTACCATGACAGGTGACGAGTTCGTCAGGCGCATACGGGCGCTTGGCCGTGAACGCGGCGTTGCGGTGCGCTTCGAGACTCGCGCGGGCAAGGGAAGCCATGGTCGGCTGTATTTGGGAGATCGCTTCACGACGCTCAAGGACCGCCGCAAGGAGATCGGTCCCGGGCTTCTGGCGGCCATGCTTCGACAGCTCGGTCTTTCTCGCGAGGACATCTGAGGCCGGCAAGGGGAGGGCGAAATGGCGCGGCGACTGGCATATCCGGTGAGCCTGGAGAGGCAGGACGATGGAACGGTGCTGGCCTCCTTTCCCGACATTCCGGAAGCCTTGACCGAGGGCGCGACGGAGGAGGAGGCGTTGGCGGAGGCCGAGGACTGTCTGATCGCCGCGCTCGGCGGGTATATCCAGGAGCGGCGCAATATTCCGCGTTCGTCGCCGGCGCGCGGTCGCCCGCTGGTGGCGTTGCCCGCTCTCGTAGCCGCCAAGACGGCCCTCTACAGCGAAATGCGCGTGCAGGGTATCGGCAACACGGAGCTCGCCAAGCAGCTCGGGATCACAGAGGGGGCAGTGCGCCGCCTGATTGACCCTGACCACCGTTCGCACATCGGCCAGGTCGAAACCGCCCTTGGTGCGCTCGGGCAGCGCCTCGTGGTGGCCACGCAAGCGGCTTGACCCGATCAGCAACGTCACAAGCGGAAGAGGTGTGGCACCCGTCCTTCGCAGGGGTGGGTGAGCGCCCAGCCTTGGAAGTTGCGTTACTTCATTCCAGCAACGCGCAAGTGAACGCCGAGCAGGCCTGGAAACGGGTAATGTGGCGCTTTCGAGATCGTCTCCTGACCCCCATGTGGTTCCGGTCACGCTACATCAGGTCGCCGTCGTCGTCGGCCTCGACTCCCTTCTTTCCCCCACGGGGTTCGATCACCTGCTCGCTCCCGACCAGGGCGCGCACGCATCCGGCCTCCTGCCCCCCATGGGGTTCGATCACACCTTTGCGAGCCACGCCGTGCTGCAAGGGGTCCCGTTGACGGTTGTCTCCCGCATGCTCGGCCACGCGCATCCGAGCATGACGCTGCGCTACGCGCACGTCAGCGACCGCGAGACAGACAGAGGCGGCGGCGGAGCGCATTGGTGTGGCCATTTCGCTGTGAGGGCAGTTCGAACGACTGACTGACTCTCATTGGTGCTGATGGAGCGCCGCCTGGCCACATGGGCCTTCTTGGTCGTCGCGAGAAATTCATCGAGGACTCCCCCCTTACATCTCCCAAAAGAGAAAAGGACGTGAAGCTCATGGGGTGAGCGTCCGGGAAACCCGGAACCCGACGTCGTTGACGCGGTCCTCGGAGAGGAACCCGACGCGGTACGCGGAGCGGGCGTCCCACGGCCCCCTGTTCCAAGAGCCGCCGCGAACAACGCGAAGCTCACAATCGCCCCCCGCGACCCAAGCGCCCCCCTCCGTCGGCGCGCCCGCGTAACTCGAGTGCCAGCAGTCTTCCACCCACTCCGCGACGTTACCGTGCATGTTGTGAACGCCAAACGCGCTCTCTGGAAACAAACCCACCGGCATCGTCTTGTTCCGATACACCCCTTTGCGACCCGAACCATAGGTGCCATGCCCGTTGTAGTTCGCCTGACTCGTCGTAATCGTTGAGCCAAAATAAAACGGACCTGTCGTTCCCGCCCGCACCGCGTATTCCCACTCCGCCTCGGACAATAGTCGGTAACGGTAACGCTCCCCAGTTTTCCGCGACAACCACCTGACATAGGCCTTCGCGTCCCTCCAATTCACGCATGCCACCGGATGGCGAAACGTCTGCGTGTACCCCGGATTCTGCCAACCTAGCCCGGAACTATCCTTCCACTTCCATTGCCCTTCTTCGTCGGCCCAGACCCAGCAAGAGCTACCAAACGCGCGATCCGAATCCTTGACAAATCGAGCAAATTCCTCGCGTGTCACCTCGTGCTTGCTAACCGCAAATGGCTCGTCGATTGTCACTCGGTGACGCGGACCCTCGTAGTGGCTCCGGCCCTGTTCTGATGACGGCGAACCCATCATGAACGACCCCGCCGGCACCACTACCATCTCCGGGCACACAGGACAATCCCGGAATTCCCTGCCGGACATCTCCTGCTCTTCACGCTTCCCGTGCCCGACTTCAATCAACACGTAACACTGCTCAAAGGTCAGGTAGCCGGTAGGCTCCCAGCCGTTCTCTTCCTGCCATGCGCGTAGCACCGCACGATCTCTGTTGGCGCGAAGTGAAAAAAATCCTTGAATGCTAACGTAGGACATGAGCCCAGCTTCCACTCCCTGCGCGATCAAGCCGTGAACAATGAGTTCTTGCTGTTCTCCGCTCAAGTCGAGCGCTGACTCGTCCTTTGCAGCCCTCCAGAGAGTTCGTACCCGTAGAAGCGCCGCTAATACTTCCGAGCGATCTGGATGATTTGGCGCCGTGCCTCGCAGCCATTGGACATTGGCTTCTTCTGCCCACTCAAAACTAAGCATTAACTCGTGTGCGCGAGCCTTTACCCGTATTAGGGAAGGCCATTCTCCTGCAAGACGTATGATGGAAAGAATCTCAGATAGACCGGTCGGAGGATCCGCTTCCATTATCGTGGCCGCGTCCCGGGCTAGGCCGCTCACTGCACGCTCTGCGACAGACAATACTCTCAGGTCCCGGCCATAGGCCAGAGTAAGTTGCTTGGCTTCTGCGACTAAGCGAGAGTAATCACCTGATGCCAACCTACGCTCGGCCAAAAGAGCCCAGTCGGCGAGCGTGATACCCTTTAGAAGGTCCATTACTTGTGCGGTGGTGTTCGCTCCAGAGTCTTCGTCTCTCTTCCACGTTGGAGGGACATCTAGATTAGCACTACTATGGCCATCGATTCGGTCGCGCTTCCCTTCTTCTGATCTGTGGCCAATGTCATTCAGAATGGGTCGCTGTGGAAATCCCTCGCTCGATACTAACGCTGCCAATACAGTTGCCGCTTCGCCCCTCAGATCGGCGTGTTGAGTGCGTCCAAATAACCGGCGCGCGGCCCCGGTCATCTCCTTGTCGAGATACTCCTTTGCCTCAAGCGCCGTCACAGAACCGTCTTTATTCTTATCACCCTTCCCGTAGAGGGCATCCAAAAGATGATGCGTGAAAAGACCGTGCTTCATCTCTTCGTCCCACGACGCGACCTGCCCTCCTGACGACGCGGTTAAAACCGTCATTCCCTCCCTATTGTCAGGCAGTGAAGATGTGACATAAACGGGACTCGCGGAGCGCACCAAGTGGCCTCCCCCACTATCACCAGAAAAGCAGGCGTCCAAAAACACGCGGACAGAACGAGCGGCCGACAGCTTGGAGAGGTTGCGGTAGAGAAGGTCTAGGGGATAGCCATTGATCTCCGCCGTGTTTGGATCCGCATTCACCGGCAGAAGGTAGCTGACCCCGTCGTTTAATCCAGGCACTCCGTGGCCAGAGTAAAACACTACCACGTCCGAATCTGCGTCAGGGTTCAAACGTCGCCAAATGTGCCCCTTGTGGTTTCGCTCGTTGCCAAAAACTGCCTCCATTGTAGCCTTATCGGCGTCGCGATAGTCAATTACGTTATCCGGATCGAAACCAACTACGTCCAGAACGTACTGCCGGAAGGCGTCCGCGTCCCGGTGTGCATAACTCACTTCGGGCACCCTGTCGTGTGTGTATGTTCTGTTGCCAATTATCACAGCAACACCATTGCGATCGCGAACGGCTGAAGCGGGTTCTCCACTTAAGGACCAGGAGCTCGCTTCTGTGGAGTGAAATTCACTCGAATCGCTTCCATTCGCGTTGTGCTCGTCTTCTGTGGCCCCCACAAGAAGGGTATGGTCAGCTGGAGTTTCTTCTACTAAGGTGAGGTTGATGAAACTCCAGCTGTCTTCCGGTAATTCAGATAAGAACGACTCGATCAGTTCAGCACCCCTAGCGTACATCGGATACTCATGAGCGAGGACATCTAGTAAATGGTAATCGAGTTCATATAGGCAGTCTTTGTGAGTACCTTCGTAAATTTCTGCGTAAACATGATCTCCCAAAAACTTCTTATCCACAAAGTTATATCTAACAAACCTGTATTCACTATAAATCGCGGATGTCCCTGCTCCTCCTGCATTGTATACCAAGCGCACAGTGTCGCCGCTTTCCCGTTCAATTCCCTCGAAACTAGGTGCTCCAATGAACCCAACACTATGTTTCAGGCGGTTATCGCTTCTATTGACAATGCGTACGCCTTCTTCGTTGAAATAATCGAAATCCCACAGATCTCTTCCAAATAGGCCGTGTTCGATATGATCCAGGAATTTTCCGAGCGCTTCTCTGGCTGATTCTTCTTCTCTTAGCCGGTCCTGTATTGCGCTTCCAATCTCGACCAACGCATGCTCTAGAGAAAGTCCCTCAATATTGAATTCATGTTCGCAGGGTTCGAGAAGTGGATGCACATATTCTTCCGATTTGGTGTTAGTGGTCTCCTCTGCATCCAGAGCGTTAGTGGTCGCGCAAAATAGCAGAATAAACGAAAGAAGGAACATAGAATTCATGGAATCAGGAAAATATGTTGCAACGCATCTCTGTTTTCGGGCAAAGGAAAAAAGACGAAACACAATTTCACGTACTGGCACGACTCCCTTGAGTTGTCCTCCAAACATCGGCTTCACTCCAAGTGTATTCTGACACGAGCCTGCGTAGGAAACGTGTTTGGATGCCGTTCAGCAAGTAGGCTACACGTGTCTACTTCGTCATTCAACCCGCGGCGCGCATTGTTGGCAATTGCGAACATGCTGCAAGCCCCCTTGTGAGTGGGATAACGCGCAACGCGCATGAGTAATCTCCAAACGAGTTGTCGGTGCCGTTGAGAGGGCGCACAGCGTCAGAGGAAGCTGTGAGTGGGCCCCGTAAGCGTGAAATGTTGGGTGCGCTCCGGCAATGTAAGGAGGAGTGTTGAGCTTCCCAGGTCGGGAAAATACGGGTACTCATAGCCGAACCCGATAGGGAAGAATCAGGAGCGCCGCCTGCGACAAGTCTAGCTCGCCCAGCGAGTCCAAGAAGGTACCGCTCGGAATAGCGTGGCTCATGGTCTCCGTCGTGCTGCTGCCGACGCTTGCTCCAATGCTAGCGAAGTCGAGCGGCTTTATCGAGGCGACGACGATGATCGCCTCATGATTCTCCGAGTGGCCCGGTAGCGGCGCCGACCAAAGGTCTTGATATGCATCGCCGCTCCGCGGCAGGCTCACTCGCCCTCCCGCAGGCACAATCAGATCCCTGACCTTAGCGTTCGGGTAAAGGCGAACAACTCTTCCATCCGCGCCCCAGGCAAACACGCCCGCATGGACGGTGGCCGCTGCAGCAAGAGTGATGCCGAATTTCTCCCTCGATCTGAGATCGCTTTTCGTGAGAGCCGCTTCGACAGCAGGCCGCGTGCGCCCGCCTACAGACACGACGCGCGCCTTCAGCCAGACGTGCTGCTCGCCCGTCGCATCTTGCCAACGCTCGATCTGCTCGTCCACCGGGACACCATGGCGGAGAATCTGCAGTGCCGTCATGCTCTCCGCCTCAGTGGTGACTACCTCAAATGCCGGCGCCCGGACACCCACTGCTTGTGCCACGATCCGGGCGCGAGCCAGATTCACCGCCGCCTCCGATGCGATCTCGGTGTGCAGGCTGTCGGATGGAATGCCCTGTGCCTCAGCGTCGTAGCGTCTTGTCCCTGTGAATGCATGGGGAAGCCAGGCGCGCCTCAGCTCAATCCTGTCCTGTGAAATGGGCCTGCCGGCCTCACGCAATTCCACCCAAAGCGACGCCAGCTCCCGCTTCCTGTCCGTCCACGCAAATTCGCCACGCAGCTCATAACCGCCCGATGTCTTGGCAGCGTCATCGGATTGACGGCCGATGGCTTCGCTGAACGAGTCGCGGTTCTCCTGTTCGTGTTGGTACGTCTCGAACTGCCTCGTAATGCCTTCCTGGATCCTCTTGCCGATATCTTCCGTTAGGTGCGACGCCTGCCCGATTTCGTTGTCGACGATGAAGACTCTCGGAATTCTCTGTGGCCCGCTTCCGTGATCAAGCACGCCGGCGGCAAGAGTATTACTCAGCTTGGTCAGTTTGTACTCGTACGGAAACATGCGCCGTTCGATGGGAATCTTCGCTGTGGACGGCCTCATCTCGCCGGCGAGCGCTCCCGTCCCGGCGATGCCGGCCGCGGTGCAGGAGAACTTGAGCTTGTCCCTGCTCAAGCCATTGTCCTTGCAGTGAACCACGACAGTTGCGCGCAGCCGGTTCACATACGACTGGTAGTTGCTCTCAGAAATCTCCCACTTAGTGGCCTCCCAGATTTCATCGTAGACGACATCTCTTCTCACTAGTTTTTGGTTCTTCTTCGATGCATCATAAATGGCCTGATTGAGGTCGCCGTACAGCAAGTCTGCTTCCGTTTTGGGAAGGTTCGTTACCGGCCACCGGAAAGGAATAAGCGCAATTGTTTCGCCGTCGGGGATCGTGTCCACCACGGCGCGCGCGAGGCAGGCAACTCCTTCGCAGCCCGTCCCATGGTCCTGCGCTGCTACTCCTTGCCCTGCCAAACACAGGGCGAGGGCGGCAATGGGAGTTCGGAAGCGGTGCCAGCCTCTGCCGGGACGGCGCCGGGCTTCGGCACGCGGATGCTGGCGGCTATTGGATGGGCTGGTATCCGGTGCCTTCTTGCCCGCTGGCGTCATCGCTCTCCTCCTGGTCGAAATCGACAGAGTCCGTACCGAACACGTCTGCTCCCTCGGCGGCTGCGGGAGTCCGTGTCAGCGGCGCGAAGACCACGATCTCGACGCGCCGGTGAGCGGCGTCGTTGGGGTCAAGGCCCTCCAGCAGCCTCTCCTCGCCATAGCCGTCGTGGCGGAAGCGGGCTGCCTCAAAGCCGAAGCGCTCGACCAGATAGCGCACCACTGCTTGTGCCCGCGCCTGGGACAGTGTGAGATTGTACGCCGCCGCGCCCGAGGCATCGGTGTGGCCGTAGACACCGACGTCATATGGCGCCAGCCGTTCGCCGGCCAACGCTGCACCCAGTTCGTCAAGCTGCAACCGCGCCGCATCAGCCAGGTTCGCCGAATTCTTCGCGAAGGGCACCGCCAAATCCACCGAGCGGCTCGTCTCTCCGGTCACGGGGACGAGCTGCCCCGTCAGGGTACTGCGGTCGGTCGCCAGAGCAGTCGCACCGAGAATGGTGAGCGCGCACAGCGCAGTGCAGGCAGCCAGGTCAACCATGACCCGCAACACACGGTGGACGACATCTCGGCCAGTCGCTGTCATGGTTTGCCTCCCGTGTCCCTCAGGCGCTGCTTCGCTGTTCGGGGCGCCACCAGATGAGCGTCCCGCTTGGCAGAGGCGAATGTTGAAACGGCACATCACGCATCAGCCAGTGCTGAAGGGAGGGGCGCAAGTCGTAGCGTCCGCTCTGCCGAAGTCAATGTCCGCGGTCTCGCGCCATTCACCGATATCGGAGGAGATAAAGAGGGTGCGGCCGCTGTCTCGTACGCGTGCCGCTGTCTCGTACGCGGCAAGCGTTTCTTACGCTTGCACGGCGCCCGAGTCGGTCGAGGACTCAAACGCAAGTGGAGGCAAGTGCTGGAGCCGAAGAAGAGAGAAGCCCCTTGTGCACCGCGCTCTAATTTCAGCACCCTCGTCACCTTGCTGCCGGGTGGGCGCGGCATCGCCAGTGCAGCGATCCGACCCTCCTCATCGCCGGGAGATTTCGGCCGGAGGCTTCGCCCCTGGACACCGGTATTGCTAAGGCGGCCAAGTCTCATGGGTTGAGCATCCGCGCAATACGGAATCCCTGGAAATTGTAGTGGACTGTGGTCGGGCGCCCGAATCGGGCCGCCGAGCGAAGCCAGGCAGGATCGCTGACCCAGCTGCCACCACGAACAACGCGACGGCTGCATTCACCAGCCTTGGTCCAGGTGCTCGCGTCCGAGGGTGCGCCAACGTAGTTCTTGTGCCAGCAATCCTTAATCCACTCACTCACGTTCCCGTGCATGTCGTGCAGCCCGAAACTGTTCGCTGGAAATGAACCCACAGGCATAGTCCTCTTACGATACACACCCTTGCGGCCGTAGCCATATGTTGAGTTACCGTCGTAGTTCGCCTGATTGGTTGAGATCGTCGAATCAAAGTAAAACGGACCCGTCGTCCCCGCCCGAGCCGCGTACTCCCACTCCGCCTCCGACAGGAGGCGATAGCGCTCCCCTGTCTTCCGCGACAGCCACCTCGCGTATGCGTTGGCATTAATCCAACTCACGTTGATCACGGGGCGCCGCCCGCGGCCCCAGCCATTGTCATCCGGCCGGTATCCGTTGCATCCGCTTGCAGCCACGCACACATCCCACTCCGCAAACGTCACCTCGTACTTGCCAACCGCAAACGGTGCGGTAATCTTCACCCGGTGCTGGGGACTTTCAGTGGGACTGCGACCCAACTCTCGCGGCAAAGAGCCCATTATGAACGAGCCTGCCGGGACCGCGACCATCTCCGGACACTCCGGGCAGTCCTGGAACACTCGACCCGGACGTAACGCCTCCCGCTTGCGTGCGGCCTCCTCAGCCACGCGCTCGCGTTCGGCTTCTTCCGCCCGCCTCCGCGCTGCTTCCTTTGCTGCCGCCAGCAGAAGTTTCGCCTGATCGGCGGTCAGATAGCTCGTCGCTTCGTGACCCTGCTTGGCTTGCCAGCCGCGCAACGCCTTCCGCGTGTTTCTGCCAATGAGGCCGTCGGGCTGGCCGGGATCGAAGCCCTCCGCAGCAAGACCCTCCTGAACAAGCCTCTTCTCCGACCGTTCAAGCTCAAGTGCTGCCTCGTCCGCCACAGGGTCCCATGAGCGCTTCAACGCCACTGTGTAGCGGGTCGGCACCGCCCCGTGACGAATCGATGCCTCCTGTGTCTCCCACCCTTCGGCGCTGATCTGAACACGGTATTCCCCTGGCAGAAGTTCAATCCCGGGCCGATAGGCCTCGCCACCCTCCACGAACCGGACTGCCGCGTCCGCCGGCCTCGTTACGATGGTGAAGGGCAGAGGGGCGGGCTCCAGCACAATGTGCTCGCGCGTCTCTCCCGACACCGTCACGATAAGCGTGGCCTCGCTGTAGCCCTCGCGCGTCACACGAACCCGATGATCCCCCTCCGCCAGCCGCATCCCTGCCCGGTAGAGCCCATCGTCATCGGAAAAGACCACCTGCGCATCCGTCGGCTCCAGCTCCAGCGTCAGCGTGCCGTACTGCACCTCCTTCAGCACCTGCTCCACCAGCGCCACACCGCCCTTCGGCACCAGCACCTCGACACGCTCCGGCCGGTGGCCCTCAGCTCCCAGCGTGAGCGTCAGGAGCCCGGAGGGCAGCCCCTCAAGCGTTACAGGCGTGCTCTCCGCCAAGCGCGTGCCCTCATGCTCGACCCAGGAGCCGCTCGGCTGCGTGATCACGGTTAGCGATCCTGTCGCAAGAGCCAGCGTTCGCACGATGCGCAGCACTCGGTGATCCGCCAAGCTCTGGTCTTCCAGGATCACCGTCTCATGCGTAGGGTGGTCCAGCGTCACCGTGTACGTGCCGGCGCGCAGGTCGTACCGTTCCACAGGCGTCTCGCCCACCCTGGCTCCTCCCAAATGGACTGCGGCCCCCGGCGGTGTGGTCTCCACCGTCAGGATCGCTTCCCCGCCCGTCACCGCAGCACGGTCTTGTGACAGAGGCGAGGGAGCGGCTTGAATTTCGTCGTCCTCCTCTCCGCCGCCGTCGCCGCTCTTCGGCTCCACAGCGACACGATCGGGCGCATCCAGATCGGGCCGCGCCGGAAACGACCCATCGATCGCCGCCGACAAGACCACATTGCCCGTGCCCGTGCCGTCGAGCAGGACCGCGTCCTGTTCACGCCCGTTCTTGTCGAGCACAGCGTGCCACAGATGCTCCTGCAGATATCGCTCGACTTCCCCCACGGTCACGGCGCCATTGCCGTCCCTGTCGCCGCCGCCATACAGCGCATCGAGAACGTGGTGCGTGAACATCCCGTGTCCCGCATCGTCGTCCCAGTAGGCGATCTGATTCGCCTTCGCCGCCGTGAAGGAGACCGTGTTCTCGCCCACCTCTTCCGGCAATCGGGTGACGGCCGCCGGCGAGCCTCGCACGATCTGCATGCCATCCCCGCCGACACCCGTGAAACAGGCATCAAGAAAGACCCGTACCGAGCGCGCAGGCAGCGCGCCCACCACGTCGTAGAGCGCCTCGACCGAGTAACCGTTGCGCTCCGGGTCGTGCGGATCCGCGTCCACCGGCAAGAGATAGGAGCCGGGTTTCTCCAAGTCGAGCGACGGCATCCCGTGGCCCGAGTAGAACACCACCACGTCGGACACCAACGCGCCCTCGTTCAGCAGCCGGCGCCGCTCGACCAGACTGTGGATCCTGCCGGGATGGCCGGGCGTGCCGAGTTCCGAGCGCATGTCACCGAGCGCGGCGTCCTTGAGGACGCGGACGTAACGCGGATCGAAACCGAGCACGTCGATGACATAGCGGCGGAAGGCTTCGGCATCCCGGTGGGCGTACTCCACCTCGCCGACATCTCTGGACCCTCTCGAATAGTCGCGGTTGCCGATGATTACCGCGACCCCGTCCGGATTGCTAATCTCCGCCGCCAGTGAGCTTCCGCCCGCACCGGTGCTCCAGAGCACTGCCGATACCGCCACCCAAAGGAGCGCAGAAAGGCAGAATCGAGGCAGCAGGAACCAGCCTCCCATCGGTTCGCTCTCACAGATCCTCCGCCACGGGAAAGCCTAGCAGGACCCTCCACGGGCTTCAACAGGTCAGACTGACTGTGCGCCCAGACTCCGATCGCCGATAGCGACATCTCCGGGAACAATGGGCAGGCAAAGCACGAATTTGCCATCCCCAGCAAGCGCGAGGCTACGGGCGAATATCGCTCCGCGTCTTCCATCGCATCCGCAGACAGGCGTTATAAGACGCCAACTGCGAGGGGAGAAAACTGGTAATGACCATCATGTCTCGCTTCGAGAGTAACGGAGGCCGGAAGGAGCGCGGCCCTTCAATGATTCGCGTGCTCCGTCGCGTTGTGGCCGCAGCCCTCGTACTTGCCTCGGCGTTGTCCGCGAGCGGCAATTCTCAGGCCAACACCGTCACCCCCCCAGCGTACGCACAGCAAACCGTGATCGCTGCCGCGCTGAAGTCGACCGTGCCGCCTGAGCTGGCGCTGGCGGTGGCACGCGTGGGCGGGAAGCGCTGGTCGCACGAGGAGGACAGCCAGGCGGCCATCGGGATCATGGGCGTTCGTGCCGCGTTGGCGCGTGTGGAATTTGGGATCGAGCCCCATCAGCTTCGGGCGACGCGCGCGAACGCGGGGGTGGGCGTCGCCCTGTTGGAGCGCCTCTTCGGACGGCATGCCGAGCGATGGGACCTCGCTCTGTCACACTATAGGGGTGGTTCCCTCGGGCGGTGCGGCGATGAAATGATCGTCCACACGCATACGATCGACTACGTGGCCGATGTCATGGAGTGGTGGCGACGCTACCAGGACGATGAGGCCGTCACTGCGCTCGTCCTGGACGTGCGTCAGGGCCACTTTCCACAGGATCGCTTCAAGATCGACCACAACACGTTCCTTCGCGCCGGGCAGGAGCCGCTGAGGTATGATGACGGGCATATCCCATCGCGGGGTGCGCACCACGACCGGTCACAGGGAAGACGGGTGGTCGTGACGGGCGAATCGTGGCGGTTCAGATAGAGAACCGAAGACTCTGCCCGGATTTCAACGGGACACGGTATCGTCCAAGCGGACTCGGTCCTCGGAGAAGGCGAACATGCCGGGAGACTCCCACCACGGCGCGGACGAAGTGCTGCGCAACGTCTTCTGGGATCTGGGCCAGATCGGGGACAAGGACGGCCCGAAATACTCCGAGGCGGTTCTGCGGCGTCTGGCGGCCAAGATACTTGATGGCCGCGCGCACGAGTTGCTGGCATTCCGCCTGTGCCATCTGGTTCGCTGTGCGTCGTTCGCAGCCGAAGACCGGGGACCCGCATGCTGGCTGGAGTTCTTCTGTTCAACCGGTGCAGGCCGGCCAGGCTGGGCGGCCGGCTGGCTGCGGGCGCGTCTGCCGGCCGACGAAGACTCCGGGAGCCTCCGCGTAGCGGCAACGGCCGACCACGCGGTGCTCCGCTACGATGGCCGCGTCCCGCCGATAACGATCTCCTACGGAGCAATGCCGTTGTTGGCAGCCTTCATGGAGTTCCTGCTCAACACGCTGCAGTATCAGTCTCTACGCGATACCCTGGCGCCGCTGTCGAAGCCGTCACTCGGCTGGCGCGAGCTGCAAGACACCGCCAACGCCTTGTCGCGCGCGACCTACGCTTGGCTACAGGAACACAGACGCCCGGTACAGGAGTGCCGGGACTTCGAGGCGATCGCGCGCTTCCTGGCCATGCGCGGAGACCGTGGCGACTTCTCGGCCGATGACATCGATGACGCGGCCGTACTGGCGTTCTGGCGCGGCATCTCGGCGGAACCGGAATCTACGTTCCGCACTTACCGAAAGACCCTGCGTGCGTTCCTGCGGTTCGCAGAGACCATGCGCGACGGTGTTCTGCTGCAGGGGATCGTCAGTCCCGCCTCTCTCGATGCCGAGAGAGAGCGGGGGACAAAGGAGATCGCCGATCCCTCGTCGCCCGACCTCGACGCCATGCGCGCCGCCGCGCCCACGACAAGCATGTGGCAGACGAGCGACCGGGAGGAGGTGTCCCCCCTGGAACGGATTTCCGGCGCCGAGGTCAAGTTCCTGTTGGCAAGCGAGACCCAGCGGCTCGCGCTCGTCGATACCCATGCCCTCCTGTTGCCGCGACTGGCACACTCGGTACTGCGGGATGCCTGCTTCGGTCAGATGCAGGCGCGGATTTCGCAAAGCCTGCGGATGAACAGGCCGGCGGCCCGGACGCTGATCACGGGCACGCCCGGGATTCGCTACGATGACGAAGCGGCCGCGTTCGAGAAGCTGCTCGCCCATCTTGAGGGGATGATCGACGCTGCGGCATATGTGTTCTTCGGTGGCTGCGGAGACCCCGACGGAGACAACGTGCGAACGCCCGACTTCGAATCGCTGGCCCGCGGGCGGCGTGTCCTGAAGAACCTTCGGCGCCAGGGATTCGACGAGATCCGGACCGGCACGCCGGAGGCAGTCGAGACCCTGCGTCGGGCGGTGTCGGCAATCATCGAGCTCCGTGACCGCCTTGCCCCGCTCTGCGCGCGGTTGCGCGCGGAGGCTCCCTGGGCAGCGCGACAGGAGGAGGACGCGCTGGTGTTTGGCGAGCAGTTCGCTCGCATATACGGAATGGCCGAGCAAGGCGAGGGGGAGTCGGCGCCATGAGCCGGCGATGGAGCATGATCGGAGAGACCGAACGGTCAGCGATGGAGCGACGATTCGCCGTGGACCTTGGAGCGGACGAATTGGTCTTTCAAAACGCGCCAGCCGCGGTGGCGGAGAGGCCGTTGCGATTCGACGAGCTGTATGCAGCGGCAGTCGAGCCGATCGGGTCGCTCGACGAACGGCTTTCGCACAAACTGGCCGGGGATGCTGCCTCGCGCGCGACGTTCGAGGCCATTCTGCGGGATCGCGCGCTCTGCTGGTTCCCGGCAGCGGCTGCCGCGTCCGGCGGCGATCTGGACATGCGGGAGGAGGACGGCTTTCGCATCTGGATCCGCCCGTCCAGTGCTGGTGGCGACCAAGTATACGTTCTTATCCGCTTGGCCGAAGGCCGGACCGGAACGCCGTCGGCGCTTGTTGCGCTCCCGCCCCAAGGCCCCCCGGCTCATGCGTCTCTTCCCGAGGCAATCGACGGAGTCTATCAGTTGATCGAGCGCGCGGATTCGGCGTTGGTGCGGGCGATCCGGGACTCGGCCTCGAAGCTCGCGCTTCGCTAGAGGCGCCTCCGGTGACGCGCGTCCGCGTCCATATCGTGACCACCGAGGGGCCGGCTCGGGTCCAACGTCTGTCCGTGGAGGCAGGACTGGCGGAAACCGAGCTCTCGGCGGTCTGCCTGAACGGCACGACGACGCGTCTGCCGATCACCGGCGCATACACTTATTTCGTGCGCGACCACGTGCGCAGCCTGTCCGGGTTTTCCGCCTACCGTCTCGATCTGGACCGCCACGTCGACGGTGGTAGCAGCTGGATGCTCGGCGCCTGGATCGCTCACCTGCTGTTGGCTGAAGGGCGTCTCGCCATGAGCGACGATCCGGCCGACATCGCGGTCTTCGCGAGCGGTGAGGTAGCGTTCTCGACGGACACGCACCGCCGCGTGGAGGTCAGGGCCGTCAGCTACATGCCGGAGAAGGTAGCGCTCCTCACCGAGGCCGCAGCGGCGGAGACAGCCGCGGGACGCCGTGTTCTCCTCGTCGTGCCGCAAGAGAATGCGGGTGAAGCGCGAGCCGCCCTCGCGCGCATTCCGCTGTCCCTCCGCAACCGCATCACGCTCCATTCGGTCGTCGAGGCCGGGGAAGTGCGTGCGCTGTTGGCAACGAAGAGGTCCGACGCGGCGAACGTCGCGGTACAGGGTGGCCAACGCCGGCGCTGGACCTGGGTCTCGGCTCTGGCCGTCTGCATCGTCATGGGTGCGGCCGGCGTCGGATTCCTGTACTGGCAGAGCATCGAGAAGGAGTGGGGGACGCTCTGGGAGGAGGGCCGCTACCTGGACCTGACGCGCTCTCTGGATGAGTCCTTTCTGCCCGTTGTGGCAGAGCGGTTCCGCAAGACCCTCAAGGCGAACAGCACGCCCTCCCCACTCGACCTGTCGGTGACGACTCTTCGCCCGGCCGACGGCGGATCTTGCGCGGGTTGGCGCTTTCGTGAGGGTGGGATGACATCGGTCGAGGTGCCGCAATCCGGCCTTGTTTACAGCCTCGATGACCCTCGCTCCCTGTGCGGCTTTTCGGTGACGGCAAGAAGCACGAACGGCGACGGCCACATATGGATCATGACGCGGCTCGTATCCGCGGAAGGCGCGCGCGAGGCCTTGGTGCCGACACTGCGGTTGGTCAGCGAAGCGAGCGCGGCCGGACCGTCCCTCCTCTCCCAGGAATTGCCGCTCTATCGCCACGACAACTGGATTTGGTCGATGATTGCGGTATGGGCGCCGTCGCCGTCGGAGGACGTGACACGATTGCTCGCCGCCGACGAGGGAAAGGGTGGCGCGGCTGCACTCGCGAGACTGGAGGAGTTGGGCCTTGCCGTGGCCCGGGCACGGATCGCTCTGACTCAATGAGCACGCCGCAAGTTATGGAGACACATGCGTTGCCGTGAACTTCCTGGCGAGCAACGGGCGCGCAGCCGAGGAAGTGGAGGGCGGTCACGAACAATGAGCCGAGCGTAGCCACCGACCATTGGTTGATTTCCCGCTTCCGACCGTTCGTAGGTCGGCGGCGAAGTCCGCCGAGGCCTCTCAGTGCCTCGGCGGATCCTGAAAGACGGCCCTTACTTGAAGCGCCGGTCCTCATCCTGCGAGCGAGGACGATCGTGCGTGGGAACGATCTTGTGGAGTGTGATGTCGGTTCCGCGAATGACGAACTCGATCTCACGGTCGACGTTGAAGCCCATATCGTGGAGAAGAATGGTCAGCCATTCCTCCATCTTGTGCACCTTGGCCGAGGTCGTATACGCGTACCTGCGGAACCCCGGCATCTGCCTCATCAGCTCGTGATGCTTGTAGCCCGGGAACTCGTCGGACATCGTGCCGATGATCGCCAGCGCCTCAATGCGTCCGAAGTCTTCCAGAGTCACCGTGTAGGTGGTGATCACGCCATAGCCGCTGCCGGCCGCGCTGTCGGATCGGCCGCCGTCCGTCACGGCTTCACCCGAGCCGGTTCTGCTCCCGCCGTCGCGTACCGATTGGTCCCGATAGCTCGCGAGCTGCTTCGACAGGGTGGTCCCGAGCGCTCCGCCCATCTTGCTCGCATGATCGCCGACGATTTCCGACAAGCAGAGCTTGTCGCACTTGGCTGGGGCGTTGAACTCCCATCGCGGCAGCTGGAAGTAATCGACATCCCTGTTGCCCACTACGTCGATGATCTCGCCATCGAGCCGGGCGTAAACCTGGCCTCTCCCTCCGATGACTTCGTGCGCCGCATGGATACGGAACAGCACGAGGGCCCGGACCCGATGGCTGGCCGTCTCGCTCCTGGCCATCGCCTTGGCGATGCCGATCAGTTCCGTCTTCGGGCGGCGATCGCGAATCTCCCAGCGCTGATCCACCGCCACCGACTCCTCGTCGATGACGGCGAACCCCTGCCGCCTCAGGGGGCTCTTGAGTTCGGCAATCGTGCGCTTGTAGATGTCGCTGCCGCGCCTGACGGTGGTCGGATCTTCGTCTTCGGCGGCCACGAGAACAGGCACGTCGTCATATTCGGTCTGGGCCAACGTTCCCGTGCAGCCCGCGATCACCAGCACCAGGGCTGCCAGCGGCCCCGAGACCCACATGGCGGGTCGGAATGTTCTGGGAAGCTCCAGCATGGTCAGGGTCTCTCCTTCCTTACGAGCGTCACGTTACGTGCAATCGCTCATGCCGCTTCGTCGATGGAAGAGCCAGGCGGCAATTCTGTTCGCGCGGCCCTTCCTCCTCTGCCGCCAGGAATGCTGTGGCCAGGAAACTTCCGTCTCCTTCGATGGCAGCAGGCGTGATCGTGTCTCACGGCCAATGTCATTGCAACCGCTCGACAGGCGCTTCGCTGCGCCCACCGAAAGGGGCCCGGCGGCGTACGGACCACGAAATCCTCGCCAGTTCTTCCATTGCTCTCGCGAACTGCCCCTGACCGCGAGAAACCGGAAGGACACGGAGATGGTCCGTCGGAACGTGATCGCCGCGCTCGTCATCGGCCTGCTCGCGCTGCCGGGATGCCAGGCCAACGGATCGAAGGAGGCCGGCGGGACGATCCTTGGCGCCGCCGGGGGCGGGCTTCTCGGTTCCCAGGTGGGTTCGCGCAGCGGCCAAGTGCTGGGAATTGCGATCGGCACTCTGGCGGGTGCTATGATGGGCGCCGACATCGGCCGGTCCCTCGACAATGCCGACAGGGCCATGGCGCAATGGAACCAGGAGTTGGCCGGCACTACGGCATCGACTACAGCAGGGACGCGACGGATCGGTCGGCAGGAGACCGGCCCAAACATGATCGGCGAGCGGGAGAATGGGGGCGGCGACTGCACCGCCGCTCGGAGATCTGCCGTCCATGAATACGATGAAGCCGCCGGCTGGCCGCGCTGCGAGCGGGAACGAGGCGCACGGCCGGTCGTTGACTGACGGAGCCGCGCTCCTCACGCGCGAAGCCCGCGTCGATCGCTGCCCAAACCGAAACCTTCAGGGTGACCGCGATGGGACCTTTGATTTACCATGCCACAGTTGGCATTTGCCGAATACCGCTGGTTTTCTTCCTTGAGCACCAGAGCGCAATTCGAGCTCCTATGCTCTCATTGGAAGGTGACAGAATGACTAGCAACTCACGTCGACCGGCGCCACTGCGGCGCATCAGCCTGCTTCTCGCCGCGTTGCTCTGCATCGGTATCGTCCCTGCGGCGGCGCAGGATGTCGCGGACGATTTCTCGATCCTCTCCGAGGAAGTGGGCCCCGGCGAGACGGTGGAGGTCCTGGTGACCGGATGGCACCCGGTCACCGGCGAAGCACCGGAGGTCAGCGCGCTTGCGGAAGACGGCGGAATGGTAGCCGTCACCGGCGACGAGTTCTTGAAGTCGGTTTCCGGCAACGGCGACGTGGCGAACGTGCGCCGCTTTCAGTACCTGCCGGCAATTGCAATGACGATGGATTCAGACGCTCTTACGGCGGCCAGGAGCTACGACGACAGCGTAAAAGTCTGGATGGACTGGCCCGTGGAGCCATACCTGTCCGATAGCGGACCCATGGTCGGAGCCGACCGGGCTCACGGCGGGGGCTACACCGGCAGGGGTACCTGGGTGGCCGTGATCGACACGGGCGTGGACATCGACCATCCCTTCATCGCCGGCCGCCCGGTCGCCGAAGCCTGCTTCGCCGACCGCTGCCCGAACGGCCGCAAGAAAATGCTGGGTGAAGGCGCGGCACGGCCAGTACATTCCCACGGCACCCATGTCGCCGGGATCGCACTCGGTCGTGGCGACGGCATGTCCGGCGTGGCGCCAGAAGCCGGGCTGATCGCGATCAACGTGTTCAACCCCGACGGCGGTGCGCGTAACTCCAACATCCTGGCTGCCCTGGACTGGCTCATAGGCGTAGCCTGGACGCAACCCGTGACCATCGCCTCCGTCAACATGAGCCTGGGCGCGCCGGTCCATCGGTCGTGGCCGTGCGAGGACGAGCTTTACGATCTCGCTGTCGAGTATCTGGCCCGTCGCGACGTAGTGGTGGTGGCCGCCGCCGGCAACGAGTCCAAGGCGGACGGCATTTCGCACCCGGCCTGCGTCGAGGACATCGTGAGCGTCGGCGCGATCGACAAGGGCTCGCGCGTTGCCCGGTTCTCAAACAGCGCGCCGATCCTCGACATGCTGGCGCCCGGCGTCGACATCAACTCCTCGGTGCCTCGATCGGGCGGCGGCAAGGAACCCTTTGAGGAGTTTCCCGGGACATCGATGGCCGCGCCGCATGTGGCGGGGGCGTATGCATTGCTGCGGCAGGCGGCCCCCTTCCGCTCGGTGCAGGATTTCTACCGGGCCTTGGTCGGCAGTGGCGAGGACATCCGTGACGGGCGCAACGGGATTACGAAGCCGGCCCTCGACGTCGCCGGCGCACTCAAGGCTCTGGGTGTGCAAGCAGACGCAGAGCAGGCGTCCCCGGCCGACAGCGACGCACCGGCCGATGAGGATGGCGGTTGGAAGCCGATCACGGAGTGACGTCTCACAGAGAGGACGCACCGATGAGAAGAGGGAAGACCGACGGGAGGAGTTGGCTCGAATTCAGGGCACTGCCGTGGCTGCTAATGGTGGCAACCCTATGGATAGGCGCGCCGGCTGCCGGCACCGATCTGCCAGACGAGACGTCCTGGGCGAACATTATCGTCGAATTCTCCGGCGCGATGCCGCCCTCGCAGGGCGACGAGGCAGCGCATTCAGAAGGACAGGCGGATATCGCAGTACGCATACTGTCCCGGCTGGAACCCCATGTGAGGGAGACCGCGCGGGTGTTCGAGCGATTGCCGCTGATCGCGCTCTCTGCAGATGCGGAGACCATGCTTCGGCTCATCGCCATGCCGGAGGTGATTTCGGTCCGGCCGGACAGGGATATCGGGGTATTGCCGTCGCCCTCCACTACTGGCGTTTCAGATCCGCACGGTGAAATCGATGTTCCGACTGTATCCGACACAATCGCCATCCCGAAGGTGCCCACGGAAGCGGCAGGGGATGAGTTGAAGGCCAAGCCTGCCAAGACTGAAGACGAAGCCACGCCGGTGGCCGCAGACGAGGAATAGCGGCCTCTCGACGGGCGTCATGGCATTTGCCTCGGAGTGAATTTCGGCAAGGGAGATGCGATGAGAAACTGGTCTCCACCATACTTGTCCGCTCTTGCCGTGCTCTTCTGTGTCCTGTCGCTTGCATTGAATGGCCTCGGCGCGGAAGGGGTCGCGCTGTCGGCGGAAGCACGGAATCCCGACGGGGTCGCGGTGATCGTCGGCAATCGCAACTACACGCATCCGGACGTGCCAGACGTCAACTTCGCCCATCGGGACGCCGATGCTTTCCGCAGCTACGTCGTCGACGTGCTCGGTTTCCATCCCGAGAACATTCTCGATCTGCGTGACGCCAGCCAAGCGGAGATGGAGGCTGCCTTCGGCAACGAGCGCAGTCACGAAGGAATTCTCTGGCGCTACGTGAACCCCGACGGTGGCTCGTCGGTGGTAGTCTTCTACTCGGGACACGGGGTGCCCGGACTGAAGGACGGCCGCGGCTATCTGCTGCCTACGAACGCAGACCCGAACGCGGCGGAGATCAATGGCTATCCCATCGATCTTCTCAATGGAAACCTCGCCAAGCTTCACGAGGCGGAGTCGGTGTGGGTATTTCTGGATGCGTGTTTCTCAGGCAGCAGTCATCGCGGAATGCTGGTTCGCGCTGCCAGTCCGGCAAGCGTGACCCCATCGCTGCCTGCGGGTGTGGCGGAGCGGATAACGCTGTTGGCTGCGGCGAGCGGAGACCAAGTTGCGTCCTGGGACGAGGAGGCGGGCCACGGACTGTTCACGCGCCATCTCCTTGATGCGCTCTACGGGCAGGGCGATGTGGACGACGACGGTCTTGTGACGGCGCGGGAGGCGAAGGTCTATCTGGACCGCCACATGACGCGAGCGGCGCGGCGGATATACGGCCGCCATCAACGCGCCGACCTGCGTGAGTCGGGCGACGTGGTGTATTCGGCCGCCATTGATGGTTCGTTTCCGGCGCGGCCCAATCTGGATGCACCCGATCCTGTGTCTGTCGCCGCTGAGCCGAAGAGCGACGACGGCGGCGGAACGGAGGACGACGAAATTCAAGCTGCTCCATCGCCTCCGTCACAGGACCTTGCTGCGGTGACCGGCGGAAAGGCGATCATGACGGTGGAAACCACGCCCCCGGGGGCTGTGGTCTTCGTAGGCGCCACCGCTGTGGGCCAGACCCCCGTCGAACGCTACGACCTGCGCGCCGGCGCCTACACGGTGACGCTGGACCACCCCACGCACGAGACGGTGGTCCTGGAAGACCAGAATCTGGCAGATCACCGGGTGCTGCGCATCGAGCGCACGCTGGTCCCTGCAACAGGATCTGTAACCGTGATCACTAAGCCGAGCGGCTCTTGGGTCGAACATGAGGGCACGCGCTTGGCGGAGAGTACACCTGTGACACTTGAGGAGCTGCCGTCCGGACTTCTGACGCTGACGCTGGGAGCGAAGGGCTACCTACCGGCGCGTGTCGAGGTGCTGGTGCCGAAGGGCGACGTGGTGCTGGTGGAGCAGGTGCTGGAAGAAGTGCGGTACGGCACGCTGACGCTGGAGCTTCAGCCGGCGGATGCGCAGGCGGTGCTGGCCGATCACGATGCGCCTTACGAGGCGGGGATGCGACTTGCGGAGGCGGACCACCGGATTCGTGTCACGCGGGAGGGCTACACCGAGGTGTCGCGGACCGTGACGGTGTTGGGAGAGACGCGCGAACGTATCGTGCTGGAGCCCGCTCCCCAACCCTTCACAGTTGTGACAATGCCGGCGGACGCGTCAGTCAGGTTCCTGGACAGAAGCGAGGCCTATCGTCCTGGGATAGCGCTCCCACCGGGAACGCATCGCGTGCAGGTCAGCGCCGAAGGGTGGGAGACCCATGTGGCGTCGGTCCATCACGGGACAACTCCTACCCAGCATGCATTGACGCTGAAGCGCGCAACGGACCCTGCGGCAGAGGCGGCGCCCACACCGGTCTGCACGGATGGAGCTGACACGCCCTGCTGGATGGAGACCGCCAACCAGCCGGGGTGTTACGTGTGGAATTCGGTGCCGAAACCCGACGAGACCGTCACTTGGTCCGGCAGTTGCGTCGACGGCAAGCCATCCGGGAAGGGCAAGGAAGTATGGCGTTATCGCCAGGATGGGGTTGATGGGGTTTGGATGACTACCGACGCCGAAGGCGAGCTTCGGGAAGGCAAGGCCATCGGACACTGGGTATTGCGCTTCTCCGACGGCGAGGCTTGGGAAGGCCCTTACGTCGACGGAAAGATGCATGGTCGTTGGGTCGTCAAGCAGGGTACGCGGGGCGAGGACTGGGTATGCTTCAATCGGAACGAACCGGTTGAGCCCGACCATCCGCTTTGCATTAGCGGGGCACGCAAGCGGCAGGCAATGCAACCGGGCCGGGTGTTCCGGGACTGCCCGGAGTGCCCGGAGATGGTGGTCGTTCCGGCGGGCTCGTTCATGATGGGCTCGCCGCGAACTGAGCAGGGTCGGAGCCGAACTGGCCGCGAAGACCCGCAGCACCGAGTGATCATCTCTGAGCCGTTTGCGGTTGGCAAGTACGAGGTGACGTTTGCGGAATGGGATGCGTGCGTGGCGGCGGGCAGCTGCGGAAACACTGATGACTTTGGCGATGGGCGAGGCCGGCGCCCGGTGCGGGTGACTTGGAAGAGCACAAGAGCATATCTGGCGTGGCTGTCACAGATGACGGGGGAGCACTATCGGCTCTTGTCGGAGGCAGAATGGGAGTATGCAGCGCGGGCGGGAACGAAGGGACCGTTTCATTTCGGCTCAAAGATCTCGACGGATCAGGCTAACTACAACGGCAACTACCGAGGCTACCAGGAATACTACGGGTTGGGTAGCAGCGGAGTTAATCGCGGTATGGCGATTCCGGTGGGCTCGTTTCCTTCGAACGATTTCGGGCTTCACGACGTTCATGGAAATTTGCGGGAGTGGGTGGAGGACTGCTGGCACGACAGCTACGCGGGCGCGCCCACGAATGGTACTGCTTGGGTGTCGGGAGGCAACTGCGACATACGCGTTGTTCGTGGCGGTTCTTTCCGCGACGTGCCAGCAGAACTCCGCTCCGCGGACCGGAGCCAGGGCTCGACAACCGTAGGGGGCATGTCGGACCCGCAATTCAAGTGGTTTGGGTTTCGTATTGCCCGGCCTCTAACACCATGAGTCCTCATCTCCTTACCTCTCGCCAAATCCAAGGACGGAGCCCCCGGTCGGGTTCTTGGGATAACCGAACAAGACATTACCTGGCAACCAATGACCCGCATCCTGTCGGTCATTGCTATCGACGATTGAGCGTAGAGAGTCTAGAGCGAGAAAAGACCGACAGTCGGGAGGCCGTGAACGACAATGGAGAACTCCATCAACTCAGGCTGGGCGATGCACCTGAAATGGCTATTTGTCTGCGCAGTCGTTATTTTGTTGAGCAGTTGCACACTCATGGATCGTTTGGCTCTCTCCGATCTTCGAATCAATTTGAAGCGAGGATTTGAAGAGATGGTAGAGGCAGAAAGGAACATTAGAAGCAGCGCCACGGCGGCGACGGCAACTCTTGGCCCGACTGAGCGCTTGAATGGGAGTTGGAGCTACGATAGCAACGTAGCAGCCGTAGCCAAGACGACTGCGCCACCAGCCCCTCCAGAATCGCAACAAGTTGCGGTGGGAAAATTCGATCGGGGGGAGCACACAATTTTCTGCTATGGATCGGAACCATTGCGAGAGTCTGCGGTTTGGAGCATATTCCTCGCTGATGAGTGGACGAGGTTGATTCTCACGTATGATTGTCAGGTCAGGCACGAAGATGGCCATGACTGGAATATTCTCGGCAGTCCAGATACTGCATCGATACTAGCAACATGCCGCGATCCCGTCTCTGACCACAACCATGCAGTGCTTTACACTTCTTCTGGCACATCAAGCACCGTCCAATTGTTGGGTGTAGTCCCAGTTATTCCAGCACCAGGTGTGGAGCCGATGACGCTGCCGAAGGTGTTGTACACGGAAGCGTGGGGCGTAATGGGTGAGGGGAAGTGGCAGTTGGATCAGCTTGTGAGTGAGGAAGGCACCTGCCTTTGGCGAAACAGGCAGGAGGCGCGTGCCACTGTGAAGGACGCGATGGTGGCGCTCCGCGGGGTTGGACCTTTACGCGAGGTCGCTCCCGCCACAGTACACAAGTGGCTGAACGCTTTGGAAAGTGCCGGAAGTGCGGCGATTTTGGAAGCTGCCATATATGCCGATACCGCCGGCCGAGATTCTTGGCGTGTTGTGCAGGTATTAAGTACAACTCGATACGAATGGGACGGAATTGTTCTCTTGTTCGATGTGAAGGCAGGAAAATGGCACGCATTATACGATGTGAGCCTGGACTATCCTTTGCTCACTATGGTCGTGAGGGGTGACCACCTGTTTGCAGCTGAGTGCGTGTATCTTTGCTACGACAGCAACGCTTATTCAGGACAAGCAGGATATGATAATCTAGTGATCGACTTGCGTACAAAGCAAGTGGCGGTTGGCAAGATCTCTCTTCCTGACAGTCCACATATGAGAAACCCGCAAGTTCGCGATGTTAGCAATGAGATATTGTGGTGAACCACTTGCAAAACTCTGAGCGAGTCAGAATGGCGCAAAACCGTCAAAGTTAGCGTCGGCCGCGGCGCCCGGAAATTTCCGCAATTTTGATGGACAACTGGTCGGATAAGCGTTGACGAAGCCTGCGATTCGGTATTTTGACCGAACTTCGGGCGCGTTTGGCCGCTCCGCCTCTCAGGAAGAGCGGCTGCGTTGACGATGACGGATATGAGCCGGATCAGATCGCCGGTAAGCGCCGCGCGCTTACCCTTGTTGACGGGTGACGCCCGGGATTGTCGGAGTGAAGCTCCAGGGCATGGTGCAGCGAGACTAGTTGCGGTACTAGCGGGTGAGAGTCCGGCCGGCGCAATTCTCAGTTTGGCGCCGTAGTCATATCCGGCAGGCGCACGGGGCGACCCTGCGACCTGAAAACCCGGAAGTAAACATCCTGGGGAACGGAGTGGACCAAGTACCGCTCTTGTCCGATCAGCCCGGGGGGCGAGCAACGAGTAGGGCCGTAACAAGAGTGAACGAACGAAGCGTCGAAAGGAACTTCCTGCATGAAGCTGATTTGCGGGGTAGATGGAGTTGCCAAGGGTCTTGTGCCTACCCGATGGCCAGTGCCGGTGCGGAAGAACTGAGGTGTGCACGCATCGGGGATTCCGGCGTATTCAAGGCGGCAATGCTCGAAAGTTCCGCAGTGAAAGTCCGGAGGGTTTGGAGGTCAGATAGGATGATCCTCGAATGTCAAAGACCGCAGCTATAACCGGTCGTACCGGGAAATGAAGCGGAGGCATCCAGATTGGCGCACCGTTCACGCCCGTCGCGACCGCGATCGAAGCGTCGGTGGCGTCCTCCGTCACTCGCTCATGCAATGTGTCTGTCATCTGTCACCTCCGTCGTTGACGGAGTCCAAATGACCACGAAAATCTCAGATCACAACGAGGGTGACCGCGCGGCGCTTACCGTGGACATGGCGGCCGCCGAAGTCATCCTTCGGCCGCCTATTGTTCCGCTCGGAGCACGAACGCAAGACGTAGCAACGTTCCTCGGGAAAAATGAGACCGAGCATCCGCCGCACCTTCTGGCGCTTCAATTCCTCCCTGCATGTGGAATGAGCGGCGGGAGTTCACGTCGATGATCGGCTTGTGGCTCAGCGAGATCCCGGCGCGAGCGGGCCCGCGTGGGAGCGGCGGCTCAGACTTTCCTGATGGTCCAGATGACCTTTCCGACGATATGGGCCTCGTCGACCAGGCAGGTATAGGGCTCGTAAGCCGGGTTGGCGGAGAGCAGGCGGATGGTGGGGGGCTCGGAACGGGTCAGCATTTCCACCCTCTTATGGAACAAGCCAGTGCGTTCGCCGACAGGATGCAAGATGCTGATTTCATGTGCATTGCGGCAAGATCAAGAGGCCATCGGATGACTTGCCAGCTGGCGAGGCCAAGGCAATATCGACGATCAGGACAGACACCCCCCGCCCGCCAAAGCGAAACTCTCTAGGCGGCACGCGCTGCGTCCTTCTCCGGGCCCATCGCCAAGCCTTCTCAGACCCGACGCGAGCTCACCGGCCAGAACTGCTTCGGCAGCAGGAGTCGCTTGGCAAAGAGTCAGTCTCTTATTCGAGGTCCGGGGCAGATCGCCCCTGCCATCAATGTCAAACGCCGATCGCGACCCGGGTCATACTCTTGAACGGGTGACCGTTGTCACACCACTGAGTGAGACGACCTCGGACACGCTGCCGAAGCACCAGCAGCGTGGTGGAATCCAGTCTGCGCTGCAAGTCCTCACGGTTCCTTTCGCGTCAACGCCCCCGCGCCGCGGGGGTGCCTACTCTTGAGCACGAGGCCGCCGCCGTCCCAGAGGACGACCATCTCGCCGGTGACTGGGGTGCGCCTGGAGATGTCGACCACGATCCTGTCGCCCTCTCCGACGAAGGGTTCCATGGAATCGCCGCGGGCGCCGAGGATGCGCAGGTTCTCGGGCGCCGCACGCCCTTCGTGGCGGATCATGGCATCGGGCATGTACCAGCGCGCGGTTTCCGCCGCATTGTCCTCGTTGAGCGCTCCGCCACCCGCCGAGGCGTCTACGGCCATCTCGCGCACGGCCGAGAGCGGCGCGTTGGGGAGCTGGGGGGGCGTGAAGCGCGGCGCTCTGGGCTTTGCGGGCCGTCGCCTGGGCATGTGATCGTGGCGCAGCTCCTCGGGATCGCATCCGAGCCATTCGGCGAGTGCCTTGCGGTCTCTCGACCTGAGCGCCCTGGGGATGCCGCGCTCCAGGAACTGGTGCATGTAGGAGGAGCCTCGCTCGATGGCGAGAGAGGCTTCGCGCATGGTGGCGTCGCGCTCCCTGAGCAGGTGACGGATTTTCCGCCTGACGGGGTCGGTCTTGGCAAAGCGGCTCTTTTCGGCCGCTGCCGTGTCTTTCGGTGCATGGTCCATCGGGTGATTCCGGAGTCGGTTTCTGTAGGTATGTCATAAAGGCGAGAAACACAGTGTCAAGCATTTGTTCCTCTTATATTCCGACCCTGCCAGTTCACCCGCGCAAGGTTTCGCAGTCGATCGGACCGTCGCCGTCGAGCGGGCGGGAAGGGCTCCGTTGCCGCTACTGTCGATGAGCAGAGCCGTTTTGAGGAAGTGCGCGGCGGTCGGTCTACGGGCCGGTGCAGGGATAAAGGGGCCGTCAACCCTGTAGCGAATCCCCAGAATTGTCCCCGTGTGTCCGGGTATGTCCCCGTATGTCGTCATGTGTATCAAACAACCTTGGATAGACTATTGTACCGCTGCCGGGTTCTTTCTATGTTCGAGCCATGCACGATACAGCACAAGAACTCCGAAAGACCGTCGAGCGCTACCTGAAGCGGACAGGCATCAGCCACTCCCGGCTGGGAAGGGAGGCGCTGAAGCGACCGGGCTTCGTTCGTGCCTTCCTGAACGGGAGCTCGCCCCGCCTCGATACCGCAGACAGTCTCCTCGTTCACATGGGCCTGGAGCCCATCGGGCCGCGCTTCCGCTGCGAGGTGGAGACGTACCTCCAGATCACCGGCGCCAACCGCTCCGCTCCGGGCGAGCAGGCGCTGAACGATACGGCCTTCGTGGGCCGCCTGTTCGACGGCCTGGCGCCGCAGTTGGAGACCGTCGACAAGCTGCGCGCCTGGATGCG
>MKWU01002430.1_pt1 | contig 28008 bp, 23 predicted proteins | sample 809101 | NCBI WGS metagenome assembly MKWU01 (sample SAMN05860141, study PRJNA318959) | sponge metagenome | host: Aplysina aerophoba | place: Slovenia: Piran, Adriatic Sea, Gulf of Piran | collected 2013-05-07 | reverse complement strand
TGAAGAACACCACCGTCCCCGCCTTCACCTCCACCGGCTGCTCGGCGCACTCGTCGAATCCGTAGCTCTCGGGTGAGTTGTCGAACTCGTCCCGGTTGCCGTGGTCGCGCTGCGGGTACAGGTATCCCTTGCGGTGAGACCCGGGCAGCACCCACAGGCAGCCGTTCTCGACCGTGGCGTCGTCGACGGCGATCCACGCACCGAGCAGGGAGCGGTCGCGGGTCGGGATGTAGATCTCGTCCTGGTGCCACGCCTGGCCCTGAAACCCGGGCGGCTTGACGAAGTACATGGACTGCATGCACTTGACGCTGCCGTCCCAACACGGCAGGTGGGCGGCGGTGATCTGGGCGAGCACCCCGCAGATGCGTTCGTGCCGGACGAAATCAAGGATCACCGGGCTGACGTGGTGCGGCTGGTGGATGCAGAGAACCGTGTTCAGCACCTCCGCGTCGCCGGCGTCCGCCGGCGACGGATCGAGCCCGTCGGCCGCGTAGTCGCCGCGCGCGACCCGCACCACGTCGCGCTTCAGCTCATCGAGCTCGGCGCCGGTGACCAGGTCCTCCACGGCCAGGAACCCGTCGCGCAGATAACTGTGCACCTGGGCGTCGCTGGCGATGCGGGGCACGGCGATGGGCGCCTCCGTCTGCTCCTCAAGCGGTGTCGATGCGGTCGGCATGAAGCGAGTCTACACCATGGCGGTCTGGCTGGCGGCAGGTTTGGGCGAATTCAGGAGGCGCACAGTGTTGCCATCCGTTGGCGCAGGTGAGCGGGTTCGTCGACGGTGACGTGGGTGTCCCAGGTAACGAGGTGCCAGCAGATTTCGTCGAGGCCGCCGGCGGCGAAGCGGACGGTCAGGGAGCCGTCGGTGTTGCGGGTGACGGTCTGGTCGGGGTGGAAGATGAAGTGGTTCACGTCGTCTGACACCTGCGCGGCGAAGCGGAGCCGCGCGGCGACCGGATCCTCCTGGAAGGTGCCGAACGAGCGCTTGGCGAACTCCGCCAGGTCGAATGCCGGATTGCCGGCGAACTGGCGGGCGGTGGTGCCGGCGCCGCTGATGTTGGCCAAACGCCACAGGCGCAGGTCGCTGCCGCGGTCGGTGTGGCCCACCAGAAACGCGCTGTTGCCGTAGATGATGCCGTAGGGCTGCACTTCGCGGCGGGTTACCTCGCCGGTGGCCTGTGCCCGGTAGTCGAATGCGATGACTCGTTCGCTCTTGATTGCGTCGCGCAGGAGGCCGAGCAGGCCGGGTCCATGCGCGGGCGGGGACCCGGGCGCATCGCGAGGCCGTCGGCCAGCATCAGCGCTTGCAGGTCCGGCTCTACCTGCCTGAGGACGGCCTGCTCCAGCAGGGCGCGCAGCTTGTCGGCGAGCCCGCGCAGCATCGTGGCCCGTTCCTCCGTAAGCCATGGGCGGCCTCCTCGTTGGTGGTGCCCGGAACGTACCCATGCGGCCGCCGCCGCGGCATATTGGCTGGGCACTTTGTTTGGTCCATCGTGGCCCGCCGCAGATCGATAGCCGTGGGCACGCTCGACTACAGGACTATCGCTGTGACCGTGAGCAGCCGAGCCTGCTATCCCGGCTCTCCCGGCCCGGCTGAAGGGCTTTACTGACCGCGCAAAAAGCGTGTTTCCTAAGTCGAGTGGTCCGATGCCTATTACCGAACAATATGTACAAAGCCTGGCCGAAATATACCGAGACGTGCTGTCCGCGTTTCCGTCATTCGATACGACACGCAAGGTGGGGCATGGGTTGTCCTACCAGTCGTTGTATTCGGCACTGGACGGGCGGTACTCACTGGGTGAGATCAGGACTGCGTGTCTGGAAATGGCGAAGGGCGGAGTGATGACGATTAGGAATCAGATATTCGCTCACCCGACTCAGGTTGGCGAAGAACTAATCGAAAAAATCACCGGTGGCCAAGTGCCCGAACCACAGGTTCCTCCCTTCAACCCACCGGATTGTTGGAATGGTCGGTGATTGGCGCATCCACGGTTTACCACGCTGCTCCCACCATGTGTTTCTGTCCCACTGCGCCGAGGATCGCAAGCGACTGGCGCAGCCGATTTACGATGCACTTGAGGCAAGCAAGTATTTTCCTTGGCTAGACCGGCACGACTATCCGCGAGGCCGAGATCCGTTTGCCGCCCTGCGTGAGGGGATACTGGGTTGTCGTCACGTTGTGCCGATCATTTCCCACGCACTCATCTCGCAGGGGCGAGGATGGACCAGTGTAGAAAACACCTATGCCAGTCTGCTCCAGGAGAACTTCCAATTTCATTCACTGGAGCTGTGTACCGTGCAGTTCCCGCTGTTCTTTCTTCCTTACGAACATGAAATACTGCGGAGATCGTCCTGGGCGCCACTGATTCATCGTGGACGATTCTATCCTCCGGGGACTGTCGACCAAGGTGCCGTCGGTTGGGCGGTCAAGGAAATTATCGCCTTTATCAAGCAAGAAGAGAAACGCGGAGCCGCTATAGCCGAACAAGCGGAGAATGATCGGCCATTTCACGCCTTATTTGGCGATGAACGACATGCGTTACGACGGATCATGTGCGCGGATCCACCACCGGGCGCCGAGTAGGGCAGGGATGCACACCGCATCCAGGATGCCGCTTGGTCATCGTCGCGGGCCGCGGCGAGGCGCAGCAAGCGCTTCACCACCACGAGGTCGTTGTCGACCGATACCAGCCCGGAGCGCAGCAGAGGTTCGCCCGCGGTCGAGCAGCGACTCGATGGCCGGGCTGGTCGATGATGCCATGGCGATACGCCGTGATGGAGCAAACGTAAGGCCCTGGTAGGTCAGAACCGGACGCATCCGACGGAATCCTGCGCGGTGAAGCGTTATACTCCGGGCAGTATGAAAGCGGTCATTGTCGCTGCCGGGTATGGCAGCAGGTTCCTGCCGGCTTCGAAGACGGTACCCAAGGAGATGTTCCCGGTCCTCGACCGGCCCGCCATCGACTTCATATTGGAGGAACTGCGCGAGTCCGGGATCGACGACATCCTGTTCATCACCTCGCGCCGCAAGCGCGCGCTTGAGGACTACGTCGATCGCGAGGTGGAGCTGGAGCAGGTGTTCGAATCGGAGGGCGCCGCGGCCAAGCAGCGCACCATCGCGGTGCCGCCGGGCCGGTTCTTCTTCCTGCGCCAGAAGCAAATGCTCGGCACCGGGCAGGCCATCATGCTGGCCGAGCCGTTCACCGGCGACGATCCGTTCGTGGTGGTGTTCCCGGACGACCTGCATGTCGGTGAGCCGCCGCTCACCCGCCAGTTGATCGACACCTACGAGCGCACCGGCTGCAGCGTGCTGGCCGTGGAGCACGATCCGCCGCACCTGGAGCGCTATGGGGTGGTGGCGCTGGCCGGCGACGGCCTGCACATTACCGGCATCGTCGAGAAGCCGCCGCCGGGCACCGAGCCGAGCCGCGACATCTCCATCGGGCGCTACCTGTATACGCCCGAGATCTACCGCGCCCTGCGGCACCGCTGGGAGCGCCACGAGGGCGGCGAATTCAACTACACCGAGGGGGTGGAGGACCTGGCGCGCGAGGGCCGCGTCGTGATCTGCCGCATGATCGGTAGGCGGCTCGACATCGGCACGCCCGCCGGCTACCTGCGCTCGATCCTGGAGTACGCCTCTCGTGACCCGGAACTGGCAGCAGAAATCGAGTCGTTCCGCGCCGAGGGCTAACGATCAGTTCGGCGATATCTTCGGCATCGAAGAGCCGGTCAGGAGCCGGGACTCGTAAGGCGGCGGTAGGCGGAGGTGCGGCGCAGGGGTTCGTTGGAGGCCATCAGGGTGGCGGCGCTCTCGCCGTTGCTGCCGCGTATGTCCGGGTCGGCGCCGGCGTCGAGCAACGCATGTACGACCGCCGGGATCTCGCCGTGGTTGGCAGCCCACATCAGGGCGGTGTAGCCCTCCACGTCGTCCACGGCATTGACCTCGGCGCCGGCGGCGATCAGCGCGCCCACGACCGCCGGGCTGTCCTGGTGAATGTTGAACACGGCGGCGTGCATCAGCGCGGTCCAGCCGTCGCGGTCGCGCGCGTGCACGTCGGCGCCGGCGTTCAGCAGCGTCCGCACCACGGCGGCGTTCGTGCTGCCCCACGCGGCGAACATCAGTGCCGTCATCGAGAACGAGTCGTCGTGCGCGGCGATGTCCGCTCCGGCGTCCAAGAGCGCACCGATCACCTCCGGGTTGGGGTTGTTCTCGGCCGCCTCCATCAAGGGCGTTCGCCCGCGGTCGTTGCGCGCCTGCGGATCGGCGCCCGCGTCCAGCAGCACCCGCACCACGCCGGGATTCGGGTTACCGGAGGCGGCGGCAAGCAGAGCGCTCCGGCCCCGGTTGTCGGTTGCATCGACCGCTGCGCCCGCGGCCAGCAACGCCCGGTGTACCTCAACGCTCGGGTTGAACCAGGCGGCGAACAGCAGCGGGGTGTTGCCGCCACTGTCGGCGCGCCGCACGTCCGCGCCGGCGCCAACCAGGATCCGTACCGCGTCGGAGTGCGCGGCATAGGCGGCGGCGATCATCAGGGCGGACTCGCTGGCGAGCGTCGATGCCACCGGCAGAATGCCGTGCCGCTGCAACGCGGCCGCCCGGTCGAGCGGGGCGTGGTCGCCGGGCAGGTACAGATGCGGGATCACCCCGCTGACGTCCCCGGTTTGCAACGATGATCCCGCGTCGAGCAGTACTTCCATCACTGCGGGATTCGGATTGAACGCGGCCGCGAGCATCAGCGCGCTCCAGCCGTTCGTGTCTCGCGCCGCCAGATCGGCGCCGGCATCGACCAGCGCCTGCGCTACCTCCGGGTCATCGTTATAGGAGGAGGCCAGCATCAGCGCCGTGATGCCGCCGCTGCCACGGAGCGCGGCGAACCCACTCTTATCCGGCAGCGCCCGTAGTTCGGCGGCACTCAGCCTGACGCTCGCATCCCTGAGCGCCGCCGGGTCGGCTGCCATCTCCGAGCCAAGCATCGCCGACAGAAGGCTCGTCGGGGGAACCGTTCGCTCTGCCTGCACGCCGGTCGCCACAAACAACGCGGCCACGAACGACATCAGCCGAAAGGAACCGACAAGCGGTACATATAGCCATGAGCGAGAAGGATTCCCCATCAGAGTTGCGGAGACGTAATATACACGATAAGTTGGGTGCATGAAGACCACGATTGATATTCCCGAACAAGAACTCAACGACGCCATGGAGTTCATGAACGCAAAATCGAAGCGCGAGGCGGTAGTCACCGCGCTGCGGGAGTTCAACCGGAGACGGCGGATGGCGCGCCTGGTGCGCTTTTCCGGAACCTGCGAGTTTGTCGACAACGCGACGCTCGAAGCCGCGGAGATGGATGAAATCAGGACCGCCGAAATCAGGACCGCCGCGAGTAAGCCATGACGCTCATCGACACCTCGGCGTGGATCGAACAACTTCGGCGCGGAGGTGACGCTGCGGTTCGCAGACAGGTCGAAGCGCTCTTGGGCGCGGGCGAGGCTGCTTGGTGCCCTTTGGTACGACTTGAGCTCTGGAACGGCGCGCGCGGAGGGGAAGAACGCACCGTTCTCAAGGAGATGGAACACACTCTACCGTCGTTGATCATTGATGGCGCTGTCTGGGACCTCGCGGCGACGCTTGCATCCAGGGCGCGCGAGGGGGGTATTTCCGTCCCCGCAACCGACTTGCTCGTAGCCTCTTGCGCCCGCCATCACGAGGTGCCGCTGCTGCACCGCGACGGACATTTCGAATCGGTCGCACGGCTGTGAACGGGCGCAGGTTACCCGGCGCATGACTGGTTACCCGGCGCATGTGACGTGCCGCAGCGTCAGGATGGGTTGGCGAACACGCGCTCGGTGAACTGGCGGATACCGCCGTGGATGCGGCCGGTGGTGGCGGCGATGTCGGACAGGGCGACCAGCCCGCCGCCGGCGAGCCGGATTACCTCGATGCCGGGTACCCGTTCGGCGTCGGCGATGGCCGACAGGATCGCGGTCTCCGGGTCCGGCGCTTCGCGGTGAAACTCGAGGTATTGAACGCCTTCCGAGTAGCCGACGAGGGCGTCGTCGCAGCCCGCGTGCAAGAGATTCTCGCTCGCCGCATCGCTCTGCAGATCCGGCCCCTCCACGATCAGCGTGAATTGAAATTGCGACATCTGTTCCGTACCTGTGGGTAGCTTGTGAACCATATTGTAACAATCGCCGCGGGGTTATGTATAGCGCACAAGGAAATCGGGAAATCGGTGCGCGGCCGTGCTATGGTGTGTGCATGTGGCATCGCATTGGCGAGACGGTGGTGATCCACCGCGATCCGTGGGCGTACATCTCACATCCCGCGCTCACGCTGGTGCGCCCCGGCCCGCACGACCCCGGCGGTGCCTGGCTGGCGGCGTTTACCCATACCCGCCGCCGCGAGCCGCGCATGCACCCGCCCTCCGACCCGCTGTTTCGCACCCTCACCACGCGCAGCGTCGACGGCGGCAGGACCTGGGCGGAGCCGACCTTCGCCCCCGGCTTCGACTGGTCGGGCGTCGAGACCCCGGGGCTGACGTCGACGGCGGCGGGTACCGTGCTGCTGACCCAGTTCCGATTCGCCTGGTTTCCGCTTGCCGAGGCGCGGCGGCGATGGCAGGCGGGCGAACGCATCTCCGTGGCACTGCCTTTGCGCGGCTGGACCGAGGAGTTTGACGACCGCGACTGGCAGCACGCGCAGCACACCTGGGCGCGCGGCTACCACGGCCTGTACGTGCACCGCAGCGAAGACGGCGGCCGCACCTACGGCGAGACCGTGAAGATCGCCGCCGCACCCTACCGCGACGGCTTTACCCGGGTCGGACCGCGGGTGCTGGCGGACGGGCGCTTGGCCTACGTCGTCACCGAGCATCACCCGCCGCACAACCGATTTACCTACCTGCTCCTGTCGGACGACGACGGCGCTTCCTGGGGCGCGCCGCGGGTGGTGGTGGACGATCCGGGGTTGCAGTTCGGGGAGCCCGACCTGCTGGAGGTAGCCCCTGGCGAACTGCTGTGCGTGCTGCGCGACACGATGCGCACCGGCTACCTGCACGTGTGCCGCTCCACGGACGGCGGTGCGCACTGGAGTACGCCCGAGATAACCCCGATCCGTGGTCATCCAGGGCACCTCACCACGCTCGCCGACGGGCGCGTGCTGTGCACCTACGGGCGCCGCGAGGCGCCGTTCGGGATCCGCGCCTGCCTGTCGGACGACGGCGGCCGCACCTGGCTGCTGGACGAGGAGATCGTCATCCGCGACGACCTGCCCAACGGCGACCTCGGCTATCCCGTCACCGTTGAGTACGAACCCGGCCGCCTGTTTACCATTTACTACGGGCAGGACGGCAGCGGGGTAACCCTCGTGATGGGCACCTGGAGCGAATTGTGACGGCGCCGAACCGCGAAACCGGCGATTTGCCGCCGCTGGAAGCCAATTACGCGATATCGGATGCGCAGGTGGAGCAATTCTGGCGCGACGGGTTCATCGTGCTGCGCGCGGTGCTGAGCCGGGACGAGGTCAACGCCTACGGCGCGGCAATTCGCAGCACCGCGATGCGCCGCTTCGCCGCGGGCGGCATGCAGGCCTCGGCGCACGGGGCGTTCCTGCAGACGCTGGGCCTGCGCTTCGACGACGATGACGTGCGCCGTTTCTGCCTGGCGCCGCGCTTCGGGGCCATTGCCGCGCGCCTGTTGCTGGTGCCTGCGGTGCGCATCTTCCACGAGCAGGCGCTGTTCAAGCAGCCCGGCGGCAGCGACTCCCACTGGCACCAGGATCAGTACTACTGGCCGTTGGCCACCGACCGCTCGCTGGGGCTGTGGATGCCGCTGGTGGACTGCAGCCGGGAGATGGGCGCCATCCGTTTCGTGCGCGGCTCGCACCGGTATGGCGATCTGGCGGGGCGCGACATCAGCGACGAGTCGGCGCGCCATTTTGACGACTTCATCGCCGGCGAGGGGCTGGAAGTCCACCAGACCGAGGCGCTGGCGGCCGGCGACTGCACGTTTCACCTGGGCTGGACCGTGCACGGCGCGCCGGCCAACCGGTCCGATGCGATGCGCGAGGCGATGATCGTGACCTTCTACCCCGACGGCACCCGGGTCGATGCCTTGACCAACCCGTCGCGGGTCAACGACGCGCGCGTGTTCCTGGGCGGCAAGCAACCCGGGGAGCTGGCAGACAGCGAGCTGAACACCGTGGTGTACCGCGCACCGCGGGCCGGGTAGCGGCGGCGTCAGAACCCGCGGGTCACCTCCGGGCCGGTGTCGATGGCGAACGCGGTGGCGTCGAAGCAGCGCCGCAGCAGGTCGAAGCGCAATTCGGCGTGGCTGGCCTCCCGCCACAGGTTGCGGTGCTCGTGCGGGTCTTCCTGCAGGTCGAACAGCTCGCCGACCGGGTGGCCGTGGTACACCGCCAGCTTGTAGCGCCGGTCGCGGATCATGGTGGCGCGCGAATTGGACCAGCCGCTTCGGTCGCGCCGCAAGCTGCGCAACGCCTCGTAGTATTCGCTCCTCACCGCGTCGCGGTGGTCGGCGGCGGCGCCGCTCAGCAGCGGCAGCAGCGAGCGTCCGGCCATGTGGTCCGGCACCGGCACGCCGGCGGCGGCGAGCAGGGTGGGGGCGAGGTCGGTCAGTTCCACCAGCGCGTCGGTGGCGGCACCGGCGGTGACCCGTCCCGGCCAGCGCACGATCAGCGGCACATGCACCAGCCCCTCGTAGAAGCGGCATCCCTTGAGCAGCAGCCCGTGGTCGCCGAGCATCTCGCCGTGGTCGCTGGTGAAGATCACCAGCGTGTTGTCGGCCTGGCCGCTGCGCTCCAGGGCGTCGAGCATGCGCCCCACGTTGTGATCGATCAGCTCGATCATCGCGTAATAGGCGGCGATCTTGCCGCGCGCGTCGAAGCTGTCGGGGTCGCGCGCCTCGGTCTGAAAGTCCACCCCCCGTAGCAGCTCCTGTGCGGCAAGATCGCTGTCCCGGTAGGCCGGCGCCGGCATCTCGGACGGGTCGTAGCGCGCCAGGTAGTCGGCGGGCGGATCGAACGCCGCGTGCGGGTCGAAAATGTTCACGCTCATCAGCCACGGCTGCGTCCAGGCGGTTTCCATGAACTCGATCGCCTTGTCCGCACAGAAGGTGGTCTGGTGCAGTTCGGCGGGCATGTAGCCCAGCTCGGCGTAGGTGTGGCCGAGGTGCGCGCCGCGCTCCGCCACCCAGTCGCGGTACGCATGACCGGCCGGCCACGCGTCGCGTGGATCGTGGCTCCAATGGAACACCGAATAGCCGTCGTCGCGCGGGCGCGGCTCGATGCGCCCCTGGGCACCCGCCAGGTGCAGCTTGCCGGCCAGCCCGCAGCAGTAGCCGGCGCCGGCGAGCAGCCTGGTGACCAGCGGCGCCGCGTCCGCCCAGTGGCTGTTGCCGTTGCTGCAGCCGTGCACGGTGCTGGGGTAGCAGCCGGTCAGGAAGCTGGCGCGGCTGGGGGTGCATATCGGCGCTTGGCAGAACGCGTTTGTGCACGCCGTGCCGGCTGCCGCCAGCCGGTCGATGTTGGGCGTGTTGATGTGGCGGTTGCCAAGCGCGGCGATGGTGTCCCAGCGCTGCTGGTCGGTGCAGATCCACAGCACGTTGGGAGGAGCGGAAGAGTGCGGGGTTGCCATGGCACGGTACTGTAGGGAGCCGCGCCGCGGCCGTAAAGCGGGCGCGGGCGGGGAAGGCGGTGCGCTCGGCGCGTGCGGCTTGCGCCCGGCGAAAGGGCGGCGATTCTCCATGCGGGTACGGGTCTGGTACACTTCATGTGCCGAGTCACCCTTGTTACCGTTAACCACCTACCAGAAACGACGCAGGATGTTCTGGGGCACGCTGTTGCTGCTGGTCGTCTGCTACACTGTATACTCGCGCACCGACTTGGTGTTCGGGCCGCCGCCCGGGGTGAACTCCGACTCGGCCGCCGGCGAGTGGCGCATGTTCCGCCACGACATCCGGCGGGCCGGCGCGGGCGATGCGGACGCACGCGCGCCGCGCGGGGTGCTGAAGTGGCAGTTCGCCACCGGCGCCGCCATCCACTCGTCGCCGGCGGTGGCCGACGGCATTGTGTACGTGGGGTCGCAGGACTCCCGGCTGTACGCCCTTGATGCGGAAACCGGGCGCGAGCTGTGGTCGTTCGCCGCCGAGAGTTGGGTCGAGTCGTCGCCGGCGGTGGCCGACGGCGTGGTGTACTTCGGCTCCAACGACGGCAATCTGTACGCCCTGGACGCCCGCACCGGCGTCGAGCGGTGGCGGTTCCAGACCCGGTTGGGCGTCCGGTCGTCGCCGGCGGTGGCCGGCGGCATGGTCTACTTCGGCACCGACAACTACACCATGTACGGCGTGGACGCCGCCACCGGGCGGCAGCGCTGGATCTTTCACGCGGTAGGCCGCATCGACTCCTCGCCCGTGGTGGCGGACGGTATCGTCTACGTCGGCAATTCCACCCGATTCCTGTACGGGCTGAATGCCCGCGACGGCCGCATGCGCTTCGACCACAAGGTGTTCGCGCCGGTGCTGTCGGCGCCGGCGGTCCAGGACGGCACGGTGTACACCATGACGTCGCGCGGCGATCTGTACGCGATCGACGGAGCGCATCGGGCGTGGCCGATGGAAGAACGGCTGCGCCCATACTGGATTCAGATGTGGGTATTCGGCCTGCCGGTACCGCGCCCGAAGCCGCCCTCCGGCTTCCTGTGGCGGTACCCCACCGGCGGGGCCAGCAGAGCTTCGCCGGTGATCGCCGGCGACACCGCCTACCTGGCCTCCGCCACCGGCCTCGCTGCCCTGGACCTGGTCAGCCGGGAGCCGCGCTGGGAGTACGCCGAGGCGCGCTTCGTCAGGTCGTCTCCCGCGCTCGCCGGCAGCGTTCTGGTCGCTGCCGCGGACGACGGCACCGTGCATGCGCTCGACACCGTGACCGGCGCACCGCGCTGGCAGTTTCGCGCCGGCGGCCCGATCAGTTCTTCGCCCGCGGTGGCTGGCGGCGTGGTGTTTGTCGGCTCCCACGACGGTACGCTGTACGCCATCGAGTAGGGGCGGCGTGCTATAGTGGCGCCGCCATGAGCCCATTCGACCGCTGCCGCGCACTGACCTTCGACCTGTTCGGGACCGTGCTCAACCTGGAGGGCAGTCTGACTCCCGCACTGGAGCCGCTGTTGCGCGGGCGCGCAGCCGGCGGAGCGGCGGAGTTCTGGCGGCAACTCCGCTACCGGCAGCGCATCGAGCAGTACCAGGACAGCCTGATGATGCTCGGCCACGGCGGCTACCTGGAGACGGTACGGCGCACGTTCAGCTACGTGGCGCGCGCTTGCGGCTTCACCCCCACCCCCGCGGACTACGACGCCTATATGGCGGCCTGGGAGCAGCTGAACCCGTTTCCGGAGTGCCGGGCGGCACTGGAGCGCCTGCGCGGACGCTATCGTCTGGTGGCGCTCTCCAATGGCGACGAGCCCTATCTGCATCGCCTGGTTGCCGGGCGCATCGGCGTTGCGTTCGACGCCGTGATCTCGGTCGACGCGGCCGGCGCCTTCAAGCCGCACCCGGCGGTGTACCGCGCCGCCGCGCGCGAACTGCAACTGGAGGTAGGGGAGCTGGCGATGGTATCCGCCAACAGCTTCGACGTGCTCGGCGCGCGTACCTGCGGCCTGCGCGGCATCTACGTGGACCGCTACCGGCTGCCGTACGAGGAAACCGTGCCGCAGTACCTGCCCGACGCAACCGTGCGCGATTTCGACGGGCTCGCCGCCCTGCTGCTCGACAAGTAGCGCTATCCTATAAACAGGAGATTCTCATGAAAGCTTCCGAATTGATGGTGCGCTGCCTGGAAAACGAGCGGGTGCAGTTCATCTTCGGCATCCCCGGCGAGGAAAACATCGACGTGATGGATGCCCTGCTCGACTCCTCGATCCGCTTCGTCGGCGTGCGCCATGAGCAGGGCGGGGCGTTCATGGCCGATGTCTACGGGCGGCTGAGCGCGCGTGCCGGCGTGTGCCTGGCGACGCTCGGCCCCGGCGCCACCAACCTGGTCACCGGCGTGGCCGACGCCAACATGGACGGCGGCGCACTGGTGGCAATCACCGGCCAGGCGTCGCTCGACCGCATGCACAAGGAATCGCACCAGCACATCGACGTGGTGGAGACGTTCCGCCCGGTCACCAAGTGGAACGCCCAGATCAAGACCGCGCGCATCATCCCGGAGATTGTGCGCAAGGCGTTCAAGGTGGCGCAGACCGAGAAGCCGGGCGCTACCCACATCGACTTTCCCGAGGATGTCGCCGAGGAACAGGTCGATGCCGCGCCGCTTCTGGCGCAGGCGCCGCCGCGCCCCGAGCCCCCGGAGGCGCAGATCGCCACCGCCGCCGAAATCATCTCCGCGGCCCGGTCGCCGATCATCCTGGCCGGCAACGGGGTGGTGCGCCAGGACGCTGCCGGCGCGCTTACCCGGTTTGCCGAACAGCTCAACATCCCGGTCGCCGAGACCTTCATGGGCAAGGGGGTGCTGCACGACGACCACGACCTGTCGCTGCTCACCTGCGGCCTGCAAGCGCGCGACTATGTGTCGTGCGGATTCGACCGTGCCGACGTGGTAATTGCGGTGGGCTACGACCTGGTGGAATACGCCCCGGAACGCTGGAATCCCGACGGCGACAAGAAGATCATCCACGTCGATCAGCTCCCCGCGGAGGTGGACGAGCACTACATCGTCAGCGTCGGCGTGCTCGGCGACATCGCGCTGTCGCTGCAGCGCATCGCGGACCGGGCACAGGCCTCCGAGAGCGACGGTTATGCGAGCGGGCTGCGCCGTGTCATTCTCCACGAGCGCGACGAATTTGGCGCTGATCCCTCGTTTCCGATGAAGCCGCAACGGGTGCTGCACGACCTGCGCGCGGCGCTCGGCCCGGACGACATCCTGGTCTCCGACGTCGGCGCTCACAAGATGTGGATCGCGCGCTTTTTCCCCTGCTACCGGCCCAACACCTGCATCATCTCCAACGGCTTCGCCGCCATGGGGATCGGGGTGCCGGGCGCCATTGCGGCCAAGTTGCTGTACCCGGAACGCAACGTGGTAACGGTTACCGGCGACGGCGGCTTCCTGATGAATTCACAGGAGTTGGAAACCGCGGTACGCGAGGGGGTCGCGTTCGTCACCCTGATATTTCACGACGACAGCTACAGCCTGATCGGGATGAAGCAGCAGGGCAAGTTCGGGCGCACCTCGCACATCCGGTTCGGCAACCCCGACTTCGTACGCTACGCGGAGAGCTTCGGCGCCGCCGGCTACCGGGGGGGGGGCCGCCGCCGCGGCGGGCTGCGGGTTGGGGCCCGCCGATGAACTGCAGCCGATCCTGCGCGATGCGCTCGCGTGCGGGCGGCCGGCGGTGATCGACTGCCCGGTGGACTACACCGAGAACCTGCGCATGATGGAGCAGCTCGGCGCGCTGATCTGCCCGATCTAGCGGCCCGCGGCTCGCGCTCGACGCAGGATTACGGACGCCGTCGGGCTACGAGGTAGTAGAGATCGTCGGTCATCGAGTGGGCGCCGGAGGCGGTAAGTCCGGCGCCGCTGAGGATGCCGCACAGGTCGGCGTAGGACAGGCCGGTGGCGCGTTTCGGTTTCCACTGCGCTACCAGCACCCGACCGTCGGGCTTCAGCAGGCGGTGCAGGTCTCCGGCCACCGCTGCCTGGCCGCGGCGGCCATCCGCGTAGTGCATGATCTGCACACAGATAATGGCGTCGGCGATGCCGTCCGGAAGGTCGGCGCGGGTGCCGTCGCTGGCGACCGCGGCGACGTTGGACAGGCCCGCCTGGTCCGCGCGGCGGCGCACCAGCTCCACCATGCGCGGCTCCAGGTCGACGGCGTACACCATCCCCTCGGGGCCGACGACGCGCGCCGCCGCCAGGGTGAAGTAGCCGGGCCCGCAGCCGTAGTCCACCACCGTGTGGCCCGCCGCGACCCCGGCCAGCAACTCGCCGGGACCGGCGGCGCCGAACCTGCTGTCGACGTCCAGCAGGCTTGCCACCCACTCCTCGGTATAGCGTTCGCTCATGGCCACCGATCGTGAGTCGCGCGCCCGCCACTCGTCAACCGGCTCACGATGAGCCGGCGGCCGTGGTACGCTGGCGGCCATGAAAGCCGTTATGGTCATGTTCGACTCCCTCAACCGCCACCTGCTGCCGCCGTACGGATGCGACTGGACGCACGCCCCCAACTTTGCCCGCCTGGCGCGGCGCGCGGCCACGTTCGAAAGTTCCTACATCTGCTCCATGCCGTGCATGCCGGCGCGGCGCGACTTCCACACCGGGCGGCCCAACTTCCTGCACGCGCCGTGGGGGCCGCTGGAGCCGTTCGACGACTCGGTGCCGGAGATGCTCGGCCGCGCCGGGGTGTACACCCACCTGGCGTCCGATCACTATCACTACTGGGAGGATGGCGGCGCCACCTACCACAACCGCTACTCGTCGTGGGAGTTCTACCGCGGCCAGGAGGGCGACCCGTTCATCGGCCAGGTGGCCGCGCCGCAGGAGCCGGCAAGCCTCAACCCGCGCGGCAAGCGCTCCGACTGGGTGAACCGCCAGCACGTGCGTGAAGACCGGCACTACTCGCAGTCGCGCACCTTCGCCGCCGCGCAGGAGTTCCTGCACCGCAATCACGGCGAGGACAACTGGTTCCTGCACGTGGAGTGCTTCGACCCGCACGAGCCGTTTACCGTGCACCGCAGCTACCGCGACCGCTATCCGTCCGACTACGACGGGCCGCTGTTCGACTGGCCCGCCTACCGTCCCGTGCAGGAGACTCCCGAGCAGGTGGCCGAGGCGCGGCGCAACTACGCGGCCCTGCTGGCAAAGTGCGATGCCTCGCTCGGCGACATTCTCGACGCGTTCGACGCCTACGACCTGTGGGACGACACGATGCTGATTCTGTGGACCGATCACGGCTTCCTGCTCGGCGAGCACCGTGCCTGGGCCAAGAACTGGATGCCGCTCTACGAAGAGGTAAGCCACACGCCGTTCTTCCTGTGGGATCCGCGCACCCCGGACGCGGCCGGCACGCGGCGCAACGCCCTGGTGCAGCCGGCGATCGACCTGGGGCCGACATTGCTGGGCTTGTTCGGCCTGCAGCCGACGCCCGACATGCTCGGGCACGATCTCGCCGGCGTGGTTGCCGGCGACCGCCCGGTGCGGGAAACGGCGATCTTCGGCTACTTCGACCAGCACGTGAACATCACCGACGGCCGCTACGTGTACCTGCGCATCCCGGCGCCGGACGGACCGAGCGCCGATGCCTACACGCTGATGCCCACCGCCATGCGCGGCTTCAAGGGCAACCTGGAGCAGGCCGAACTGGCGGCGCCATTCCCGTTCAGCAAGGAGATGCCGTTGCTGAAGATCGGTGGTCGGCCGCGTTGGCAGCCCGCCTTTCCGGATGCCGCCCACCCGCCGGGCCACCTGCTGTTCGACGTACAGGACGACCCGCCTCAGGCGCGGGCGGTGCAGGACGCGGCCGTGGAGCAGCGCCTGTGCGCGGCCATGGCGCGCCACTTCGCGGCGTGCGCGGCGCCGCCCGAGCAGTACGCACGGATGGCGCTGCCCGAACCGGCGGCGGCAGGCTGAGGAGCGCTAGTGCTTGCGCGGGTGCACGGCTACCGAGTCGGTGACGTCGTAGTTGTCGCCCGCGTGGCGCTCCACCACCCGCATCACCGACCGATGATCGGGTTCCGAATGAACGGCGCCGAACACGTTGAGAACCTTGCGGCGATTGAATAGGCCCTTGCCACGCTGGATCTCCACGCCCAGATCCGAGGCGTCGATTCCGCTTCCTTCAATCTCGCTCAGGATGATTTCCGAGATTTCAGCCACTTGCGACCTCCCATCGTTCCGATCAAGCGATACGGTAACAGGCTACGCGATTCCCGCCGGGCGTGCAATCCACGTTCCGGCGAGCGTTTCCGGCAGAGCCGGCCGGCAATGAAGAGTCACGGCAATCCCCCTTTGCTGCTGCCGGGCGGGGCGGCCGCGGGGCAGGTGGTCACGGTGTTGGACGGCGCCGGCAGCACGGTGTGGCGCAGCCATCCGCTGGCGCCGGGACGCGCGGCGGTGTGCGTCGACGTACGCGACGGCCGCTTCGCCGGACCGGGCCGTGGCTGGAGCGTGCTGCCGCCGGGCCGCTACCAGGCCCCCGGCGCCGGCGGCGCGGTCGAGGTGGCGGCGCAACTCAGCATTGCGGCCCGCTTCGATGCCGGCCCCGAGCACTGGATGCCCGCCGGCGCCGCCTGGCACCGTGACGGCGAATGGCGAGCGAGCGGCGGCGCGACCGCGGGGATTGCACCGGACCGGCACGGCGGGTGCGCCTACCTGTACGTGGACGCCGCCATGCACGGTGCCGTTACGGCGCGCTTCGCGGCGCCGGACGCCGCCTCGCCGGCGCGCTGGGGGCTGATTGCGCGCCACTACAATGATGCGCACCACCTGCGCCTGGAACTGTGCCGCGCGCCCGGCCGGCTCGCCGTCCGCCTGTTGCGGCGCGCGGCGGATGCCGACCCCGAGCACGGCTCACTGACGGTCGCGCACGCCGAGGCGGATCCGGACCCGGGTCCGGCCCGGACGCGGAAGTTGTACTGGCACTTCAACGGCACCCACCACGAGGTAAGGCTCGACGGCACGGCGCTGTTCACGGCCGAGGATGGCTTCATGGGCGGCGTGGAGGTGGTCGGACTGTTTGCCGAGGCCGGCGCAGCGACCGCGGTGTGGCATGCCTTCGCCGTGGCCTCCAGCCAGTGGGTGCCGCGCCACCTGGTGCGGCGCGGCGCCTACGCCGCGGTGGTGCGGCCCGGCAACGTCCACCGGCTGCACCTGTCCGCCGATCCGGGGCGCCGGCCGGCGGAGCCGGAGCCGCGCAGCAACGTGTTCTGGGAGAGCGGGCTGCAGGTGGGGCACATCGGCGGTTCCGAGATCAAGTTCACACAGGGAGCCGCGCTCGACCTGCTCGCGCGCGGCGCCGTTGCCGACCTGGTGCGGTGGCGGGGGCCAATGCCGCGGTTCGTGGACCAGGACGCCGACCTGCGCGGCTACGCGCGCGGCCACGTGGTGTGTTACGACGACCGCCTGGTGGTGGCCGACCTGGCGGCCGTGCGGGTGCGGCGCAGCGTGGGCCCCGACTTTGACCTGCTTGGGCGCGCCATGACCGGCCCGGCCCGGTTCGCCGGCGCCGAAACACGCGCCTTCACGGCGTGGGAGCTGCCGGACGACGGCCTGATGACCACGCTGCTCACCGGTGCCTGCGCACGTCTGTATCCAGCCGCGCTGGTGTTCCCGCTGCGGGTGGCGGGCACCGCCTGGCACCTGGTCGCGGCGCTCGGCGGCCTCAGCCACGTCGGCGGCGGCACGTCCGCCCGCGTGTTCGGCTGGCGCTGCCCGCGCGGCCTCACCGCCAGCCACGACCTGCGCGTGGCGCCGACCGTGCCGGGCGTGGAATACGGATTCTGGATCGCCGTGAGCTGGCTGGCGACGGCGGACACCGGCGCCGCGGAATCCGCCGCCCTGCTGCTGCGCGACCAGTTTCACACCCCGGCGCGGCTGACCGCACATTGCGGCACCCTGCTCGCCGCCGATCCGGGGCGCGAGCAGCCTGCCGACCAGGTCGCGCTCGCCGGCAGCTTCGACCGCGCCATCGGCGCCTACCGCCTGTGGGCGGCGGCGGGGCGGGCGCGCTTTACCTTCGACCCCGGGCCGATCGCGCGCGACCGGCCGGTGTTCCTGATCGGCGGGCCGGGATGCAGCAGCGCGGCGGACGAAGTGCCGGGCGCGGCGGATGCTGACGCGGGCACGGCGGACGCTGTCGCGCGCGTGGCGGTGGACGGTAGCCCGCTGGCGGCGGGCACCGGCTTTCGCTGCCAGCGGTGGCCGGCGCCGGCCGGCATGCTGGTGCAACTGCGCCGCACCGTCACGGCGCCGGTGACGGTGGAGATCGGCTTCAGCGCATCCGAATCCGCATCCGCGGACGCGTAGTCGTATTCGTGGGCGGGGCGGTAGGCTGCCGGCTAGCGCGCGCCGGCCAGGACCGGTTCGGCCAGCTTGCTCTGCACTTCGTAGATCGATCCGGTTCGGTCATGCTCAGGTTGCGGAATGCGCACCGGCACCGGCGTGACGCGTGGTGTATTGGTGGGCGAGCCGCGCAGTATGCGGGCGTTGAACGCGTCCCAGTCGGTCTGCTGCACCAGCGGCCAGGCGTCGACGGCGCACAGTTCCAGCAGCAGCAGGCGGCGCGGGCGCGGCGAGCGGTTGGGCGCCGAACCATGCAGGGTGCGCACGTGATGCAGGGTGATGCCGCCGGCCGGCACCTCCAGCAACACTGTCTCCGCCGCATCCACGTCGTGGTCGGTCACCGCGCCCACGAAGTAGCCGTCCTGGTGGTGATCGTACAACGGCCCGCGGTGACTGCCCGGCACCACCATCATGCCCCCGTTCTCCTCCGTCATGGCGTCGATCGCCACGCCGACCGCCAGGATGTCGTCGTTGGTGTGCGGGTAGAACGCCCAGTCCTGGTGCCACTCCACCGGGCTCCCGTAGCCCGCCGCCTTCATGTTCAGCTTGGTCGAGCGGTAGCGCACACCCGGCCCGATGAGCTGATCCACGATGCCGACGATGGCCGGATGGCGCAGCGTGCCCTGGTACGTCTCGTGATGCAGGTTGGGGTTCTTGATGCGCCGTACTCGCGGCTCGGCAGGCGAGTGGCTCGGCTCCAGGTCGTAGACGTCGGTGTGCGCCGCCACGCTACGGCTCGCCTCGACGAACTCGTCGGTCACGTGCTGCAGTTCCGCGACCTCGTCGCTACTGAGCACGTCGGGCACCGCCAGGTAGCCGGTGTCGTGGTACTGCTGTACCTGCTGTGCAGTCAACATGATGGTCTTGCCGTTCACTATCGCGCCGTGCTCCGGCCGCGTCAATAGCGTGGCGTTGAGCCCGGTGAGCCCAGAGGTGACCGCCCCGGCGCGGCGCGGTACGCTGTGGGGCAGTGACCCTCACCGCCATCGAAGCAGCAATCGCCGCGCCGGGCGCCGCACCGGCGAGCCGGCTCGGGCGCCCGGCCACGGCGAGCGAAGCCGCGGTGGCGCTGGTGTTCGCCGGCGCCGACCGCGACCTGCGGCTCTGTTTCATCCGCCGCGCCAGTCATCCGCGCGATCCCTGGTCGGGCCAGATGGCGCTTCCCGGCGGCCGCGTGGCGCCCGCCGACGCCAGCCTGTGTGCGGCGGCGGTGCGCGAGGCGCGCGAGGAGGTGGGCCTCGGCCTGGAGCACGCCCGCTACCTGGGCGCCCTGCCGCCCATTCCCCTGGTACGGAGCGGGCGTCCGACCGACGCTTCGGTGGCGCCGTTCGCGTTCTACCTGGCCGGCACTCCGCCGCCGCTGACCGTGGATCCGGCGGAAGTCGCCGCCGGCTACTGGATTTCCGTGCTCCACCTGCGCGATCCCGGTCAGCGCGCCGAGTTGCGGCTGACCGCGAACGGCGTGACGCGGCGGCTGCCGGCGGTCCGCTTCCGGCGCCACCTGATATGGGGCATGACCTATCGCATCGTGACCGGCCTCCTCGAACGCGCCGCCGGTGCAACCGGCCCCACCGGCCGCGACGCTCCTTGACCGCGTGCGGGGTGCTACCTACCATCCGCCGTATGGTGAGCGACCGCGACATCTACCTGTTCGATCTGCGCGGCTTCCTCGTCCTCGAGGGAGCCCTGTCCCGCGACGAAGTGCGGGACCTGAATGACGGCCTCGACGCGATGCCGCGCCTGGAAGTGGGCGAATGGTACGGCTACGTTCACGCCCACACGTTCGGCGACCGCGACGGCCTGAACTACCAGCAGATCTACGAGGCGGGTGCGCCGTTCGAGCGCGTTATCGACCATCCCTCCTGGTTCGACAGGGTGCGCCACTTCGTCGGTGGCGAGGATTCCTTCGACGAGCATCACGGACCACTGTTCATCGACGAGAACTTCGTCAACTTCCGCGGCCCGGGCGAGGCGATCGGCCTGCACAACGGCGGCCACCTGGGGCTGAGCCGCTGTCAGTTCCGCTACATCGGCGGCAAGTTCCACTGCAATCAGATCAACGTCCTGGTCGCGCTTACCGACATTGGCCCCGGCGACGGCGGCACGGTGCTGATTCCCGGCTCCCACAAGAGCAACTTCGAGCATCCCGACTTCCGCGCCTACTCGATGGGCGCCGACGGGCGCCCGTCGGCGGAAACCATCGAGGGCAGCCTGGAAGTGCACTTGCGCGCCGGCGACGCGCTGCTGTTCGTGGACTGCTGCACGCACGGTTCGGCGCGGCGCGTGAATGAGGGCGAGCGCCGCATCCTGGTGAATCGCTACGGGCCGTCGTGGGGCAACTTCCGGCACGGCTATCAGCCGTCACCGGAGCTGCTCGCCCGGCTCACGCCGCGGCGGCGCTCCATCGTGTGGCCGCAGCAACCGCTGGAGCGCTCGCCCAACCGGCTGCCGCAGCCGGCGGCGCACTTCGGTTAGGGCCCGCCACGCCATGGCCAGCACCGCAACCGGCGATCTTCTGCGCCGCCGCGCCGCGCGCCTGCCGCGCGTTACCCTCGCGCACCTGCCCACCCCCCTCGAGGAGCTGCCGCGGCTCGCCGCCCATCTCGGCGGCCCGCGCATCTTCATCAAGCGCGACGACTGCACCGGCCTCGCCTTCGGTGGCAACAAGACTCGGCACAACGAGTTCCTGCTCGGCGAGGCGCTCGCGCAGGGCGCCGACCTGGTCGTGTGGGGCGCCGGCGTGCAGTCCAACAACTGCCGGCAGACCGCCGCCGCCTGCGCCAAACTCGGCCTCGCCATCCACTTGGTGCTGGCGTGCGGCCACTCCGGCACCGAGTTGCAGGGCAACCTGCTGCTCGACCACATCGCCGGCGCCAGCTACGAGTTCGTCGACGCCCCGCTGGGCCCCGAGCTGGACCGGGTCATGGCCGAACGGGCGGAGCAGTTCCGCGCCGCGGGGCGCACGGTGTACGTGCAGTCGCGCGCACTGTGGGGACGGGCGGCGGTCAGCTACGTGCTGGCGATGGCCGAACTCGACGAGCAGCTGCGCGAGCGGCAGGTCAGCCCCGCGGCGGTCTACGTGAGCGCCACCGGCGCCACCGGCGCCGGACTGGTACTCGGCGCCGCGCACCTCGCCACCGCCGACCTGGTGCGCAGTGTGCTGCCGATCCGCTGGCCCTGGGACGAGGCGGCCTCGATCGCGGAACTGGCCAACCAGGCCGCCGAACTGCTCGGCCTGCCGCCCGACCTGAGCGCCGCCCAGGTGCGGGTGGATGGCGGCCACGTCGGTCCCGGCTACGGTCAGGCGTCGCCGGAGGGGATGGCGGCGCTGGCGCTGGCGGCGCGCCTGGAAGGCATCTTCCTGGACCCGGCCTACACCGCCAAGGCGATGGCTGCCCTGATCGCCGACATTCGCGCCGGCCGCTATACGTCGGACCAGGCGGTGGTGTTCGTCCACACCGGCGGCACCCCCGCCCTGTTCGCCTACCGCGGCGACGTCGAGAGCCTTATTCCGCGGATCTTCCACGCACCGCCCGGGGCCTGACCGGGGCCCTCCGAAATTGACTTCGCGGGGGGCGGGCGGTACCTTGCCAACGGTAGCCGACGGACGCCGTCGATGCCGAAAAGAGCGGTACGAGATAACCTTGCCGACCCACCTCATCGCCCCGGCGTTCCTGATCCTCCTCAGCTTGGCCGGTGTGTCCGCGCACTCCCAGACTCTGCCCGGCTCCGGCGCGCTGCCGTTGCGTGCGGCGGTCGAAGTTGCCCTGGTAAACAGCATACAACTATTGTCCGCCTCATCCGCGGTGCGGATCGCCGAGCAGCAGGTGCGCGAGGCCTACGCCGGCGTATTTCCCCAGGTGTCGGCAGAGGCTTCCTACCTGCGCCAGTTCGGCGCCTGGAGCCAGCGGGTGGTTCCGGACGGCGATCCCGAAATCGAGTCGGATACCTCCAATGCGCCGGACAGTACCTGGACCGCGTCGCTGAAGCTGAACCAGACGGTGATGGACTTCCGGGTGTTCGCCGGCTTCTCCGCCGCCGGCCACCTGTTGTCCCTGCGTGGCGAGGAGCGCCGCGGCGCCGCCCACCAGGTCGTGGACCTCGTACGGCAGGCATACTTTGGCGTCCTGCTCGCCGAGGAGCAGGAGGCGCTTACCGAGCAGAGCATTGCCCGGGTCCGGCAGACGCTGCGCGAGACGCGCGCGCGCCACGCCGAGGGATTCGCCAGCGAAGACGAATTGCTGCGTGCGGAAGTGCAGTTCACCAACCTGGAGACGCGCCTGATCCTGGCGCGCAACCGGGTCGCCGCGGCGCGCGGGCGGTTGCTGGTCACGATCGGGGTCGATCCGTTGCAGCAGGTCTCCGTCGCCGGCTCGCTCAGCGAGCTGCAGCTTGCGCCGGGTACCGCCAACAGCGCGGACAACACCGATCTTCTCGCCGCCTCGGGAGCGGTCGCGCTGGCGGCGATGACCGAGGAGGAGTTGCGCCAGGCGGCGTTCACGCTGCGCTCCGACCTGCGCCAGTTGCGCACCGCGGTGACCCTGGGCGAAAAGCAGGTCGAGGTGCAGGAGCGTGAGGTGCTGCCGGTGATCCGGGCGTTCGGCAGCGTCGACTTCCGGGTCGCCGACAACGATGAGGATGAGGCGTTCGGGAATCCTGTTGGCGGCGGTTTCGGCCCGCAGGAGTATTCGCAGTGGGATCTGTCGGCGTCCGCCGGCCTGTCGATCCAGGTGCCGGTGTTCAGCGGGTTCGGCCGCCTGTCGCGTCTGGCGCAGCGGCGCGAGGAACTTGTGCGCGCCGGCAACATGCTGCGCCAGGTGGAGCGCGAAGCGGTGAACCAGGTGCGCACGCTGGCCGCCTCCTTGCGCGAGGCGCGCGCACGGGCCGCAAGTCAGCAGGTGGCGATCGTCCAGTCACAGCGCGGATACGAGATCGCCACCGCCCGCTACCGTGCCGGGGTTGGCAACCAGTTCGAGGTGGTGGCCGCCGAGACCACCCTGCGCGAGGCGGAGTTCAACTACGCGCAGGCGGTGTACGACTACCTGGTCACCGCCTCGCGCCTGGGAGTTGCCACCGGACAGGTGCCGCTGGCCGACCGCATGGCGGGCGTCGAGGGTGCGTCGGATGGCTAGGAAGAGATTGTGGTTCACGGTGCGGCGTGCGGCACCCCACCTCCTGGCCGCGGCGCTGGCGGCGTCCCTGGCGCTGATCGCCGCCGGCTGTTCGGTGCCGGCCGACACGGTGGGGGCGGATGAGCCGGCCGCCGAGGAGAAGGGGCCGCTGGCGTCCGCATTCGGCGCCCGGGTGGTGAACGTCGAGGTCACTCCGGTGCGCCCGTCCACCTTCGTGCAGTACGTGCGCGTGGTCGGCGAGGTGGAGCCGCTGCACGACGTGACGGTGTCGGCCGAAGAGACCGGCACCATCGCCAGTTTCCTGGTCGCCAAGGGGGACCGGTTGAGCCGCGGGCAGCCGGTGACGCGTATTTCCTCCGACCTGCTGGACGCCCAGCTGGAGGAGGCGCGCGCCATCCTCGACATCGCCACCGAGCGCTACGAGCGGCAGCGGCGCCTGTGGGAAGAGCAGCGCATCGGCACCGAGATGGCGGTGCTGGAGGCGAAGTCGCAAGTGCAGACCAGCGCCGCCCGCCTCAAGGTGCTGGAGACCCGCAAGGCGCGCACCATGGTCACCGCGCCGATTACCGGCACCTACGACGAGCAGTACGTCGAGGTGGGGGAACTGGTGGCTCCCGGCACCCGCCTTATGCGCATACTGGCCACCGATCGGGTGCGGGTGGTCGCCGGCATACCGGAACGCTACGCGCTCGCGATCGTCCCCGGAACCCCCGCGGTGGTGACATTCGACATCATCGAAGGGCGCGAGTTCGCCGGCACGATCGAGTTCGTCGGGGTCAGCGTGGACCCGCGCAGCCGCACCATTCCGATCGAGATCGTGCTCGACAACGGCGACGGACTTATCCGCCCGCGCCTGGTGGCCAACGTGCAGGTGGAACGCACCCGCGAGGAGCAGGTGATCGTGGTGCCGCAGGATCTCGTGCAGCGTACCGAGACCGGCTTCCAGGTGTTCGTGGCGAACCAGGGCGCCGACGGCCTCACCGCGGAGGCGCGCACCGTGCAGCTTGGCGACTCCTATGCCAACGAGGTGGTGGTAACCTCGGGACTGACGGCGGGCGAGCGGCTCATCACGGCCGGCCACCGGCAGGTGGATGACGGCAGCGTGGTCAGCCTGGTCGGCGGCTAGATGCGCAGCCCAACGGGAATCGTCCCTCCGGTACACGCCGGCGCATCGGACGCCAACGGCGACCACCGGTCCGGCACCGGCAAGCTGAAGGAATTCCCCATCACCTCGCTGGCAATCAGGCACCCGACCAGCGTTGTGGTGCTGATGCTGATCCTGATCGCCGGCGGCGTGGCGTCGTACCTCCGGGTGCCGCGCGAGTCGATGCCGGAAATCGTCATTCCCAACATCATCGTCACCACCGTGTACGGCGGGGTGGCGCCGCGCGACATCGAGACCCTGGTCACGCAGCCGCTCGAGGACGAACTGAACACCATCGCAGACGTCAAGGTTATCTCCTCCACTTCGCGCGAGGGGGTGTCCAGCATCAACGTCGAATTCGTCGCCGGCATGGACATGACCGAGGCGCTGCAGCGGGTGCGCGAGAAGGTGGATCTGGCCAAGCCCGAGCTCCCCGCCGCCGCCAACGACCCGCAGATTTTCGAGATCAACACGTCGCAGTTCCCGATCATGCAGGTCAATATCGCCGGGCCCTACAACCAGGTGCGCCTGCGCGAGGTGGCGGAGGATATTCAGGCCCGCTTCGAGCAGATTCCGAGCGTGCTCGAAGCGCAGCTCTCCGGCGGCCTGGAGCGCGAGGTGCACGTCGACGTGGACCTGGCCAAGCTCAAGTTCTACGGCCTCGCATTCAAGGATGTCAGCGACGCGGTGCGCGGCGAGAACGTAACGGTGCCCGGAGGCTCCATCGACGTCGGCGAGCTGAAGTACCTGGTGCGCGTGCCGGGCGAGTTCGAGGCCACCTCGGCGATCGGCGACATCGTCATCGAGACGCGCGACGGGCAGCCGGTGTACGTGCGCGACGTGGCCGCGGTCGACTTCGGTTTCAAGGAGCGCGACAGCTACGCGCGCCTGGACGGCTTCCCGGTGATATCGCTGGCCATCGTCAAGCGCAGCGGCGCCAACATTCTGGAGACCGCCGACGCGGTGCGCGCGGTGCTCGCCGAGGCGGAACCGTCGCTGCCGCCGGGTACCGTCACCAAGATCACCGCCGATCAGTCCAACGACATCAACGACATGGTGAGCAGCCTGGAGAACAACATCATCTCCGGTCTGCTGCTGGTGGTGGCGATTCTGCTGTTCTTCCTGGGCACGCGCACCGCGCCGTTCGTCGGGCTGGCAATTCCGCTGTCGATGCTGATCTCGTTCGTGATCATGCAGTTGATCGGCTTCACCCTGAACATGGTGGTGCTGTTCAGCCTGATCCTGGCGCTCGGCATGCTGGTGGACAACGCCATCGTGGTGGTGGAGAACATCTACCGCTACCGCGAGCGCGGTTTCGAGCGCGCCGAGGCGGCGCGTTTCGCCACTGGCGAAGTGTCCACGCCGATCATCGCGTCCACTGCCACCACCCTGGCCGCCTTCGTGCCGCTGGCGTTCTGGCCCGGCATCGTCGGCGAGTTCATGAAGTACCTGCCGTTGACGCTGATCATTACCCTGAGTTCGTCGCTGTTCGTGGCCCTGGTCATTCTGCCGACGCTCGCTTCGCGGCTGATCGAGACCGAGGGAGTCAAGGGGCAGCGTCTGCCGCCGGCCGCGCGCATCGTATTCCTGCTGGCAGCCGCCGGCGTGCTGGCCGCGGCCGTGACGGTGAGTTGGACGACCGCCGCTCTGCTGGCGGCCACCGGCGCCGGCTTGCTGGTGTTCAACCGCCTGATAGGCAAGCCGGGCGGACACTGGCTCATCCATCGCGGCCTGCCCTGGATCGTGCGCCACTATGAGGCGGTACTGCGCTGGGCGCTGCGCCGCCGCGCGGCCGTGATGGCAATTGCGGTCGCCGCATTGGTGGGCTCGGGCGCCATCTTCTCGCAGAACAACTCGGGGGTCGAGTTCTTCCCCGAGGACATCCCGCCCAGCCGGGTGCTGGTGAACGTGGAGGCGCCGCTCGGTACGCGCGTGCAGCAGACCGACGCACTGGTCCGCGGGGTAGAGGAACAGCTCGCCGCGCTGCCCGGCGGGGCGGACGTCGAGTCGGTGGTGGCGACCGTCGGCGGCAACGGCACCCACCTGGCGTCGGTGACGATGAGCTTCGTGCCCTACGAGGAGCGGGCGGCGGATGTGTTCGCCACCATTGACGAGGTGCGCGCCACCGCCGGCGACGGCATCGCCGGCGCCGCGATCACGGTGGAGCAGCCGGCCATGGGTCCGCCGACCGGACAGGCGCTCAACATCGAGATCGCCGGCTCCGATCCGGCCGTTCTGAAGCGGCTCGGCGACGACTTGGTGCGCCTGCTCGAGGAGTCGGAGCTGTTCGCGAAGCTGGACGGTCTGAAGAGCGACATGGCAGCCGGCAGGCCGGAGCTGGTGGTGGCGGTGGACCGCGAGCGCGCCGCGTTGCACGACCTGAACACCACCGACGTGGGCAATACCATCCGCAGCGCGATCAACGGGCGGACCGCCTCCCAATTTCGCGCCGGCGAGGAGGAGTACGACATTACCGTGCGGCTGGCCGCCGAATACCGCGAGGACCTGGATTCGCTGGGCGACCTGGTGGTGGTGGCCGGCAACGGTGCGCAGATACCGCTCTCCTCGGTGGCGAGCTGGTCGATCAGCCGCGGGCTCGGCGACGTGACGCGCAAGGATCTCAAGCGCGTGGTAACCATTTCTTCGGACGTGCGCGCCGGGTACAATGCCAACGCGGTGGTGGGCGAGGTGCGCGGGGAGGTGGGGCCATTCGTGGCCGCCCTGCCGACCGGGTACGCGCTGCAGTTCACCGGCCAGCAGCAGGAGCAGCAGGAGTCGCAGGCATTTCTGTTCGCCGCTTTTCTGCTTGCCGCCTTTCTGATCGCGTTCATCCTGATTACCCAGTTCGACTCGGTTACCAAGCCGGTGATCATTATCAGTTCGGTGGTCATGTCCACCGTCGGCGTGCTGCTCGGGCTGGTGCTGTTCCAGATGCCGTTCGTGGTGGTGATGACCGGGGTCGGGGTGATCAGCCTCGCCGGCGTGGTGGTGAACAACGCGATCGTGCTGATCGACTACATCGACATTTTGCGTCGGCGCGACGGGTTATCCCCGCGGGAGGCGATAGTGCGCGGCGGCGTAACCCGGTTCCGCCCGGTCATCCTGACCGCGATCACCACCATTCTCGGCCTGGTACCGCTGGCGATCGGCCTCAACTTCGACTTCTTCGGTCTCTACACCAACATCGACCCGGATTTCTACTGGGGCGGCGAGCAGGCCGCCTGGTGGAGCCCGATGGCGATTGCGGTGATTTGCGGGCTGGCCTTCGCCACCTTCCTGACGTTGCTGCTGGTGCCGGTGATGTACTCCCTGTTCGACGACCTCGACGGCTGGGCGCGGCGTGTGTTCGTGACCGGCCGCAAGCGCCGCGCGTCCCCGGAGCCGGCTCCTGCCCCGGCGGTGGCGCCTGCCCCGGCCGCGGTGCCGGTGCCGGCCGTGGTGTCGGCGCCGGCCGCGACACCGGTCGGTCCGCAGGGAACAATCGCCGCGGCGCGGCCAAGACTGCGGGACTGACCGCGACTGGCTCGACCGGCTCTACCGGCTCGGGTGGCAATGCCAAAAGCGGTAACCGGGGTTGACACGATCAGGCGGCTGCGATCTCGCAGTCGGCTGAAGGACTGAAGTAGCGCTTGAGATCGCCGTTCAGGAGAGCCAAGCGGGTGCGGAGC
>MKWU01002428.1_pt1 | contig 28027 bp, 41 predicted proteins | sample 809101 | NCBI WGS metagenome assembly MKWU01 (sample SAMN05860141, study PRJNA318959) | sponge metagenome | host: Aplysina aerophoba | place: Slovenia: Piran, Adriatic Sea, Gulf of Piran | collected 2013-05-07 | reverse complement strand
TGCGATACCCGCTGGATCGAGTGCTGTCGGTACCGTAGTTCTGCGATGGACGAGCCCAAGACCGGCCTCTGCCAAAACAACCCGCATAGATGGATTCCGATCGCGGAGCAGTCCGACGAGCGAGGCGTCTACAGCCAGACGCACAGGTGCCTAGTTTGCCGCATGCTCAGGAAGCGTGTCATGAGGTTCGCGCGCTGGCCGCTCCGGCGCCGCTGGGGCGATTGGGAGTATATCCGGTGAGCGAGTTCCTGGCCTCTCGCAGATCGGTATCATAGGACCGTGAACCGATCAAGCACTCAAGCGCTGCGGGAGACGATTTGCTGGATCGTCGCCCCGCTGGCCTTCGCAGCCTTCTGCGTGTGTGCGATCTGGACGTTTCTGATGGATCACCTAGAGGCGGTCATGGTCGTCTGCTTCGGCGGGTTCGCGCTGCTGATGGCTACGTGGATCGCGCTGGATTACTACGATGGCGTGCTGCAGAGGCATGCTGAGAAGGAAAGGTATCTGCGGGAGGGACGGCCATGAGCGCTAATACGGAAGCCTTGATCGCCTTAGTCCTCGGACCGTTGTTGGTGATAGCCATCATATTCGCCATCGCGGTGCATGTCAACGACCGCGATGGCGGATGGCACTCGCACCCTACGGCCGTTGGCGGTGAGCGTATCCGCTACTCCCACAGGCACCTGCCAGGCGCGGAGCACTTGCACCACGACGGCTACGAGTTTCGGTGCATGACCCACAGGGACAGGCGCCTGCCGCGAGGTTGGGACGGCATCAGCCCGAAGCCGCCCGTCTCGCTTGGTGATCTGGTTCGTGCGCAGAGGAGTCGTTGATAAGATGGCATTGGCGGAGATTTCGCTGGAGGACGTGCAATCACTCGTTCGAGAAGCCATTGCACTGTCCAGAAACTCAGGGAGATCGCGATTGGAATTGGCGGAAGACATACGGCCTGCGATGCTGCGCCGTGGTCTCACGAACGAAGAGTTGGATGCGCCTGGTAAGGGGCGCTACGGTAAACCGACTCCAATGATTGTTCTGATGGTGGATCGCGCCATCAACGGTCTCTCGCAGGCGAACGGTGGAATCATCTCCAGGCCCAAACGGATTACGGATGGCGCGACTGTATTCGTAGAGGCGTCGTATTCCGGACAGGCGCCGGACCCCGCTGTGTCGACTCGGCTCAAATCCAAGACGGCTCGAGATGAATTGTACGATCTGCAGGGCGGTGTCTGTATGGGCTGTGGCGAGAGCCTGCCGCTTCGCCAACTCCAGGTGGACCACATTGTCCCGCGATCCGAGGGCGGTCCGGACTGCTGGCATAACTGGCAACTGCTGTGCGGGCCGTGTAATAGCTCGAAGGGCCGTAAGTCTATGATCGAGTTCCTGGCTTCCCGCAGATCGGTATCGTAGGGACATGAACCGACTAATCACACTCGCGCTGCTGGCCCTGGCGGTCGGCCAAGCGCAGATACACGAACGCGGCTGTCCCGAAGGTGAGACGCTGACACTCGATCTTGCTGTGGAAGAAACCGAGTGGGCGTGCGCACCACACACACACCTTGGGAGGTTCGGCAGCTCGTGGACGAGTTCGGCGAACCTAGCGCGTACGCGGCGTTCAGCGCTATTGAGAATCCCATCGTCCGTCCCTCTGGCGTTACGGCTCAAATCCGCGTCGAGTGCGATACGGCCGTGATCATGCTATCTCAGCGCACTACGTTAGTCGGAGGCACTTGGCGGCGAGATGAGTACGAGCGCAAGGACTTCACGATAGGTGCTCGGCTAGATCAGAAGCGATTGCAGATTCGTATGTGGACTGGCTATCCGTATCCGGACGCGTTCATCGCATTTACGCAGAAGACGCGCAAGGTGATGCCCACGGGCGCGAGATACCTTGCGGTGTCCCTGCCGTTTCGCGAGGCAGGCCCAACAGCGTACAGATTCTCGCTTGAGGGGTCCGAAGCTGCGATTGCTCGGAGTTGCGGACAGTGAAGCGCTACGCCAAGATGGGCGCTGCGGAGGAGGCGAGATGAGTGCTATCGAGTCACTGGTAAGTATCAACTTCCCCAAGTGGACCTGGAACCGCCACAAGAAGTGGATGGAGTGGCAAAGGCTGCGACACCAGCAGTGGATGGAGAGCGAGAGGCAACGGCATGAACAGCACATGGAGAGTGAGAGGCTGAAGAAGGCTGTTCGGTGCGGTACGTCCGGAACCCGCGTCGAACTGTGGATGGAAGGCGAGCGGCCGCACGTGTGCATCCACACAGATGGCGGAGACTTCGCAGAGGTGCGATTGGACCTGGTCAAACTGCGAGATCGGTTGACCGCGGAAATTGAAGCGGGGCCCGACCATTGCCCACTTAGCCCAGAACGACACAAGGAGCGGTAGCGATGCCAGATCCGATCATCCTGACCGACGCCGAGCGCACCCGCTTCGCGGCGTATTGCGAGCAGGAGGCGCGCGACCGCAGAGATCGACGATGGCAATTGGCGCGCGTCGGCCACCACGTATCGTCTGCGGACGAATCGATCAAGGCCAGGGCATTCCAGATTGTCGCTCACGAGGTCGTCGTAGAGAAATGATGCAATCCGACTTTGCCGAGCGCGCCGCGGAGATCCTGCACAACCTGGCCTTGGAGCGCGAGCGCCGAACGTGGTCGCAGCGGTTGTTCTGGCAGCGCTGGGTCATCCCCAGCGAGCCGCTGCGCAACGACGCGGCCAATTTGCTCAGGGCGTACGAGGTAGATATCCACAAGCCCAAGGGGACGCGCTACGTCGGGGACGATGAGTGATCGGTACAATACGGACGTGAGCGAGATTCTCGAAACCATCCGGAAGCTAGGAGTGGCACCTTGCGGCTCTCACAAGATCGGGACTGAGAAATCGCCATCGGATCATCGATTCCCGCCGAAATTCAATTGCGTAGCATGGGTTCTCGGCGTGTGGGGAGTCTGCTTCTTGGGCATGAGCGTCGCGAGCAACTTCGGCCGCGAAAACGTACACGCCATCGCGATCTTTGCGTCTGCGTGGGTGTGCTGCAAGCTCATTGCCGCGGGCGCGACGGACAGACTGGAGAAATAATGCAAGTCGATTACATCGATCACATGGGCAGCGACCTGACGGTCGTCAACGCGGCGCGCGTCTCGCATGACAAGCACCATAAGGAGTTCGGCGGAACCGACGCCGGCCTGATCAGGCACCTGGCGCGCCATGATCACTGGTCGCCATTCGCGCATCCGCAGGTGCAACTCCGGATCACCGCTCCGATATTCGTGAGCAACCAACTCAAGCGCCACCAGATCGGTTTCGCGCTGAACGAGGTGTCCAGGCGCTATGTGAAGGATGCGCCGGATTATCACGTGATCGAGCAGTGGCGCATGGCGCCTCCGACGAACGTCAAGCAGGGCTCCGGCCGGGACGCCACTCCGGAGGAGAATGCGGAGTTCCGCTCCTACGCGGAGGAGGCCACCCAGAGCGCTAACGAGGAATACGAGTATCTGATCGATTCCGGCGTCGCTCCGGAGCAGGCTCGCTCGCTACTGCCGCAATCGATGCACACCGCTTGGTACTGGACGGGATCGCTGTACGCCTGGGGACGTCTGTGCGGCCAGCGCTTGGATCCGCATGCGCAGGGCGAGACGCAGGAGATCGCTCGGGCCATCGATGAGATCATCCGGCCGCGCTTCCCCGTGGCCTGGCCTGTCCTGATCGAGGCATTCCGCATGCGCGCGGCGGCCTATGATCTGCGCGATGCGCTGCTGTTGATCGAGCAGGCGTCGTCGGAGTGGGCGGACCCGCTGCCGGACAAACTGCGCGACAAGGTGCTGTCGCTGCTCCGGTAGAATACGAGCGTGAGACCGCTATCCGATCAAATACACGCAATCGAGGCACTGCCGATCTACGAGCGCCTGCCCGGCGAGTACCATGTCATCCAGAACAGCGGTACGAAGGATAGCGCGGATGATATCTGCCGTGCCTTGGAGATCGCAGGCGAGTTTCCGGTTGCGTACCGCAATGTCGATAACGATGCCTGGCACGTGTGGGTTGACAGCCTGTATCGCCGCCATGATATCGCAGCGGGCTGCTACGTCACGTTCCGCAGAGAGCCGGATCTCGCAGATCCTCCGGATCCTTCGCAGCCGGGAGTCGGCGGCGGGACCAAGTGGAGCGTGATCTCATATTCGCAGGAGGACTTCGAGTCCCGCTATCGGAGGGTGGCTCCGTGACGCTGGCGGAATCCGGAGAACTGCGCGAGTGGCTGGGCTCGTTCGTCGGCCTGCTGAAGCAGGCGGACGAGATTCTGAATACGAAGCGCGACGAGTGCATCCGCAACGAGCAGGCATTGCGCTGCCCGCCGAGAGACGGGCGGTCCGAGGCAGAGTGGCTGGAGTGGATGCAGCAGGCCGCGGACGTATCCGCAGTGCGAAGCCGCATCCGTTCGGCGATCAAGGCGCTGGAAGAGACGGACAAGGAAGTGGAGCGGTACCGTGACAAGTGCGCGGAGCGCCTGACGGAGAAAGTAGCATGACGATTCATAACGCCCAGAGGATCTTGGATAATATCCGCACTACCGCTGGTCACATCTCGGAGTTGAAGCGCCTGCTCCTGATGGAGCGCAGGAACCTGTCGGAGCGCGAGCCGGATCGGACGTGCGACGGCTGGGCGAAGCGATTCGTCGAGTGGAATGCGGACATCGCCTCGAACGTCGCGATGGGATCTGTCGCGGATACAGGCGTATACGCGCTGGAGACGGTGGACCGCGCCCTGTCCGACTACATCCGTCGCCAGAAGGATCTGGAGCGATCCTGATGCTCAGCTGGTGCTTCTATTGGGCCGGCTGCGCGATGCATTGGATCGAGTGCGCGGTCTCTTGGTGCTTGCAGATCGAGGAGCCTGTGGATGACCAGGATCTCGACCGCGAGCGCCTGTGCGTGAAGATCTCGTTCGCTCTGTACGATGCGTATAACTGGCTCATGATGACGTCGGTGGATCTGCAGGGCACCAGGGCCGCAGGCTGGTTCAGCGGGCCGTGGGGCGATCCGAGACAGATCACAGAGGAGGACATGAAATGAACTATCCGCAGATGCCGCCCAGACCGCCGGTGGTGACACCGCACGGCAGGCCCATCGAGAAGTTCGATCCGGAGCGCCATACCGGTTATCGGGACGCGGATGGCCAGCCGGAGATGCTGCCTGGCGTACGCCGACTCGGCAAGCGAGACTCGCTGTTCCGATACGCGGACGGGATGGCCCTGATCCGCTATGATCCGGCGATCCACGCGACCTGCGAGCAGGATCTGCAAGATAACCGCGCTCGCATGGCGATCCACGTAGCGAGACTTGCGAGCGAGAAGTCTGCCGCGGTACCATAGATGCGATGCAAGGGATCTGCCAAGAGGTCGAATGTGATCGATCGGTGTACGCCAAAGGGCTGTGCTTTAGGTGCTATCAGAGACAGTGGCGAGCCAGAACGAGAAAGCCTCGCGTCCCGCGCATCTGCTCCGTAGAGGGCTGCGCGAACAAGCATTCCGCCAAGGGATTCTGCAGATTGCATTACGCGCGGCAGCGGCGTCTTGGATTCGTAGATCTTCCTGTACGGGCGTCTTGGGCGATATGTAGCGTGGATGGCTGCGATGAAGTGCATCTGGCTCGCGGAATGTGTCGATTCCATTATGACTTGGCGCGCCGTCCTCCGAAACGCCCTCCTCCGCCAAAAGAATGCACCCTGTCGTGGTGTGATAGACCGCACGCCACGAGCGGTCTGTGCAGTTTTCATTACAAGCGCAAGCGCTCTGGCATTCCGCTAGACGCGCCGCTGAGAGGATCCGCCGAACCGAAGTGCACTGTCAAAGGATGCGACGAGCCTCGCCGCGCCAAAGGGATGTGCTACTTGCACTATCTCCGAGAGCAGAATGGCGTGGATTTCTCCGAGCCGTTCGGGCACAGGAAGTCGTACAAGATCTGCGATTCGGAAGGTTGCGGTCGACGGCTGTACGCCAGGGGCCTGTGCCGGAACTGCTACAACCGAGATCGCTACGCGAGGCGAGTGCGTCGATGAAGCCGTCCGATTACAGGGTCGAGCACATGGCCGGAGTGCCGTGGATCGAGGTGGACGATATCCCGCACCACAGGCGGATCAAGAAACTCTCGTTCTACCTCACGTGCCGCTCGTATCCGGAGCAGTACGACGTGCATCCGAGCGTCCGGCGAAATACGCAGCCTGTCGGATATGTACGCCTGCGCCGCGGCAGCCTGACGGTCGACGCCATCCGCGGCAGGCCAGGGAATGCTGATAGCAGAGCAGAGGTGCTGAGACACCATTTCTCCGACGGCCGCGACGAGTTCGAGGATGAGGCGGTTCGAGAGAAGTGGTTGAAACTGGCGGCGAAGAAGATCAAGGCGTACTTGGCCAAGCGCGGGAATCGGTAGAATGCGGGCATGAGCGAAGAGAGCGCAAACACGCCGAGTCGTCGCGGCGCCGTAGTCATCATTACGGACGACGAGGGAAACGTACGCGGTACCGGCGCATGCTTCGATCCGGACAAAGGCGGCGAAGTCGTCGACTCCATCCGCTGTGATCGAGCGGCGGATATCGCGTGGAACGCCGCTATGAAGGCGTCGTACATCGAACCGTTCGATTGGGTGATAAATAACCACATGCGCGCATGGGAGCGGCGCCACGCCCTGCTCAAGATGGCGGCAGCATGCAATTGGCGAGTTCGGACGCACTTGATCGACGAGGAAGGCAAGCAGATCGATGACGCATGAGCAGCTGATGGAGATCATCCAGGACGAGGGCAAGGATCTCTTCGGCCGGTTTGGCCTGGTGCTGCGAGTCGGCGTAGAGTTGCAATCGGCGACGGACGATGCCACGAAAGTTCTGGCGTCTTGGATTGAACTGGATAAGCGATACGACTCGGTGACTCGCTGCTTCGCCGCGGCCCAGCAGAGGCTGTGCTTCTCGTCGGGCGACCAGCGCGTCTTCCAGTTCGCGATCGCCGGCTTGTACATGGACGTTTGGGAGAACCTGCCGATGGTCGAATCCCTGCTATTCTTTTGGGACGTGCTGGATCCCGAGAAGACGCACTTGGCCAACTTCCCGGCGGCCGATGTATCCAAGATCGATTGGTCGGGGTTTCCCTCGCACATCGACGTCACCACGTGGCGAGCGCCGCTGTATCTGACGAGGAGCGAAACGGAATGACGTGCGCGAACAAGAAGATCGAGGCGGCCGCATCGATGGCAGATGCCGTTCCGGTCACATTCGAGCAACTGGAGGACATGGGCTATATCCTGTATCGCCCGCAGAGCATCCTCGGCCTGGCGGATCCAGTGATCATCGGCAAGCGCCCGAGCGCTGTCGATGGCGTAATTAGCGCCATGCTGACCAGGTCGCTTGATCCGGAGACTTCCGAGGCGTTTCGGTATCGTAAGAACGATGCGTGACACAACCATCCGGCCGAAATCCACTATCCAGGCGCACAGCGGCGATGTGTGGGATCTGAATGATCCGCGCGAGGATTTCCGGTGGGAGGACGTCGCCTACTCGCTCGGCAACCTGTGCAGGTTCAACGGACATTGCCGGCGGTTCTACTCCGTGGCGGAGCACAGCGTACATGTTGCGAATCTCTTGACGCAATCGTCGCAGATGGCGCTCTATGGCCTGTTGCACGACGCGCATGAGGCTTGGACGGGCGATATCACGGCGCCGATGAAATGGATGCTCGACATGCACGTCGAGTGGGTCCAGAATCGTATCGATCACGCCGTGTGGGCGAAGGCCAAATTGCCGCAACCGTCGGCGGAGATCCAGGAAGCGATCAAGGTCGCGGATTTGAGAATGCTGTCGACGGAGTGCAGGGATTTGATGCACCACAGCAAGCAGGTGTGGACGTGCCTGGACGGCGTGGAACCGGTCCCGTACTATATCCATAATCCGCTGAGTCCGGGAGTTGCCGCCAACTGGTGGCTGAACGAGTTGCGATTGCACTTGGGAGGTGTTTCATGACGAAGATCAGCGAGGCGGCGTGGCTGATGGCCACCGCTGCGTGGGGCGTTCTGATATTGACGGTGTGGAAGGACAGCGACGATCTGGGCGGCGTCTGCATAGCGCTGTGGATTACGGCGATCGCCCTTCTCATTCGCGATGGCGCGCGAGCGCGTCGAGATCGCAAGCAGCCCGCGATCAAGGCAGGGATGGCGCCCACCATGACTCTGGAGAGATATCTAGGGCAGTACGGTCAAACCACGTCTATCCAAACCTCTGGCGTCGATCCGGAGATCATCCGCGCCAACGGCAAAGTCTACGACGTGGAGCCACACGGCCGCGGCGTGCAAGTGCAGTTGGAGAACAACGAGACTCGTAAAGGCGCGTTCGGCGTAATGCGGGATCCCAAGAGCGTGCGGAATGCCAAGAAACTCGTGCGCGGCGACGATGTCGTATTCGTCGGACGGACAAGTTATTCGCAACCCACGTGGGTTGTGCTGGATCCGGCGGTCCTCGAGATCGCCGGTGATTTCTACATGGCGGAGGGAATCAAATGATTAGAACACTGCGAGATCGCGTCTTGGTGGAGCCGATGCCCGCCGAGGACGTATCGAAGGGCGGCATCCTGCTGCCAGAGCAGGCGCAGAAGAAGTCGAAGTACGGGACTGTCCGCGCTGTCGGCAACGGCGTCCGGAAGGATGGCGAGGTCGTCCCGCTCGAGGTGCAGGTCGGCGACACCGTCCTATTCGGCGATTACGCCGGCGACGAGGTCGAGGTGGACGGAGCGAAGTGCCTCGTGATGCGCGAGGACGAGATCTACGGCATCGTGGATGACGAGTGATGGCTGACACGGGCAGGAGCCACGATCTCAAGACATGGCCGGAGTTCTTCCAGGCCGTGCTCGACGGGAAGAAGCGATTCGAGATCCGGCGAGATGATCGCGGATTCATGGAGGGCGATACACTGGTCCTCAAGGAGTGGGATCCGGGACTCAATCCGGGCCTGTCCGGGGATCTAAATTACACGGGCCGCAAGATCAGGGTCCGCGTGACGTACAAGTTGCACGGCGGCATGTTCGGCGTCGATCTGGAGTACTGCGTCCTGGGATTCGAGTACATCGATACGTCGAATTGAAATGCAGAAACCGAAGAGCGTCGCCATCGGCGGACACAGATTCCGGATCGTCGAGGATCTGGGATTCCATCCGAAGGCCAAGTGCTACGTCAAAATCGTCCAGCTGGGCTACTGCCAGAAGCCCGTGGTGAAATTCCCTAGCGAGCGAGAGTGGCGATTCTGGACGGAGAAAGACGTGCAAATAATGGGATATCGCGAATAAACGCACCTTTCTCCCTGATTCCGCTTGACTCCTATGGTGGGATAGCATATACTAATACTAGAGGAAACGAGAGATGGCGGGCATCACCTACACGAAGCGGATCGAAGACACCTACACAGAGTTGACGCGAGATCAGGCAATCGACTGGCACCGCCATCTGCTGGCTGTCGACGGTCGAAGGCTCACGAGGAAGGAAGTCGTGTATGAGACCGAAGACCTCGAGGAGTCCGCCGACTGGAACGGCGTCGTGTGCGTCACAGGCCAAGGCTATGATCTGATCGTAAAGAGCGGCAGGAGTTAGGCATCATGGCAACCACCACCAAGTACGCGCACTGCTTCCGGCGATACTTCTCGTTCGGCAAGCTCGCCGGCCAGTTCGGCCCTTGGACGCCGTCCACGTACGTCATCTGCGACACCGTGCAAGAGGCCGGCAAGCGCGGCACCTGCGCAGGGCTCGGATTGCGGCCCTCCGCGCAGACTCGCGTGATGGCGACCGACGACGATGGCGCGAGTTGGCGGCCGCTGTCATCGGAGGAGTACATCCGATGACGCGCCTCCGAAGTCGCCCGCTTTCGGGCTACTGCACCGAATCGATCCGGCGCGACGGACGATACCACCAGCGAGCCTGTTCCAGGATCGCAAAATACGATCCAGACGAGTTTGGAGTGCCGACCAAGTGCGGCAGCCACAGCAATCGCACGAAAGAGCGCAAGGCCGAGAAGGAGACGACATGAAGCACCGATTTGAGTACCTGTCGGCCACAGGCCGCTGGGTCGACGCCAAGGACACCTGCCACTCGGACATGCCCGATGTGGATTACGACACCGCGGAGCAGGCGCAGGCAGCCGCGGATGCATTCAGCACCAAGCGAGCCGGCGTCCCCGTGCGCACGGTCGAGGTGGTGGAGACCGCGAAACGATTCCGCTACAGGCTCGCGCTCAAGGGCAGGTATTTCGCGCTGGATGCGGAAACGCTCGATGCGATCCGCCCAGTACTCTATCGCAGCCCCGCGAGCGAGATCTCGGAGATCCTCCGGCGCGCGGTGCAGGCCGGACAGGCGGAGGAGATTCCAATCCGATGAAAGTCCTCGTCGCATGCGAGTTCTCGGGGACGGTCAGGGACAGGATGTCCTCTGCCGTGCACGATGCGTGGTCATGCGACCTACTGCCATCTGATACTCCCGGGAATCACATCCAAGGCGACGCGCGGCCTGTCCTGCGCCAGAAGTGGGATCTGGTGATCGCGCACCCGCCATGTACGAGGCTCTGCAACTCCGGAGTCCGCTGGCTCGCGGAACGCGATCTGTGGGATGAGATGCGCGAGGCATGCCAGTTCTTCCTGGAATGCCTGAACGCCAACTCGCCGCTGTGTGCCGTGGAGAATCCGGTCATGCACGGCCACGCCAGGAAGATCGTAGGCAGGCGCCCTGATTTCACTGTCCAGCCTTGGCACTTCGGAGATCCTTTCCGGAAGCGAACGTGCTTCTGGACGCGAGGATTGCTGCCATTGGTACCATTGATAGGTGCGACGGCGGAAGGTGCTGTGGACGCTGTGGCGCAAGAGCCGCCCGGCGAGGATCGCTGGAAGAGGCGATCAATCACATATCCGGGCATCGCGGATGCGATGGTCGATCAGTGGGCCAGCGGCAGGCGGGTGCGCGTGATGCACTCGCTGCTCGGCCTGACAGGAGGGAAACGATGAAGATTACGAGGGATGGACTCAGCGAAATGTCGTCGCTGGTGTGCGTTCTGTACGCCAGTTTCGTGATGGTGACGCGCGGACCGGAAGAGGGCGTGTATTTCTTGGCTCTGGCTGTGTGGATCATGGTCTGGCCGTACAGGAGGACGCGATGAACGCCACAGACACACTCGTTAGCGCGCTGACAGCGCCGGCGATCAACGTGATACGCAAGGCGGAGGGCAGGTGATGATGCATCTCATTGGAGTTCTGCTGTGCTTCGGCGCAGTCGTGGCGTTTGCCATTCTCGTCGGAGCGAATCTGGTGGTCGTAGGGCGCAGGTACGCGCCTCGCTGGTTCGATACGGACGGCGCGCTGTGAAGTACACCATCAAGGATCCGAACGGCCGCGTGGTCTGCCAGGACGCCGCGTTCATGGATGCCGCGCGCGAACTGGCGGTGGTGGCGCATCTCGATATAGGGTCCGCCATGCACGCGATGAAGCGAGTGCTGGAATTCAATTCCGGATACCGCGGAACGCCTCCGATCTGGGTGCCGTCGATCATCCAAGCAGGCTTCGCAATTATCCCGTCTGACGAATCGGTATAATACTGATGGTAGTCATGCACCAAGACAGGCAGGTTGCAGGAGAGCCGGACTGGCGCGCGCCTGCCAGCCCCTTCGCGTTACATCCGGATGCTGGCGGAGTCGTCCCCGCCGGCAGTCGTGAAGGGGCGATCTCCTTGCCATGAACGACGAGACGGCGCTCGACTATTTGGAGATCTTCGGAGAGGAGCGCATCCAACTCCGCATCGCGAAGTTGGCCAAGCGGATCGCGGATGATTACCAATATTGCAAACTGCACCTGGCCATCGTGCTCAAGGACGGATTCATGTTCGGGTCGGATCTCATTCGCGCATTGCCGGAGAAGACGAGGGACGGCGCACAGATCGGGTTCGTCGATCCGGATTTGATCATGGTCAAGAAATTCCGCGACAGCGATGTCTTGATAGTGGATGGCATCTTGGAATCCGGCGAGACTTTCGACAGATTGACGCAGAACTTGGAACTGGGCGGCGCCAGCACCGTCCGCGCTGCCGCTCTGGTGTGGCGGAAGGGCCTACTGCGATCAGGGATGAATCCGTGCAGATACATCGGATTCGAGAGGGACGGAGGTGCGCAGTTGTACGGATACGGCATCGGCGCCTCGCCAGGACATCCGGACGTCCGGATTAGGAGGTGACAGGCATGCAACCGCAACCGCCGCAATTGAATCGCCCGCAGAGGCGCATGGGGACGAGGATCGTCGCAAGCGGCGTGATCGGAATGTTCTGGCCCGGCGTGTCCGGCCTGTTCGCACTGATCGGATTGGCGTCCCTGCTGACAGGCGTATGGCGATTGGTTGTCCCGCCTGTGCAGTGGCTGGATGGTTTGGCAGCTGTTCTGGGCGCTGCGCTCTGCTTGGGCCTGGCGTTCGTGATATCGCTGGCCATCGATGCTCCGGTTACGCCTCCGGAGCGGAAGTAATTCCGATCTTTCTCGTCTAATCGCAACTTTCACGCCAAATAGCCTTGACTCCTATGGTGGGATAGCATATACTAATACTAGAGGAAACGAGAGATGGCAACCACCACCAAGACCACCGACCACCTGCTGACGGTTCTGGAAGATGCGGAGGCCTGCGCCTGCTGCGGCAGCCAGACCGTCGCCTGCGTCTGCGGCTGGACCGGCTGCCTCGCGGACGCGGACGCGGAAACGCGGTTCCACAGCGATGTGGCTTTCGATGATGATGAGGAGGCGTAGAATCATGGCAACCACCAAGAACCATAACCTGATCGGCAACCGCGCTATGAACCTCGCGACCGGCTCCGAGCAGGTCGCCGACAGCGTCGAGGCGTGGATCAAGGCGCAGGATACGACGATCTTCGATTACGCGGAGAAGGCCGTCGCCGACAAGCTTCAGATGGACGCCATCAGGGCACTCCGCGCTCTGGAGCGGCACTGGGCGAATCGCGCCAAGGTGCACTACGCGATCCATGATGGCGAGGAGGTGAACTAGACATGATCGACATCGAGAAATTCAGGGCGCGCCGAGACGCGATCCGCTGCGACATCCGGACGGGCGTCGCGATCAACGGAGTAGGCTGGACGGAGAGCGTAACGATGCCGGACGGCCAGAAAGCGGGACACATCATCCCGTTCATCGACGAGCACAGCGGTCACGTCAAGTATCGCTGGCAGGGATTCTTCTGCAGCAAGCTTCAAGGCGTTCGGTGGGACAAGGCCCTCGACGCGATGGAGGCTGTCGACCGCGAACTGATCGCGGTGTACGGCAAGTAGTGATCATGCAAGATCTAAGCTACATGCAGGCTCGCAAGGACCACGAGTACCTGTGGTCGTTCGGTCCCGCGCAGGATATGTCGGGCGGTTACGTCGACCAAGAAGATCTCGCCAAACTGCTCAAATCTCCAACCAGGAGGACAGCGCGCGCGTGCTACTGCAATCAGATCAACTACTGGTTTGAGGCCGGACCGGAAGGTGCCTTCAACGCGTCGTGGCAGCACGGGGACTGGAAGACCGACGAGCGCGTGAGGGAGATCGCGAGGCGCCATTTTGTGGAGGAGGAGTTGGATCGCTTGATCGCGTTCGGCAGTACATAGCAAGTTCGTGCGCAGGTTCGTGGTTGCCCCTGTGCGCTCGCGGCCGCCCGGAGCCGCGCTCCGAAATCCGGGCACCTTCCCTCGATAAGCAGATTTTCGGCTATACTCATGGGATATGCCCTCGCTGGGCGAGATCATCACAGGAGCGCCTCCGATCCCGTCGCTGTCGCCGGCGGCATCGCTTGGAGCGCGCATGGGCGAGGTCGACGGAGTTCGCTGGCGAGACTACTATCCCGAGCAGCAGGAATTCATAGATTCAAGAGCCAAGCGGAAAGTCATTCGGGTTGGCCGAAGAGGCGGGAAGACTACAGGAGTTGGAGGCGCGGCAGCCAAGGCATTCTTGGATGGCAAGCGTGTATTGTACGGCGGGCCGACGCAGGACCAACTGGACCAATTTTGGGGTGAGGTGACGTGGATCCTCGACGAGCCGCTGTCTAAAGGCGTCTGGTACGTTAATCGCAGTCGGCGAATTATCGAGGTAACCGGCACCCAACAGCGCATCCGCGCCAAGACGGTCTGGATTCCGGACGACCTGCGCGGCGATCACGCGGATCTGCTGATCCTGGACGAGTTCCAGATGATGGACGAGAACGTCTGGCAGACCGTCGGCCAGCCGATGCTGATCGACAATAACGGCGACGCGATCTTCTGTTTCACCGTCCCGAGTATCCTCTCGCTCTCGCACTCTAAGGCGAAGGACAAACTGCACGCGTCCAAGTTGTTCAAGAAGCACCAGAACGACGGCCCTGAGTCTAATTGGAAGACATTCACGTTCTCGTCCCACAAGAATCCGTATGTCTCTGCGGAGGCACTGGCGACGATGGCCGAGGACATGTCGCCGCTGGCGTACCGCCAGGAGATCTTGGCCGAAGATCCGGACGAAGTGCCCGGAGCGCTGTGGACAACCGCCATGATCGATGAGGGCCGCGTCCACCCAAAAGACGAGCCGGAGATACTATCGCGCGTGGCTGTGGGCGTCGATCCGCCGGGCGGCGCGACGGAGTGCGGGATCGTCACTGTCGGGACCGCCATGTGCGATTGCGGAGGCGAGCCGGAACTGCACGGGTTCGTTCTCAGCGACGCCAGCCTGCAAGCATCGCCGAAGATATGGGCGCGCAAGGTGATCGATCAGTACGAGGGATTCGACGCCGATCGCGTGGTCGCGGAGCAGAACTTCGGCGGTGATATGGTCGAGCACACGATCCGGACGGAAGATCCCAAGGTGCCGATCTATATCGCGCACGCATCGAGAGGCAAGGCCGTCCGCGCAGAACCCGTGGCGGCTATGTACGAGTCGCCGCACATCCGCATCCACCACGTGGGCCGGTATTCCGCTCTGGAAGCAGAAATGACCCAATGGATCCCGGGATTGCCGAATCAGGAGAGTCCGAATCGCATGGACGCGCTGGTGTGGGCGGTCTGGTATCTGATGCTCCGCAAGAAGCAGAGAGTCGTCTGGGGCCACTCCAAGGCATCGCAGGCGCAGGAGAAACCCAAATGAAGATCACGGCACTCGCCAAGAGATCAGGCCCGAATATGGCCACCAAGATCGCCAGGACCGCATCGCGGAAGAGCCTGCTGTCCGGAAGCTGGTTCGACGGATGGCAGTCCGGCTGGTGGGGCAGATCGATCCGCCAGTGGGGCGGGGACGGCTCATTGTGGGGACAGGGATCGCATCCAGGCAGCAAGGTCGACTTCGCATCGCACGTCGGCTCGGGCCTGGCAAGCTCCGTGCTGATGAGCCCTGTCCGCTGGGTCCAGCGGACGCTGCCGGAGGCGCCTATCCGCCTGCGGCTCAAGGACGACGAGGAGGCGATCCCGGATCATCCGATGGTGGATATGCTGAATCGGCCCAACAAATTCCACACGTGCAATGCCATGCTGCAGGCCGCGATCTACTCCTTTATCGTCGACGGTAACGGCTACTGGATCAAGAAGCGCTCGACCGATAACTCGCCGCGGTGGTGGGAGGACGTGACCGGCGAATTGCAGGAGTTGTGGTGGGTTCCGCACTGGCGCATCCTGCCGTGCTCGCCTCCGGGCGGTACGGAATACATCTCGCATTACGAGTTGTTCATGCGCCACCACGGTCGCATCCGCCTGCCGATCGAGAACGTGATCCACTTCCGGAACGGCATCGATCCGGAGCGGCCGCAGTACGGCATGTCCGTGATCTACTCCGAGTTGCGCGAGATTTACACCGACGACGAGGCGGCCGCCTTCACGTCGACCATCCTGCGCAACGTGGGCGTCCCGGGATTGGTGGTATCGCCGAAGATGTGGCCGTCCGGCGATGGTGACGACATGATGATCATCCAGGACACCGAGGCTGTCAAGCGCTACGTCGAAGAGCGGTTCGGCGGCGATAACCGCGGCAGGTCGCTGGTGCTCGAGGCGCCTGCGGACGTCAAGACGCTGGGTTTCAATCCTCGCGAGTTGGAGTTGGGCAATATCCGCAATATCGTCGAGGAGCGCGTCTGCGCGGCGATCGGCATCCAGCCATCCGTGGTCGGATTCGGAACCGGCTTGCAACAGACCAAGGTCGGCGCGCCGCAACCCCTGTCAGCGTCTCTGTACACGAGAACTGGTGAGATTGCGATGGGCGATGTGAAAGTAGGCGACGAAATCGCAGTGCCCGGTGGATTCGGAAAGGTATCGGCAGTGTATCCGCAGGGTGCGCAAGACATCTATCGTGTCACGTTCCAAGACGGATCTATTGCAGAGAGCACGCTGGATCATCTGTGGGAAGTAACGCAGCCAATCACTCGCGAGCCGGCTTTGCACGGAGTGCTGGAGTTGGGGGAGATCGCTAAATTCGCGGACGCTCGTCTTCGACGAACCAAAGTCCCGCTGCAAGGTGAGGTGGGATTCGACAAGCGAGACCTGCCTGTTGATCCGTATCTTCTGGGCGCTTTGATAGGCGACGGATCGTTTCGAGCGACTCTGCGATTCACGAACCATGAGTCCGAATTGGTGGATCGCGTCAGGGAGCGCTTACCGAGCGGTTACAGTTTGGTCCGTATCGTGGACGAGGGACACGATTACAGAATTCGGTGGGACGGCAAGCGTGCGCAGAATCCCATGATCCAAGCTCTGCGAGAGTTGGGCCTGTGGATGAAATACTCACATGAAAAGTTCATCCCGGACGATTACAAGTACTCGTCTGTGGAAGATCGCAAGGCCCTTCTGAGAGGGATATTGGACACGGACGGATGGGTGAACCATCATGGCCAGCCCGCCATCTGCCAGACGTCCAAGCGATTGGCGGACGATATCGGCTGGTTGGTCAGATCGCTCGGAGGTTACGCTCTTACGCGCACGAAGGCGGCCAATCGCGAGGAGCGCATGATCGCCGGCAGAACGATGCGATCACGGCACGACATGTGGAGCCAGAGCATTGTCGTGCCGAATGCCTCTGACTTCTTCTCGATGGAGCGCAAACTGGCCAAGTGCGCCAAGCGGACGAAAGCGCCTGCGCGCACGTTTCGATCTATCGAGTTCGCCAGACGGGAAGAAGCGCAGTGCATTACGGTGGAGGGATCTCTGTATCTCACGGACAACTTCATCGTCACGCACAATACAGCCGACAGCAATGTCCGCCTGTCGTGGATGAACGGCGTTATTCCGATGCAGGGCGTGTTCGCAGAGGCGCTCGCTATGTCGCTGCTGCCCGAGTACGAGGAGGATCCCAACCAGTTCCGCGTCTACTTTGATCGATCCAAGATCCAGGCGCTGCAGGAGGACGCCGACAACAAGGTCAAGCGCCTCGACATCGCCGTAAAGGGCGGCTGGATGCGCGTCGATCATGCGCAGGAGCAGGCGGGCCTCGATGTCGACGAGACGCAGGACGTCTACCTGCGGCCGATGAATCTCATGCCAGTCAGGGCAAACGAGCGAGAGGAGGCACCGCCACGTCCGCAGCAGCAACAGTCGCCGGCACCACCGGCCAGATAGCGGCGATCGCGGAAGTCGGGCTGGAGATCTTCCGCGCATATCGCACGTTCGAGACGAAGCACAACCACTCGGAGTTCGAGGTCCGCCTCGCCGCCGCTGCAAAGCCGGTCCGTCCGACTCGCGAGCAGCATGCGTTTATCGCAGACCAGATCCGGCGACTGCCCGCGCAGGAGAAGGATTTCTACGCGGACATTCTCGGAGTGCTCAATGCGTGGGGCGAGCGTCTCGAGCGCGTGGCTCTGCAGATCATCCCGCGGCCGCCGGTGCTGCCGGGTATCGGCGAGACCAAGGGCGCTCGGGACGACCTGCTGGGCGAGCAGATCCTGAAGCTCGCGCCGTCCGACGAAGTCCGCGAGCACCTCGAGAAGGTGGCGCAGGACAACTACGCGCGCATCCACAGCGAGACGATCGACGGTCTGGACGCCACTATCGGGCTGGTGATCGATCCGTCCGATCCGCTGAGCGCCAGGATTATGGCGGAGGGCGGCAGGCGCATGGGCCTGGTCGATCTCGACAAGGCCGCCAAGAAGAAGCTGTTCAAGACCCTTGAGGAGATGCGCCTGATCGGCGAGGGACCGGAGGCCATCGCCAGGCGCATACGCGAGGAGATCCCGGCGGGGCCTTGGCGGACGCCCAAGATCCGCGCTCGCGTGATCGCTCGCACGGAGACGCTGCACGCGCAGCGGAAGTCTCAACTGGCGTGCGCGGAATCCGCAGGCGTGAAGAAGGTGATGATCTTCGACGACCGGATCGGCTACGGCGACGACGTCTGCTCTGGACTCAACGGCACCGTTGTCGGGATTGGCGAGGCGAACCTGCTGATGGGCGCGGAGCACCCTAACGGAACTCGCTCGTTCTCGCCGCATTACGATCCGAATGACGGTCCGATCATCCAAGAGGATGCTCGTCTGCAAGAGGGCCAACTTGACTTTGAGAAGTTGGTTATGAACCACGCGAATACAGATAAAGTGCTCAAGGCGCACTCCAAAATTCGTGGATACGTGGATTACGAAAAAACACCTGGCGTTTTGGATTACATGAAGAACGACTTCTACGAAGGTTTTGGCCGTGCAATGCGTGGCGAGATACAGATGACTTCGAAATACACAGAGGTCAACTCGCAGATGTTCGATGCATCCGTGAAACTGCACAGTCCTCTGCGAGTATTCCGCGGGGAGCCTTTGTCGATAATCGATGACGTACCTTTGCAGCAGGGGCAAATATACTCGCCTAGTTCATGGACGTCTACAGCTACGGCTGCACAGCGCGCGAACCGATTTGCCGGAGGCCCGTACGAGAAAGGTCGTATGTGGGATATTCGAGTTCCTGGCGGACAACGCGCTGTAGTTACGCAGCCAGAATTAGGCGAAGTGGTACTGCCGCCTAATACAAAACTCAGGATCTTGCGAGTGGATAAGTGGGACGACGCGATCACTGGAGAATTAGATTTCCCCGTATACCGCGAGCGCGTGATCGCAGAGGTGGTCGATGTCGACACAGCCGCCAAGATCATCGACGACACGCCGACGGTCCTGCACAGTCTCGACGATGCGACGCATCTCGCCAAGCGCGCAGACGAGGCGGAGCGCTATCTCGCAGACGCGCAGAAGGGCCTGAATGACCTGATCGCGGACCGGAACGCCGCTCGCCAGGCGATGAAGACGGCGGCCGATCCCAAGGAGGCCAAGCGGGAATACCTCCGCATCAACGGCAAGGTCCAGAAGCAGCGGAAGCTCACAGATGCGGCGTTCGAGGAGGCGTCCGAGGCTCGCAAGGCATCCGACACGGCGCAGAAGCTTGCGGAGAAGTTGGCCAAGCCCGCCGTCGCGGATGTGGATCCGGACGAGGTCGCGAGACTGACCAAGCTCGCTGACGAAGCCGACGGGCGCGCACAGGCGATCCAGGCGGAGGTGGATTCGGCTATCGCGAGTAGGACGCAGGCTCGCGAGATCATGCACACAGCGGTCGACAAGGACGCAGCCAAGCGCGAGTACCTGAAGCGCAACGCTCGCGTGCAGCAGTTGCGGAAGCGCCTCAAGGACGCGGAGTCGGAAGCTGGCGATGCGCGCAAACTGGCCAATGACACCGCCTCCGGATCCGCCGCGACAGTCGAGCCTCCAGTGCCGGACGTGGTCAAGCTTCTGGACGATCTGGCGGAATCTCGAACTGAGTTGGCCGCTCTCAAGAAACGCGATGACGTCCTGAAAGACCTGATAGACAAGGAGCGGCGCGTGATACGAGAGGCCGCTGCCAGGGGTGATTATATAGACTACAGCGATGCATACCACAAGCGCATAGCGGAATACAACGGATCTCTCAAGCGTCAGCGAGATCTGGCGGATCGCGCCAAGGATCTGGAAGATCGGATCTCTAAACTGCCGCCGAACGTCGGCCAGGCGGATGCGCCGGAGTGGGTGCGGAAGATGAAGCCGCACGACGAGTCGGTGCGGGATCACCTGATAAAGGACTTGCGCCGTCTTGCGGAGGAGGGCAAGGACGGCTGGAAGTTGCCCGAGAACGTGCGCCCCGGTACGCATGCGTATATCGGCGAGCCGGAGATCTACAAGAAACTCAACGCCAAACTCCGCTCCGGACAGAAGTTGACCGACGAGGAGCGCGCCATCCTGCGAGACCTGCTGGACGATTCGTCGGAGCAGGCCGGATTCACGGGCTATCGCGGCGTGCGCATGCGCAAGGAGGATATCCCCAAGGTCGGCGAGAGCGATCTGCTAGCACCGACATCCATCTCGAAAGGGCAGGATACTGCCATTCAGTTCGGCAGTGACTGGCTACGGCCCGATCTCGAGGACACGGTCGGCGTCGTGTACCGCGTCGATGTGGCGGATGGTGTCAAGCAGGCGCGCATCGCGCACTCGCTCGACGAGATTGTCGTGATGCCCGGATACCGGATGCAGATTACGAAGGTCACCAAGCTCGATGTCCCGATCGACGGCCTGGAATACGCGGTGGACGCCAAAATCGTCAAGATCGATATCCCGAAGCCCAAGCCGCGGCCGAAAGTCGCCGCGAAGCCGAAGGAGCCTCCCAAACTCGCGAGGAAGCCCGGGACTGGCGAGGCGATAGATACGCTTGAGGATTTGAAGGCCGCGTACACCAAGCCGGATATCGACCATTACGCAGATCTGCACGGCTTGACGGATGCACAGAGGAGAGCGTACAAGGCAGCGGTCGGGGAGTCCGCAGCCAAGTATGAATCGACCGTGGAGCGATTGCTGAAACCCGGCAACTATGTCTCCGACGCGGACTCCGAATTCTTCTCAGCGAGCGGGAAGTCCGCCAAACTGCGCTGGACGCCCAGCGGCCCGAAGGCCGCGAAGCACCAAGGCGAGATAATGGATCGCTTGGAAGCTTATCTGCCAGACCACGTGCGCGCTGAATTGGCTCGTAGGGATATCACGGTCACCTGGCGGCCAAAACTCAACGCGGAAGCGATATACGACGCAAATAAGCGCCGGGTATTCGTGAATGCGAAGCAGGCCGACGTGTCCTTGATTGCGCATGAGTTGACGCACGCGCTGGATGACGCGCTCGGCATTCAGAGACCCGCGAGTGAGATTAGTGCAAGATTCGGCACCAACAAGATCGGCGTGGGTGCGTCGTATGTCACGCGCAAATCAGGTACGCGATTGGCACTCCTGCGAGAGAGCATGGACTTCGAGCGCAAGTTGCGAGAGGCCGCGCGACACGCGAAACTCGGCAAGTCTGCCGGAGCGCGAGTCAGCGACGGATTCTCGAATCCTATCTGGAAGCAGTACGAGACGCGCAGATACGGCGGCGCGGATAGTTTGGCTTCTACGCACACAATCGAGTACCAGACAGTGAATGCCGAGGCGTTGTCGATCATCCGCCAGGTGGACGACGAGTTGGCGAAGGGCGACAAGGTTCATTATTTGGTGGGAGATCAGGTCGCTAGAATTACAGGCGATTCGCGCTGGTACAAAATCAACGCAGACTGGAAGGACGACTACCTAAAGTGGCGAGGCAAGAAGATGGCCGAGTGGCAGAAGGAGTCGCCGGAGGTCAAGAAATTCGTCGAGGCCATGTACGGCAAGCCCGCTGGCGTCGTGGACGACCTCGCGACGCAGCAGGCAGCCATCGATATCGCGCAGGATACAGCTAAGGTCGCCGGCGCCAGAGAAGCGACCGAGCGAGTCGCCAAGGAGACCGCCGAGCGCCAGGCGAGGGAGGCTGCATCGCGTGCTGCCGCCGCGGCGGTCGAGACCGAGCGGAAGGCACTGCTAGCCGCTACGCAGCGATCGCAGAAGCAGGCGATCAAGGCCGAGAAAGCGCAGGCTGCGTCGATCAAGGCTCGCGAGCAGGTTGCGGAAACAGCCGCGAAGGCCAAGAAGGCCGACGAGGCTCTGGAGACCGCTTCCGTGAAGGCGAAGGATCTCCGGAAGATCGCGGACGACGAGATCGCTCGCAGGGACGGGTGGAAGTCAAAACTCACCAAGACCGGGGAGGATATAAAGGTCAATCGCAGGCGATTGAAGGAGCTGGCCGACGAGCAGAAGGCCCTGGAGAAGGAACTCGTCCCCGCTCGCGAGGGCCTGCCGGAGCGCGTGGGTGATCGGCAGACTATCCAACCTGGGACAGATAGGGTGAACATATATTCGTATAATATGAATTACTCGGATTTCGAAAATATCCAAGGATACCAGAAATACAACGAACTTCCGCCGGGCGTCCACGACTATCACGGGAATACGTATTACAAGCGCGTAAACAAGGCCAACAGAGAAGGCAAGCGACTCACGGGGAAGATCAAGGAAATCGACGACGATCTGCAGTCCGCGATGAAGGAGATGCCGGAAGATCGGCTGGTGTGGCGCGGCGAGAATTACAACCCAAACTCCGCAGCCGCTTGGGAGCGGTACAGATTCTTGCAACATCTGGAGCCCGGCGAGATCTTGAACGAGGGTCAATACATGTCGACGTCGATGAATATGGCGACGTCGATGGTGTCGCCGTTTGGAGAATTGACAGTCAGTCGCAAGGCAACGGTCGCGTTCCAGATCCACATTCGGAAGGGATCCAAGACGATCATATCCAATGCTGGCGAGCGAGAGATCATCATCAACCGCGGCGAGCGATTGCGGGTATTGAGCAAGCCGAAGATCAAGAAACTCCGATATGGCGACCGCGGCGGGCGCCCTTACGACGCGCTGGTGATCGACGTCGAGGTCTTGGCGCAAGCTGGAGCCGATGATGCGTCCAAGCAGTTCAATAAACTCCGCAAACTGCGTGAGGATGTCGATGCGATTGACGAGAAGATAACCGAGAGTCTGGGCGACTCTGCACGTTTCGCAGGCGAGTTGGAGAAGGCGGGCAAGAAGGCGGAGACTGCGCTGAAGCGTGCGGCTACCGCGGATACTCGCCTAGCCAAGGCTACCACGCGCGCAGAGACGGTCAAGAAGCAAGCCGACGCCGCGACGACGAAACTGAGCACGACTGTCGACGACGCGATCGCGGAGGAGGCCGAGCGCCTGCGATCCATACGGGACGCTGCGCGGGTGCCGGGAAAAGCACCAGGCGGCCGCCGGAAGGGCGAATCTGGCCTCGCCTGTCGCCGCCGCGATCGCGGAGGGGGCGGAGCGCCTGCGATCCATACGGGACGCTGCGCGAGTGCAGGGCCGCGTGGATGCGCTCGAGGAGAAGGCTCGCCAAGCCGCTGCCGGCAAATTCCCGTCGGACGCAGATATCGTCAAGGCCAAGAAAGTCGCCGCCAAAGCAGGCGTGGATGCGGAGAAGGCTGCCGCTCATGCGGAGAAACTGAAACTGCGCGCGGAGGAGTTGACGCGCCTGGCAGCCGATCCGGATACGGAGACACTCAAGGGCATCCAGGGCGCGGCGGATGTACGCAAGGCGCGGCGCGAGGCCGCCGATGCGCGGAAGGCTGCGAACAAAGCGCGTGTCGATGCAGATGCCGCCGCGGCAAAGGCGAGGGAGGCGAAGGAGCATGCGGATGGGGTGTCAGGCGTACCGCGAACGCCGGAGATTATCAAGTTCGAGGATGAACTGCAGAATTTAGAGAAGTTCATCGCCGCGGACAGGGAGTTGATACAGAAACAGAAAGATCGCCTGCTGCGCGGCGAAGTGACGGAGGAAGGCGCGCGCAGATACATACAACTGACCGAAGGTTCTATCAGGGAGAGCCAAGAAAGAATGCGTGAGGTGCGCGAGTCGCTGCGCCTGGCCCGCGAGCGCGCAGTGGCGGTGAAGCCGCCTCCGAAGGGGATCATCTCCGAGGCGCCTCTCAAATTCGACGAGACCGAATGGAATCGAATCGGCCCGCAGGCCGGATCAAATCCAGGCGGCCTGTACGAAGATCCATCCGGCGAGAAGTGGTACGTCAAATTCATGAACAACAAGGACCGCTCCGCCAATGAGGTGGCGGCCGCGGATCTATATCGCGCATCTGGTATCGACGTCCCGGACGTACGCATGATGGGCTACAAGGAGGACGGCGTCCTCAAATACGGAGTGGCATCGCGGATACAGGACGTCACGAAGCAGACCGCATCCAAACTGAAGAAACTCGAAGGCGCTCAAGAGGGGTTTATCGCGGACGCGTGGCTCGCCAACTGGGACGTGGTCGGTCTGGATTATGACAATATGCTCAAGAGCGGAGGCAAGGCCTTCCGGCTCGATACAGGCGGTGCGCTGAAGTATCGCGCACAGGGCTCCCCGAAGGGCGGTGCATTTGGCGATACGGTGTCGGAACTGGACACCCTGCGATCATCGTATTCTAACCACCAGTCCTACTCGGTATTCAAAGATATCACGGAGGATCAACTGGTCGAGGGCACTCGGAGGATCGCGCAGGTCACGGACGAGAAGATCACGGAGATCGTCCGCCTGCGGTTCGGCGTGGGTACCGACTCGCAGGCTCTGATCAACAAATTGATTAGGCGCCGGAATTACATCCTCAATAAGTATCCAGCGGCAAAGGCCGCTCCGCTTGAGGAGATCGAGAAGACTCGCAAGTTGGCTGCGGATGCAGCGAAGGCCGCCAAGACTGCTGCCAAGAATGCGGAACAAGCGGAGGGTGTCGCTGCGAAAGCAATACGCCTGGCGGATGACGCTGATCAAGCAGCGGACGATGCGCTGGCCTCCGCGATCAGCGAGACTCGCGAGGCCGCCAGTGCCGCTCGCAAGCTTGCGGACGAAGGTGACGAGGCCGCTTCCCAGGCGTTCCGCGCGGCTGGCAGGGCGGAGGAGATGGCCAAGCCTCCGCCCAAAATCGTAGAGCGGATCGAGCCGCCCAAGCCCGCGAAGCCTCGACCAGATGCACTTGATCCGCGAGTACAAGAGGGCCAAGCCGATTTTGTGAATCGATTGCGAGGTACCAATCCCATAGACGATCCAGCGTTACAGGCGAGGCACAGAAATCTAGCGGGATACGTGGAGTCCGACACCAATACGCACCTGAAGGATTACACCGGATTTCAGCATCGTAGGATTAACAGAGAGTTGCGCGAAGGAACGACTCTCGACGGTGATCTGGCGGAGATGAATGCAGGGATGTTGAAAGCGGCGACACCGGCATCCGAGCAATTGCGCGTATTTCGAGGAGAGTCGTGGGAGATCATGAAAGAAATCCCCGTCAAGACAGGCGACGTTATCACGAACAAAGGTTGGACTTCCACATCTATCGCCGGAAATACGGCAGGCAAGGTTGCTGGTGGCGGACGCGTATGGGATATTCACGTCCCGAAAGGCTCGAAGGCTATCATTACCAATGCTCGTGAGGCGGAGGTGATCCTACCGCCCAATACGAGGTTGCGAATCCTCAAAGTGGAGGAGTGGGATAAAGCTATCACCAAAGGCGAGAAAATTTATACGCAGCGCATTGTCGCCGAGGTCGTGGATGAAGCGGACATCCCGAAAGTGCCTATCTCGGCAGGCAAGACTGCTGCGGAACTGGGCAAGGGCGTGACCGAAGCGACGTCCTACGCCAAGAAGCTTGAGGACGAATTAGCGGATCTGATCGCGCAGCGGGACAAGGCCAGGCTAGCCAAGAAGACGGCAGCTGATCCCAAGCAGGCTCAGAGGGAATACCTCCGGATCAACGCCAAGGTATCCAAGCAGCGGAAACTGGTGGAGGCCGCTAGGGAGGAGACGCGATCAGCGCAAGCGATTGCCGCTGTGGATGAGGCGGATACGCTCGTGAAGCCCGCAGCGAGTGCAGATCTTGATAAAACACTGGAGCGCGCGAGAAAGCGTTTGCGAGCGGCTAGATCGGATCTGGCACTTGCGGAACGCGCGGAATTGGCAGCGACGGATGAACTCGCTGTGAGAGCCATAAAACGGAAATTCGCGGCTAGGATTCGAGTGCAGGATGCGGAAGATGCGATCAGGCAATTGCGTGGAGTGATCGATGGTGTGGATGCTCCGGACTGGTCGAAGCGCCTGAAAATGGGCTATATCGTCGATATCGAGGAAGGCGCAGAGATGCGCAGGTTAAAGAAACTCGCGGACGCGAAAGAGGACGGATGGCAGCACGCCGTCGATCTCAGGATAGGCACTAAAGACTACGTCCAAGGGAACTACAAGGACTTCACCAAGCGTCTTCGTGAAGGCGCGAAATTGTCCAAAGACCAGAAGCAGATGCTGGACGATTTGATGCTTGACTCGTCAGAAGGGTCAAGAATCGAGGCGTATCGCGGAGTCCGACTGAAAGCTTCGGATATCCCCAAGGTGGGAGACGAGATGGATTTGCCGTCCCCCACATCGCTGACCACTTTAGATGACGCCGCGATGGTATACGCCAGCGATGAGATGGGCGCATTCTACGACACAGGCGCGGACTTCGTAGGCGCTGTGTATCGAGTCGATATCGCCGACGGCGTTCGCCAGACGCGCATGCTTCATGGGCATGATGAGATCGTGGTGATGCCCGGATACCGGATGCAGGTAACAGGTGTCACGAAACTCGCCGAGCCGATTGACGGAGTGGCGTATGCGGTGGACGCCAAGATCGTCAAGATCGCCGACGCGGCGCCCATCCAGACCGCTGGCAAGACGATCCCGCAAGCGGCCAAGGCAGTCGACGAATCGGTATCGTACGTCCAGAAGGTGCAGGACGAACTGGCCGCTGCGATCAAGGCTCGGGACAAAGCCCGCCAGGCGATGAAGGGTGCGGCCGATCCGGCAGCTGCCAAGAAGGAATACCTCCGGAAGAATCGGGAGGTCCAGAAGAAGCGCAAGTTGGTGGAGGCGGCTCAGGAGGAGAAGCAGACGGCGAAGGCGACGCTGTACAGCATGGATGATTCGCAGTATCTGGCAGCGCGAGCGGTCGAGGCGGAGAAGCGCGTAGCAGAAATACGCGCAACCAGAAGCGCCCTGATTCGAGAGAAGAACACCGTTAACAAGCGCATACGCACATTGGACAAAGACGCGGATGCGACCGAGATCGCGAAGTTGCGCCGAGATGCGAAACGGATCGGAAGGGATCTCAATAAAATTTACGGCCCGCTCGCCCAAGCAGAAAACGCCGCGGAGGAGGCTCGCAGACTGGCGGATACTGCAATTTCCAAACCTCCAACTCCGACACCTAGAAAACCCGCAGGGGTTCGGTCTGCGGAGCCTTCCAAGCCGGATATTCGATTGGACGAGACCGAACAGCGATTCCGCGACATGACGGATCAAGACGAGATGCTGCGCACAGGGGAATGGCAGGCTATTAGGAAGCGCCACGCAGAACATCCGCAGTACGAAGATCATCTCCAGTACGGCATCAATTCACCGCTGTACCAGTACGTCGATGAAACGCCGCTGTACAAGCAGATGAATTCAGCACTGAGAGAGGGCAAGGAGTTGTCGGCGGACGCAACCAAAATTGATCAGGGCATGCGAGAACTCCTCAAGGATCTGCCGGATGAGATGCGCGTCTTCCGCGGCGAGCCGCCCGATATCGTATCGAAGATTCCAGTGGCGATTGGCGACGTCGTAGATGCCAAAGCTTGGACATCCACGAGCGCTTCGGCGTCTCGCGCCAAGCTATTTGCCAAGGGCGGTCGGATTTGGGATATCAAGGTTCCGAAGGGACAGAAGGCGATTGTCACGAATAGCGCCGAAATGGAGACTATTTTGGCGCCCAACTTGAGGCTGCGCGTGATTCGCGTGGATCGGGACTACTACGCCGGCGTGGATGGATTCTCCGAGCGAGTGATCGCGGAGGTGGTGGACATAGACGCCGCTGCCGATATCGCAGAGGCCGGCGCTGTCCTGCACAGCCTCGACGACGCTGCATACATGGCCAAGCGCTCGGCAGAGGCGGACACGTATCTCAAGAAGGCGCAGGGCGATCTGGCGGATCTGATCTCGCAGCGCGACAAGGCGCGCCTGGCCAAGAAGACCGCGGCGGATCCCAAGCAGGCGCAGCGCGAGTACCT
>MKWU01002425.1_pt1 | contig 28082 bp, 28 predicted proteins | sample 809101 | NCBI WGS metagenome assembly MKWU01 (sample SAMN05860141, study PRJNA318959) | sponge metagenome | host: Aplysina aerophoba | place: Slovenia: Piran, Adriatic Sea, Gulf of Piran | collected 2013-05-07 | reverse complement strand
GAATTTATCAAGGTAGCAACCGGCGACGGCATAGTGATCGACGGCTACATGATCAAACCGCCGGATTTCGACCCCGGAAAAAAATATCCCGTCATAGGTCATGGCTACGGCAACGCCGGTTCGCAGGTAGTCGTCAACCGGTGGGTAACCTCTCCGTGGCAACCGGACACGAAACAGGATATCTGGCACCGCTACATGGCGGAACAGGGCTATATCATCTTCGCCGTGGACAACCGCACCACCGCGGGGAGAGGCAAGGCAGCGAAAAACCTGACTTACGGCCACTACGGTAAATATGCCGTCCTCGACTACCTGGAAGGCGTCAACTACCTGGAATCACTGCCTTACATCGACGTTGAGAGACTCGGGTTCTGGGGCTGGAGCGGCGGCGGTTACCTGGCTGCCGCGTTGATGACCAAGGGCGCGCATCGGTTCAAGACGGCCGTCAGCGTTGCGCCGGTCATCGACCTGAACCGCTACCAGGCCTACGGCGTGGAACGCTGGATGGATTCCTTCGAGAACAACCCGCAGGGCTATTACGAAGTAAACCTGATGAACTTCGCCGACCGGTTGCAGGGCAACCTGCTGCTGATCCACGGTACCGGCGATGAAAACGTCAAGTATGGCTTCACGTTACAACTCGCCGATGCCCTGATCGCCAGCAACAAACAGTTCGACATGATGATCTACCCGAACCAGCGCCACGACCTGGATGATGTGCGCCTGCACCTGTTCACCAGGATGACCGATTATTTCCTGGGGAAGCTGTAAGCACAGACAGCGCTATTCCGAGCTTTGCAGCCGCATTAACTCCTTGACCGTACACACGGTATAGACGATGTTGTTCCGGCGTATGCGATAGGCGCTTTTCAGGTGGGGTGAGGCGATATAGTTTTCGCCGTGAGGGTATATGGATCGGAATGTTTCAACGGAGACGGTATTGAACCTGTCAGGGTTGATCTTGCATTCAATAGCGTCTACCCGGTCACGAGTGTGCCGGACCACAAAATCCACCTCGCGGCGTGATTTATCCTGCCAGTAGAATATGTCTTTATCAGCGTGTTGAAAGCGCAGCGCATCCAGTACCAGGTGTTCCCACAGCAGTCCGCGATCATCCTCCCTGATGATGTCCCAGCCTTTTTCAAAGGTGACGAACCCGGTGTCAAAGGCGTAACACTTCGGACGGCTGACTATTTCGCGTTTGCCCCCGCCGTGAAAAGGGGATAACAGGAACGCTGCGTGGGCGACCTGCAAGGCTTCAACGTGTGATTTGACCGTGGGGCGGCTCTGTTCGCTCAGGCTCGACAGGCGACTATAGTCCAATTGCCCGCCGCTCTGGCGCAGCAGGAGCCTGAACAGGGATAAAAATCCCCGGCGATTACGAATCCCGAACAGCTCCAGAATGTCCCGGGCGTAGAAGCTGTCAAGCCACTCATTGTAAAAGTCGGGGTTCTTGCCGGCTGCCAGCAATGCTTCGGGTAAACCGCCGCACAGCAGACGCCGGTCCAGGTCGCGAACAGCGAAGGAATCTTCGCACTCTTCCCACAACACCGGACAGAGATGGATGGCCTGTTTGCGCCCGGTCAGCGAGTCGCGGAACTTGCGGGTTGCCGCCAGGGTGGAGGAGCCTGTGGCCAGTATCCGCAGGTGCGGGTATTCATCAGCAGCGATCTTCAGCAACCTGCTCGGGTCATCAAGGCGATGCACCTCGTCAAGAATCAATACCCGGTCTGGATCCCGGCTATCGAGAAACAACTCCGGTGCTTCCAGGGTCCTGTGCACGGAGGGCAGGTCACAATTCAGGTAGACTGCATCGGGCAGCATCCTTGCGAGTGTCGTCTTACCAACCCGCCGTACACCGGATAGCCACACGATAGAACGGCGAGACCATCCGTTCTGAAGCTGCTTTAACCAGATATTTCGATTAATCATATATGTATTTTACATTTATCCGTCTAAATGTAAAATACATATTTATAGATTAACTGTTAGTAGAAGACCTGGACAAAGCGCCACCGCACCTTTTCACCAGGATTACCGATTATTTCCCGGAGAAGCTGTAAGTTTCCATTGTTTTCTCAAACCACAGGTTGCACGGTCAGTCTGAACCCGAGCGCTTTCGCCACTTTTGCCACGGTCGCGAAAGACGGGTTCCCATCGTCAGACAACGCCTTGTACAGGCCCTCCCGGGTCAGACCCGTATCCCTCGCCAACTGGCTCATATTGCGTGCGCGGGCAACGACACCCAAGGCATGCACAATGAATTCAGGGTCATCCCCTGCTTCTTCAAGACAGGCTTCCAGATAAAGCCGAATATCTTCTTCGGTTTTGAGGTGTTCCGCGGAATCCCAGCGGGTTGTTGCAAGAGCCATGATTCAGTTCTCCAGTTTATCGGCTAACTTTTTAGCCTTTGCGATGTCTGCATGTTGCGTTCTCTTGTCGCCGCCACAAAGAAGTACTACAACGGCAGGGCCGCGTCGGACAAAATAGACTCTGTAGCCTGGGCCGTAATGGATACGTAACTCATTAACTCCACCGCCAGCAGGCCGCACATCACCAAAATTGCCCATTTCCATCCTGTCCAGTCTGGCAATAATGCGGGTTCTGGCTCTGCTGTCCCTTAAATTGTCGAGCCACTCGACAAAAATTTCCGTTTTACGAATCTCCATTATATGTGAACTGTAGTTTACATTTTATGGTTTGTCAATGCCAAGCGAGGATGTTTTTTCAATTATAGTTGAGGCTCCTTAATCTAAAGAGAAGCTTTAGTTCAAAAAAACTCTCCTGCCTTTAAACGAATAGGACGCTACATAAAATTTCTAAAATCGTATACCGTTGCGTGACGAGGGTAAAATTTCCACATTTGTGAAGATACGGGCTTTCTTTTCATTCCAGGCAGTCAAAGGAACTACCTGGCCAATCGGAGCGCGCGCGTTATAAGTGTCATTTGTAACGATAACGCAGGGGCGAATTTTGCCTGTCTCTGACCCTTTGGTGGGCTCAAGGTTGACGTCGACCACCATTCCACGAGTCAGCTTGTTCATTCAGGCCAATCCGATAACGCCGCCTCAGTCCATTCCTGCGTTTCACTATCATTTGCGTAGATTTCGGTGTAGAGATCTGCTGAATCAGCCAGACGTTGCTGAATTAATTTTTCCTGCAAGTGATCAAGCGCTGTTCGCACGACTTCGCTTTTATCCTTAAAGCCATACTGTTCGCGCTGTGCGAGAAACTGGGCCTGTGCATCTGTAAGGCTGAATTTGGCTTGAATCATCACGACCTCCTTTTATGACCGTAAAATAGGGCTGTACAGGATTTATTCTATCGGTCTATATTTTCAGTTGTTTCAGGGGCCGTATCGTTGCGATTGTCTCAAAATCAACATCACGGTGGATAAGCAGGGCATCACTCTCGATTGCAAGCTGGGCTATGCAGCAATCAACCGGGCTTCGTACGGTCTTGCCCTTGCGGCGCAGGTCGAAATAGATACGGGCGGCATCCGGCCAGGTGTCCACAGTTGTTTCGACGTATTCCTGGGCATCAAGATAGCCGGCGAGTACATTCCATTCTCTCTCATCCTTGCACCCCTGCAGTAATTCCAGCTGGTTGAACCGGGTCAGTACAATATCTTCATCGTTGGCCCATGTTTCCAGTCTGGATTTTTCCTTACCGGTTCTGTCCCGGAATAAAGCAACCCAGATTGAAGTATCAACCAGTATCACGACTCATTTCCCTGAGTTTCTTGTGGTCAAAATCATCCCTCAACTGAATTTTACCCGCCAGATCGAGGAGATCCTTTTTTGTGTGCTTACGAATTAATTCCTGCAGCGCGGTATGAATTAATTCGCGCTTGGTACGGATACCTGTGAGAGCAAACGCCTCACGTATCAACTCTTCGTCCAGGACAACATTGGTTCTCATTCCGGGATTCCCATTTATGTGTATAGTAATGTGTATTATACACATATTTTTGGCTGGGAAAACTGTCGTAACTTTTAACCCTCATCGACATCGCCAAGCAACTCCTCAAGCCTGAACCCGGCAATCCTGAATACCTGCCCCAGGCATTCAGCAAACTCGTCCTCCAGGCTGTGCTCCAGACGTTCCCGGAAACACTCGATGATCCTGTCCGGGTCCAGTCCTTTTACCGCGATGATAAACGGGAAACCGAATTTGTCCCGGTAGCGGCGGTTCAGATCCGCCAGCAGCGCTACCCGCTCGTCCTGTCCCTGTTGCAGGCCGGCCTTGTCCTGTTCGCGCGCCGAATACCCTGTCAGGGGCTTCCTGGCGCCCAGTTCAGGGTGCGCGCACAACAGGGCCAGTTGCCGTTGCCGTCCGGCGCTCCTGACGGCCTCACACAGCGCTTCGACCACGTGCGCGTTGCTTTTGAACGGCCTCGACTGCCATGCCGCCCCGGCCACCCACGGCGAATCTTCAAATACGCCGCCGAAAACGGCAACAAAGGCATCCTGGTCCATGCCGTTGATCTCGTCCAGTCCATACCGGACAGGTGAATAATCCTGCATAAGCGCCTGTTTTACAAAACCGCAGATTTATCCTTGCTTATCAGCCACCTGCCGGAGGCGAACAGGACAAACACCAGGCTGACCGCAATAAACACCAGGGGGAAACCGCCGGGGTCACGGATGTCCATGGCTACGCCGGTGAGGGGCGGCCAGACCAGGCTGCCTATTCCCCAGAGCATACCGAGGGAGACATTCGCCGTGACCAGGTCCCTGCCGCGGAAATGCTGGCCGATTATCGTCAGTACCGCAGTGTACATGCCGGCGAAAGCGCCACCCCAGCAGAACAGCAACAGGTAGAGCAGGAAGCCGGCATCCATGGCATAAGGCAGCAGGACCGCACCGGCCAGACCGCCGAGGCCGCAAAAAATCAGCACTCCGTAGCGGTTGAACCTGTCCGCCAGCCATCCCATGGGATAAGACAGTGTTACCCCGCCAATGCCGATTACGGTGAGCATGATCGCGGCGCCGGCCTCGCTCATGCCGCTGCGCGTGCTGTATACCGGCAACAATGAATTGCCTGCCGTTTCCTTCAGGGAGAACAACAGGACCGCGGCAACCAGGACCGGCGCCACCCACAGGAAACTGAAGAGATTGAACGTAGGCTCATCATGGGCCGACAAACGGTGCGGACCTGTCCAGAGCAAGGGCAGCGCGGCCAGGGCAATGAAACCTGCCCCGACCAGAAACGGCGCCCAGCCGTGGATGCCCACCGCCGGTATCGTCAGGGGTCCCATGGCGACGGCCGCGGCGAGCAGGGCGTTATAGAGGCCCATCAACCGCCCGCGGTTGGCGTCATCGACGATCTCGTTAATCCAGGTTTCACTGGTCACCAGCATGCAGTTGGTCATCGCCCCCAGGAACATGCCCAGAAAAAACCAGACATAGAGGTGATCAAAGCGGGGAAATTGCAAGAGCACTATCAGGTCCACCGCCAGGGCCAGCATCAGGAAACGCTGCATGCCCAGCTTCTCGACCAGCATCGGAATGAACGGGGTGGAGATGAATATGCCTATGGCCGGCATCGCGGCGTTCAGCCCGATTATGCTGCGGTCAACGCCCCGTGTTTCCAGCAGCAGGGCCAGCAAAGGCCGGCTCAACCCCAGGGTAAAGCCGTACATGGCCACGCACGCGAAGATGGCGAACAGGGCTTTGTTCTTATTTTCCGCGATACGGGTGTTTATCATACCAGTGCCTGGCCAGTTCCACCCGCCGGCAGACCCATACGTCATCGTGTTGCTGCACGTAGTCAAGAAAGCGCTGTAACGAGGCCGCCCTGCCCGGTTTGCCGATAATGCGGCAGTGCAGGCCGACGGACATCATCTTCGGCGCAGTCTCCCCTTCCCGGTACAGGACGTCAAAAGTATCCTTCAAATAGGTGTAAAACTGCTCCCCGGTGTTAAACCCCTGGTTGGTGGCAAAACGCATGTCATTCGCATCCAGGGTATACGGGACCACCAGGTGAGGTTTGCCGTTAACCGGTTCCCAGTAGGGCAAATCATCCGCATAGGAGTCCGCATCGTATAAAAATCCGCCGTGCTCAACGACCAGGCGGCGGGTATTCGGACTGTCACGGCCGGTGTACCAGCCCAGCGGCGGGCTACCGGTCAGGGCTGCTATCGTATCCACGGCCAGCTTGATATGCGCGCGTTCTGTTTCCTCGTCGACAAACTGGTAGTTGATCCAGCGCCAGCCGTGACTTGCTATCTCGTGTTCGTCTTCCAGCATGGCCTGCACGGCCTCCGGGTTACGCTGCAACGCCATGGCCACCCCAAAAACGGTGACTTTTATGTCCCGTTCACGGAACATCCGCAGCAGCCGCCAGAGGCCGGCCCGGCTGCCGTATTCATACAGGGATTCCATGCTCTTGTGACGCACCCCGGTGAACGCCTCGGCGCCGATGATCTCGGACAGGAAGGTCTCGGACGCCGCATCCCCGTGCAATACGGAATTTTCCGCGCCTTCCTCGTAATTCAGCACGATCTGCAATGCCAGGCGCGCGCCGTCCGGCCATTCCGGGTGGGGAGGATTCGCACCGTAACCGGTCAAATCCCGCGGGTAAGCCGTCTCATTCATAACCTGTATAATCATTTATTATACGAATCGGCGTTACTCTACAGGTCATGCCGGGAAAAAACCATTATAATGGCGCCGGCACCACCAATCCCGGGTTCATTCCAACAGGTTAAACATGAGCGAAGAAGAACGACTGCACGATATCAAACATGCGTTTGTCGACCTTGCCGACGAGCGCATGGGCACCAGGGCGCTTTACTGCACCGACGATTTCTTCGCGCCCATGGAGAACCTGCTGAAACCGGCGGAACCCGTCCATAAACCCGGCGAGTTTACCGAGCACGGCAAGTGGATGGACGGTTGGGAATCCCGCCGCAAACGCACTGGTGGCCATGATTACTGCATCATACGCTTAGGCGTATCGGGCATCATCAAGGCAGTGGATATCGACACGAGCTACTTTACCGGAAACTATCCGGCACAGGCATCACTCGATGCGTGCAATTCGGATGGACCTCCGGGTGAAACGACCCAGTGGACGGAGATCATCCCGAAGTCCAGCCTGGAGGGCGATTCCCATAACCTGTTCGATTCCGATGACACGAATATCTGGACCCACGCCCGCCTGAATATTTATCCGGACGGCGGCGTGGCGCGCCTGCGTTTGTTCGGCAACGTCTACCGTGACTGGTCCGACGTAAACAACAAGAAGTTGATTGACCTGGCTGCAGTAGAGAACGGCGGCCGCACGCTTGCCTGCAACGATGAGCATTTCGGCGTCATGGGGAACATCAATATGCCCGGCAGGGGCATCAATATGGGAGATGGCTGGGAAACGCGGCGCCGGCGCGACGACGGCCATGACTGGCTCATCTTACAATTGGGCCATGCCGGGATAATCGAAAGTATCAACATCGATACCGCCTTTTTCAAGGGCAATTACCCGGACCGGGTCAGCCTGGACGCACTGTACCTGTCCGGGTTCACCAAGGATGCGCCCACGCTGGAAGAAGTTGCCTGGCACGACGTCCTGGGGCTGATACTGGAGCAGGACCCGGATGCGCTGCTCAAGGATGGCGCCACCTGGCAGACACTCCTGCCTGAACATAAAATGGGGCCGGACCGGGAGCACCTGTTGAGGAAAGAACTGCAGGATACCGGGCCGGTCAGCCATATCAGGATCAATATGCATCCCGACGGCGGCATCAGCCGGTTCCGGGTCTTCGGCTATAAATACAACGAATAACAAGGACATGGAAAAACTGTATATCCGTTCACAGGAACTGCTGGAAGACTCATTCAGGCTCGCCGCGGCGATCTACGCCAGCGGTTTTCGCCCCCATTTCATCGTGGGCATCTGGCGCGGCGGTTCACCGGTCGGCATTGCCGTCCAGGAATATTTTGAATTTCGCGGGGTGGAAACGGACCACATCGCCATCCGCACTTCGTCTTACACCGCCATCGGCGAACAATCCAGCACCATCCGCGTACACGGACTGCATTACATCATTGAAAACGTGGATGCCGATGATGCGCTGCTTATCGTCGACGACGTATTCGATTCCGGCAGGAGCATCAAGGCGGTACTGCATGAACTGGCGGAGAAGACCCGGCGCAACATGCCGTCAGACCTGAAAGTTGCCTGTCCCTGGTACAAGCCGGGAAACAACAAGACCGGCATCGCGCCGGACTACTACATCCACGAAACCGACAAATGGCTGGTGTTTCCCCACGAACTCTCCGGTTTGACCATCGAGGAAATAAAAGCCGGAAAGGAAGACCTGAGTCAGATCAGCGACCTGCTGTCCGACTGAAAAAATAATTACGAATTACGAATTCTTCGCATTAAGTTACACTGAATAAAGACACTAATCAGCATCAATACCGTCTGCTGTTTCCCTGCATGTAGTAAGCAAGGGGAAGTGCCGTCAACAAATCAAAGGATGGAAAACCGGGAATATATAATCTCCGGACATTCGAATGAAGATAGAAAAAACCTTTACAGTGGAAGCGCCGCAACAGGTGGTGTGGGATTTTATTACCTCGCCGGAACGGGTCGCCCCGTGTATACCCGGCTGCACCGGGGCCGAAGAAACGGAACCGGGCAAATACAACGCGGTGATCAAGACCAAGGTCGGTCCGATAAAAACCACGTTCAAGGTCAAAATCGAGACCCGCGAGGAACAGCCACCCGATTTTGCCGTCTATGCAACCTCCGGTGAGGAAGGCAGCCGGGCCAGCATGATAAAAGCCGTGAGTACATTAAGCCTCAATCAACTTGAAGGGAATACGACGCAGGTGACCTACGAATCCGAAATTAACATGCTGGGGCGGCTGGGAAAATTCGGTTCCGGCCTGATGCAGAAGGTGGCCGATTCAATCGGCAACGAATTTGTTGCTACAATGCAGGACAGGATCAAATCCGGGGAGTAATAATGTTTATGAAAAGATTCCTTGCCGCGCTGACTGTCGTTACATTAATACTTACCTGCACGGCTCAATCACAACAGTACGGGTCTACAGATTTCCACGCCAGCGGTGACCCGGAAGCCCATGTCCTGTTTATCCGCGGCCTGGTGATGCTGCATAATTTTGAATACGAAGACGCCCGGGAAACGTTCCGGCAGGCGCGCAACCTGGATCCGGACTTCGTCATGGCGTATTGGGGCGAGGCCCTGACTCACGAACATCCGTTATGGAACCAGCAGAACCTGGCGGCGGCCAGGGCTGTTTTAAACCAGTTGGCTCCCACTGCCGAAGCCCGTGTCGAGAAAGCGCAAACCGAACGGGAAAAGGCATATGTCCGCTCAGTCAACATCCTGTTCGGCGAAGGCGATGCCAGAGAGCGGGATTATGCCTACAGCGCGGCCCTGAAAACAATCAGCGAAACCTGGCCGGAGGATATCGACGCCGGTGCGCTGTATGCCCTGTCGGTACTGACCGTCAGTCACGATGGGCGGGATTTTTACAAGTTCATGCGGGCCGGCGCCATCACGGAGGAACTCATGGACAAGGCGCCGGGACACCCCGGCGCCCTGCATTACAACATCCACAGTTATGACGACCCCGTCCATGCCCCCCTGGGCCGGCGCGCTGCGGACGTCTATTCAGAGATAGCGCCCGCTGCGGTCCACGCCCTGCACATGCCGTCACACATCTATTTCGCCCTGGGCGACTATGACCGGGCCGGCGACCTGAACGCCCGCTCATTCCAGGCCGCGCTGGAACGGATCAGGGAAAAAAATATCCCTTACAACGGCCAGGCCTATCACTCCCTGTCATGGCTGATATATTCCCACCTGCAAGGCGGCAGGTTCGACGAGGCCCGGCGCCTGGTAGGTATCGCCGAGCAGGAATGGAAGAATTCCGATACGCCCGTCAATCGCATCGGCTTCATCACCTGCCGCAGCAACTATATCATCGACACCCAGGCCTGGGACGACCCGCTGCTGGACCTGGAGGTCAGCCACGACAAGGTATGGCCGTCCATCATCGCCATGGATCAGTACATCATGGGCATGCGGGCCCTGCACCAGGGCGACACCCGCAAAGCCGGGGCAATCGTTGCTGCCTTTGTGCGCTCACCCAATCCCGACAGCAAGGCGATCCGCGCCGCTGCACCCACGGTGCTGAAACTGCTGCTGGAGGGCCGCTTACTCATCGCTGAAGGAGACAGTGAGAAGGGACTGGCATTAATGCAGGAGGCCGTTGACCTGGAGCAAACCCTGGCGCCCGCCATCGGGCCCGCCATGCCCCAGCCTGCAGCGGAAGCCCTGGCGGATGCATATTTACAAATCGGTCAACCGGACCAGGCCCGTGAAAACTATAAACTGTCCCTGACCCGCGCCGTCAACCGGCGGCGTTCTGTGGAAGGGTTAAAAGCCAGTGGCGGTGTTTCGTAGGAAACTCCCGTTCCTGTACGACTGAAAAATAAAGAACAGGAAATTGGATGTCTATTGAAAATGAATTAAGAGAACTGGCAAAGCAGTATTCACAAAGTCTTGGCAATCAAATCGACCGGCGGGTCGCAGAAATGCAAGATGATGATCGTTCCCATTTCCTGATTTATCGAGTCCTTGGTGTGACAACTCTAGAAGGGAAAATGATCGATATCTATCAAAACAAGGGACGCTTCTTGTACAAATATGCCGGTTCCTTCCTGGAAGAAGCAACCAAACTCTGTTTCAACCATAAATTCCCGGATTCCGGAACGGTTAAAATACCAAATACAATTGGACAACGTCCGAAAACATTTGAAATCGACTGTCTTGTTGAAAGTGATGCAATAGAAATCAAGTGGAGAGATGCAACAACTGACGGTGACCATATCAACAAAGAGCATACTCGAATCAAGGTGATATCCGCTGCCGGTTATAAACCTGTAAGAGTCATGTTTTATAACCCGAACAGAACTCAAGCCCGACGCATCCAGGAAACACTTGAGACTTTATACCAGGGTGTTGGGGGGGAATATTACCGAAGCGATAATGCTTGGGATTACGTGAACAGGTATACTGGAATCGATTTGAAAGCCATACTCGAAACGATTGCCGAAGAGAATATGCATGAAAACAACTGAACTGATAAACACGATCATTCCGGGTGACTGCCTGGAAGTAATGAAGTCAATAGATACAGAGTCAATAGACCTGATTTACCTGGACCCGCCATTTTTTACCGAAAAAAGACACGCGCTAAAAACGCGAGATAGAAACAAGGAATTCAGTTTTGATGATATATGGGAATCGAATTTAGCTTATGCAAATTTTTTACATGAGAGAATCATCGAAATGGAAAGAGCGTTGAGTAATACAGGTTCGATATTCGTCCATTGCAATAAAAGCGGGGAACATATTGTCAGGGCAATCCTGGATGCCGTGTTTGGTAAAAACAATTTCCGCTCAGAGATCATCTGGAGCTATCGCAGGTGGTCCAACTCCAAAAAAGGTTTACTGCCCGCCCACCAGAATATCTACTTTTATTCAAAAACGGACAGTTTTAAATTTAATACCATTTACGGCCCATATTCAGAAACAACCAATATCGACCAGATTTTACAAAGAAGGACGAGAGACGCTCATAATAAAGCGGTTTATGATGTTGACGAAAACGGAGATTTTAAGCATAGCGGCAAAAAGAACGGGGTGCCGTTAAGTGATGTATGGGAAATTCCATACCTGAATCCAAAAGCAAAGGAGAGGGTGGGTTATCCAACCCAGAAACCGTTGCTGTTGCTGGGAAAAATTATTGAAATTGCCTCCGATCAAAATGATATCGTCCTCGACCCTTTTTGTGGAAGCGGGACTACTTGCGTGGCCGCCAAATTACTTGAACGACGTTATATCGGTATAGACAAATCGCCGGAGGCTGCTGAACTTGCGGAAGAGCGATTAAGCGCCCCCGTAAAAACAGAGTCAAATCTCCTGAAGAAAGGCCGGGCATCATACCTTAACGCTGACCGCGAAGCATTAAGCCTGCTGGCCGGCATCAAGTTTAATCCCGTTCAAAGAAACCAGGGAATTGACGCTATTCTCACCGATCTTTTTGAAGATGCGCCGGTGCTGGTCAGAGTTCAAAAGAACCACGAAACCCTGGCCGAGGCAGCTTCATGTTTAATAAAAGCAAAGAAAACAAAACAATCAAAAAAAGTTATTCTTATTCAAACGCAAGAGGGCGGATTGTTTGATGAAGATGTTATACATGAAGGATTGGTCATTCTTCAGGCGCCATCAGTTCAACTGAAGCAACATCTTAAAAAAGAGCTGGCAAAGCCATCGATTCGGACAAACAGTAGCGATATTAGTATAAACGCGCCAAGCCCTTGAAGTTCAAGTCCAGCTGCCTGACGCATTGATTAACCGTTGGGGGAAAACAGGGCTTTTCCAAAGTCAACATACTTCCCACCGCCATTCCGGGCTTGACCCCTACTCAACGCCATACAGGGGCAGGCGCGGAATCCAGTATGTTCATCATCCTTATATAAGGCTCTGTTGTGTTAAACTCAAGCTTTGCAGGAGATGATATAAACCTGGATAAAGCCATGGACAAGACACCGAAAACCAGTGACAAGAATGTTTCACTCACCCCTTCGGCCACCAAACTTGCACGGATACTTGGTGACTCACCCACTCCAAGGATGTTGACACCGTACGAAATTAAGCTATTAAGGCAAAGCACACAGGAGACCGCTCAGGTTGTGAGGGAGATTTTGGAAAGAAAACGTGATAAGTCGCAGGACCGAAAGGGTGTTTGAAAGACAACTTAACCGAATATCGGGACTGGGATTCACTGGTAATAAAAGGGCCGGGAGTATGAAAGGTTCGTGAGCGTGGATAGCGATTTTGTATCAAAATTTCAAGAACTGACGGGGTTTGCCCCGTTTAAGTGGCAAGAACGTCTTTACAAAGATTATTTCGCCAAAGGAAAGCTCCCTTCTGCGCTCGACATGCCGACCGGACTTGGCAAAACCTCCGTGATGTTTATCTGGTACCTGGCATTCAAGACCGGCGCTGATATACCTCGCCGTTTGATCTATGTAGTTGACCGACGAGCAGTTGTTGACCAGGCAACCACGGTTGCTGATGAGATACGAGAGAAATCAAATGATCCCCAACTGTGCGTAAGTACATTACGTGGACAACACGTGGATAATCGGGAGTGGCTGGCCGACCCGGCAGCCCTGGCCATCATCGTCGGAACAGTTGATATGATCGGTTCCCGACTCCTGTTTTCGGGTTACGGGGTGTCGCGTAAAATGCGCCCCTATCATGCCGGGTTACTCGGCGCGGACTCACTCGTTGTACTTGATGAGGCACACTTGGTGCCTCCTTTTGAAAAACTACTCCAAACAATTACAAATGGGGTAGAAACTTACGGCCCATGCGAGCAGAACGATCGTTGGTTAGTCCCTTCAGTCAAGCTGCTTTCGCTATCAGCCACCGGGCGAGTAGATGCCTCCGTGCAAAATAATATTTTCAAACTTCTGCCGGAGGACATGAATGACGAAGCCGTCAGAAAGAGACTTGGTGCAAGTAAAGGAATTACGTATCAGGAAGTTGATGCTCATGAGGAACTGATGAAGCAGATATCCAATCGGGCGTGGGCTTTCGGGGGAAAACCAGCGCGTGTTCTTGTTTATTGCAATAGCCGGGAAGATGCAATACAGGTGAAGAAAAATATTGATAACCAAATTAAAAAGAATACGTCCTCTGGCGTTACAGAACTTTTAGTCGGCGGTCGACGTGTATTAGAGCGAGAAAAACTTTCTGATTGGTTAAAAGATCACGGTTTCTCTGGCAATTCCGCGAACCCTCCAAAGCAACCGACCTTTCTGGTAGCAACTTCGGCGGGTGAAGTAGGTGTCGATCTTGATGCGGACCACCTGATTTGCGATTTGGTTGAATGGGAACGCATGGTGCAGCGTTTCGGGCGCGTGAATCGACGCGGGGAAAAGAATGCTTCTATTAAAATTATTGCAGGACCTTCCAAGAAGGGCAAAATCAGAGAAAATTGGGGTCAGCGCTTGACGCGCTTACGCTACCCGTTGAATTATCTGGTAAATGGAAGCCCAAGTGAAATATTGAACCTTAAAAAGCGAGCAGCAAATGATCCAGAATTGCAAGAAGGCATCAACAACGCGACGACATCAGTCCCATTACGTCCGGCCTTGACCCGCGCGCTTGTTGACGCTTGGTCAATGACTTCATTGGATAAACATACTGGACGACCGGATGATATCCAGCCCTGGTTGCGCGGCTGGGAGGAAGATCAAAGACCACAAACCACGGTCTTATGGCGCGAGCATCTGCCGGTTCGCACAACGGGAACCACGACAACAAAAGAAATCGAAGCCTTCTTTGAGGCAGCGCCGCCACATGCCAGTGAGAAACTCGAAACAGAGTCCTACAGGGTGGTTAACTGGCTCGAAAAGCGTACAAAAAAAGTTGTTAAGAGCACGCCCCCAGACAATGCCAATAGTCAGGAGACGGCACTCGGACCGGAAGATGTTATTGGTTTTATCTTGTCTCCTGCCATGGATTTGCGTGATGCGGTATGCGGGCGTGACCTCATAGAAACCGGCGAGGCACTGAAAAAAATAAAAGAAAATCTCCAAAAAAATCTAATGGGCAGTATGCTAATCGTGAATAACCGCCTCGGAGGACTTCAGGAAGGAATGCTTGATGATAGTGCCGATGCCACTCCCTGCGTGATAGACGATGGACAAGAATGGCTGCCATCACAGAACGATCATCCCGTAGTGCGTTTCCGAGTACGTTCACTATCAGCAGGGGAAAAGGCTCACACAGAAGACAAGAATTGGCGGGAACGCTTGAGATTCGATGTGGAACGGACACAAGAGGGCGACGGCACGCGCTGGCTTCTCGTTGAAAAATGGTGTCATGATTCGGAAACAGAGGATGATCGTTCTGTGGGTCGGCTGCAAGAACTTGCAGAGCATCACGCCTGGACTAAGGAAAAGGCGCGCACATTGGCACAAAAACTCGGTTTGTCAGGTGATTTCAGCGACATGCTGGCTGCGGCAGCGCGGCTGCATGATCAGGGCAAACGTCATCCTCGTTGGCAACGTGCTGCCAATGCTCCAGATGGGAAGGTTTATGCTAAAACAAAACGAATGAATCCCAAACTTTTGGACGGATATCGCCACGAGTTCGGCTCATTATCCTACGTTGAGAAAGATGAAAATTTCAAAGCCTTATCGCCTGACCTCCAGGAACTTACACTACATCTGATCGCAGCACATCACGGTTGGGCCAGACCGCTAATTTCAACGAATGGCTGTGATGAGCCGCCTTCTGTTTCCGGAAAACGCGCTTGTGATGTCGCACTACGATTCGCTCGATTACAGAAGCGGTGGGGGCCATGGGGCTTGGCCTGGTGGGAAGCTCTGCTACGTGCAGCAGACCAGCTGGCATCACGCGATAACGACAAGCATGGGAAGCTCACTGAGATCAATATCTGATAGGAATCTGATGGCTGAATCTTTAATTCCTGTAGATCTTTACAATCCCGGTCAGGTACTCGCATGTCTCGGCTTATTAGAAGCGGCAGACGTGTTATGTGGAAACGCCGAGGGAGGGTTTGATTTGAGCAATGAAACAAGTGTCAGATTCAGGCTTAATGCGACAGGAAACCAGAAACCTTTAGAGACGGTTCTAAAATTTTTGGCAGGGGCAGAAATTATGATCGTCTACCCAGCAGGGATTGAAGGGCCATGGCCAAATAGTTCTGAGCTAAGTGAAGAATTCCCTGCTTCCTATACAGCGTTGAAGAAGTCCGATGGCAAAGCTCTGAGCGCAGCATCACTCCCCGCACGCTTGAAATGTGGGAGTAAATCTGTCCAGATTTCGCATTGGTTAAAAGGGGATGAGCGCCAGACATTTAAATTATTTGCAGGCCAGCAAGTTGGCACCCAACTACTGGCTAACATGCTGGACGGTGACCGAAAGAAAAATGTCAGCAAAGGCTTCAAAGAAATCTTTCAGCGGTTTGATGAAGCAGATTTTGATGATCCGTTTAGTGTAGTTTGTGCTGTAGGCGGCCGTTTTGGTTTTGACGCTCGTGGTGGCTGGGACGCCTTGAGAATTGGCACCTCACTCGACAAACAAGGAATTTTAGTGAGTGCTGCGCCGCATGTGGAACTGCTCGCGGCCATTGGTCTTGAAAATACGCGCCCCAATTTCTTGTCAACATATGAAATACAGTACGCCGCTTGGTTGGAACTATTACCGCTCACTCTTTGCCGCGTAGCATTGTTCGCACCAGATACATTCCTATTGAGGGACCAGTGTCGATTTTTTCGTGCACATCTGGGTAATGATAAACAATACAAAGAGTGTTTTTTTGCAGAATTGGAGGAATAATAGTGAATAACTCTATCTCATTTACACCTGATACGATCAATACGTGGGCCGACGATGTTGATGGTCCAGTTGCGCTACATTTGAAACAGAAACTTCTAGCAGTCGGCGAAGATAACATCATTTTCCCCCCAACCTATGCTGATATCGGTTACAACATTGATACGCTCTCCGATGGAACGAAAGTTGCACTGATTGACAGCGTCGGTTCTCAGGCAAATCGTATGGAACCGATTTTCAAAAGCGAGCCTTATTCAGAACTCGTTCCTCAGATTGAAATTGAGTTACACACTAAAGAAAATGACGGAGAGAAGCACATTGAGAAACGTTCTCTTCTTGATCTCGCTCACCGAAGCGCCGATGCTGTTGTTTATTCCTGTCCGGAACTTGTACCCAGCATGGAGAAGGCTTTCCGCGAATTGAGACAGAGTGGTGATGCTGCTCCGTTGTGCCTGTTAGCTCCTACATCCCTTGTGTTCGGTTTCTGGGATTCACGTGGCGCATCGGGCGAAAAGCATCCTCGTTTGGTGCGCTCAACCATTCGTGCGTGGAATGTCGAACCGCTTCATGCAGCAGCTCAATTCAATTCCGTATGGAAAGCACTCGATGACGATCAGAAAGATTCACTGGAAAAAGAAGCTAAAGCAAAAAAGACAAAACTATCCGAAAAAGGGTTCGCAGATGCACCGGCAACGTTCCGAAAAACCAAGGTTGCACAATATGTTGACAGCTCTCCTAATCTTGAAGCGAGAGTTCTCGGGGGAGTACTCACAAGCGGGCCGATTGAGAGAAATATTACTGTCAACCTCGTTGCTCTACGCGCGCTCAACGGCGCCAACGATGAAGAAACGAAATCTGTGCGACGGTATCTTCTGGCCCTGACATTGATTGCGGCAACAGCAGAAATCGATTTGTTCCTTCGGGAAGGATGCCATCTTCGCTATGCCGATGATGATGTTTGGGGCGCTATCCCTCGGCGAGGTGCGATAGAACCTATTGACTTATCATCTGATAGCGCTCAGAAAAGCCTCCTTGATTACGCGAAGGAAGCTACGGAACCTTTCAGGAAGCAATGGCCTACGGAGTTAATCTATAAGTTCAACTTGAACAAGGCCAAGAAGCTACTCGCGAAGAAGTCCGAAGATGAGGAAAGCCCAGCCTGAACCATGACCCGTTCATTACTACTTTCGGTGCGCTTCCATGATGGTCGCTATCATGGCGAGAGTGACCGTGGTATTGGGGAGTGGCCTCCAGCGCCAGCGCGGTTGTTTCAAGCACTGGTAGCGTGCGCCGCTGTAGGCGAGGAATTGTCGAGTACTGATATGGGAGCGATGAAATGGCTACAAAAGCTTGAAGCACCAGTTATAGTCGCACCGGCTGTTCGTAAAATTCAATCTCTTTCGATCTTTGTGCCAAACAACGATCTTGACAAATATGGCGGTGACCCAAGAAAAATCAGTAAGCTTCGAGTTCCAAAAACTATCCGGCCGCATGTTTTCGATGCGCAATCTCCACTACTATTTGTCTGGAAGCTCGATAAAGGTACAGTCGCAGAAGATCGTGCTCAAACCATCTGTCAGATTGCTGAACGCCTCTACCAGTTAGGACGCGGTGTCGATATGGCGTGGGCATGGGCGGAGATTCTAAATACAGACGAAGTAGAAATACGGCTTGCCCATCATGGTGGAGTTATCTATCGCCCGACTAAGGGGGTCACAGGCATGGCGCTGCTCTGCCCTGCAGGAGGGTCACTTGCAAGCCTCAGAAATCGCTACGATGCAAACAGGGAACGCTTCACTTATGTAAAACAAGGAAGAAAGCTTCAACAACTTTTTTCTCAACCGCCAAAGCCCCGCTTTGCCAAGGTCATGTACGATACTCCTTCCCAGTATTTTCTATACGAAATGCGCGCCGCTACACTTCACGAACCTTTCGTCACATGGCCGTCTACAAAGACAGAAAAACTGGTAAAGTGGTTACGGGATAAGGCCACTGAGCGGTTGAAGGAAACGTTATCTGGAAAAATAGGACAAATTGAACGCATACTAATCGGCCGCGGGGCAACAGAAGCAGACAAGACTGCCCGGTTACGGGTTGTGCCGCTTCCCTCCATTGGTCATAACCATGCCGACCAGGCGATTCGTCGCGTACTGGTGGAAGTTCCGCCAAACTGTCCCTTGCGTGCCGATGATATAGCCTGGGCGTTTTCAGGCATTGGATATTTTGACCCGACAACCGGAGAAATCCTGTGGAATCTGGTCAGAAGTGAAGAAGTGGAAATGCTTCGCCACTACGGAATAAACAACGATGGGCAGGATGAATTTCGTACTTGGCGCACAATTACCCCCGCTGCCTTGCCAATCAGGCATCCAAGGCGCAAAAGCTCCGAGTCTAAGCGCATTGCCAGTGAGGAAGAGGCAAGCCGTGCTGTGATGCATGCGTTACGTCACACAGGGATCAAGACACCAGTAGAGGCTACTCGTGTCCAACGCGAACCGTTCGGCCGTAACGGCGCCATAGCGGAAGAATTTGCCGTGCCTGAACGATTTGCAAAACGTTTCATGCGACATGTGGAGATTAGTTTTACCCGTGCCGTGCGCGGCCCTGTGATTATTGGAAACGGACGTTATCTCGGTCTCGGCCTTATGGCCCCTGAAAAAGATGTATCTCGCGATGTGCTGCTTTTCCGAATAATATCTGATAACAATATCGCTACCGCTGACACGGAACCTATGCTACGCGCCGTCAGACGTGCACTGATGGCAGTGTCTAAAGACGATAAGAGGCGTGTACCTAGGCTTTTCTCAGGGCATGAACGTGAAGGAAGTCCGGCCAGGTCAGGTGGACACGAACATGTTTTTCTCGCCGCTGAAGACGCAAACAAGGATGGGCAGATTGATCGACTGATAGTGGCCGCTCCCTGGGCGTGTGACCGCACCACAAAAGGAAACCGTAATGACCGTGCTTCCTTCAACAACGTTGCGACAATGTTGACCCAGGTGCGGGCCGGTAAGCTTGGGGTCCTCACATTTGGACCTGCGTGTTGCTTGACAGCCGGAGACCCGCTTGCCGGCCCTGCTCGCGTATGGCAAAGCCACACACCCTATTGCCCGACCCGCCATGCAGGGCGAAGGAAAGAACCAAACACCGCTGTCATCCGCGACATAATCATTGAATGTGAACGAAGAGGGCTGCCTAAACCCGAAGTTGAGTTGTTGCAATTCAACGCCGGTCCAAACGGTGGCAGCCTGTCTGCCCGTATGCGTCTGCACTTTGCCGTGGCGGTTAAGGGACCCCTCATGTTAGGCCGTAACAGTCATAGTGGTGGAGGGCTTTTTTCTGCTATGAATGAATAAAACCATTGGTGAATCGGTTATCTTATGCTGGAAATCAGAACCGCCAAGGAAACAATCGACTACGGCATCGAATAACAAACCGTTCAACGCCGTGCAGGTGATGTGTTCGGTACGGGATCAACTTAAGACTGAAGCAGCCGGTCATATTCGTCGTGATTGCCAATTTATACCCAGATGAAATCACCACCATCTTTAACAGCGAGCGCCCTGTAGGCCATTCCCACGCGAACCGACCAGAACTTGCCGACCTTCTTAAAATGGAGAGAAGGCTAATCAGGTTTTGCTATGAGTTGACGGAAGTTCCTTCTTGCAGCCCTTTGAACAGGTTCCGGGAGTCGATCAAAATATTTCCAGAAGCGAGGGGTCGTCCGGTGCATCTAAAGTTTCTTGAGTCTGCCTTTATCTTTGGCTTCGAAGGCTTCAGCAATCAGGAAATCCAGTTTTCCATTGTTTGAATCCGCTTCAATCTGTCGGTCCCGGTTTTCCCAATCCAGCTCGCTGAACCATTGTCTCAATTAACGGTAATCAGCTTCAGAAAGAGACAGGATCGTATTCTGGATGTCCGTAATAGTTGACATGATTATTTCGCCATCAGCCGGTTTGTATTGAAGCGTTTGCAGCTGTTGTCATTATATCATCACCTGATAGGCAGCTTAAAGGCATGACGTTTGAACAGGCTCACTCCCTTTTTCCTGCTGTTAGCTATCTGCAACTTGATCTGACTAGTGTGACTAGATATAATCTTTCACATGCAGCTTATCTATTCGACTTATGAAGCCAAGGCGCGGTTCTCCGAGGTCTTGCGGCACGTGCGGCAAGGCAGGACGGTCACGGTGTCTTACCGTGGCGACCCTGTAGCCGAAATCCGCCCGACCCAACGAGGCCCCGAAACGCTGGAGGACAGGCTGGACGAACTTGAACGACAAGGGGTCATTGTGCCTTCGGGCCAGTCCGGACAGCCGCTCACAGCATTGACCCACCGTCCCGGCGCCTTGCAACGTTTCCTCGAAGAACGTAACGAATGAATGTTGCTTATGTAGACACTTCGGCGTTGATTGCCGTGGCTTTCAACGAAGGCGGCGGCGCTGCAATAGTGAATCGGCTTGCAGAACCCTCATACCTGCTTTCTTCAAACCTGCTCGAAGCGGAACTGCGGTCTGCCTGCTCGCGCGAAGGAACCGGCTTCTCGCCAAATCTCTTCTCCAACCTCAAGTGGGTGTTGCCGGACCGGTCACTGACGCCTGAGATAACGGCAGTCCTTGAAGCCGGGTATTTGCGCGGCGCCGACCTGTGGCATGTCGCTTCGGCGCTCTATGTTGCCCAGGACCCAGGAGAAATGTGGTTCGTGACGGCGGACGAACGACAACGTACAGTGGCCGAAGCAGTCGGGTTTAAAGTCTGACCAGCGCAGTAACGTCCTCCTTACCCGCACGGCTCCTGCTCCGCAATCATGCCCGAACAACTCATCCAGCAGGAATTACCCCTGCCCTTCCCCGATCTTGCCGCCGACATGCCGCTGTTGCCGGCGCGTATGGTCAATGAGTACGAATATTGCCCGCGGCTTGCTTACCTTGAGTGGGTGCAGGGGGAATGGGCGGATTCGTCCGATACCATACAGGGCAAGTACCAGCATCGCCGCGTAGACAAGCCAGGTGGGAAGCTTCCTGGTCCGGGGAACGCCGATGAGAACCTGGAATTTCATGCGCGCTCGATCACTTTATCCTCCAACCAGCTTGGTATCATCGCCAAACTCGACCTGGTGGAGGGAGAAGGCAACGTTGTCACGCCGGTGGATTACAAGAAAGGCAAACGCCCTCACGTGGCACAGGGGGCATACAGCCCCGAGCGCGTGCAGTTATGTCTGCAAGGCATGTTGCTGGCGGAACACGGTTATGAATGTACGGAAGGGATCCTGTATTACGCGGAGTCCAGGGAACGGGTGCGCGTGGAATTTGATGAGGAATTGAAAAACAAGACCCTGTCTGCGGTGTCCGGCCTGCGCCTTATTGCGGCCGGCGGGCAAATGCCGCCACCCCTGGAAGACAGTCCCAAGTGCCCGCGCTGCTCCCTGGTCGGCATCTGTCTGCCCGATGAGGTCAACTTTCTCAAGCGCCTGAAAACACCGCCACGACCGCTGGCGGTCAGTCGGGATGATGGTCTGCCCGTGTATGTGCAGGCTAACCGGGCCTCGGTCAGAAAGTCAGGGGAAACACTGGAGATCTCCGTAGAGGACAAAGTGGTCAGGAAAGCTCGCCTGCCTGAGGTATCGCAGGTAGTGGCGATGGGCAATGTTTATATTACCACCCCTACCCTGCACGAGCTCATGCGTCGGGAAATTCCGGTCACCTGGCACTCCTTCGGCGGCTGGTTCCTGGGGCATACCGCTGGCACAGGGCACAAGAACGTTGAACTGCGCACCGCACAGTTCAAGGCCAGCTTTGATGAACGGGTATGCCTGGCCCTGTCTAAAGGGTTCGTGCGCGCAAAGATTCAGAATTGTCGCACCATCATGCGAAGAAACTGGAAACCGGAAGAGAAGCCCAAGCATCTGCACAGATTGTTTAGTCAAGATGCTGAGCGATCTGAACGCGTTTCTTCAATCGCTGAATTATTGGGCGTGGAAGGCAATGCCGCGGCGCGCTACTTCGGGGAATTCCAGAATTTGATCAAACAGGACAAGGACACGGATCAATTTATTTTTGAGTTCGATAAACGCAACCGCCGCCCGCCAGCTGACCCGGTTAATGCTTTATTGTCATACTCTTACAGTCTCCTGACGCGCACCTGGACAGTGGCCCTGACTGCGGTAGGCTTTGATGCGTATCGTGGATTTTTTCACCAGCCTCGCTACGGCCGTCCGGCCCTGGCACTCGATATGATGGAACCTTTCAGGCCCCTGGTTGCCGACTCCACGGTCCTGATGGCGATTAACAACGGCGAAGTTCGTCCGAGCGATTTCATATCCGCGGCCGGTAGCGTCAACCTGACAGCGGATGGAAGAAAACGGTTTATCGGCACGTATGAACGGCGGCTCAGCCAGGAGATTACTCACCCGTTGTTTGGCTACAAAATCAGTTATCGTCGCCTGTTCGAGGTGCAAGCCAGACTGTTGGCCCGATTTCTGCTCGGTGAGTTGATCGAATTTCCTCAATTTACTACGCGCTGAAGCTATGGATGAACATCTTTACATCATTGCCTACGACATTTCCGATCAAAAAAGATGGCGCTCCATATTCAAACTACTGCACGGCTATGGGGAGTGGTTACAGCTATCTGTCTTCCAGTGTCGGCTGTCGCGCCGCCGCCATGCTGAGCTGGTCGCTACCCTGGATGAAATTATCCACCACAAGGAGGATCATGTTATACTTATGGACTTGGGATTGGCGGATTCTGTCAAGCCGCGGGTTGTAAGTCTGGGTAAGGATTTTCAACCGCTGGAGAAAGAGCCTGTTATCGTCTGATGTTCTCCCGGTCCCTGCGAGCACTCCGGTGACGAGCAAATACCGCGCAGCACTCGCATAAAAATGTTCTTTGTCAATCAGAACGTTACAAATGATATATCGCAAAATAAACATAATGGAGTGTGATAAATATTGTGATCTGTCCGAACCTCTCGCAACGGATTTCTTTAATCCTTGTTAAACAGCAGGTTACAGAGCGAGCTGTATTCCGCAGCATTAATGCTGCGGCCTCATTGAAGCATGGTTAGTTTGTTGGTTTGTCCTTGTGGTAATATTGGGTATTCCGCAGCATTAATGCTGCGGCCTCATTGAAGCGCGTCATACTAGGTAAAGCGAAATCCTGTACTAATGCGTATTCCGCAGCATTAATGCTGCGGCCTCATTGAAGCCATCGGGTTAGCATCGGCACCAACTTCGACACCCTGCGTATTCCGCAGCATTAATGCTGCGGCCTCATTGAAGCCAGATTAAATCTCTTGGGCAACATGCACTTGCCGGCGTATTCCGCAGCATTAATGCTGCGGCCTCATTGAAGCGCCTTCGCAGCCGACCTGTCCTTACTTGCCGGGTAAAGCCTGAGTGTACCCTCTACGCAGCTTGTCCACTTCGTTCGCAGTCCAGGGGCGGCGCAATAATCCGCATGTAAAAGAACGTAGCCACCGGGGGTCGCAGGAATATACGCGGCGTTCCAAGGCCCTGATCTGCTCTCCCAACTCGTCCATCGACTTGCTCGCCGTCTGACAACGCTTATCCATATCCTCAAGGAGCTTCTCCTGCCTTTCAACGCGTTTCTTAATCGCTTGGAAGCGCGTGTCTTGCATATCACAGCGGTTCTTGAATCTCCTGATAACTTCACGCGCATCAATAAGCAATACCAAATTGACGCGTAATCTAAGTTGGAGAATGAAGATGTAACAGCCCATGGCCACGCAGAGAACGCTGATTGCCAAAAACCCAGGAGTCATATCACTAACACCATATCCATTGTTTAAAATATCACGTCGGCATCCCGCAACAACACCCGGGCACATTCTCCCAAGCGCCATTCAAGGCTTGCAGACAACCATGTCAAACCTGCAGCAACTACGATACAAAAAACCTTAATCACTGCAGTGTGTGTCAGTATAGCACACTCATCCCAGGTCAAGTTTGAGCAGGTCGATCGCATTATAGCGGCCGATTTGCAATCGCTCTTTATCACTTATAACGGGGGTGGCGTCATACCATTCGGCAGCATCCTCCAGTCTTGCAAACGGGTAATCTGCAGAGAAGTAAACCCTGTCCCTGCCCATCACGTCCAGGGTGCACCGGAAAGCCGGATCGCTGAAGTTGCCGCTGGTTGTGACATGGAAATGTTCAAGAAAATACTCGCCAAGCGGGCGTTTGCCGCGATACCCGCGGGGAGAGAAACGCATGCGTTCATCAATGCGCCAGAGGCCGAACGGGATATTTTCCCCCAGGTGGCCCAGGATGATTTTCAGGCTGGGGAAATCGTCGAATATGCCGGAACCGCACAGGCGCAACGCATGAATTGAAGTCTCGACGGCAAACCCCCAGGGCGAGGCCAGCAGCCAGGGATGCCCGTCATAGTTCCCGGACGTTGCCGGCAACTGCGTGCGCGGGTGGAGGTAAAACGGTACATCCAGGTCCGACACCGTCGCCCAGAAGTCCCGGTATTCAGGGATGTCATAGTAAATCGCCGCATCCGGATTGCCTTTCTGTGTGAAGCCGTTCACCAGCGCCCCCCTGAAACCCAGTTCGTTAACGCAGCGTTCCAGTTCTGCGCAGGCTGCAACAGGGTCCTGCATGGGTAACGCGGCCAGAGCGGCATAGCGGCCGGGATGCCTGTTAACCCATTGAGCAATCCGGTCATTGGCTTTCCGGGCAGTTACTACGGCTTCTTCCTGATCCAGGATGGACTGGATACCGGGGGCATTGAGGGACAGTATCAACAGTTCGATACCCGCCCGGTCCATGGCGGCGAGACGTTTGTCCATGTCAAGGAGTTCCAGGGTAAATTCATCCCACCTCCCCGATTCAGCGGCAACAGCCCTGGAATGACCCAGGGTTTCCTCGATCGCCATATGTTCTTCAAAAGCAATTTTTCCTTTCATCTCTCTAATGTTTCGCCGTTATTGCAGACAAGATTGTAACAACGCTGTGGTAATATACGGCGCCGACAATAATGAAAAATCCTTATCACTTCGAATGAAACCACTAAACTGTCCTGCTATTTTTATCACACTTGCCTGTTGCTGTCTCGCAGCGTGTTCCGGCCCGGACTCAGATACATCCGGCAGAGCGGATTCCCGTCCGAACGTGTTGCTTATCGTGGTTGATGACGTGGCCTTCAACGACCTCAGCCTGTTCGGCAGCGAGATCAGGACGCCCAATATAGACGCACTCGCCCGGCAAGGGGTCTTTCTCAGCAATTTTCATGTGGCGCCGAACTGTTCCCCCACCCGGGCCATGCTGTTCTCCGGCACCGACAGCCACAATGCCGGCCTCGGCAACATGGCGGAGGATATGTCGCCGAACCAGGCAGGCAACCCGGGCTATGAAGGTTACCTGAACTTCCAGGTCGCGGCGCTTTCCGAACTGTTCCTGGACGCCGGTTACAACACCTACATGACCGGCAAGTGGCACCTGGGACTGACACAGGAAACCAGCCCGGCAGCGCGGGGGTTTGAAAAATCCTTTGCCCTGCTGCCGGGCGGCGCAGGCGCGTTTGCCAACATGCTCCCGATCGTCGGCCCGGGCAAGGCTCCCTACCGGGAAGATGGCGTGAATGTGGAAGAATTGCCCGAGGACTTTTACTCCACCCGCTTCTACACCGAACGCATGATTGAATACATCAATGCCGACCTGGATGACGGCAAACCGTTTTTCGCCTATGTCGCCCACACCTCACCCCACTGGCCCCTGCAGGCGCCGCAGGAATCAATAGCCAGGTACCAGGGCGTTTACGATGACGGCTACGATGCGTTACTGGACAGACGCCTGCAGGAGATGAAAGCCCGGGGACTGGTTGCCGCAGACACCGAACCCTTTCCCCGGTTGCTGGACGAGAAACCATGGGATGAACTGGGCGCGGAGGAACAGCGCTACCAGGCGAAAATCATGGAGATCTACGCGGCCATGGTGGACGACGTGGATGTGTATATCGGCAGGATCGTCGATTATCTCAAGGAGATCGGCGCATACGAGAACACCGTCATTTTCTTCATGTCGGACAACGGCCCTGAAGGTCATGCGATGCAACTCACTTTTGTTGAAGTGGCGCAATGGGCGGACGAGTGTTGCGACAACAGCTACGGGAACATCGGCAATGCCGATTCCTATGTCTGGCTGGGACCGAACTGGGGGCAGGCAGGCAATACCCCGTTGCGCATGTTCAAGGGTTACCCCAGCCAGGGCGGCGTACGGGCGCCGGCGTTTTTCCATTACCCGCGCGCCATGCAGTCGGGGGTGATGAACGATTCGATCACCACCGTTAAAGATGTCATGCCAACCCTGCTGGAACTGGCAGGCATCGAGCATCCCGGCGCGGGACCGTACCAGGGGCGGGAAGTGCTGGCCATGCAGGGACGCTCGGTCATGCCGATCCTGACCGGCGCTGGTGAGACCATACGTGAACCTGGTGACTACATGGGCTGGGAACTGTTCGGCAAGCAGGCCATCCGCCAGGGCGACTGGAAGATACTTTATATTCCCAGCATCCCGTCACGGGACGTGCGCCTGCCGGTCCTGAAGCCGGGACAGTGGCAGTTATATAACCTTGCCGATGACCCCGCGGAAACTAATGACCTGGCAGCTTCCAACCCCGGGAAACTCAAGGAAATGCTTGCACTATGGGAACACTACACAACGGAAAACAACTTTATCTATCCCGACAGGTTAAGCGGTTACTGAGGCATTCATGCATGTATTGATAGCAGGCGCAGGCATCGGCGGCCTCACCGCCGCATTGAGCCTGGAACAGGCCGGCATAGAGGCAACCGTCTTTGAAAGCGTGGAACAGATTGTGCCGTTGGGCGTCGGTATCAATATCCTGCCCCACGCATCGAGGGAGTTGATCGCGCTTGGCCTCAAGGACGAGTTGGACAGGATCGCCATCCGCACCCGCTCCATGAAATATTTTTCCCGGCGCGGCAAACTGGCAATCAGTGTCCCATGCGGTGAATATGCCGGTTACAACTGGCCGCAGTACTCGCTGCACCGCGGTGAACTGCAGATGTTGCTGCTTGAAACATTCAGACAACGCGCGGGCGCGGACAGGGTTGTTGCCGGCCACCAGCTTGCAGGGTTCAGACAGGATGATAACTCGATAACCGCGACTTTCATCGACCCGGCATCGAAGCAACCGCTAGCCGACGTTACCGGCGACATCCTCATCGGCGCTGACGGCCTGCATTCGGCCACCAGGAAAACGCTGTATCCGGACGAAGGCGCGGCGGTTTATGCCGGCATGGTCTGTTTCCGCGGGGCCGTGCAGGGGGCGCCATACCTGGACGGCGAGTCCATGGTCATTTGCGGCGACAACCGCCTGCGCCTGGTGTCGTACCCTATTTCCGGCAGGTTGCAGGCAAACGGGCAGAGTCATATCAACTGGATTGCCGCGGTCCCGTTTGTGACGGACCAACGCCAGGAGGAAGACTGGGGCAAACTGACCCGGCCTGACAACCTGGTCGAACTGTATCGGGACTGGCAATTCGACTGGCTGGACGTACCCGGCATCATCTCCGCGACGGAGCAGATATTTGAGTTTCCCATATACGACCGGGACCCGTTGCAACGGTGGACATTCGGCAGGGTCGGCCTGCTGGGCGATGCGGCACACCCGCTGAT
>MKWU01002424.1_pt1 | contig 28093 bp, 19 predicted proteins | sample 809101 | NCBI WGS metagenome assembly MKWU01 (sample SAMN05860141, study PRJNA318959) | sponge metagenome | host: Aplysina aerophoba | place: Slovenia: Piran, Adriatic Sea, Gulf of Piran | collected 2013-05-07 | reverse complement strand
CCGGACAGTATGAACCCTGCCACGGTCCGCTCGACGTCGGAAACGAACCGCCGGTGTATACGGCTATCTACCATTGTGCAACGAGCCTGTGACAGATACGGCCCGCTCGTAGCGTTGGTCGGTTCCGGTTCGGCTCATCAAACCCGGAACGCAAGCGAAACAGAGATACAGGACACTAGGCGTTGACCACTTCCTCGACTGCGGACATGACCCGCCGGGAAGTGATGATCGCGTGGTGCTCTACGCCGAACTGGGGCCACGGCGCATCGAAACCGGCGACCCGAACGATCGGCGCCTCCAGGTCGTAGAGAGCCTCCTCCGCCACGGTTGCCGCCACCTCCGCCGCCATGCCGGCTGTTTTCGGAGGTTCCTGCACCAGAACCAGGCGACCCGTCTTGGCGACCGAATCGAGCACGGTCTCCCGGTCCCAGGGTTTCAGAGTCCGCAGGTCGATCACCTCGCAATCGATCCCATCGCCGGCGAGAGCTTCGGCTGCCTCGAGGGCCACGCGCACCATACCTCCGTAGGTGACCACCGTCACATCATCTCCCGGCCTTCGGATCCTGGCCCGACCGATCGGCAGCGTGTAGTAACCGGTGGGTACGTCCTCCCTGAAAGCCCGGTAGAGCACCTTCGGCTCGAGGAACAGAACCGGATCGGGACTCTCCGCCGCAGCCGCCAGCAATCCCTTGGCGTCCACAGGGGTTGAAGGGATCACCACCGTCAGGCCGGGCGTATGGACGAAGTACGCCTCGGGACTATCGGCGTGGAACTCGTGGGGAGCGATCCCGCCCCCGTTCGGCCACCGGACCACGATCGGAAGGGACACGTTGCTCCTGGTCCGGAAGCGGAAACGCGCCATGTGGCTGACTATCTGGTCGAAGGCCGGGTAGACGAAACCGTCGAACTGGATCTCCACCATCGGACGGGCACCGCCGATCGCCATACCCACCGCGGTTCCGGCGATACCCGTCTCGCACAGGGGGGTGTCGATCACACGCTCGGCGCCGAACCGTTCGAGGAGCCCTTCGGTGATCCGGAAGACACCCCCGGTCATCCCCACGTCCTCCCCCATGACCACCGCATCGTCGTGGCGCTCCATGACCTCGAGCAGCGTCGCGTTTATCGCCTGTGCCATAGTCCAGCGGCTGGTCGGACCGCGGGGAGGACCGTCGCGACCCGTCCTCCGCACTTCGCCCCTGCCGATCCGCGACGGCGGACTCCCCTCCCTTTCCAGAGCGGTGCGGAACTGGCGGTCCAGGTCCTCGGGGACTCGGGCGTAGACATGGCGGACGGCTTCCTCCCTGGGAGGCTCCTCCCAACCCTCGATCTCTGCGAGCGCCCCGTCGAACTTCGACGCCTCCTCGGTGACCTGCTCGTCGATATCGTCCGACCACAGGTCTTCGCGGACCAGGAACCTCTTGAAGCGGTCGATGGGATCCCGGGTCCGCCAGGCGCTCAACTCGTCGGCGCTCCGGTACAGGGTCGGGTCGTCGGCAGTGGCATGCGGACCGTAGCGGTAGGTGACCGCCTCGATCAGGGTCGGACCTCCGCCGCTGCGAGCCCGCTCCACCGCCTCGCGGGTGGCGCTGTAAACGGCGAGCACGTCCATCCCGTCCACCTGTACCCCGGGCATGCCGTATCCGACCGCCTTGTCGGCCAGGGCAGCCGCGGCGGTCTGCTTACGTGCCGGCATGGAGATGGCCCAGCCGTTGTTGGAACACAGGAAAACGGTGGGGGTCTTCCAGAGACCCGCGAAATTCATCGCCGAGTGGAAGTCGCTCTCCGACGTTGCCCCGTCGCCGAAGTAGACGACCGTGATGAGATTCTCGCCGGCCAGGCGGGCCGCATAGGCGTGGCCGACCGCATGAGGCAGTTGGGTGGCAATCGGGATGGTATGGATGTTCATCCGGTAGCGGTGCACGTCCCAGTCCCGGTTCGGAAGTCCACGGAAGTAGGAGAGCATCACCACCGGCGGCATCCCCCTGGCCAACTGGACGGCGTGCTCGCGATAGCTGGGATAGATCCAGTCCTCAGGCCCGATCGCGTAGGCCGAACCTATCTGGGTGGCTTCCTGACCCTCACCGGGCGGGAAGGTCCCCAGGCGACCCTGCCGTTGCAGGTTCATGGCCCGCCGGTCGAACTGGCGGCCCAGCGCCATCAACCGGTACATCTCGACCAGGTCCTTGTCGTCCAGATCGGGTGGCGTCCCGACGAGACGACCGGAGTCATCCAGGATCTGCAGCACCGGCCTTCCCTCCCGTCCAAATCTCAGGGCATTTTAGGACCGCTAGCCCGAGGCGTGTCGGCGCACGATCCATCTGGGGCCGGAGAGCTTCGGTGCCTAACACCGCAAGCTCTAAACAATTAGTATGAGCTCTGGTCACTGATAATCAGTCGTTCATTATCGGAAACAGCCTTGCAAGCCATCGACTCAGCGCTCTTACGTCCTCCACACTCGTGTCAAGTGCTTCGGACCCGATCGCCTTCCCGATTAGCCCTGGCTTCTTTCTTGTCGCCAGCCACGCATACACTTGGGCCTTATTGATCTTTGTACCCGTTGAAATAAATGGTCGGTCCTCTACGGGAATACTATCAACATATGACTTGGCGAGAGGCCATATCGGATCATCCTGATAGATCATCCTTGCTACGAGGTCCTCAAGTTCACCTTCTGTCTGATTATCGGGAAGGATCCATACTCCAATTCGAGGAAGATATCCTTGAGCTTCGATAATTGTCCCACCGCGCTCGGGTTTCTCCTTTAGCCGAATCCCAACACTTAGCAGTTCCTCTCCAATGCGACACCAGCGAGAACTGGGACTCTCATTAGCATCGACAGCGATACCCAGCGCGACCAGATTCTCGTCTAGGGCCAAAACCCCCAAGAGCTCAATCGCCCTATCAACACCCCTACATACCTTGACCTCAAACTTTGCTGTATTTGGATAGCTATCCATGATATGTCTAAAGGCATGTTTATCACTCTCACCTTCAACAAGGAGTAAGTACCCACCTTGAAGCATTTGGGATGACACCGTGGCCGCTATCTCAATTCTAGGCTGTTCTCAGCAGCCACCAACAGCTTAGCCTCCGGATAGTCCACAGTATGTAGATAGCCACCCTTGTGAGAAAGTCGTACTAGCCTGCCTTCTATATCAGATAGTTCATTTGCTGCGTATGCAAAGCCTCTAATACAGTCATAACTGTGCGTGGTAGCGATGACTTGAACGTTATGGCTTTCTGCTGTTTGCAGAACCATAGTCCAAAGGGTCTTTTGTACGGAGTAGTGTAGTCCGTTCTCTGCCTCATCAAGCAAAAGAAACCCATTCCGACAGTTAACTAATGCAAGAACAATGGAAAAGAGCCTTATGGCCCCATCTCCGAGGCTCCTTAACGGCACTCGAGTCTGCTCATCCCTAAACTTGACCATTGGTCGAATACCTCCAACCATTGATCTAGGTGACGTGTTCTTCCCAATCATGACAACACCACTTATCTCCCGCCCGGTCAGGATGCTCAGAGCCTCCCGGACTCTGTCCTCTTCAGGGTTCAGTGCAATCTTGTCCCACCACCGTGCTAAGTCGGCATTCTTTATGATGCCTGGCCCCAGAGTCTCACAGAGTATCGGAAAGGGTAACTCCTGTGCAAGACGCCGTACCCCGCCAGGGATCCACTCTTCTTGAGGGAAGAGCCCAACAATAGAATCGATACCATCGGAACTAACTCTGATGGCACGTATGGGCTCCTCGGGAATAGTTTCACGATAGTATAAGTCTAGCTCCTTTTCCGTAAGTCTCGAAGAGAATAAGACTAGCTGAGTTTGAGAACTACTGTGCCCGATTGTCAACTCTGTAGTGTCAGTCATTCGTCTACCAAAGAAGAGCGCAGGCCAGTCGGGAACCACACGAGTCCCTCCTTTACTGTTCCTTGTATCCCTTAACTCATCGGATGTATTGAGAATCGCTCTGAGCTCGGACGGTCGGCCATAGGAGGCGAGTATTCGAATCGCTTCTAGAACAGTTGTCTTACCGACACCATTCCTACCGGTCAATAATGTGACGCGGCCCATGTGTGGGATCGTCAATTCATTCAGCCCCCTAAAGCCTCTTATAGTGAGGTCGGGAAGAAGGAGTTCCCGTCTGGACATTGTCTCACCCCTTCCGTGAACGGCGACTTCCTTGTCATCGGCATTCATCCGGCACCCATCTGTCCCTGTCTTTGGGGCCTAGCTTACTTGGGTAGTCAACTTGTTGTCCTATTCTAATGTAGACTGTCCTCTACATCGGCCACGGAAACCCACCCGCATCCTGTATCCTCGGGGCAGGTACCTCAACCGTGTTGAGCCCTCCGACTGGTAACGTTGCGCCGTGCTTCGCATCCGCCCCGAGATCGTTTCGTTGACGCCCTACCTGGGCGGCCCCGGAATCGACGAGATCACGCGGCGGTACGGGGTACGGGATGTCGTCAAGCTCGGTACCAACGAGAACCCGATGCCCCCGTTCCCCGAAGTCCAGGAAGCGATCATAGCCGCGGCGGCAGGAGTCAACCGTTACCCGGACGGCGGCGCGGTCGACCTGGCGGCAGCCGTTGGCGATGCGTTGGGGGTGCCGGCGGACCACGTCTGGTTCGGTGCCGGAAGTTCGGAACTCCTTACCACCACGGCGCGGGCATTGGGCGGCCCAAGACGCAGTTTCGTCTATCCGTGTCCGTCGTTCGCGATGTACGAGATCAATTCCGCTCTGGCCAATGCGGAGAGCGTCATGGTCGCCCTGGATAGCGCTATGGCCGTCGACCTCGAGGCGCTGGCCGGGGCGCTGCGGGCGGACACCACCCTGGTGTATCTCTGCAACCCGAACAACCCGACGGGGACCTACCTGACCCAGGCTGAGGTCCGGGGATTCGTCGCGCAGGTGCCGGAGGATACCCTGGTGGTGGTCGACGAAGCCTACGGGGAGTACGTGGCGGCGGAGGACCGGCCCACGGCTATCCCGCTGGCCCTGGAGCGACCCAACGTGACCGTGGCCCGTACCTTCTCGAAGATCTACGGGCTAGCCGGACTGCGGATCGGATACATGATCGGCCTCCCCGAAACCCTCCGCCAACTCCAGAAGGCACAGATTCCCTTCGTCGCCAACTCGCTCGCCCAGACGGCGGCCACCACCGCCCTCCGCTTCCCGGAGCGGCTAGTCGCACGCTTCGAGATGAACCGTGAGGGTGTCGCCTACCTCGAGTCCTCCTTCACCGAGCGGGGTATCGGGTTCGTCCCCACCCAGGCCAACTTCGTGTGGACCCGTCTCGGGCCGGGAACTCCCGAAGTGATCCAAGCCCTCCTGGAGCGGGGAACGATCATCCGCCCGGGAACCGATGAATGGACCCGTGTCTCGGTCGGGTCTCCCGAGGAGAACCGCAGGTTCATCGCCGACCTCGACCAGGTGAGGCGCACAGGCTGAGGTTGTCCGGCGATCATCTCCGACGGAAGCATGAGCGATTACAGCTAGCCGCAGCGGCAACATATTCTCTCTCGCAGAACCCGGAGTTCGGACGACACAGAACAAGCCGCATCCCGGCCTACAAGGAGCCCCATGAAAACGTTGGTCAACGGCCTGTCACGCGCTGTACAGAGGTGGCCTTGGGCGGTCATCGGCCTGACTGTGATCATCTCCCTCACGTTCGGAGCTCTTTCCGGGAACTTCGCTCCGTCGGAGGAGGCCAACGAGGCCTTCGCCCCGGACGCTCCGGAACTGGCCGCCGCGGAGCGGATCTCGGACCTGTTCGGCGAGGAAACCTCCACCAGCGTTATGCAGATAATCGTCAAGGCGGAGGACGGCAACGTGTTCAGCGCGGACGGGCTGGCCGCCGTCGATGCACTGAGCCGGACGATCACCGAGGGCGCGCTGGCGGACCGTCTCGTGCAGGACAGGGATCCGGTCGTCAGCTTCTTGACACCTGTCCGCTCTGGTCCCGGCGGCGCCGCTCCCCCTCCGGCAACGGACGACGAGGTGCGCCGAGCCTTCGCTGAGGGCTTCGCCGCGATGCCGCCAGGACCCGCCGGGTTCGTGCAGGGCATGGTGCCCACCTACGCCGACCTCGCCGCGCCTTCGTCCGACCAGGGCCTCGTGGTGGTCTTCATGCGCGGCGCCGACACCTCCGCCGACTTCGAACGCTTCCAGGACGAGAGCGCCACGGCCGCCGACGAGATCCGGGCCACATCCCTCCCGGCCGGGATATCCGTAGAGCCCTTCTCCTTCGAACTTCTGTTCTCCGGCACCAGCGAACTTCAGAGCGAGATCGGCCGGCTCTTCGGAACGGCCGGGTTGATCATCGCGCTGGTGCTGGCACTCGTGTTCCTGATCCGTCCCCAGAGGACCCTCGGCCGCGTGGTGATGCGGGTAGGCGTCGTGGCAGTGGCGGTGGCCATCGTGGTGGTCGTGCTCCCCACCCTGGCCATCATCCTCGACAGCGCCTTCCCGGACTTCCTGAAGGACTGGCCCAGCAACACCCTCTTCGTGGCGGCCGGCGTGCTCTTGCTGGTCATGTTCCTGGCGTGGACGTTCCTGGATCGAAGCCTCAGGCGCACCACCGCCGATACCGTTCTGACCCTCGTGGCGATCCTCTTCGCCATCTCCTGGATGAACGGGATCGGCTACCTCCTGTTCCAGGATCAGAGCCCGATGGCCCAGATCCTGCCCATCCTGCTGATCGGCTTGGGAGTGGACTACTCGATTCACGTCACCTCGCGCTACCGGGAGGAGATCTCCGGAGGCGCCGGCGTGGACGACTCGGTGCGCAAGGCGATCCGCACGGTCGGAGTGGCCCTGGTACTGGCCACGATTACCACCGCGGTCGGTTTCCTCACCAACGTATTCAACGAAATCCCGGCCCTGCGCGAGTTCGGCGCGCTGGCGGCCATCGGAATCGTCGCTTCCTTCCTGCTGAAGCTGACCTTCGTCCCCGCGGTACGCCTTGTCCTCAGCAGGCGGGGGATGCGGAAGGCGACGCCGGAGCCGGGACAACTCAGTGCGGGCGAAGCCCCGGCCCTGGGCAGGTTCATCGGCCGCACATCGGGCATCGCCAAGAAAGCGGCCGGAGTTGCCGTGGCCGTGTCCATCGTCCTGGGTGGAGTGGGTGCCTGGGGATGGTCGCAGCTCGAGACGAAGTTCTCATTCCTGGACTTCATACCCGTCACGTCGCCCCTTCGAGCCACTTTCGAGGGGTTGGTGGCCGATTTCGGTGGAGGCTTCGGCGAGACCACCCAGGTCCTGATCGAGGGAGACGTGGCCACCGGAGAGGCGTGGAACGCCATGGTGACCTCCAACCTCGCGGCGTCGGACACGCCCAACATCCTCAAGTTCGGCAACCAGCCCAGCGGCACCTCGCCGGTATCGGTGATCGCACAGCTGTCCGCACCGTTCTCGCCCATCTACTCGCCTTCCGTAGGGGAGGCATTCATGGCCGCCGGGGGTGATCCGGTCACCAGCTTGGTGTCCCCTGATGCCGACATGGGCTCCGTCTTCGACGTCGCTTGGGAGGAAGCCCCGCAGATGATGCAGCCGGTGCTGAGCCGCACCGACAGCGGTTACGAGGCTGCCCTCTTCGACTTCACCACCCAGGCGGGAGAGTCACAGGCCGGGCGCCTGCGGCTCGACCTGATCGATGACTTCGAACCGGTGACCGAACTCGGGCTTTCGGCCGTCGGCACCTCGGACGAGATCGTCCAGGACGTAGTGGTGACCACCCTACGAGACTCCCAGGTCTCGTCGCTCCTCCTCACGCTTGCCGCCGCCCTCGTGCTCCTCGTGGCGAACTTCTGGTTCGAAGCCCGTCGTCCGATGCTAGGAGTGGTGACCACACTTCCCGTGGTGCTGGTGGTGATGTGGTCGTTCGGCCTCATGGCTGCCTTCGGCATACCGTTCGGCCCTGTGACGGCCACCATCTCGGCGCTGGCGATCGGCATCGGCATCCCCTACATGATCCATATTACCCACCGCTTCCTGGAGGATCGGCGCCGTTATCCCGACCTGGCAATGGCGATCGAGTCGACCCTCAGCCACACCGGCGGGGCACTCATGGGCTCGGCTATCACCACCGTGGCCGGCTTCGGAATCCTGGTCACGTCGACCACCATCCCGTTCCGCCAGTTCGGCTTCGTCACCGCCTACACCATCCTGCTGGCCAGCCTGACCGCCATCCTGGTACTTCCGTCGATGCTGGTCATCTGGGCCAGGTGGCACCAGCGGAGGGACACCGTACGCACGACCGCGGCATGAGCGGCCCGCACGTCGCCTGTCCGTAAGGAAATCTCCCTGCAATGTAGGAAAGGGGTGCTCGGGTGGCCCGTGTCCCGCAGCTGCCTACCCGGCCTGGAACCGGCTAGCCGTTCCCCAGCGGTTGGACTGTCCGCTAGGAGGGTGCTGCCTGTCCTCCGCCGAGCCAATCGTCGGCCTGGCCGAGCAGCCACATGCTTACCCCGTGGGCACATTCGAGAACGTCGCAGGTCTTGAGCTCGCGCATGAACATCTTGCGGAGCGGCAGGTCCAGGCGGCCAACCAGCGAGAGGCTACGGGTTGGTGCGTCCGTGACCGACATGTAGGTGTCGGTGGCCGAGACCTCCACCGGGAGGGTGGTACCGGAGACTCCTGCGAGTTCGGTGGCGAGGATGAGGAGATCGGGAGGGTTCGGGAGCGGCGGCAGTGCCCACTTGAAGAACAGCGGGAGTTGGAGCTTGCCGTCCTGCTCCTCCTCGATCTCCAAATGTCCGGCTATCAGGTCGTCGAACGCCAGGATGACTCGGGGATCGACCTCGAGCACCATCAGCATCTCGAGCGGACCCTCGCAGGCCTCCTCGGGATGGAGGTCCACCTCCCAGGCCTGGCCGAGGGAGTAGGACTCGATGAAATGGCGCTCGGCGTGGACGTGGAAACCGTGCTCGACAGCGTGGGCCTTCATGTCGGTGATGAACCCGGCGAGGTCTACGGCCATGGCGAGATCCGGCTACCCGGACGCCGGTGCGGCAAGGGTCGGTGCAGTCGGCACGTCTCGCCGACCGCCTACCAGAGCTCTCAGGGACGCACCTCGTAGTAGAGATGGGTGGGGTCGTCCTCCAGCCGGATCACCCGCAACGAGTTGAACCCGGCTTTCCGAGCGATCCGCTCCGCCACCGCCGGGGGCAAACCCAATGTTCCCAAGGCTGCGGCGTCCTCCGCCGAAGCCGCCGATAGGAGGCACGCCGACACGCTGTACCCGTACTGCATGGCCAGCATGGGATTCCTCAGGTTCTCCTCGAACACGTCCGAGCATTTCATATCCTTGATCAACCAGACGCCGTCTTCCTTCAAGCATCGGCGGATGGCGGAGGCGACCCGGTCCGGGAAGGGGACGTCGTGCATGCAGTCCAGCGTGAGTACAAGATCGTAACGCGCGTCCAGGGGTAGTTCCTCGCCGCGGGCCTGCCGGACGGAGGCGTTGGCAAGCCCGCCCACCCTGCGCTGCGCTCGGGCGACGGCGTGAGCGGACGGTTCGTAGCCGACGACGGTGGATGACGGGAACCGTTCGGCCATAGCCCGCACGGAAATGCCCCCTCCACACCCGACATCGGCTACTTCGGCTCCGCCCTCCAGCTTCTCGACCAGCCCGTCCAGGCTGGGCAGTACGGTCGTGATCAGGTAGTCCCCCACCCAGGGCCCGTTCATCCGGTCCATTTGGCGGGCGACCGGCAGTCCCATGTCCTCGTAGGTCACCCCCAGACCGGTACGGAACGCCTCGGCCATCTCGTCGATGCGGTCGGGATGGAAACCCCCTATGAAGGCTCCGGCCGCGAAGGCGAGAGTGTTCTCCTCGACGAGCACCCGCTCGGCTTCCGCCTCCAACGAGTACCTTGCCTCGGGGCTACGGGTCACCAGACCTGCTGCCGCCTGGCCGAGCAGCCATTCGCGGACCCAGCGCTCGGAGTATCCGGTCTGCTCGGCGAGCTGATCCGATGTCATCTCCTCGCCTCCGGCCATCGCCCTGTACAGGCCGAGCCGGTCCCCGAGGTGGATCATGAGGCTCACCACCTCGCCTTGCTTGTATCGCCACACCTTGAGGACGTAGGCCTTGAGAAGATCGGTATCAACGGGTCGCATGGGCCATACCCTAGGGGGTCCCTGGCGGCGTTGAAACCGGTCGGCTGCCACCGACACGGGGTCCATCCCTCGGCGGATGGGCCGATCAACGGTTCCCACCACCCTCGCCGGAACGGTTCCCGAACGAGCCTCCCCACACACCGGGACGCTCGGATCCTAGACGCTCCGATCCTCTGCGGAAGATCCGAGCGTCCCGTGTAGAGACCCGGTCTCGATGACCCCAACCGATGGACGCACCTACCGGCTGTAGCCGCTGCTCCCCGAACCGTCGGAAGGAGCGGCGTAGATCATCTGATCGAGCAGGAAGGCGAAGTCGTTGTAGGAGTCGAGACCTCCCAGTTGCCCGGCCAGCGGTTGCAGCCGGTCCGACAGTGCCCAGAGTTCCCAGCCCACCTCCGAGGCGGCCGCGCCCACGTGAGGCAGGCTGCTGTACCGGTCGGCAGAGAGAGCGACCAGAGCCCCGAACTGGAGCATGACCTCAGCCGACGGGAAGGCCGTGTCCGCGCTCGACCTCAAGGTGGTGGACTGGCGGTTGGACAGCCCGCTCAACGGAGTGACCCACCGCAGATCGATGTCCGCCAAGTCGACCATCCTGGCGGGATCCCGCCAGGCCCGATCGGTCAGTTCCAACTCGTAGAACACGGTGGTGGCCGCACCCACCGGTATCTCGGCGAACTCCTTGCGGTTCTCGACGAAGGACTCGTCCGATGTAATCCGGTTCTCGTAGCCGATCATCCTCCACGACTCCACCACCTGGTCGTTCCAGATCACCTGAGCCCTTGTCTGATCGGCGAAGGGCACCGACAGAGCCAGCCAGTTGTCCCGGCTGAATGTCGAGCGGGCCTGGTGGGTGTCGCTCAGGTATCGGTACCAGCCGTTGCCGTGCTGCGCAAGTTGCTCGAGGAGGAAGTCGTTGTAGTTGTCGATCCCCACCCCGATGGTGATGAGGCGCAGCGGGTTGGCGCTGTCGGCGTCGTAGGCCGACTCCAGTATGGCAAACGGATCGGTGGCGTCCACGTTCGCGACGCCGTCCGACATCAGGATTATGTAGTTGTGGGCGTCGGGACGTTGCCGGCGGGCCTGGTCGGCAAGCCGCACCCCGAGATCCAGGCCGGCCTGGACGTTGGTGCTGCCGTGCGGAGCGAGGCTGGCAATCGAGTTCGACACGGCCCGATCGTCGGGACGGCTGTGCTCCACCGTGTAAGCATCGATCACATCCTGAGTGAAGTGGACCACGGCCATGCGGTCACGGCTGGTCAGGCCCCGCCTGACACTGTCGGCGGCTTCCCTGGCGATCGCAACCCGATTGCCGTCCTTCATCGAACCCGACGCGTCCAGCACCAGCGTCACGTTGAGGGGCCGGTCATCACGGAACTCCGGGGCCTGGAACCCGATCCGGGCCAGATGCCTCCGGTCGTCCAGCGGGTGCCTCACCAGGTCGGTGACGATGGCGAAGCTGTCGAGATGTGCCGGGTACTCGTACCCGTAGTCGAAGGCGTTGATCCATTCCTCCGCCCGAACCGAGTCGGGATCAACATCGTACCCCGCCCGAGCCCAGTTGAGGGCCAACTGGAAGGATGTCCTGTCCGTATCCAGGCTGAAGGTCGACGTCCTGTCCTGCGAAGTCGAGACGAAGCGGGACTGCTGGTAATCCCTGAACGTGGTAGCCGACGGGGGGGCAGATGTGCCTCCGTAGGCGATGGTCGTGGTGGCCGCAGCCGCATCTGTGGGTGCCGGCGCCTCCTCGGCCATGGCAACGTCCGCTATTGCTTCTTCCTCGACGGCCTCTGATTCGACCCTCCTCACTGTGGAGGTTGCCACGTACGTCTCGGCCCGAGCCGGAGCCGCAGTGGTGGCCGTGTAGACCCTGGTGGTCTCGGGAGCCGCCGTGACCGCCGGCGCATAGGTAGCCGGGGCCGCAGTGGTGGCGGCCGCGAATTCCTCACCGTCACCGCAGGCTGCCAAACCGAACACCAGCAACCATCCCAGGGCGATGTGGGCCAAGGCCCGCTTCCTCGCCCGGACGGAAGCGACCCATTGACTGATACCCGGTTCTCTTCTTCTGATCCCCTGCATTCTTGCCTCCTCTTTAACGCCTCTTTGCGGCCCGGTGCGCGACCGCTCTTTCCGCATAGACGTTCGGGAAACCCCGATTGGTTCCCACCCAACCAAGGTCATCCCGCCCGGTCCGCTGCCGGTGTGCCGAGGTGCATCGCCGGCCATCCGTGTTTCGAGTCAGGTTCGGATATGTACCGGCTGGGGGCACGCCCGGATCCGGGGCGGGTTCAGGGTGGTGGTCCATCTCGTGGCACGGCTTGGTATCCGCCGCCGGGTTTGCGTTGCACTACCAGGTCGCGTACCTCGAGTTGCCTGTGGTGGCGGCGGCAGACGGCTACCAGATTGTCGATGTCGGTGTGCCCGCCGTCGCGGTGCCATTCCTGGATGTGGTGGAGTTCGCAGCGGTGCATGGGTGCCCCGCATTGGAAACAGCCCCCGTCCCGCACGGCTACAGCGAGCCGCTGCGCCGCGTTGCCGAGTCGCTGGTTGCGACCCAACCAGAGGGAACGGCCCTTCCGGTCGTAGATCATCCCGGCCAGCTGCGTGTCCGCCGACAGTGTCCGGAAGATGCCCCTTGGTACGGGACCGACCCCGATGATCTCACAGCGTCCCTGCGGATCGGTCCCATCCACCACGCCTTGTTCAGCAACGACGACAAGCTGAGTGGAAGCCTTAGCCCGGGGACCCGCATCAGCACCCAGGGGCTCGCCGCTGGTCGCGTCCAGGTTGGTGAAAAGCTCGACGACCACGTCGGCCATACGCTGTGCCGGTGTACGCACCCGGTCCGGGTCCCGCCCCCCGGCGGCGTCCCTGCGCCACAGTTCGAGATAGTGCGCGTCGGCGGCCTGTCGCAGATGCGCGAACTGGTGGGCCGGGACCTTCGCCCACAGCGTTCCCATGCCCGACTGTTTATCTACCCACAGCTTCGCTTCACGTGCTCGGCGTTGACGCTCCAGAGTGTCGACGCCGGCTTCGATCAACTTGCGGTTGGACCAGTCCCGTGCTCTACGCGCGAACCTGTCAGGCCCCGACCGCGTGGCCTCCTCCAGCAGCCCGGGATCGGACTCCACCACATCGGATCCCACCCGCTCCGCCGCGTCGACCAGAGACTTGGCATGATCAACGGTGATGTCCCCGTCCGCCAGAGCGTCGGCGACTTGCGGGAGGTCCGCCAAACCTTCCGCGACTTTGGCCATCCGCTTCGCTTCGCGTCCCGACAACCGGGACCTGTTCTTGAGGATCCTCACCGAATCGCCATCGGGGTTCGCAGCCGCGGCTTGGCGGGTGAGGTCGCATTGATGCGACGACAGCCGAGCCTCGAAACGTCGGAGCAACCCGAGAGCTTCCTCAGGATGGCCGCGGGAGGTCTCCTCGTCTACGAAGCGGTCCAGACCGTCGACGAGGGCGGCCATCCGCTCCCCGGCGTCGCAGCCCTCAGTAGTGTCGCCGGTGCCGCTCGACGGCTGGCCGGCGTCCCTCTCAGTCCCTCTCGTAGCGAACAGTTGTTCGTGTTCCATGCTGTATTTGTACCACACACCTGTGACATGTTCAACCCCTATACAACGTAATCGCTCTTTTCAGAATGACAAAGCGGTGTATTCATAGTGCCGTGGTTCATCCCGGAACCCCAAGCCAGACAAGCTTGCACCCGGATCCTGAACGCCCAACCCTCAAGAACGGAATGGCTTGCGCCCGATCACTCAGAACCACGCCGCCTGATAGAAAGCCAGGGAACACTGCCAGTGGTCGGGCCACCGACATCCGCTGACCAGAGCTAGTTCTGCCTGGGATCGACCGGATAGGTAGCGAACCAGGCGTAACGGCCCCCGGCCCGCCGCAGGACCTCTTCCCAGAGCCCCGCCGGATCGGGAGTGAACACGTCCTCGACCGCTGCATCGACCACAAACCAGCCGTCAGACGAGAGCTCCGACTCGAGCTGCCCGGGCCCCCACCCGCTATACCCGGTGAACACCCGTGCCTCCAGACCAGATTCCTGACCGGGTTCGGCCTCCAGATCCACCGCCCTAACCCCCAGAACCTCCGGCCATCCCTCCAAGGGCGCCGATCCCTGCCCGCGCGCCAAGCCGACTCCACCTCCCTCACCGACCGGTCCACCCACAAACACCACGCGCGGGATCACGGCCGCGGACCACCACCCCGGTAGGTGGTCAAGCAGGTCCGCTTCGGTCGGCCTGTTCAGCACCAGACCCACCGCACCCTCCGGCGTGTGCTCCAACATAAGCACCACCGTCCGGGTGAAGTTCGGATCCAGCATCCCCGGCACGGCCACCAGCAGCCGCCCGGCGAGCGACTTGAATTCATCAGCCATCGTGCTCCTGCCCGCGCGGCGCAGCGACAATCAACCGCCAAGTCGTCATTGAATCCCAATCTTGCCACAGAACACACGATCTCTGCCGATCGACACGTCCTGCAGGGATGCTGGGATTCGAATGGCTTCGCGGACAGCCGACGTTGTCCCGCACATCGTGTATCCTCGGGGAGGGTTAGGCTGTCAGCGGGCGGCGGGAGTGAGTCCGCTCGCCTTAGATGGGTGTGGCTTCCCACGGTGAAGCGCACGTGTTAACATAAGCAAGGTTGCCGACTCGGGTGCGCCGGATCAACGGTTTCCTGGCGGTTATATTATGGCAGTGCGATTAGAATCGCACTACACTAGACCTGGTAGGTTGATGGAGTCTTGGATGAGAAGTACATGGGTCACCGGATGCGCGAAGCGGCCAAGGTTGGTCGCTAGCTCAAGCTGGCGGTGTCCTCGTGCCGAGTCCCACCGCTCGTTGGTGTCTGCTCCTTGCAACAAAATCAACCCCGGGCGGTCTCAACACAGAAGACCTACGGTCCTCTCTCCATTGCTGGATGGCAGCGCGTTCAGAGTCGCCCTACGACGTAGCCAGATCGGGGAGTCCTTCAGGACTCCCCCTCCCTTGTGCCGAACCCGGTCAGTGTTGCCCCGGTCCAGCATCTGGCGGCGATCGACTACCGGGACGGTAGGAACAGATGAGATCCACGACGATCAACGGGATGTCGGCTGTCTCCGCTTGGTCGCTCGCTGTCGATCCCCGCCGTAGTCCGCTATCTCCCCAACGAAGCGAGCCCTGAGCATGTAGCAGGTTTCCAGGAAGCGGCCTTCCCGGTAGTTGGATTCTGGTGTTCTCCGGCCAAACCCTGCAATTGTCACATGGGCTCTGCATACTGGTAACACGGACCGCGAAACGGGACTAGCTAATGGAGGACGAGATCGTGCCAGAACTAACGTTCGAGAAGCTGAGAGCGGCGGCTGCCGGGGAGGCAGTTGCCCTCCGGTCACGAACCAACCTGCAGCCTGCCGGAGGAACCGGCGACAAGGTGTTTCCGCCGACCTACAGCGTTGACAGAGGCATCAAGTACGCGACTGAAGACCGTCGTATCGGAGACCGGGTGTCAACAACGGTCCTCCTCGACTCGGTAGCCTCACAAGCTAATCGTGCTGAGTTGGCCCTTCTGGAAGGTTGGGAGTCTCAGGAACTCTCATTTCCTGTCCCCTTCGTTGACTTCAGTATCGACGAGGACATCGCCGATCTCGGTCGGCTGACTGCTCTTGAAGCCCCCCACCGGCTCGCCGACGCCATTTTCCGTGACAGCTTGCTTGACGGAACACTCTTCCGCCTACACGACGTAGGGCGGGCAATCACCGATTCGCAACCACGTAACGCCACCGCCCTCTACCACTACTCGCCCACAGGTCTCCTCTTCGGCATGTGGGACTCCACCGGACCCAAGGGCGGTCTCGGTTCAAAGTTCCAGCGTGCTTACGTTTCCGAGATCGTCGGTCTCGATGCCGAGCTCGGACGGAAGGTGAGCAGTCGGATTGATCCACTCCAGGTCGAACGCGAAGCGGCTGCGCGCCAGATATTCGTCCACAGCGATCCTCAGCAGGTCTGGACGATGGCTCCGGAGGAAGCGGTCCAAGCGAAGAAGAGGCCAAAGGTCAAAGGAAGAGGTAAACCATCCGAGATCAACCACGGGAACATTCCGCCATTGATCGATGCGAACGCTGGCGGCGTGACAATCTCCAAGGCCATTCAGACGACGGTGATCTCGCTGGCCGCCCTCCGGCGCCTGCGGTTCGCCGACCATAACCGGGAAGCCGAGATCGCCGCCAGAACTGCTGTCGCCGCACTTGGTGTAGCGTCGATCGCATACCAGCATGAGATGGACTACGACCTCCGGTCGCGCTGCCTATTGATCCCGGAACACTCACCCCGCGTCGAGTTGCTTGGACGGGACGGATCACCGGCCGAGGTGGTCGACATAGACCGGACAACGGCCCAGACCGTGCTCGATGAGGCAACCGAACACGCATCCACGACGGGCATCGGCTGGGCAACTAACGACATACAGTTGATCCCGGCACCCAAACTGATCGACTTGATCAAGCGCAGTCGCGAGGTGTCTGCAACAAAGCAGCCGACAAAGTGACAATGTTCGCAGTCGAGGTGAACTTCCTCACCGGCCGGTTCGTAGCCACGTCGCACTATGACCGTAACTTGGCCGAGTGGCCTCCCCATCCGGCCAGGTTGTTCTCAGCAATGGTGGCAACCTGGGCCGACTCGGACCGTCCGGACCCGGCGGAGCGTAACGCCTTGGAATGGTTCGAGGCCCAAGATCCACCTTCGATTTCAGCCTCGCAGGCCGAGCGGAGGAGCGTGTTAACCCATTTCGTGCCAGTAAACGACGCGACCGTGGTTTCAACCGCTGCCTATCGGAGACGCGTACGCAAGATAGATGGCTTGAAGAGAGAACTCTTGGAGGTCGGGCAGTCCGACAACGCTGCCGATAGGCGACGCGGGAGAACCCTTCAAACGAGGCTACTTAAGGAGCGGAATGTCACCAACCTGGTATCCGGTCGAGCTAGGACCGGGATCGAGATCCTCCCTGAGCGTCGAATCCGCCAAGCCAGGCTGTACCCTTCCGTCACACCGGTCGAACCGAGAGTTACATACATTTGGGAGAGCGGACCCACCCGCTCCACGAGCAACGCACTTGACAGTCTGTTGGGTCGGGTGACCAGATTGGGACATTCTTCCTCACTGGTCTCGTGCCGGAGTGCACGCGAATCCCCCGCACCAACCTACGTGCCTTCTGATCGCGGCACAGTCCTACGCTGGGTCAGGAAAGGACAACTCGAGCACCTGGAGTCCGAATACCGCCAGCACCTAGGATGCCGGCCCCGCACGTTGCCCTTCACAACGGTTCGGTACCGATCACTCCAAGACACCTGGAACGCTCGGTCCGCCACTGTCCTCAGACCCGATACCGCTGGCGAGTGGTTGATCTTCGAGTTCCTACCTGCGTCGCGGCATCTTCCATCCACCCGGACCGCCGAGATCGCCAAGGTATTGCGGCGGGCGATCTTCAAGTATGCGGACGATCCGCTCCCAGAGGGCTTGACCGGACACCGTAAGGATGGCACCCCATCCGCTTCGCCGCACGTCGGATTCTTGCCTCTTCCGTATGTCGGCCATCAGCACGCCGACGGTCGGCTGATGGGCGCCGCCATCTTGATACCAGAGTCACTCGACAGCAGATCACGGCGATCTGTACTCCGTGCGATCAGCACTTGGGAGGATTCCTGTCGTAATAATGGGTACGACGACGGTCAACCACAGATGTACCTGGAACTCGGCAATGCAGGTCGTATTGCGATGACGCGCCAGACGGGAACAAGTGACCTCATAACACTCAGACAGGGGGTCTGGCAGCGACCCGCCCGTCGCTGGGTCTCAGCTACACCGATCGCTCTGCCAAGCCATCCCGGCCCACTCGGCCGAGGTACGGCGTCTTCTCGGTCCAAGGCTTGGCGGCGAGCGCAGGATGCGGTCATCGCCTCCTGCGAGCACATCGGGCTGCCAGAACCCGAGCACGTGGTTGTCTCATGGGATCCGTTCATTCCGGGTTCTCGGCCTGCCCAGCAGTTTCCGGCCTTCTGGCAGGGCAGTCGCCGCGGCGCCGGCGTGGCACGGCGACTAGTGCATTCCTCTGTGACCTTTGCGGAACCAGTATCCGGACCTCTTGTGTTAGGTGCCGGTAGATACCTAGGTCTCGGACTAATGCGCCCCGTCAAGATGGGGGACGAGACGGATGAGTGACCTCTCTGACAAGGACTTCGCACAGTACTTCAAGGATGTCCACGACCATCCGCCCTTCCCGTGGCAGGAGCGCCTCACCACCGACGTCTTGGAAACCGGCAAATGGCCGGACGTCATTGACCTGCCCACCGGAACCGGAAAGACCGCTGTACTCGATACGGCAGTGTTCTCACTTGCGATCCGACCCGAGACCTTTCCGCGTCGTGTGGTATTCGTCATCGATCGCCGCATCATCGTCGATCAAGTCCGCATACGGGCACTCAGGATCCAGAAGCAGATCAAGTCTGGCAAGACAGAGGTGCTCCGCAGGCTAAAGGCCAAACTCGGTGCGGTTGGCGAAGATGACCCCTTAGGTGTGTCTGCACTCCGCGGGGAGATTCCGATCGACCGTGAATGGAGTAGGCGTCCAGATCTACCCTGGGTGGTTGTCTCTACCGTGGACCAGTTCGGATCCCGGTTACTGTTCAGCGGCTACGGTGTCCCCCGTACGTCGAGACCTATCCATGCGGGTCTGGCAGGGAACGATTGCCTAGTCATCTTGGACGAGGTACACATCAGCAAACCCTTTTCCGAGACGCTCGACGCTGTCAAGGCTCTGCCCCGTGGCCCTCTCCCTAGGCGGTTTCATGTGGTCAAGATGTCGGCGACGCCCGATGAGTCGGCAAGACGCCGCTTCGAGCTTGTACCAACCGACCTTGAGGCGAGCACCGAACTACGCAGGCGCGTACAGGCGCATAAGTCCGCAGAGGTGAGGACTGTGCCGGGAAAGACAAAACCTCCACACGAAGCTCTTCCCCCGCAGATCTTGCGGATCCTCAAGAAGCAACTCACTGAGTCGGTCCGCTGTGTCGGAGTAGTGGTCAACCGGGTACGGACCGCCCGGGAGACCTACCAAGTGCTGACCGAGGCTGGCATCAAGTCCCATCTCGTCACGGGCCGAATGCGGCCCATCGACCGCCAAGCCGTCCTTGACCGGTTCTCCGACGCGGTGCACCCCGACCGTCAACTCAAGACAGGTGACCTTACGGTTGTCGTTGCAACTCAAACGATCGAGGTAGGAGCAGACTTCAGCTTCGATGCCCTAATCACCGAGTGTGCCCCCGTTGACAGCCTGAGCCAACGATTCGGGCGGCTGGATCGCAGAGGTACTCTGGGGACTAGCGAAAACACACCTGCCCGCGGGTGGATTCTCGGTGTACCTTCCTCTCTCCACAGCAAGAGGCCTGATCCCATCTATGGTGAGTCACTCAGAGTCACCTGGGAAGAGCTTCAACGGCTAGCTGCAAGAGCTCCGGATAACCTGATTGATGTCGGACCCCTGTCTCTTGCTCCAGCCTCGTTTCCGGACGGGGCGACCGCACCGAAGCCTAACGCTCCATTGCTGTTGACAACGTACATGGAGGCTTGGGTGCAGACGAACCCTCAACCAATCGTACAGCCATCGGTGGATTGGTTCCTTCATGGTATTGAACACCGAAGCGACCCGGACGTTTCGCTGGTATGGCGGTGGGATGACTCCTCGGAAGCTTTGCGTCTGGTGCCTCCCCGGCCGGGGGAGTATCTGCAGGTCCCTCTGAGCGCCGCCAAAGCCTGGCTCATGGCACAAGCCGAAACAGACGTGGCTGATGTGGACGTTCATGCTCCGAGTGGTAGTTCGATGGTCGCATCGTCGGACGAATCGTCCGATCGGCGGTTCAAGCGCTGGGAAGGCAAAGGGACCGACACTAGGGAGATCAGACCGCCGGATATCCGACCCGGTGACGTAATCGTCGTTCATCCGACCCTTGGAGGCATTCGAGGGGGAACCTGGGACCCCTCCTCAACATCTGTTGTTGAGGATCTCGGTGATCCCGCCCAGCTTCAAGGAAGAACTGTGACCCTGCGACTCCATCCGAGGTACCTCGGACCGACCGCGAGTCCGCCGAGACCGGCCGATGAAGCTAATGCACATAAGCCACTACGTGAGCGAGTTGACAGATGGTTGGCGGAAGTGGACGATCTGCCAGCTTGGACAAACGGATTCATCTGTCGTGTAAAGGGCCGATCCCAAGTCCACGTCAAGAAGGGTTGGCAGCGATGCCGCCCATCGTGCAATCCGACTGGCGTGAAGGGGAGATTCAGAATCGACGCCGTCGGTGCAGACGACCCTAAGAAGAGTTACTACATACTCACTGAGCGGACCGTTGATCCCGCTACGTTCGACGGCTCAGATGTGTCGTCATCCTTTACCGGTGCATGGATTACCCTTCGTGACCATCTGGATGGTGTCGGAACGCGGGCAGCTGAGTTCGGCAGACGGCTGGGCTTCTCAGATGAGCTAGTCAGCAGCCTCCGCTTGGCTGGAAGACTTCACGACCTTGGCAAAGTGGATCCGCGCTTCCAGCGCTTCCTTGTCCGAGGTGACCCTGTACACATGCAGAGAATAGAAGAGTCAAATGAACCGTTGGCCAAGTCTCCGCATCGTCTAAGTAGTGGTAAACACCACAGTATACCACACCCAATTACCAGTATAGCCCTAGTTGAGTCTAACTGTAGGTTGCTTTCCAAAGCCGAACCCCACGACATCGACCTCGTGCTACACCTGATCGGTACTCATCACGGGCACGGGCGACCCTTCCTGACAATACCCACAGATCCCAACCCACAAGAGTTGCAGTTCAATCTCGATGGTCACTGCCTGGAGTCGTCCTCCGATCTGGTTGAGTCCTCCCTCGCGCTCGAGCACGCCGATAGGTTCTGGCTCCTGAACGAACGTTACGGGTATCACGGCCTAGCCTGGCTCGAGGCCATCCTTCGCCTAGCCGACTGGCACGAGAGCGCTGAGGAACAAAGGCTCTTTGAGGAGCGGAGTAGATGACTGGAACCCATCTCACTGGACTCCCTGGAACCAATCCGCTGGCGTTCTTCGCGGCCCTCGGAGTCCAAGTGCTCTTCGAGGATCAAGACGATCAACCGCGACTCTGGTGGACCGAGGATGTGATCCCACATGCGGTGGTCGACGCTAGCTTCGATGTGCACAGAATCGTCGACCGCGCCCTTGAGGTCTTTCCGGACCTGTTGTCAAGTCCAGCTCTCAGCCCCGGATTCGGATACAAAGCGGATGACGACGCTAAGTTCATGGTCGACGACAGACGGAACGATCTTCGAACGTACCTACTTCAGAACATGACCGGCAGTCGGCTCCCTGATAGATTCGCGTCTTGTCTCGTAGCTGAGGGCAGCTATGATGCCAACCGGAAGGCTAAACCGAGTGACCTGTACTTCTCGGCCGGGAAAGTAGCGTTTCTGAGAGATGCACGAAAGATACTCGATGGTGTACGTGAGCATCATCTCACTATGGCCCTTCACGGGCCTTGGGAGTACGATAGTAGATTGCCATCACTAAGGTGGGACACCCGTGATGATCCTAACTGGGCCTTGGCAGCCACGAAGCCGGGCGTTAATAAGCGGACGTGCCCTGGTCCAGAGGCTTTCGCAATACTCGGATTCACGTTGTTTCCAGTATTCGGGGAAACGGGGCGCACGCTAACACAGAACTGTGAAGGTGAATGGAACCGAGACGGCTCCTTCGTCTGGCCTCTCTGGAACAGGCCGACCAGCCTCCGAGTTACCAGGTCACTACTTTCTCATGTCACCGCATCCAACTCCGGTATGGACACACGACACCATACCGATTTGGATTATCGCCGTCGGTGGCTACGAGCCTGGGGAATCCACTCCATCATGCAATCACCCATTAGGCGGTCCAAAGCAGCTAACGGTCTAGGTAACATGGGCCCAGCAAGAGCTATCTACTGATTCTACATGAATAGCAAACCTCCTCAATTGATTCCGGCCTCAATGATAAGAAAGTTCGAGTACTGTCACAGGCTCTTTTACTTAGAATGGGTTCGGGCCGAATTCGAAGACAACGCTGATACTGTAGAAGGTCGGTACAACCATCGTGTTGTCGATAGGAGTTCTGGCCGGATGGGTAGCCCTACCGACGAGAACCTTGTGAAATCAGCCCGATCGGTGCTCATCAGCTCCGAACGCCTCGGTCTGATCGCAAGAGTCGACATGATTGAAGGTGGTGATGGTACTGTTATTCCAGTAGAGTACAAACGAGGGCAGCCTCCCCACGGACCTCAATGGACTCCAGAACTGGCTCAGCTATATGCTATTGGTCTCGTTCTGCGTGATCAAGGATACAACTGTTCCCAGGGTGTTATGTACTTTACCAAAACCCGTCGCCGTGTGACGATAGAATTCGACAGTGAATTACTTGACCAGGTGGAATCTGTAGTCCACCTGATGCGACGGGTGGCTAGTACTCCGCAGATTCCTCCACCCCTAGTCGACAGTCCCAAGTGTGCCTATTGCTCCTTGGTGGGGATCTGCCTTCCCGATGAGACCAATCTTCACACCCGAAGATCAGCAAAGAGACCTCGAAGGCTCACACCCAGGGACTCGGCCGCTCGGCCCCTCTATGTCACGGAGCAGGGCGCGAAGATAGGAATCAGAGGTGGACGCGTAAGGGTCACCCGACACAACAAGGAACTCCAGCAGGTGCGAGCCATCGACGTTTCCCAGATTTCCGTATTCGGAAACGTGCAATTGAGCTCACAGCTCATGAGGGCGGCTTTCAGCAGGCAGATACCTGTCTGTTGGTTCTCCTACGGAGGTTGGTTTCAAGGAGTGGCCCACGGTCTTCCCTCGAAGCATGTCGAGCTCCGAAGGCGGCAGGTCGCTATCGCTGCCCAGGCCGGCCTGCCGATCGCGAAACGTTTGGTAGAAGGAAAGATCCGCAACTGCCGTACATTCCTCAGGCGAAACTCTCGAGCCGATACCGGTCCGGTCTTGGCTCAACTCAAGCAAATGGCGGACCAAACCGCAGATGTGCAATCGGTGGAATCGCTGCTCGGCTTGGAGGGGGCAGCCGCTCGGCTGTACTTCGAACGGTTCGGAGGGATGCTGAAGAACGACCCGCCCGGCACCTTTGATGTGAACGGACGCAATCGGAGACCTCCCCGTGACCCTGTCAACTGCCTACTGTCCTACGCATACTCCCTGCTGACCAAAGACCTGACGGCCACCGTTCTAGGAGTCGGTTTCGACCCGTACCTTGGTGTCTACCACCGCCCGCGGTTCGGACGCCCTGCGCTAGCCCTAGACCTTGCGGAGGAGTTCCGGCCTCTCATCGCCGACTCTGTAGTCGTCAATGTGATCAACAACGGCGAGATCCAATCGAACGGTTTCGTGGTGCGAGCTCAGGGAGTCGCCATGAACCAGCAGGCCCGTCGCTCTTTTCTGGCTGCGTACGAACGCCGGCTCGATCACCAAATCACCCATCCGACCTACAAGTACCGGATCACCTACCGCCGCGTACTAGAGGTGCAAGCCCGAATGCTCGGCGCATACCTTCTCGGGGAGATTCCCGAATACGTACCATTCATGACAAGGTAGTGAGCTATGGCGCAACGTAAGAGGTATCTCGTAGCGTACGACATCCGTGAGGACAAACGGCTACGCAGGGTCCACAAGACGATGAAGGGCTACGGATGGCCCCTGCAGTACTCTGTGTTCATCTGTGATCTCGATCGGATCGAGTTGCTCGCACTACGTACCGACCTCGGTGAAATCATCCACCACGCCGCCGACTCCATCGCTATCGTTGATCTCGGTGACCCTATACAACGAGGGAGCGAGTGTTTCCAGTTCATGGGTGTCGGGGCCCGCTTGCCAACATCCGGCCCGGTGATCGTGTGATGCGAGCGGTCAAGTGACTCGCGGACCCCCGGCAAGTGCTCGCAGCCTTCTGCCACAACGGATTCTTGGCTCCTTGACAACTGAATCAGCAACCCTAAAAGCCGCCTACAATCTACCGCTCGCAGGCCCTGGACAAAGCCGCAGGTCACGGCTAACTTCCAGTGCGAGCGGTCCGGGCAGTCTCCCGACTGCCCCTCCATTGCGGCATGTCCTCGAGGCTGACCCCGAGGATGCGGAGAGCGTGTCCGGGCAGTCTCCCGACTGCCCCTCCATTGCGGCACCGGATCCGCGGAATCCGCCGGCAGCGCAGCCGAAAGTCCGGGCAGTCTCCCGACTGCCCCTCCATTGCGGCCAGGTGCGCGTAGAGGCGGAGTGGAAGTGATCCTGTGTCCGGGCAGTCTCCCGACTGCCCCTCCATTGCGGCGCTATCTGAGTCGCACGGTCGGCAGCAGCCGCCGAGTGTCCGGGCAGTCTCCCGACTGCCCCTCCATTGCGGCCAGGTGGCATCTCGCATAGCGACGACCTCGCCGCGGGTGCGGGCCGTCTCCGCGCCGCCCCTCCATTGCGGCACTATACGCGCCTGGTGGTACGAGCCGCTACGGACCGTCCGGGCAGTCTCCCGACTGCCCCTCCATTGCGGCGGCAGTACCTCCGGCGCCGGGATCAGCGCCCCTCATGGTCCGGGCAGTCTCCCGACTGCCCCTCCATTGCGGCTCGTTGCATAGCGCGCAGTTGCACCGTCAGGAGGCGTCCGGGCAGTCTCCCGACTGCCCCTCCATTGCGGCCCATCCCATGAAACCGAAGCCCTCGCCATGTCGAGTGTCCGGGCAGTCTCCCGACTGCCCCTCCATTGCGGCACCCTCGGTAGCGACGCCAACCTCGCCGTCGGGCAGGTGTCCGGGCAGTCTCCCGACTGCCCCTCCATTGCGGCATATGGGACTCTACGTATCACATGACTGCTGGGAGGGTCCGGGCAGTCTCCCGACTGCCCCTCCATTGCGGCCCTAAGGATAAGTCCGCTACGTTGCCTGAAGGCTTCGTGTCCGGGCAGTCTCCCGACTGCCCCTCCATTGCGGCGCTCCCGAGCCCTGGGCGTCCCGGAGCGGAGCACACACGTCCGGGCAGTCTCCCGACTGCCCCTCCATTGCGGCGTCGCCGGGTCGGGCTCCAAAGCGTCGTATCGCCCCTGTCCGGGCAGTCTCCCGACTGCCCCTCCATTGCGGCACTGCGAATCTGCTCCTCGAGCCGCACGGCTACCCGAGTCCGGGCAGTCTCCCGACTGCCCCTCCATTGCGGCAGAATCTCCGCTAACCCCCCTTCCCCTGCATGGAGGGTCCGGGCAGTCTCCCGACTGCCCCTCCATTGCGGCACCCCAGCCCAGAACCTTTCTGTCGCGAGGTAGTACACGTCCGGGCAGTCTCCCGACTGCCCCTCCATTGCGGCGAAGGCGTCATCGAGGGCCAACCCGATCTCAGGAGTGTCCGGGCAGTCTCCCGACTGCCCCTCCATTGCGGCGCAGCGGGGTATATGGCCACTCGTTGAGGCGTCCGGGTGTCCGGGCAGTCTCCCGACTGCCCCTCCATTGCGGCACGCGAACCCGGCCCAGCTCACGAAGTGGGTTAGGGAAGTCCGGGCAGTCTCCCGACTGCCCCTCCATTGCGGCAGTAGCAAACTGATTAATCCATTCAGCCTGGTCTCGGTCCGGGCAGTCTCCCGACTGCCCCTCCATTGCGGCACCCACCCTTCCGGCTGCGGACGATCCGCAAGGCCAAGTCCGGGCAGTCTCCCGACTGCCCCTCCATTGCGGCTCCCTGGTCGACCGTCCGTCCTTCGCCGGATCGGTAGTCCGGGCAGTCTCCCGACTGCCCCTCCATTGCGGCGTGCTGACCAGGTGACGACCGCGCCACCGGGCGGTCGTCCGGGCAGTCTCCCGACTGCCCCTCCATTGCGGCACCGACTCCGCGGGCGCCAACGAGAAGGCCATGACCGAGGTCCGGGCAGTCTCCCGACTGCCCCTCCATTGCGGCGTCAATCCTCCGGTACTGGATGGTGCTGACCAGGTGACGTCCGGGCAGTCTCCCGACTGCCCCTCCATTGCGGCAAGAACGCCGAGCGGGCTGTGATGCGAGAGATCACAGACGTCCGGGCAGTCTCCCGACTGCCCCTCCATTGCGGCAAAGCGGCCATGACGCCCTCGGACAAGTCTTACCTCGTCCGGGCAGTCTCCCGACTGCCCCTCCATTGCGGCACTGAAGGCGCTGTGGGCGCCCTCCCAGCAGTCATGTGTCCGGGCAGTCTCCCGACTGCCCCTCCATTGCGGCCAGCAGGGCGAGCGGCTTCTGGGTCGGGTAGCCGGTACGTCCGGGCAGTCTCCCGACTGCCCCTCCATTGCGGCGACGCCACCGTCACCGGACTGTCGGTAGCCGACGACGTCCGGGCAGTCTCCCGACTGCCCCTCCATTGCGGCCTGGCCGACAAGGTACTGGTGCGACTTCGAGAGAAGAGTCCGGGCAGTCTCCCGACTGCCCCTCCATTGCGGCTTGGGGAAGAACTTCAAGGCGGCGGTGCGAGTCTCGGGTCCGGGCAGTCTCCCGACTGCCCCTCCATTGCGGCGAGGCTGCGCCGAGGAAGTGCTTGAACAGGAGTCCGGTCCGGGCAGTCTCCCGACTGCCCCTCCATTGCGGCCGATAGACGAGTACCTGACCCGCCTGGAGGCGATGTCCGGGCAGTCTCCCGACTGCCCCTCCATTGCGGCTCCGGCCTCATCCACTGGTCCGCAGAGGGTTACATCACGTCCGGGCAGTCTCCCGACTGCCCCTCCATTGCGGCGAGTTGACCACCACGTCGGGCGAGGCGACCGTCGAGTCCGGGCGGGCTCCCGACTGCCCCTCCCTTGCGGCGGGGTTTGTCCGGGGGGGGGCTCGGGGGTGTGTGGGGCGTGGGGGCGACGGGCGAGCCCGGGCAGTCTCCCGACTGCCCCTCCATTGCGGCGGAGTTCTACCGGGGGGTGACTCGGTGTCTTGTGGGTCCGGGCAGTCTCCCGACTGCCCCTCCATTGCGGCATCGGGACCGTTTCGAATGTGGACGTGTTCGACTTCGTCCGGGCAGTCTCCCGACTGCCCCTCCATTGCGGCAGATCACCCTCCCGTATCCGATTCGAGCCATCGCGATGTCCGGGCAGTCTCCCGACTGCCCCTCCATTGCGGCATGAGGGCATGATCCCCAACAACCGGGTACCGTTCTGCGTCCGGGCAGTCTCCCGACTGCCCCTCCATTGCGGCACCGCCCACACCACCTTACGGACGGCGCAACAGGTGTCCGGGCAGTCTCCCGACTGCCCCTCCATTGCGGCTCGACCAAACCGGGGGTTTTCTTCGGGTTTCTCGAAGTCCGGGCAGTCTCCCGACTGCCCCTCCATTGCGGCGCCCTGCCCGACCGCCAGCGGGGAGCCGCCAGAGCGGTCCGGGCAGTCTCCCGACTGCCCCTCCATTGCGGCAGAGACGCCGCCGTGGAAGCCGCCCACCAGACCACTGAGTCCGGGCAGTCTCCCGACTGCCCCTCCATTGCGGCAGCCGACCCCCTGGGGGAAGTCCATCGTGGACGAGGTCCGGGCAGTCTCCCGACTGCCCCTCCATTGCGGCGGTCATCCGTTCACTGCCGACTACGAGTGTGAGGGTGTCCGGGCAGTCTCCCGACTGCCCCTCCATTGCGGCTCCTGAATGGGGATGTCGAAGTCGATGGTGAACTCAGTCCGGGCAGTCTCCCGACTGCCCCTCCATTGCGGCAGACGAGTGCTCTAACCACTGAGCTACGCTCACTTGTGTCCGGGCAGTCTCCCGACTGCCCCTCCATTGCGGCATCGACTCCGACTACGTGTACGGCATCGACAAGGGGGTCCGGGCAGTCTCCCGACTGCCCCTCCATTGCGGCCTTCAAGGCCCTGGAGGCGGAGGGATTCACGAGGGCGAAGTCCGGGCAGTCTCCCGACTGCCCCTCCATTGCGGCCGCGGACACGACCGC
>MKWU01002423.1_pt1 | contig 28099 bp, 23 predicted proteins | sample 809101 | NCBI WGS metagenome assembly MKWU01 (sample SAMN05860141, study PRJNA318959) | sponge metagenome | host: Aplysina aerophoba | place: Slovenia: Piran, Adriatic Sea, Gulf of Piran | collected 2013-05-07 | reverse complement strand
GAAGTGCTCACAGCAACGAAAAAATATCGGGACGGCGAAATTTCCAAGACCGACCTAGAACAAATCATCCGTCACTATCTCAACAATTGACCCCAAGATGTGCCGATCAGGGGCCGAGCGCGGTGATCGGAATCACTGTGGTGCCGTCTGGACGTTCGTGGCCGTACCCGGTCGCTGTGAGTATCACCAGCTTCGATGGCCCACCGGCGTGAGGCACGTCGACAGTGTCTGCCAGTTTGAGCAGGGACTTGGCCGCGTGGTATCCCTGTGACTCAACACCGGCTTGAGGTGCCTGCATCTCAATAATGTATCAAACAGGGCGAAACGAATGCATCAAACAGAGCGTGTCTAATGCATCAAACGTGATCGGCCTGTGGGCTTCGCCGCGGGTTCGGGTCGGCGACGGCCCGGTCTGCGCACGCTCGGTGACGAGGAGACGGACGAGAACCGTTTCCCGGTCCGGTGGTGCCGCGATGGCTGCCGCACCCGCTAGGACAGGGCCGATACGACGTAGTCGAGGCAGGCGGTGAGGGCTTCGACGTCGCTGGGGTCGATGGCGGGGAACAGACCGATCCGGAGCTGGTTGCGGCCCAGGCTGCGGTATCCGAAAGTGTCGACTATGCCGTTCGTCGACAGCACGTCGTAGATCGTGTCGGCGCTCACCGCGTCGGAGAAGTCGATGGTCGCGACGACCTTGCTGCGCTGCTTTGGGTCTTGCACGAACGGGCTGGCGAAGTCGCGGCTCTCGGCCCACGAATACATGATCTCGGCGGACTGGGCGCAACGGCCCGCGGACCAGGCCAGACCTCCGTTCTCGTTGAACCAGTTCACCGTGTGCGCGGTCAAGAACACGGTCGCCAGAGAGGGCGTGTTGTAGGTCTGGTCCTTGCGGGAGTTGTCGACAGCCAGCTTGAGGTCGAGCGTCGGGGGAATCCAACGGTCGCTGTTGGCAAGGCGTTCGACACGCTCGATAGCCGCTGGTGACATCATGGCGATCCACAGACCGCCGTCCGCGGCCATCGCCTTCTGAGGCGCGAAATAGTAGGCGTCGGTGGCGGAACCGTCGAACATCAGGCCGCCCGCCGCGGAGGTTGCGTCGACCAGCATCAGCGCGCCTTCGTCGTCGACCCGTATCGGGTTGAGCATCACCCCGGTCGATGTCTCGTTGTGGGGATAGCAGTAGGCGTCGACTCCGTCGACGGCAGCCAGCGGGGGGTGCGTTCCGTAATCGGAGGTCGCCACGGACGGAGCCTCCAGATGCGGCGCAGCGCCGACGCCTCGAGCGAACTTGCCGCTGAACTCACCGAAACTCAGATGGTGGCTGCGCGCTTGGATCAGGCTGAACGTGGCGCAGTCCCAGAAACCGGTGGCGCCACCGTTGCCGAGGACGACTTCATAGCCGTCGGGTGCCCGCAGCAGCTCGGCGATTCCGTTGCGGAGCTCGGCCACCGCCAGACGCACCGGCATCCGGCGATGCGAGGTGCCCAGGTAGTCGGTGGCTCGGGCACTGAGAGCCTTAAGCGCAACCGGGCGCACTTTCGTCGGTCCGCTTCCGAACCGGCCGTCGACTGGGAGCAGGTCGGCGGGAATGATGATGTCTGGAATTGTCACGGGACCAATCTTGGCACCCAAACAAGGGTTTCGGACGGCAATTGGAGCAACTTCAGGCAGATTTTCCGCACGCTGCCCGGGCATCTCGCTAGCCTCCGCGGTATGTCTGCTGACCGCATCTCGACTCGGGTGGGGTCCATTGCGCCCTCGGCGACTCTCGCTGTGTCCAACAAGGCCAAGGCGCTGCGGGCCGCCGGTGAGCCGGTCATCGGGTTCGGGGCCGGAGAACCCGACTTCGCCACCCCCCGACACATCGTGGAGGCGGCCGTTGATGCCTGCCGCAACCCGCAGATGCACAAGTACTCAGCTGTTGGTGGACTCCCCGAACTCAAGGAGGCGATCGCCGCCAAGACCCTGCGCGACAGCGGCCTTGGGTGCACCGCCGCCGATGTCCTGGTGACCAACGGTGGCAAGCACGCCGTGTACAACACCTTCGAAGCGCTGTTGAACCCGGGCGACGAGGTGCTGCTGCCGACGCCGTACTGGACCACCTATCCCGAGCCGATAGCGCTGGCCGGCGGTGTGACCGTACCCGTGCTGACCGATGCGGCAGACGGTTTCAGGGCCTCGCTGGAGCAGCTTGAGGCCGCACGCACAGCAGACACCAAGGCACTCGTCTTCGTGTCGCCCTCGAATCCGACGGGCGCGGTGTACCCCCGCGACGAGATCGAGGCGATCGGGCGCTGGGCCGTCGAGCACGGTCTCTGGGTCATCACCGACGAGATCTACGAACACCTGGTGTATGGCGACAACCAACACCATTCGATGCCGGTGGTCGTGCCCGAGTTGCGCGACCGCGCCGTCGTGCTCAACGGCGTGGCCAAGACCTATGCCATGACCGGATGGCGGGTCGGCTGGATGATCGCACGGACCGATGTGATCAAGGCGGCGCAGAACCTGCAGTCGCACTGCACCAGCAATGTGGCCAATGTCTGCCAGGCAGCCGCGCTCGCCGCGGTCTCGGGTCCGCTCGATGCCGTGGAACAGATGCGAGAGGCTTTTGATCGTCGTCGACAGGCGATGTACCGGTTGCTGAGCAGTATCGACGGTGTCCTGTGTCCCGAACCCCAAGGTGCGTTCTACGCCTATCCCGACTTGACCGGCGTGTTGGGCCGCAGCTATGGCGGGGCGATGCCGACGACCACGATCGAGCTTGCCGAGTTGATGCTCGAGCAGATCAAGGTGGCGATCGTCCCCGGCGAAGCGTTCGGCGCCGCCGGCGGAGCCCGGCTCTCATTCGCGCTCGGCGACGATGACCTCAGTGAGGGCGTGGGCCGCATCGTCGACTATCTCAACGGCTGATCCGGTGCGTTCCACCGACACGGCTTTCTCCAATATTGGACACCGAGTCAGCCCCTACGGTGCTTGGTCGTCGTCGATCAGTGCAGCCGATCTGGTGGGTGGAGCCGTTCGGATTTCGGAGGTCCGCGCGGACCCCGTCGATTCTGACCTGATCTGGTGGTCGGAGACCCGGCCCGAGGAGAGCGGGCGCACGGCGGTGATGCGCTACTCGATTCCGCAGGGCGAGACCAGCGAACACACGCCCCCAGATGCCAACGTGCGCACGCTGGTCCACGAGTACGGCGGCGCAGCGTGGTGGCCCCACGACGGACGACTCTTCTATGTCGATTTCGCCGACCAGCGCCTCCGTGTGATCAACCGGGCGGGCCGGGTCCGCTTCCTGAGCGATGAGCCTGCGCAGCCACGAGCCGACCGCTTCGCCGATGGTAGAGTCACGCCCGACGGCCGTTGGTGTGTGGCCGTCGCCGAGCCCGGGCCGGCCCGTTTGGCGGAGGGGAGGGCCCCGCCGGGGGGCGGTGGGTGTGGGGCCGCCCGCGGGCGTCCCCGCTGGGGGGGTGAGCGGGTTGACGAGCCGGTCGACGATCCGGTCAACGAGCCGGTCAACGAAATTGTGGCTGTGCGGACCGACGGTTCTGCGGAGATCAACGTCCTGTATGGCGATGCCGACTTCGTGATGTCGCCCCGCCTGTCGGCCGACGGGAATCTGCTGGCCTGGATCTCCTGGGACCACCCCAACATGGGTTGGGACTCGACTCGACTGCACATCGCCCGCCTTGCACGGGGACGCCTCGAAGGCGAGATCCTCACGGTCGGGGCACAGGACTCTGCGAGCTACTGCGAACCCGACTTCGGTGTCAACGGTCTGCGGGTGTGTTGCGATCACCAAGGTTGGTGGAACCTCTACGACGTGGACCTGACGAGCGGCGAGCTCTCCCGAGCAGTCGGCGGTCCCTTCGAGATCGCCACCCCGCCGTGGGTGTTCGGCATGCAACGCTGGACCGCACGCGCCGCCGGCCACGGCGACGAGCAGGTCTTCGCGGTCGCCGGAATGCCGACCGGCGACGAACTGATAGTCGACGGCAGCACGCTGTCGCTGCCCGACAGCTCAATCACCTCGCTCTCGGCGGGGCCCGGGGCGGTGGTGGCGGTCGGTTCGGGCTACGGCCACGAGACCGAGGTGATCAGCCTGCGCACCGACCGCAGCGGGCTGCACCGTGAAGTGATCCGGCCCTCAAGACGACTGCCGTTCGAGAAGGGCTACCTGATCGAACCCGAGTGGATCACCTTCCCAACCGGTTCTGGTCCGGCGGGTTCTGGTCCGGCGGGTTCTGGGCCCTCCGGTCCTGGCCCCCCCGGGTCTGGGGGGGCGGGGGTTGGGGCCTCCTCGGCCTGGCCGCCCCGGGCTCGGGGGGGTTCGGGTCCGGCGGGTTCGGGTCCCTCCGGTCCTGGCCCGACCGGTTCTGGTGCGGCGGGTTCTGGTCCCTCCGGTCCTGGCCCGACCGGTTCTGGTGCGGCGGGTTCTGGCTTGACCGCTTTGGGGGACCTTGGTGAGAAGGGCGGCGAGGTAGCGCACGGGTTGTTCTACCCGCCGACGAACCCCACCCACGTCGGCCCCGAAGGTGAGCTCCCGCCGCTGATGGTCATGGCCCACGGCGGACCGACAGCACAGGCCCGCCGCGAGCTTCAACCGGGCATCCTCTATTGGACCTCTCGCGGCGTAGCGGTGGTCGATGTCGACTATCGGGGCTCAACAGGCTACGGCACGGCCTTTCGCAGAGCGCTCGACGGGCAATGGGGGGTCGCGGACGTGGCCGACTGCGTCGCCGCGGCGCAGTATCTGGCCGCGCGGGGCGATGTCGACCCGAAGCGACTCATGATCCGCGGCGGCAGTGCGGGAGGGTTCACGGTCCTCGCAGCCCTAGCGTTTCATGATGTGTTCTCGGCCGGGGCCAGCCGCTACGGCATCGCCGACCTCGAAGCCCTAGCGACCGACACCCACAAGTTCGAGTCGCGTTACCTCGACACCCTTGTGGGCACCTATCCCGAGCAGCGAGACGTGTACGTGGAGCGGTCGCCGATCAACCATGTCGCGGCGATCGACACGCCGTTGATCGTTCTGCAGGGGGCCGAGGACGTGATAGTGCCGCCCTCACAGGCGGAGCTGATCGTCTCTGCATTGAAGTCCAAAGGAGTCAAGGTTGCGTACCTGCTGTTTCCCGACGAACAGCACGGGTTCCGCCAGGCTGACAACATTGTCCGTGCGTTGGAGGCCGAACTGGCATTCTTCGGCGAAGTTCTCGGCTTCGACCCGGCTGGTCTCACCACAGCAGCGCACAACGATGCATAGAATCGCTCGTTGGTTGCCAGACGAAGCGCCGGCGAACCTGGGCCGCAATAGTTCCCCCAACAGATCAAGGTGGATCTTGTGAAACTTCACGCAAACCACACAAACATCGACTCGTCACCGAACGAGTTTCCCAACAGATCAAGGTGGATTCTGTGAAACGTGTACTGGTGTGCGAAACGATTGCTGAGACGGGCTTGGACCTGCTCCGCTCGGCGGGCCACAACGTCGATGTGCAACTCGGTCTGTCACCGGACGGGTTGCGCGAAGCGGTGGCAGGTGCCTCGGCGTTGATTGTCCGCTCGGCCACGCAGGTCGACGCGGCTGTGCTGGAGGCCGGCACCGACTTGGTTGTGGTGGGCCGGGCCGGGGTCGGTGTCGACAATGTCGATGTTGCCGAAGCCACGAAGCACGGCGTGACAGTTGTCAATGCGCCGCTGTCCAACGTCACGTCAGCCGCGGAACACTCGATGGCATTGATCTTGGCACAGGCCCGCAACGTGCCCCAGGCGCATGCGGCAATGATCCAGGGCCGTTGGGAGCGATCGCAGTGGCAGGGAGTGGAACTCGCCGGCAAGACCCTCGGTGTTATCGGCCTGGGCCGGATCGGTTCTCTGGTCGCGGAGCGTGCCTTGGCATTCGGCATGAAGATCGTGGCCCACGACCCCTACATCACCCAACAAGCCGCCGACCGGGTCAACGCCGAGTTGATCGAACTCGACGAGCTGATCGAACGCTCCGACTTTGTGACGCTGCACCTGTTGAAGACACCGGAGACGGTCGGGCTCATCGGTGCCGAGTTGCTGGCCAAGGCCAAACCGTCCTTGCGGATCGTCAACGTCTCACGAGGCGGTGTGATCGACGAGGAAGCCCTCGCTGCCGCGGTTCGCTCCAAGAAGATCGCCGGTGCGGCAATAGATGTGTTTAACGTTGAACCGGCGCTCGATTCGCCGTTGGTCGGCGTGGACGGGATCGTGGTGACTCCGCACCTCGGTGCCAGCACTGCCGAAGCCCAACTCGCCGCCGGGGTCACCATCGCACAACAGGTCCAACTCGCTCTCACCGGCGAGGCCGTCCCCTTCGCGGTGAACCAGCCGAGCGCGGTGAACCAGCCCCCGCATGAGCCGCGGAGCGCGGTGAACCAGCCCCCTGCATGACTCGCAGCGTCCTCAGGCGGCGCCCGGAATCGGCACCGCCGGTGGGTCAGCGCTGAGCTCTGCGGTAACCGTCTGCTTGCGCGTCGGCCTCGTTGGCGTAGCAGTGGTCCGGAACCGTCCGGTCATAGGAGCTTCCGCCAGGTACGTGGAAGATCTTCGAAGCGCTCTTGGCCTTGATCGGGTAGCCCGGCGGACAGGCACCGTCGACCGGATCAACGCCGGCCGGCGCGAACTTCACGGGGCCGCTTCGGGGCGCTGGATCCTTGGTCTCTTCGAGGGGCGGCCAAGTTGCCGAGCCGACACCCTCACGCCGACGCCGGCGGGTGAGGCTCCGCACGGTTCCCACAGCGATGCCCACGATCGCGCCGATCTTCAACAGTCGGGCCATGCGAGCCAATGCTTTGGACATGGCTCAGAGAGTATCGGATCTGCTGCAGCGTTTCAGTTGGCGGGCACCCAGGCTGGGCGTCTCGCCTCGTACACCTCTATCTCTGGGAGGTGTCGCATGGTGAGCCCGATGTCGTCGAGTCCCTCCAGGAACCGCTGCTGGGTGCCCGAATCCAATGGAAACGAAGATTCGAGCCCGACGGCAGGCACCTCCACCGTGAGACGCTCGACGTCGATGGTTATCTCCAAGGCCGGATCGTCCTGCACAGCCTGCATCAGAGTCGCGTTGAACTCGGAACTGACAGTCACCGGCACGAGCCCGTTCTTGGTGCAGTTGTTTCGGAAGATGTCGGCGAAGCGCGGTGAGACGACCGCTTCAAAGCCGTATTGCTGAATCGCCCAGACGGCATGCTCACGAGAGGATCCGGTTCCGAAGTTGATCCCGGCGACCAGAATGTTGGCCTTGGCGTACTGCTCTTGGTTGAGCACGAAGTCACGGTCGTCCCGCCACTCCGAGAAGAGGCCTTTCTCAAACCCGGTGCGTTCGACTCGTTTCAGCCAGTCGCTGGGAATTATCTGGTCGGTGTCGACATCGGCACGATCAAGCGGAAGTGCTGTGCCGGTGACGATTTGTACTGCTTTCATTTCGCTGCGGTTCTTTCAGGTTCGGGCCGTTGGGAATGATTAAGTTGCGGGGAATCGTTGAGTTGCGCCGTCAGGAGAGGTCGGCGGGGGTGGCGAAGGTTCCGGCGATGGCAGTCGCCGCGGCCACCGCCGGAGATACGAGGTGGGTTCGCCCGCCCCGGCCTTGGCGGCCTTCGAAGTTCCGGTTGGAGGTGCTGGCGGCCCGCTCGCCTGGTTGGAGCTTGTCTGGATTCATTGCCAGGCACATTGAGCAGCCCGGCTCTCGCCAGTCGAACCCGGCGGCTCCGAAGATCTCGTGAAGCCCCTCGGACTCGGCCTGTTGTTTGACCTGACCAGAACCGGGGACGACCAGGGTGCGCACCCCGGAGGCGACCTTGCGGCCCGCAGCGACCTTGGCGGCATCTCGAAGGTCTTCTATACGGCTGTTGGTGCATGAACCGATGAAGACCGTGTCGACCGACACTTCACGCATCGGAGTCCCGCCCGTCAGTCCCATGTACTGCAGCGCCCGGGCTGCGGAGTCACGGCTAGCGGCATCGTCGAACGAGTCAGGTGTCGGGATCGCGCCGTGCAGCGGCATCACCTGGGCGGGGTTGGTGCCCCACGACACATGCGGAGCGATCTCATCGCCGTTGAGGGTCACGTATTCGTCGAAGGTGGCGTCGGGATCGCTCGGCAGTTGCCGCCAATGGGCGAGGGCTGCCTCCCATTTGGCGCCTGTCGGTGACTTCTCGCGCCCCTCGAGGTAGGCGAAGGTGGTGTCGTCAGGTGCGATCAGTCCCGCTCTGGCGCCGCCCTCGATCGACATGTTGCACACCGTCATGCGGCCTTCCATCGTCAGGCACCGGATCACGTCGCCGCGGTACTCGATGATCTTGCCGATCCCGCCACCGGTGCCGATACGGCCGATTATCGCCAGAATCACGTCCTTGGCCGTTGCGCCGTCGGACAGTTCGCCGTCGACGGTGATCGCCATGGTTCCGGGGCGCGCCGCCGGCAGGGTCTGGGTTGCCAGGACGTGCTCGACTTCGCTGGTCCCGATTCCGAAGGCGATGGCACCGAACGCACCGTGGGTAGCGGTGTGCGAGTCGCCGCAGACGATGGTCATTCCCGGCTGTGTCAACCCCTGTTCGGGCCCGATGACATGCACGATTCCCTGCTTTGCGTGTCCCATCGGATAGTTGACCACACCGAACTCGCTGGTGTTGCGGCGCAGAGTCTCAACCTGGACCCGGCTGATCTCATCGGCGATCGGCTTGTCGATGTCGGCGGTGGGCACGTTGTGATCTTCGGTGGCGACGGTCAGGTCGGGTCGCCTGACTTTGCGGCCGCTGATGCGCAGGCCGTCGAAGGCCTGGGGCGAAGTGACCTCATGGACAAGGTGCAGGTCGATGTAGAGTAGGTCGGGTTCACCATCGGTACCGGCGCTGACAACGTGGCGATCCCAGATTTTCTCGCTCAGTGTCTTGGGTTCGCTCATGTCGGACTCTCTTCTTTGTGGGCTGCTCGAGTTCTTCGTCTCAGGGTACGGTGCATAACGTGTGAGTCAGTCTTCGTGGGCGGTGAACTCGCGTTGACCGCTGAGCGCGTCCTTTACGACTTTGCCTGCGGCGTTGCGGGGCAGTCGTTCGCTGCGAATGTCCCAAAATGTGGGGACTTTGTACGGTGCCAACGAATTGGCAACCCAGGCCTGCAATTCCTGAGCGGTCAATTCGACACCGGTCATCGGAACCACCGACGCGGCGACGATCTGGCCGGTCAAGTCGTCTTCCAGCCCATAAACGGCGACCTCGCCCACTCCAGGATGGTCCTCGATGCGGTATTCGACTTCGATTGGGTAGACGTTCTCGCCGTTGTGAAGGATCATGTCGCGGGCTCGGCTGTCGATCGTCAGAATCCCGTCTTCGAGCCGTCCGATGTCGCCCGTGTCGAGCCAGAAATCGTTGTCGATAGTCTCGGCGGTGGCTTGGTCGTCGTTCCAGTAGCCGAGCATCGTGTATGCGCTCCTGACCATGATGTGCCCGTTTTCGCCGTCAGCCAACACGGTGCCGGCGTCGTCGCGGATCTCGACTTGCATGGTTGGCAGGACCCAGCCGGCGGCTTCGGGCCGGGCTCTCATGTCGGCACCGCTGTGGGAGGCGACCACGCCGACGGTTTCGCTTGAGCCGTAGCCGATACCCACATTGTCTGCAGCGGTCGGCAGCGTGTCGCGAACCCGCTGGGCGAGGTCGGGGCTGACGGGTGCACCGCCAAAACCGACGTTGGTCAAACTGGAGGTGTCGGTCAGGCCTTTGGCTGCTTCGTCGAGCACTCGTGGCCCCATCGACCCGATCAGGCTCCACACGGTTATGCGTTCCTTCTCGACGAGTCGAAGGCCTGCTGCTGGATCGAACCGACCGGTGCGGAAGATCAGCGTCCCGCCCGCGACCATGTTGATGAGGGTCGAGCCCGACAGTCCCGAGACGTGGAACAGCGGCGAGGTCATCATCACAATTGGAGGGTCGATTCGCGGCTCAGGAGCGGGTTGTCCAGCGCCTTGTGCCTCGGCTGCGGCCTGCATCATCCGGACCGCGCCGTTGAGCATCTGGATCTCGACGAATCCGACCAGACCCCGGTGCGTGGCTGTCGCCCCCTTGGAGCGGCCGGTGGTTCCGCTGGTGAAGAAGATCGACACGGGATCGTCTTCGGCCAACTCAAGGGTCGGCAGTGGGTGCGCGCCGACATCGCGTTGGAGTCGCTGACGCTCGGCGTCGATGTCGATGAGCGGCACCGAAGCCGATTCCGGAACCCGGGCGAGCCGCTTCTCGTCGCCGAGGATCAGCTTCGGGGCCGTCAACTCGGTGGCATGGGCGATCTCGTCGGGGGTCCACCAGCCGTTGTAGAGCGCCACGACCGCGCCGGCGCTCACCAGCGCGAAATAGGCGATCACCCAGTCAGGCGAGTTGGCGGCCAGTATCCCGACCCGGTCGCCTTTGGCGATGCCGTGGTCGGCGCTCAGTGCCGCGGCCTCCGCGGCCACCAGGTCGACGAACTGGCCATGGGTGATGCGCCGATCCTCCAGGACCAGGAACTCGCGGTCACCATGGGACCGGCAGCCCTCTACGAATTCCCGCAGCGATTTTCGGCGGTTGGCGAGAACAGGCACGTCGAATCCCCGGACCTTCTCAACTTGTATCGGGAAGTATCCGTCGGGGCCCGTGAGCCCCACAAGCAACTCATTTCGAAGCGACATGGTATTTCGAAGCGGCATGGCATCTCGAATCGGCATCGCCTCAGAGTATGCGCGCGACCCCGTGGCAGCACCTGCGCCACCGGTGCCGCGGTTCGAGTCGGCAGACGAACCGGGCTCGTCGGCAGGCAGACGCGTTGGTCGGGTGTTTTGGGTTTGTCTGTGTGTTGCGCGGCGATCACATGCAAGCCGGCGAGCAGACGCGTTGGTCGGGTGTTTTGGGTTTGTCTGTGTGTTGCGCGGCGATCACATGCAAGCCGGCGAGCAGACGCGTTGGTCGGGTGTCGTTGCGTTTGTCTGTGTGTTGTGCGGTGACCATGTGCAAGTCGGTACCGCCGAGACGCGTTGATCGGGTGCTCTCGCGTTTGCCGCATGTTCGCCCGCGCCGCTGCGGTTCATCCGGGAGCGGCGCCTGACGATGGTGTATTGTGCGACGTATGCTGATCAGCAATGGCACATGGCGGTTAGGCGCTCTTGTCGATGCCGCTCGGTTCGAGTCGGCGCAGCGGGCAAAGTGACGCAACGCAGGAGGCTGTTTCGCGAAGAGGCGTTCGCGCGCAGGGGTCGGGCCGAACCGATCAACGGCCTGCTGCGAGTCACTGCGCCGCACGAATGGTTGATCTTGGGCGTGTTCGGCTTGGCGCTGGCGACGGTCGTGCTCTGGGGCGTCTTCGGCACTATCGAGCGCAGCGTGTCGGCCGCCTGCATCGTGGCTGCTCCCGGCGAGCGGTATGCGGTGGTCGCCGACTCTGCCGGCACTGTTGTGGACGTGCTGGTCGACCCGGGCGACGAGGTCGCGGCGGGCCAACCCATCGCCCATGTCCGCACCTCAGACCTGGCTCGTCACACGGCCTTGGCGCGCGCTCGTCTGGCCACCCTCGCGGTCGGCGGCGACGCCGACGAGTCGGACTTGGCGGCTGCGCGGCGGGAACTGCAGCAGCTTGAATCACTGCAAGCATCGGGAGAGCCCGTGTTGAGCCCCTACAGCGGTGAGGTAGCGGCCCATTGGCTGGCTGCCGGGCTGCCGGTCACCGAGGGTGGCACTGTCGCATTGATCCGCACAACCTTCGGCAACGGACTCGAGGTGCTCGCAGCACTCGACTCGGCAACGGCCGCGAAGCTGAACACGGACATGTCGGCGCGGGTCTCGGTCGGACCCGACAACGGCGCGGCCAACTCCGTCTTCGGCGCTCAGGTGCAACAGGTCGCACCCCCCGGCGCGGCGCCGGGATGGCTCGCCGGACTGGGACTGCCAGTACCGCGTGACTGGCGCCTGGTGCGCCTCGACCCGACCATGGAACCTCCGCCCGCCGCGGCCGACGGAGACGCCTGCCGGGTCCGCATCGTGCTGCGCCGCGACCGGCCCGTGCAGTTGCTGGCCTCGCCCAGGGCCGTGTAGGGCCCGCAGGGCAATGGGCCTCAAACAGCTTCTCGCACGGCGCCGCACTGCACGGTGCCGCACTGCACGGCGCACGACCACACCGCTCTTCCCACAGATGGAAGCGGCCGAATGCGGGGCGGCCTGCCTCGGCATCGTGCTCGCCCATCTCGGGCGATGGGTGCCCATCGAGGCGTTGCGCGACGCCTGCTTCGTTGGGCGGGACGGGTCCAGCGCAGCCGACATCGTCAACGCAGGCAAACAGTTCGGGTTGAGGGTCACGGGTTATCGCTGCGACATCGACAAGCTGTACGACGTTGAACTTCCCGCGATCCTGTTTTGGGAGTTCAATCATTTCTTGGTGCTTGAAGGGCATCGCGGCAGGAGCAGAGGCGGGTTCTACCTCAACGACCCCGCCAACGGCCGCCGATTCATCAACGAGCAAGACTTCGGGGCTGCGTACACCGGGATTGTGCTCTGTGCTGAGCCGACCGCCGATTTTCGCAGGGGTGGCGAGCCTCGGGGCATCGTTCGAGCACTGTGGCCGTGGCTTGCAACAGTCCGCAGTTCCCTTGCCTTCGCAGTTCTGACCGGCCTTCTCATCGCGGTTCCGGGGTTGGCTGTTCCAGTGCTGCTGCGCGTTCTGATCGACTGGGTGCTCGTCGGCGGTGAGCGCTCCTGGGGCACGGTCGTGGTTGCCGCGACGGTGGTTGTCGGAGTCTTCGCCTACGCTCTGAACTGGCTTCAACAATTCACTCTGCGCAAGATTGCAGTGTCGTTGTCGGTGACCAATGCCGAACGGATGCTGTGGCGACTGTTCCGCCTGCCCACGCGATTCTTCGCCAACCGGTTTGCAGGCGACCTGACGGCCCGCGTGCAGATCATCGACAATGTGGCCAACGCCTCGTCCCGAAATCTCGTCGCCATCACCATTGAATTGGCGACGAGCGTCCTGCTGTTGGCGTTGATGCTGGTGTTCGACTGGGTCTTGGCGCTGATCGTGGCGGCGACGGGGATTGCCAACATCGTAGTTATGCGCCTGTTCAACCGCTTGCGGAAAGACGAGAACCGACAGGTCAGGCGCGAGCAGGCGCTGCTGTTGGGATTGAGCACGGCCGGTCTGCGAGACATCGACTCGCTGCGGGCCACTGCGCGCGAAGACGACTTCTTCGTGCGCTGGAGCGGCTATCAGGCACGCGAGCTCGCGGCACGCCAGAAGTTCGTCGAGCTCGGCTATGTGATCGCTGCGCTGCCCGCGCTCTTTCTGCTCCTCGGCAGCATGGCAGTGCTCGGTTTCGGAGGCTGGCGCGTCTCTTCGGGAGCAATGACCGTCGGTACGCTCGTCGGCTTCTATGTATTGGCGGGCAACTTCTTGGTCCCCATCGGCCGCTTCGTCTCGTTCGCCGACATTCTCTCAGTGCTCGAAGCTGACTTGTCGCGCGTCAACGATGTGCTCGACGCCCCCGAAGACCCCTCCCTCGAGACGGACGTCGACGGTGGGGGCGCCGAGAAGGTCTCCACGCTCAACGGGCGGCTGCGGCTGGCCGGCCACATCGAATTGCGAGACGTCACCTTCGGCTACCAGGCCAACCGGGAGCCGCTCATCAAGGAGTTGAACCTGACGGTCAAGCCCGGCCAGCGGGTGGCCATCATCGGCCCGACGGGTTCTGGCAAGTCGACGGTTCTGCGGTTGATCAGCGGCGAGCTCACACCGGATTCGGGGGAGATACGCTTCGACGGGGTGACCGCCGGGCAGATACCGCGCAAAGTGTTCACCAGTTCGGTCGCGTCGGTGGACCAGCATATTTGTCTCTTCTCCGGCACGGTTCGCGACAACTTGACCATGTGGAACCCGACAATAGGCGACCAGCAGATGGTGGACGCGGCCGGCGACGCCTTGATCCATGACCAGATCATGAGCAGAGCCTCGGGCTATGACTCAGCGGTGCAGGAGGGCGGACGCAACTTCAGCGGCGGCCAGCGGCAGCGCCTCGAGATCGCCCGCGCCCTGGTCGGCAACCCCTCGGTGTTGTTCCTCGATGAGGCGACCAGCACGCTCGACGCGGTGACCGAGGAGAGGATCGACGATGCGCTGCGCCGCCGCGGCTGCACCTGCGTCATCGTCGCGCACCGGCTCAGCACCATCCGCGACTGCGATCAGATTGTTGTGCTGGAGCGGGGGCGGGAGGTGCAGCGCGGCACCCACGAGACTCTGCTCAGCGATCCCGAAGGCGTCTACAGCAGACTCATCGGGGCGCACGAGACGACGGTGCAGGAGACAACGGCACACGAGACGACGGCAGACGCGGCCGCGACACGCCGAGAAGATCCATGAGCACGGCTTCGCGCGTCGATGAGTCCGTGTCGCACAGCCTCGGGGGCGTCGCCCGCACCTTCGGTGAGCCGGTGGACGTCGCGGGCAACCGTCCGCTGCTCCTCGACGAACCGGCGAGCGCCTACTACGTCGAGCGCGGCGCGGTCGACGTGTTCTTCGTCGAGCATGCCCGGGGGGAGGCTGTCTCGGCTCCGAAGCACCTGCTGCGCGCCGAGCAGGGTCGGCTGGTGTTCGGCGTCGCCCCGAAGGACTCGCCGCTCGCCGCGGTGGCCAAGGGTCTGCCCGAGACACGCGTGCGCCGCGTGCCGGTCAGCGTGTTCGAACAGCACGCCGCCGGCGCTGAGCTGATCGAGCAGGTTGAACTGTGGATCACCGAGTTCGCACGCTCGGTCGCAGCGCAGATCGAGCCGCGCCCGCAGCCCGACATGCTCTTGGACCCGGCCAGTCTGAGCGAAGAGCCCGAGTTCGGCTCGGCGCGGGTCGTCTCGGTGCGTGCCGGCGGGATCGCCTGGGTGCAGGCGACCAACGCGCCGCTGATGTTCCTGCATACCGAGGATTCGCTGCAGGGTTCAAGCGGACTCGCCGCACTCACAGCCGATACCTGGCTCACCGTCGAGCCGGCCGCGCAGACGCGTGCGCACACCTCGGCCGACCTGTTCGAGAGCGGCCGCCTGTTCGACGCGCTCGATGACTTCCATACCCTCGTACTCAACGCCGAACACCTCAATCGCATGCTCTTGGTGGCCGACGAGGTCAACGCGCAGCTCGAGCGTGCCCAGCATCGGCGGCGCGATCATGAGAGCGCCCGCGAGGGTCTTCACGCACTGCTGGGCCGGGCCCGCCGCAGTGCCGACCCCGGCGGTTCTGAGCTGCTCGCCGTGCTCGAGCTGGTGGGCGAGCGGGAGGGCTTGGAGTTTCGTTCACCGCCGCGGCGCGCCGGGGGCGACCATGAGCCCTCCCTGCGCGAGATACTCGATGCGTCCGGTGTGCGCGCCCGCAAAGTGAGGCTCTCGCCCGAGGAGCGCTGGTGGCTCGGCGACAGCGGCACGATGGTCGGTTTCAACAGGCGCGACGGTCGCCCGGTGGCGCTGTTGCCGGGTGTGGCCGGCCGCTATGTGACCGTCGATGCCGCCACCGGCGAGAGGCGCCGGCTCAACGCCTCGCGGGCCGGGGACTTGGCTGGCGAGGCGTGGCTGCTGTACCCGACGCTGCGGTCCGCGGGACCGGTCGAGGGTCGGGACTTGGTTCGGCTTGGTCGCCGGGGGGTGGGGCGGGGCGGCCGCGCGGGCCGGGGACTTGGCGGGCGGGGCGTGGCTGCTGTCCCCGACGCTGCGGTCCGCGGGACCGGTCGAGGTTCGGGACTTGTTTCGGCTGGTTCGCCGAGGGATGGCGCGAGACGTCGGCCGGATCATCGTTGCCGGGTTGTTTGCCGGTCTGTTGGCTCAGGCGCCGGCCGTCGTTCTTGGACTCCTCGTCGGTTCGGTGCTGCCGTTCGCCGCGAACGGCATGCTGGGTCAGGTTGTTCTCGGTCTCGGCGCCTTGGCGGTTGTTGGAGTGATGCTGACGGTGCTTCAAGGCACGGCTCTGATGCGCATCGAAGGTCACGTCGAGTCCCGTCTGAGCGCTGCGCTGTGGGACCGCCTCCTCACCTTGCCCGCCTCCTTCTTCCGCCGCTTCACTGCCGGTGAGTTGACGGTTCGCATGGCCACTTTCCAGGCATTGCGGGACCAACTCTCCGGGGTCGTCGCCAATGCGTCCCTGAGCTTGATCTTTCTCCTCCCGACATTGGCGATCCTGTTCGCCTACGATCCCGGTCTGGCGCTCGTGAGCGTGGCTCTGGCGCTGCTTGCGCTGGTCGTGTCGGCCATTCTCGGGATTCGCCAGATCGCGCCGCTCCGGCTCCGTTTTGAAGCCACCCGCCGGCTCTCAGGAGACCTCGTGCAGTTCATCAGCGGCATGAACAAGCTGCGCGTGGCCGGAGCCGAGGCGTCTGCGTTCGCCTCGTGGGCCCGGCTGTACCGCAAGCAGCACCTGGCAGGCATCGCCATATCGAGGCGCAACGAACGCTTGGCGGCGTTCAATGCGGCTCTGCCCGCAGTGTTGAGCGCCTCGCTGTTCACGGTCTTGCTCTGGCGCGGCCCTGCGGGCACGGAGGTGAGCGATTTCCTGGTCGTATACGCCGTCTCCGCAACCTTCTTCGTGGCAGTCAACGGTGTGGCCCGCAGCATCGGTGTGATTGCTGCTGTTCTGGTCGGCTACGAACAGGTGAAGCCCATTCTCGAGGCCCTTCCCGAGGGCGGTCCGGAGGTTGCCGAGCCGATTGCGCTGGCCGGTGAGGTGCGCTTCGACCGTATCGGTTTCCGCTATGCCGACGACGGGCCGCCGACACTCGAGGACGTGTCGATTCACGCCCGACCCGGTGAGTTCGTGGCCGTCGTCGGGGAGTCGGGCAGTGGCAAGAGCACCTTGATGCGGCTGGCGCTGGGCCTCGAACGGCCAACGGTGGGCGGCGTCTACTATGACGGCCGCGACTTGGCGAAGCTCGACTACCGATCGGTTCGCCGACAGATCGGCATGGTCACCCAGGACGGTGCGCTGCAACCGGGCAGCATTCTGGACAACATCATCGGTGTGGGTGACGAACTGACGATCGACGATGCTTGGCGTGCGGCTCAGCTCGCCGATGTTGAGCGCGACATTTCAGAAATGCCTATGGAAATGTTCACGATTGTCGGTGAGAGCGCATCGTCGTTCTCCGGGGGGCAGATTCAGCGGATACGCATTGCTGCCGCCCTAGTCGGCAACCCGCGCATCGTGCTGTTGGACGAGGCCACGAGCTGGCTCGACGCGCGCAGCCAGGCGGAGGTGATGCGCAGCATCGAAAGCCTCGCTGCCACCCGCATCGTCATCGCCCATCGGCTGTCCACGATCCGTGCTGCGGACCGGATATATGTCCTCGAAGCCGGACGGGTGGTACAGCATGGGACCTTCGACGACCTCTATGCCGTCGAGGGAACGTTCCGCACGCTGGTCTCGCGCCAGCTCAGCTAGTCCACTGGTTTTGGACAGGCACTGGCCGGTGCTACGCAGGAAACGGTGCGATCGGCGTAGCAATATCGTCGGGCAGGGGGACATCGGGCGCCGTTTCCGGTTCGCCGGGGCCACCGCCACCGACCATCCCGTTCAGTTCCTCCTCGGTGAGTTCCTTCACATCAGCGGATTGGCTGGTGCTGCTCTGCGTCTTGTCCATGGTGACTCCTCGGTGATAGATTTCTTGCCGTTTGGGTTCGACGCCGTTTGGGTTCGACGCCGTTTGGGTTCGACGCCGTTTGGGTTCGACGCCGTTTGGGTTCGACGCCGTTTGGGTTCGACGCCGTTTGGGTTCGACGCCGTTTGGGTTCGACGCCGTTTGGGTGTTGAATGCTACACGGCCTTCGCACCCGTGTCAAGCCCTGAGCATACCCTGATCCTGATGTCGGGGTCTGAGGGGCGTGCGCTACTCGATCCCGACCACGGAGACCTTCAGCGCCATCCCGGTGGGCGCCTCGTATTCGATGACCTCCCCGACAGTGGCGCCGAGCAGCGCCGCACCCATGGGCGATGCGGGCGACACCACCAGCAGGTCCTCGGGCTTCTCCTCGATGGACCCGACAAGGTATTTCTCGACCACGCTGTCGCCATCGAAGACGATCGACACGATTGATCCGGTGCTGACCGAGTTGCCGTTGCTGCTCGTCTCGACGATCACCGCGTTCTCGATGACATGGGCGAGGTGCATGATTCGCCCCTCCATCTTCCCCTTCTCCTCCTTGGCGGCGTGGTAGTCGCCGTTCTCTGAGAGATCACCGAGAGCGCGAGCGGCCTCGATCTTCTGGGAGAGCTCAATACGGCCACGGGTGGTGAGGTCGTCGTGTTCGGCTTTGAGGCGGTCGAATGCCGACTGTGAGAGCTGCTGTACGTTCGCCATTGGTAGGAATCTAGCGTGAGAGGTGCCCGCTGCGGACCTCGAACACGTCACCGGTTCGCAGAGCCCGAGGCACTTGAACGGTTCGGGTATCGAGCCGGGCACTGCACTGGTCGTTCGGCGAGACTGCACATGAGCACCTGCGGCCACCGCCGCCGTTGGAGCGTGACGATGTCTGATTCGAGGGTCCTTGACGTGGCGGTGGTGGGGGCTGGGCCCGCGGGCTCATCCTGGCCCGACGCTTGGCTGAGACGTCAGCGCACTTCGAGATCTTCGAACGCAACCACGATGTGGGAGGGATCCGGGACATCGATGCCGAGGGCTCACCGATCTACGAGTCGGTCCGTTTCATCTCCTCGCGGACGCTGTCGGGTTTCGCCGGGTGTCCTTGGCCGTGTTCCAAGGCCGCGACGCCGGTCACATCATGTTCTTCAACCGTATCGGAAAACGCGGCCGCAAGAAGTACCTCGCCGACTCGACCCCTGAAGCGGTGCCAACCATCCAAGATGTCTCGGATCGTCGGAGGCGCTGTCTCAGGCTCGGACGACGGCCTGGATTTCGCGGCTCGTGATGGTGTCCTTGTTTGCGTCGACCGTCTCGACCAAAGCCATGTGAGCCAATTGGATCACGGTGCGTAGCGAGGAACCCTGCTCATACTGTTTGTAGAGCTCTTCAATCGCAGACGGTTCCACGACGTCTTCAAGTTGCCAAGCTGGATCATCGCCATTGGAATGGCCGGAATGGATCTGGACGCGTTGTTGCAGGATGCGAGCGAGTTGATCTATCGACGGTATGCGGGGAAGCTCCACTTGTGTGTCGAGAAACGTTAGCAAGTTGGAGTTTTGACGGGTGGATTCAAGGTAGCGGGTGTGCGTCGCCACAACTACCGAAGCCTGCAAGTCGGCGAGCCAGCGGATGGCGTTACCGAAGAATCCTGAGACGATCGTCTCCTCTGCAGCAGCGGTCCACCTGTCGGTGTCGTCGAACACGAACACAGGCATGAGTTCATCCCCGTGGATCGGTTGGAGGCATTGGTGGATTACCTCGATCTTGTCGACGAGGGTATTTGGTTCGGTTGTGGTGGTCTGTCTTTCGATCTGCTCGGCGATACCAGCGCGCGCCATCCATCCCGGGGATTGCACGCTGACGCCTCTGCTGCGTCTGCTCAGGCGTGTTACCTGCCGCTTCTCCCCGATGCTGTCGTTGTTGTCTTTGATTTGATATCCAGTCTCTCGGGCTAGGCGGGGGAGTTGCAAGATGATCATGTCGGCGATCAGATTCTCTTTGGTCGCGTTGTGCTCGAGCGAATGGACCGGTACGAGGACCGGGGCGACAGCTTCAGCGGTCGGTCCGAGAATGTGGGAGACTAGGCTCGTCTTGCCGGAACCGCTGTCTCCGATCAAGGCGATGCGTTCACCGCGGAGTGCCCCGCCACGGAACCTGCGCTCCACCGGTGTTCCTGCGGACATCGATTCGAACGGGACATGGTAGACGCCGACGTCATCGATCCGCGGCGTGGCGTCGAATGCGTATTGATCGCTCAGCAGCTTGAGCCTCGCGAGAGTCACGGTGCTTCCTGTGCGGTGGAGCCGGCGGGGGAGGTCGATGTTGATCGTTTCGTGTTGGCACCGTATAGCTTCCGGCGACCCGACCGCTCAGCCGCGACCAAGCCCCGCGCCTCCAACTCGGCCAGAATCTGCACAACTCGGCTCCGGGTGACGCCGACCTCCGCAAGGAGTTGCTCGTCGCCAGCGTATGTTGGTCCGCGTTCTCCGAGGGCATCCAGGACTTTGGCAGCCGTTGGTTTCAAGCTTGCACGAGCTTTCTGCATCTCTTCGAGACGGCTGGCCTCATGCTCGAGGTCGTCCGAAAGGTAGAGGTCGCGGAGCACGGACAGAGCCCGACGCGGTGTACAAGGAGAGATCGATTCCAAGGCCGATTCGGACATTGATTTCAATGTATCTCGTTGTACTGGAGGACCCGTCGCGGTTCTGCGCCTCAGGAGGTCTTGAAGTTCTTCGGAGTCGAAACGCTCCAGTTCGACGAAGACATCGAAGAACGTGTCTGCCGGTGGGTCGAGGGAGGCACTGGTCCCCGAGACGACCCATTTAATTGGAACTTCCCAGGCTCGGTCTCGCCAGTGCCCGAACATCTCGCCGATGCCCTTCTCGTCTAGATCGTCCGCGAGCATCACCGGTGAAGGATCGTCCGGGAGTTTCTTGGCTGCCGCTCGCAAGTGCTCATAGGGGTCCTCGACAGACTTGTACGTCGTGCCAGAGAGATTCTCTATCGTTGCTGCCCATTGATTCGGGGCTTGTCTTCTCAGTCTCCGTTGACCCGTCAGTCCTCGTTCTACTTCTTCGAGTCGCTCGGTGAGTGTGTCGAACCCGTGAAGGCGGGTATAGCGGGCTTCGGGCCGTCTTCGCTGAATTTGACGCAGAAACGATGTTCGGCCAATCCCGGGTGGTCCATGCACGTAGACGTTCAGCCCGAGCTTCAACGCCCGATCCACTCGCTTCAAATCCTTGTTGCGATCAACGAAAAGACCGTGATCGGCATCCGATGTTCCAAGCGCCCGCTGGCTCAGCAAGATCATTAACACAATTTACAGTTAGTATTGTAAAAAAGCAACCAACATCTCCCGGGCGCGTGCAGACGCAAGCTTTTCGGCGCGCGCCGCGTCGCGGACGGCGGCCTCCGTCGCTGATCCCACTGCACAACACCGCAGCTCTCGCACTGGTACGCAGAATTGCAGATGACGACGGGGGCAGCAGGCTGTACACTCGCGGAATGGGATCACACGGCACGTTGATCGTAATTATTTCGTAGCGCACGCCCGTTGTGGCGTGCGCTTGACCGTCCACTTCGGTGGACGGTTTTCTTTTGTCCCCGACAGCCAGCGAACGAGAAGAAGAACATGACCCATCGAGTGGGAATAGTGGGCGGAGACGGAATCGGCCCCGAAGTCGTCAAAGAGGGCTTGAAGGTCATAGCCGCGGCAGGTGTCGAGATCGACGCGGTCGACTACGACCTCGGAGGCAGCCGCTACCTGCGCGACGGCCTGGTGCTGTCTGATGAGATCGTGGACGAATGGCGCGGCCTCGACGCGATCTACGTCGGCGCTGTCGGAACCCCCGACGTGCCCCCCGGAGTCATCGAACGAGGGCTCCTGTTGAAGATGCGCTTCGACCTCGACCTGTACATCAACTACCGGCCCTTCAGCTGCGGACCCGAGAGCCCCAACACCAGCCCGATCACGGGCGGCGAGAACGCAGAGTTCGACTTTGTGGTCATCCGCGAGAACACGGAGGGCACTTACGCCGGCGAGGGAGGATTCCTGCGCAAGGGCACGGCCCATGAGATTGCCACTCAGGGATCGGTCAACACCCGGGTCGGCGTCGAACGCTGCGTCCGCTACGCGTTCGAGTTGGCGATGAAGCGGCGCAAGCACCTGACCCTGGTCCACAAGACCAATGTGCTGACCTTCTCGGGCGACCTGTGGGAACGGACCTTCAACGAGGTGGCCGAGGAGTACCCCGGAGTTGAAACCGACTACAACCATGTCGACGCGGCATGCATCTACTTCGTGGACGACCCGTACCGCTACGACGTCATCGTCACCGACAACCTCTTCGGCGACATCCTCACCGACCTCGGCGGCGCGGTCAGCGGCGGGGCCGGCCTTTCTCGCGCCCCCCCCCGCCCGCGGCGGCCGGGGCAGCGGCGGGATCGGCTTCGCGGCCTCGGCGACCCTGCACCCGGGCCGCGTCTCCATGTTCGAACCTGTCCACGGATCGGCGCCGGACATCGCCGGCACCGGCAGGGCCAACCCCACGGCGGCCGTCCTTTCCGGTGCGCTGATGCTCGACCACCTCGGCGAGGGCCAGGCGGCCGAGCGGATCCGCAAGGCCTGCGCCAACCCCGAATCGCTCACCGGCTCAACCACTGAGACAGGCGACCTGATCGCCGCTCGCCTGTAGGAGGCACAATGCCCATCACCCCCACCCCCCACATCTGGATGAACGGCGAGATGGTGCCGTGGGAGCACGCACAGATCCATGTGCTCTCCCACACGCTGCACTACGGAACCGGCGTGTTCGAGGGTGTCCGCGCCTATGAGACCGCCGATGGACCGGCCATCTTCCGACTGACCGAGCACATCGAGCGTCTCTTCAACTCGACCCGAATCCTCAACATGCCGATGCCCTACTCGATTCCTGAGATCGTCCAGGCATGCAAGGACGTGGTCGCCGACACCGGACTGAGCAGCTGTTACCTGCGCCCGATCGCCTATTTCGGCTACGGCGAGATGGGTCTGTCAATCGAGCACTGCAAGACCGACGTCGCCATCGCCGCCTGGCCCTGGGGCGCGTACCTCGGTGACGACGCCGCGACCAAGGGCGTGCGCATGAAGGTCTCTTCGTGGACTCGCCACGACCACAACATCATGCCGCCGGCGTCCAAGACCACCGGCAACTATGCCAACTCGACGCTCGCCAAGATGGAGGCCCTCGCCGCCGGATACGACGAGGCGGTCATGCTAAACGGCGCGGGTCTCGTCTCGGAGTGCAGCGGTGAGAACATCTTCGTGGGTCTCGGCGACGTTGTGCTGACGCCGCCGACCTCGGCGGGCGCCTTGAAGGGGATCACCCAGGACACAGTGACTGCGCTGGCCGGCGACATGGGAATCAATATCGCGGTCGGGGAATTGTCTCGAAGCGACCTCTACATCGCAGACGAGATATTCGTTGTCGGCACCGCCGCGGAAGTCAGTGCAGTGAACTCCGTGGATGAACGCGCCATTCCCTGCCCGGGTCCGGCCACCAAAGCAATCGCGGAAGCGTATGCCGAAGTTGTGCGGGGCAAGAACCCGAAGTACCGGTCGTGGAACGAGCCGGTGTCATGACCGATCCCGAAGTATCGATCGAACGCGCGGGGGTTCGAGACCCGGCCTGGCCCGAGCAGGTTGAGATCTATGACACGACTCTGCGCGACGGCTCGCAACTTGAGGGGATCTCGCTCACCGTCGACGACAAGTTGCGGATCGCCGAGCAGCTCGACCTGCTCGGGGTCGGCTATATCGAGGGCGGCTACCCTGGCGCCAACCCCAAAGACGACGAGTTCTTCGAGCGTGCCCGCACCGAGTTGCACCTCGAGACGAGCAAGTTCGTGGCTTTCGGCTCGACCCGGCGCCCCCGTGGCAAGGTTGATTCAGACGACTCGTTGGCGAGGCTGGTGGCGGCCGGAACCGAAGTCGTTTGTATCGTCGGCAAGTGTTGGGACTATCACGTCACCGAAGCGCTCGGCACGAGCCTTGACGAGGGTGTGGCGATGGTCGCCGACTCGGTCGCCTTCCTGGCAGCGGCAGGCAAGCGTGTGTTCTTTGATGCCGAGCACTTCTTCGACGGCTACAAGCGCAATCCCGAGTTCAGCCTCCGGGTGCTCGAGGAGGCTGCGATTGCGGGAGTTGAAGCCGTGGTGCTGTGCGATACCAACGGTGGGTCGCTTCCGCCGCAAATCGAGCGAGCCGTGTCTGGCGTGATCGCCCACGTGGACTGCGCTGTCGGCATCCACCTTCACAACGACACCGGCTGCGGCGTGGCCAATGCCCTGGCCGCGGTGCGCGCCGGTGCCACCCAGGTCCAAGGCACGATCAACGGCTACGGCGAGCGGGTCGGCAACTGCGACCTGGTGCCGATCATGGCCAACCTTGAGCTGAAGATGGGCATCAAGTGTCTCCCCGAAGGTCGGATCTCTCGTTTGACCTCGGTGTCGCACCACATCGCTGAGCTGGTCAATTTCACCCCCGACCCACAGCAGCCCTATGTGGGCTCCTCGGCGTTCGCGCACAAGGCCGGTCTTCACACCAGCGCCTTGAACAGGCGGCCCGACGCCTACGAACATGTTGCGCCCGAGGCCGTCGGCAACGGCACCCGCATTGTCGTGTCGGAGATGGCGGGGCGCTCGACCCTAGCGATGAAGGCCAAGAGCCTGGGCCTTGAGATCGACGGGCAGGTTCTCGGCGACGTGGTCGAGACCCTCAAGCGGCTCGAGCATCTGGGCTACCACTTCGAGGTTGCCGATGCTTCCCTGGAGTTGTTGATGCGCGGCGCGGCGGGTTGGGAGCAACCCTATTTCACGCTCGAGTCGTTCTCGGTCGACATGGCCCATCGTTCCGGCACCGGTGCCCGCTTGTGGAACGACGTGGCGGTCGATGTTGAGACTGAGGCCACCGTCAAGATCTGGGTCGATGGTGGGCGCCGGATCGCTGTGGGGGAGGGCAACGGGCCGGTCAATGCGCTCGACGCGGCCGTCCGTGCGGCTCTGAACGGCCGCTACCCCGAGATCGACCGGGTGTCGCTGACCGACTTCAAGGTCCGGGTCCTCAACACCGAGCAGGGGACCGGGGCGGTCACCCGGGTGCTGCTCGACAGCACCAACGGCGAGCGTTCATGGTCGACCATCGGCGTTTCTGAGAACATCATCGAGGCATCGTGGCAGGCGCTGGTCGACTCACTCGTCTACGGCCTCCTCATTGCCGACGAGATTGCCGACGAGTAACCCTGCCCCCCTGAAATCTGCGCAAAAACCACACTTTGTGTGGCTGAACGCGCGGATGTGGGGGGTTTTCCCTCGGGTTCTCGAGCGGGGGACAATGGGCGTTTCGGCCGCCGATTCGTCACCTGAGCGCTCTGCGGTTCCGTCGCAGGCGGACGGGCGACGATTAGCCTCTAGGTCCATGCAGGCACCACGGGTCCGTTTCGCGCCGGCGCCGACCGGCTACCTCCATGTGGGCAGCGCCCGTTCCGCCCTGTTCAACTGGCTCTTCGCGCGGCGGCACGGCGGAGCGTTCGTGTTGCGGGTCGAAGACACCGACGAGTCGAAGAAGTCTCAGGAGTTCGTCGACGCGATCGTTGAGCCGCTGCGCTGGCTCGGACTCGACTGGGATGAGGGCCCGTACTTTCAATCGCAACGCAAGCACCTCTACGAGGCCGCGATTCAAAAGCTCGTCGATGGCGGCAGGGCGTACTACTGCGATCTCAGCGCCGCGGATTCGCAGCGTCTGGCCGCCGAAGCGGGATTGCGGGAGGGCTATCACGGCTGGTCGCGGGATCGCGATGTGGCCGACGGTGACGGCGTCGTGGTCCGGTTCCGAGTGCCTGATGAGGGTTCGACGGTCATTGAGGACCTGATACGCGGCCGGGTCGAGGTCGCCCATGACACGATCGCCGATTTCGTGATCCGCCGGGGCGACGGCTCGCCGGTGTTCTTCCTCGCCAACGCAGTCGACGACCACGACATGGGCATCTCCCATGTCATCCGCGGCGAGGACCTCCTCAACACCACGCCCAAGGTCAAGCTGCTGTGGGAAGCACTGGGATATGGTCCGACGCCTGCATATGCCCACCTGCCGCTGCTCGTCAACGAGCGACGCCAGAAGCTCGCAAAGCGTCGCGACAGCGTTGCGCTCTCAGAGTTCAAGGCTGAGGGTTATCTCCCCGAGGCGCTGCTCAACGCATTGGCGCTGCTGGGCTGGGGCCCGCCCGACGCCGTCGAGATCCGGCCCATGGAAGAGATCGTGTCGCGGTTCTCCCTGGAAGCCGTCAACAAGGGGTCGGCATATTTCGACCTGGTGAAGCTCAAGCACATCAACAACGCATACATCAAGGCGCTGACACCTGTGCAGTTCGTGGCAGCCGCCGAACCGTGGCTGCCCGAGCACTATGACCTCGCGGTAGTCGAGGCGCTCGCGGTGGAGGTCCAGCAGCGCATCTCGACGCTGTCGGAGGCGGCTGGCTGGCTCGACTGGCTCTTCGTCGATGAGATCAGCGAATACGACGAGAAGTCTTGGGCCAAGGCGATGGTCAAGGGCCGGGCAGCGGATCGGGTCCTCGCCGAGCTCGCCGGTGTGCTTGAGACCGTTTCGTTCGACGATCCTGCAACCTTGGAGAGCTGCGCGCTGGGGGTCGGCAACCGGCTCAGTGAGGAGCTCGGGGCGCGGGTGATGTCGCAGGCCCCCCTGCGCGTCGCGGTCACCGGCCGAGGCGCGGGCATCCCGTTGTGGGAGGCGCTGACGCACCTCGGCAAGGAGAGGACGCTGTCCCGTGTCGCCGCGGCCCGGAGCCGTCTGGCGGGCTGAGCGGTGCGCCGCGGTCGGTTCGCTCGGCTGTCCGCACGGCGCATCGTCTGGGCGCTCGCGATCGTGGGGGCCCTGGTTGTCGGTTACCTGGGGATCAACTTCATCGAGGTGCGAATGAACCTCGATGTCGACGATCGGGGTCCGGCCGATGCCATCGTCGTGCTCGGTGCGGCGCAGTACGACGGCAGGCCGTCGCCGGTGTTGGCGAGGCGGCTGGACCATGCGCTGGGGCTCTGGCACGAGGGCGCGGCGCCGCTCATCGTCACGACCGGGTCCAAGCAGCAGGGCGACCGGTTCACGGAGGGGTTCACCGGATTCGAGTATCTCCTGGAGGCGGGCGTGCCCGAGGCTGCGCTGCTGCTGGTGACCGACGGCGCCTCCACCTGGGAGCAGATGGCGGCCACGGCCAGAGTACTGCGCGACCGCGGCCTGTCGTCAGTGGTTGTGGTGTCTGATCCGTACCACTCGCTGCGGGTGGCTCAGATCTCCTCAGAGGTCGGACTGGCCGCATACATCTCGCCGACGGACGGCGGAGCATCGCTGAGGCAGTTGGCGCGTGAGACCGCTGCGGTGTCTCTCGGCCGGGTCCTCGGTTATCGACGTGTCGACAACTGGTTCGGCAACGCCAACTGACCGCCAGCGGCCAGTTCGCTCTCGGCCCTCCAGATGTCGCCTTGAGCCATCGCCGCCACGTCTACCGGGGCTCCTCGGTGACCAGCGCGCGGGCGTTCTCGTCGGCCCTGTGCAACTCCTCGGCGGTCTCGGGCACACGGCGGTAGCCCTCCGCGATGGCCTCGCCGACGAGCCGGCCGTCGCTGGTGGCGACATGGACGACCTCGCTCCTAATCAGGGCCGCGTAGTCATCGAGCATGGGAGCCGGTGGCTTGCCGATTCGCTTGACGTAGGGGCCGTAGGCCGCGTCGACACAGGCCCGCACGCCCGATTCATCTGCTGCTGAAGCGTGTCTGATCTGTATGGCGCAGGCGCTGCTCATGTCATCAGTATTCTCTATTGGAGGTGTACATAACAACGGACGACGCGTAGACCGAACTGACTGTCGTGCGAAAGACCCAACTGCATCCGGCTTGACTACTTCGCCGATGGTGTCGGGTATGCTCGGACCCATCGGGGCAGGTGCATGATGAGCGATGACGCGACCACAGACCCTTACGCGGCAGACCTGCCATTTCCCGACGATATGGTCGAGCGCCATGTCCGGCTCGGCGCGGACAGCAGTTGGGAGTTCAAGGAAGTAACGTTCAGCACCAGCCGAGTCATCAAGCGTGAGCGTGACGCTTGGGCCGACGAGATCGGGGCGTTCGCGAACTCTGACGGCGGTGTGCTGTTGCTGGGAGTCACCGATGAAGGTGAAGTGACTGGTATGTCACGGGAGCAGCTCGACATCGTCGAACAAGCGGTCCGTGAGATAAGTGTCAATAGTGTCAAGCCGCCGGTGCGTGTGCAGACCTACCGCAGAGAACTGAGGGGTCGGGCCTTCCTGCTGGTTGCCGTGCCTCGCGGTGACACCCAGCACGACAGCCCGAGCGGTGCCTTTCAGCGTGTCGGCGCTGCCAGGGTGCTGCTGTCGCCTGACGAGCGCCTGCGAC